>Ga0255763_1001437_pt1 | contig 24601 bp, 15 predicted proteins | sample 041ome_2_FD_179963 | JGI IMG/M metagenome (GOLD analysis project Ga0255763, IMG submission 179963) | Coastal salt marsh microbial communities from the Groves Creek Marsh, Skidaway Island, Georgia - 041406US metaG (version 2) | ecosystem: Environmental > Aquatic > Marine > Intertidal zone > Salt...
TGTAAATCGACTACGCGTGTAATAATATTTGTACACGAGTTAACTCTACGAGTATGCGTATCATAATCTATGCCCTCCCTCTCACAACTTCTCTATAAGTTCCTTCCGTATCCTCTCAAAATACGTCAACTCAACAATCGCCTTCCTCGCTTTATCTTGGTCGAATACAGCGTCTTCGTCGAACGCCTCTCCAACTCGCCTCTTCGCCTCTTCCATCCTCTCCTCGTTCTCTCCTTTCAACTTCATCAGCTCCTCTGCGTCCCCGTCGGCGTCTTCAATCGCCTCCCGAACTTCCATGACCAAAAAAAGCAACTCTGGCGGTACCTCCTCCCTCCTTTCCTCTCCCTCCTTCTCCTCCGCGTCGTACGCCGCGCCCGATTTCAACCCGAACAAATACTTCGCCCGCGACAGCGGATCCCGCAACTTTCCGTACGCCTCGTTCACTCTCGCGCTAATCTCTTCCGAATATTCTTTCTCCTTATCACCATCGCCACCACCACTCGCTGAAGAGGAAGTGGCGCCGCTGCTAAACTTATCCGGATGGAGCATTTTTTGTAAATTTTTCATCGAAAGTTCCATCGCTTTCGAATCGATCGAAAACCGTTTCGGGACGTTCAACAGCGCGTAATGCGAGCGACGTTTGATGGCGTCCGGGTGCGTTATTTTATCGCATTTGCGGCAAAAATACGCCACGACTGATTCGTCATCGTCGCTCTTTTCGAAGCAGGACCAGCACTCGCGTCGTTGTTTGACGTCAAACGAACGCGGAGACGACGACGACAAAAAGCGACGAAGACGATGATGCGTTGTTCTCTGTTCGCAAATTTGCGAACGAACGACGCGAGAAAAGGAAGTAAAAGAAACGCTCGAAGGCGACGACGACGACGACGAGAGAAAAGACGACGAGAGTCGCGTTAAAGACGCTCGTCGCATCTTTTTTTACGGCAGAGAGAGGTCCTCTTCGCGCGCGTTTTGTTTGACGAAAATCTCCACTTTTTTCTCCAACTGTAACACACGCATGCATAAAAAAGATGAACATCGACGCTAAAAGAGCATAGTATCGGTCCGAAGAAAAAGCGCGCCGTAAACATGGCAGAAAACGAAGAAGCGCAGAAGAGTTTGTCCTCGCTCTCGCTGTTCAGCGCGTGCGCGTCGTCTTCTTCCTCCTCCGCTGCAAAGAGAAGTCAACAGCACAAATCATTTCTGTCTTTGTTTTCCCGAAACGACGACGACGTCCCCACCTCTTCTTTTTTCTTCGCGCGGAAGAATGGAACGAACGGCAACACCAAGAACGGTTTACTGCAAAGAATGATCGACGAGAAGATAACGTCTGCGAAAGCGTGCTCGGAGAAACTCGTCGCGGAGGAGTTTTCGGCGCTCTCGTCGCTCGGGGTGATTTACTGCGATTACAACGGGTGCCCACCGGTGAGTTCTCGATTGATTAGAAGCTGCGCCGAAGCGCTCGAGTCGACAGTTTTGGGCAATCCGCACAGCAACGGGAACTTTGCGAGCTCGTCTTCATCGAGCGACGCGGTTATTCGCGAGAGCAGGAATTTAGTTCTGAAACATTTCAACGCGCCTGAGTTTGGAGAGTATAGCTGCGTGTTCGCGAACGGCGGAGCGACGAGCGCGTTGCAGTTGGTCGGGGACGCGTTCTTTTCCTCGGACGGAAAGGACGGGTTGAGTTACACGGAGGATAATCACACGAGCGTTTTAGGGTTGAGGAATTTGGTGTGGAGTCGAGGCGGGGACGTGTTCGTGCTGCGCGAAGGCGAGAGCGAGTGGACGTCGGTCAAGGTGAACGATCGCGGGGCGAAAGTAAAGACGAGGAAGAAATGGTTCACCAACAAGAATCGCGGAAGTCGCGATAGAAAACATTTGTTGGCGTACGCGGACGAGTCGAACTTTCACGGACAAGGCGTGAGGGAGGCAAACGTGAAGCGCAAGATCGAAGAGATTCGTCGTGGAGGTGCGGAATGTTTCACTGTACTAGACGCGTCTAAATCTGCGGCTATGTGTCCGATTAATTTGAAAAACGTGGAGAAGGAGTTGAGGCCCGATTTTATCGTCGCTTCCGCCTATAAAATATTCGGTTACCCAACCGGCGTCGGCTTTTTGCTCGTTTCCAACAGAGCGATGAAAATGATTGAAAAAAACGGGAACATGAACCACAAAGTGTTTGGGGGTGGAACGGCGAAAGCAATCGATGCAAGCACAAACTTTTTCGTCGCGAAGGAAAACGCGTCTGGTTTAGAACGAGGTACGCCTCCGTTTCAGCAAATAGCCGCGTTGCCAAAATGTTTCGAATGGTATCGATCGATTGGAGGACCTGAGACGATTAGAATCAACGCAGGACACGTCGGTGAAGTTTTGGCTAGCGGATTATGGAATCTTCGACACGCGAATGGTAAACCAGTTGTAGAAATTTACGGATCACAATGGCGTCATTTAGCAGAGCATTTGAAGGTTCAGAGCGATTACGATGATCGATACGAGAAATTGACGTTTGACGGACGGAAAGTTGTTTCTTTATCCACCGTGGCTTTCAACGTGCTCAACGACGACGGAACACATGTTGGCTATTCAAAAGTAGAACGCGCGTTAGCGTCACGTAATATAGTCGTTCGCACCGGGTGTTGTTGTAACCCGGGCGCGTGCGAGAGCATCCGGAAGAAGAAAATCGAAAACCGGGTAAAAAAATTATACGAAACGAAGGGCAAAGTGTGCGGAGATGACATGGGCGTAGACGCTACGGATGGCGAACCTTTAGGATGCGTCCGAGCATCATTCGGTTACGCCAGTCGAGTGAGTGACGCGAAGGCTGTGATTGAAACTATTGAACGCGAGTTTGTGTGTCGACCTGGAATGATGAACGGAAAAGCAAACGAAACGCCAGAAAGGCCTCCATCGCGGTTATCACAATCTCGTCCTTCGCCGCTCGTTACGATTTCGAAAATAAATGTGTTTCCTATAAAATCATGTGCCCCGTTCAGCGTAGATAAATGGTACTTACTCCCATCGGGTTTGCTTTTTGATCGGAAGTACGTGCTCATTGAGAAACAGTCTGGCTTACCGTTGACGCAAAAATCGCATCCGCGCCTTGTGGGCATCACACCTTCCGTAGAGACGATTGATTTAGAGGATGTAAATGGGTATGCATTTACATATTTGGTGTTGAAGAGTGCTGATGTTAAAGATACTCTTCGGATAGATTTAAATGAAGAGGAAGAGAAATTCGATTCGTCTAGAGAGAGTAACATTTCCATTTCCGTTCGTGGTCAGGCGCGAGAGGCGAGATTGGTTCGAGATCCCGCGGCGCACGAGTGGTTTTCGAAAATTTTGAACGTTGAATGCTGCATCGCGCTCTTGAAGGACGAGGCGAAACGCACGTTTTCAAACACGTCTCCAATTTTAGTGGCCTCGGAACGGTCGGCGAAGGTTTTAGGTTGTGACATTTCTCGCTTTCGGGCGAACATCATCGTGAGCGAAAAGGAATACGAGGAGAACGTTGAAAAGAAAAAAACTCCAGTTCCCAGCGACGACGACCTTTTCTCACTCGAGAAGAGTTGGATATCCAATTCTAACCCAAGCAAAAATGTAGGCATCAAAATACGCGACGAGGTAGTGTTAGGAAACGGGCGTTTTTGTCATCGATGCCAATCTGTCGCCATAGACCAAACGACTGGGAAACGCGACGAAAAAACGTGGGAGATTATAATGCGCAAAGCTGCAAACACGTTTGGCGTATCGTTCGACGTTATGGCGAACGACCGAGATGGAGGGTATACGAGCAACGCAATCGCTGTTGGCGATGAGATTCATTCAATTCATTTATAGCGCGCCGCTTAAGTAAATATTGCAATTACGAATAGAAAACTAAAAATAGCTCACTACATAGATTTTACCAGAACAGCGTGGGAAAAGATAAACATCTTCTGAACTCGTATCTCGGTCCACCTTCTAACATTTCTTCTGTCAATCGAGCACCGACGATTTCGTGCGGGTCTACCGGTGGTAAATGCTTCTTCGCCTTCTCGTAATATTGCCAGAATAGATAACACTGTGCAACGCCTTTCATGCCCGCTAAGTGCACGACGAAGTCGCCGTTGACGTACCACGGCAACAAACTATTGAAGACGCATTGATTGACAACTTTCGAGCGTTTGCGAACGTCCTCGGCGCCGCCGTACGGTTCTTTTCTCGTTCCAACATTTTTAGACCAAACTATAGTTTGAAACAAATGATGGAACGCGCGTTGTTCGTAATGAAAGACGTAATTTCCTCGGACTAAATCTTCTTGCGCCCATAATTCGGTGAGGAACCATCGCATCCATCGCGTATTCTTGATAAACCAGACGCCCGAGTTTATGCCGTTATGATCGGCGCCAATCACTTGGTCGTAATCGTCGTCCGCGATGTCTTCTAAACGTATGTCCGGATTCATGATGAGCGTGTCAATGTCCAAAAATAAAAGCCAATTGTATCGAGGGAGGTACCTTTGTACGGCTAAGATTTTGCTCCACGCCATCGGCCGCGTCGTATCTAACGTTTCCGTGACAAAAATCATATCGTACTCGTGCATTTTAGCATACGCGCGTTTATTCGCCACCGAAGCTGCGCAAATATCAGCCGTTTTCGCGTCGCAGATGCATAATATGGCGAATCCGGCGCCGCGCCGTTTGCTTTTTTCCTTCACCTCGTCGACTCGTTTCTTCGCTTCAAGGGCAACCTGTTCTAAAACCTTTGCTTTGCGTTCCGCTACTTCGAGTTGCGTTTTGGGATCGTCATACGAGATGTCTTCGTCATCATTATCGTGAGCACGTGCGCCTGCATTCGAATAGGATGTGTGTGCAAACTTTTCCTCCTCTTCTGCGTCTTCTTCCTCTGAGATTGCTGATTCATCGCCAGAAACTTCGCCATCTTGTTCTTCTACCACATCTTCGACTTCTCCTTCCTCTTCTATCAACTGAAAATCAGCTTCTTCTCCGTTGCTAAGTAACGCAGCTGGAGGCTCCGATCCTGGGTCTTCTAGCAGTCGCTCAGTTGCGCGTTTCGAAGCGATTTCAATAACTTCTTTACTGATGCTATTTTTGTCGGACGATGATGACGACCGCTGTCCTAAACCACTAAAGAAGCGAGACGCAAGATTCGATCCCGCTCGGCGCAGCCCATGTTTTTTTGCGTCTATTTCTTCTTCGTCGGCATCATCATCGTATCCTTCTTGTACTTTCGAAAGGACTTCAGACGGGTAGTTATCATCACCTAGCTCTAAGAACTCGTCTTCCGTCGACGCAGATTCCTTTTCCGGATCGTTGCTCTCTTGTTTGTATCTCTCTAATCCAAATCCCGTTCGCTTACTAGAATCGCGAGCAATGTCTTCCTCCTCTTCCTCCTCCTCTCTGTTCATGTACGCCTCGTCTGCTTCGAATAATCTTCTTCGACCGCTCGCTTTTGCGTAAGCGTTTCTACTGCTACCACTGCTAACTCTGCTATTCTTTTTCACGTGCCTTTTCTTGATCTGCGCGTGCTGTTGTTTCAACTCGCTTGCCTTATTTCCAACCACCGCATCTTTCATCTTCACGCCTAGACTCTTCCTACTTTCCTCGTACGCTTTCCTCCTCTCGAATAAATCCGCCAGTTGCTCTGTTGGTGGCGGTGTATCGATCCCACACGGAATCGGCCTTTGGTCTTTCAACGGGAACTTGATGTACCTCAAGTATCCAATCTTGACAAAGTACAGAAAATGATACGCCGTTCGACCGAAGAAGTGCAAGAGGGCGAAAAAGAGAAACACTTTCAAAAATAATCGCGCGCGTGCTCTTCGTCGAAGTCTCCTCTGTTGCAAATCGTTCGCTCGCGGCGAGTGCGGCGGTTTCGAAGGCGTCATGGCGTTTGCGTTCGTCGACTCTTCTCCCGCGCTGCTCGAGTTATTTGAAAAGAAGTGACCATTCTTTCTTCGTTCTCTGGGACTCGTGCTCGTGACTCTGTGCACATAATACTCGGAAGACGACGACGCTTTCTCAGCCGAGGAGGAAGTCGATGACAGAGGTGGGGTTCCAAATCGCGCCATCTCTCTGTCTCTCTGTCTCTCTCTTCTTTTAAATCGGCACGCGTTGTCGCGGTCGACGGTGTTTAAGATTTCCTATTCCTTTCCCCACGTGCCACGACGTCCTCCTTTTCCGCACTTTCAACAAAGAAAGAGAGAGATAGAGATAGAGCTTTACAGAGATAAAAAAAGTCCCGCCTACTCGAGCAGCCGCGTCTCGCTAGGATGCGCGCGCGAAGAATTCCACGCGCGACGAGCGATAGTGCGCGTGCGAAAGTACGCGCGAAGAATGTAGAGGCTGCGATTGAAATTATTCGCGTGCCTTTTTTGAGGGATTTCAAATATTCCTTTCTCTTCTTCTCTCTCTCTCTTCTTCTCTCTCTCTCTCTCTCTCTCTCTCTCTCTCTCACTTCGGTTTCTTTTTTACTACTCCATCTTTATCCGCGACGCACTCGAGCGAGTGGTTTGATGTTCACTCTTTCCTTCGTTTGCGCGCACTATTTTCATCGCGCGATCGCACCGACGCTGACACGCGATGAAGTTGACGCGCGCTTTTCGAAGCGCGGTTGCGAGGTCGGCGAGTTGTTGAGAACCGGCGTTCGACGACGCGCCGCCGGGGTCGGCATTTTTCGAGGATGTCATCTTCGACGAGTCGAAAACGGCTTGTCTCTCTGCTTCTTCTTCTTTTTTTGTGTTTTCGTGTAAAAGTTTTGCTTTCTGCATGGATTTGAGCGCGGATTCTGCGCGTTCTTTGAGCACGTGAGAAAGGAAGTGCCTCTTGTTGCAGTCGACGCGAGCAAGGACGGCGTGGCAGTTTTCCGCGATACGTTGCGAAGCGACTTCCAGCTCGATGCGAAGCGCTTCCTGTTCGATTTCTGTGAGAATTTCATTTTCGCTGTATCTCGAGTCGACTGTAGAGCTGCTTTTGCTCACACCGGCGTTGTTGGCAACCGGATCGCTCCTTCTGTTGTCGCGCTTCTTCGAGATCACATCGATGCTGAAAAATTCTTCGAGCGCTTTGCGAGCCGACGAATACGCTTCCCGGTCTGCGCGTTCACCGAATTCGTCAAACGATGCCGCAAAAAATGGGAGTCTCTTCCGAATAAACTCGGTATTTTCTTCGTTTTCTTCGTCCTTTTTATCTTCGTCTTCATTAGTAGCACCCGCGTGCGTACAGTCGTCCTCCTTCTTCACGCTCTTCCGCCACGTTTTCGTTTCACCAAATAGTGATGTACCTTTGGGAAGAAATTCAAAAACGGCAGAATTTGTTCGCGAGTCGAACGTCGCCCGTTCAATTTGCATATCGCGTCCGTAACTTCCATCTTCCTCCTCGATGCCGCAGTTTCGAAACGTTTCTTCAATTTTTCGTATGGTAAACGATATCGTCTTGCCATCACCGCAATCATCTTTCTTTCTCATTCCCTCTTCTTCGTCTTCTTCTCCATCATCTTCATCGACGTCGACATTTTCTTTATGCTCAACCGAAAAGAAAATCACTCTCGTCTTACGAAACGACCCAAAACTATCCGCTCGATCGAACGCGTAGACGTCCACGCGCTTCTCGTTCGCCAAGTCAACGTAAGAAAGTAAAAGCCCATCGTCGCGAAGATACGGGTCGTGCACCGTCACGTACTCCTTGCATCTCTGGTGTTCAACTTTCGCGACGACGCTGATCTCGGTTTCGCCTTCTCCTTCCCCGTCGAACCAAACAATTGAAATCTGTTCGTTCGATTGGCGTCTATTTTTAGCGCTCTTCTCGTCGAACGTTTTCTCCTTCGAAGCCTCTTCCTCTTTTTCCACCTCCACCGCGCTCTTCAGCGCGTACTCCCGCGCGTCGCTCACGCCGTGCGCAAACAACCGCCGCATTTTCGCGTCCTCTCTCCTCTCGTTCTCTTCACTTCCTCTCTCGTCCACCTCTTCCTTTTCCGTCTCTTCCTCTCTCTCTCCCCGACTACCATCACCACCACCATCGCACCGCAAAAACCGCTCCGTCTCTCTCTTCTCGTACGCCTCGATCAGAGGTTCCACGACGCGCGATTCCAGCGATCGCGCGTGCTCCTTCTCCTCTCCGTTCTCATCAAAATCTATCGCCACGGATTTTCGATCGCTCGAAAAGAGCGCCGAAACGAGCTCTCGCGCCGCGCGTAAACTCGGCATGTGCTTATTATTATTTTTTTTTGGTTCGTTCACTCAGAACTTCTCTCGCGTATTTTTTGAAGCCGTTTCGGACGAAAAAAAAAGGGGTGGAGGGCTGAAAAAAAAGCGAAGAGACAAACGAAGAAGAAACGAGGAAAGAAGGACTCTTCACGCAGAGGAGGAAAAAATCGTCACTATCGAACCGCACACACAAACTACACGATGCCGTCCGCTAAGGTTTTCAGAAACTGTGAGTTATCTTCGTTTGATTTTCGTAGCTTTTGTTTTCGCGATGCGCGAGAAGGACGACCGTTCGCGCCGCGATGTTCATCCGACGGGAGATTTGCGCGCGCGGGGGCTTGAGGGTCTTTTGGGGCCGGCCGCGAAATAGAAAAGATGAGATTCGCGCGGAGCGACCGCGATGATGCGAAATAGATGTTGGATAAAAACGAGTGCAGATGTTTGGATTGAATGTTTCTGCGTTCGATCGAGACGTGCGCGTTTGACTTCATCGTTCGCGTTGGGTGCGAGTTGCGCGCGCGTTGGATTCTCATTTTTTTTCGCCCGGGGGAGAGCGACCCGTCGTGGTAAAGGGCTTTGGAAGGAGATTTGAAAGCGACTTCCTCTCTCTCGCGCGCGCCGTGGAAACGGTTTTTGCCTTCGTTCGCGTGCAAATCAACCTTTGGAAGAGGATCTTCTCGTCGTCGAGACGATCCTTGAATTCGTGTCGGATTTCACACCGTCGTCGATACGTTCATCATCGCTTTGATAAAACCTCGCGTGTACTCACCATTCGTCCTCTTTTTCTTTTCTTTCTCACAAAAAACATACAGACTCGAAGACTTTCTCCAAGCCGAGACGTCCTTTCGAAAAAGTCCGTCTCGACGCCGAGTTGAAGACTGTCGGTGAATATGGCCTCCGTAACAAGAGAGAGTTGTGGAGAGTCCAGTTTGCGTTGAACAAATTGCGCAACGCCGCGAGAGTTTTGCTCACTTTGGACGAAGATGATCCTAAGAGAATCTTCGAAGGTAACGCCATTTTGAAGAGAATGCGAACGTACGGTTTGTTAGAAGCGGATAAGGAATCTTTGGATTACGTGTTGGCGTTGACCGCGGAGGAGTTCTTGGAGAGAAGATTGCAAACTTTGGTATTTAAGCTCGGTTTGGCCAAGTCGGTGCACCACGCCCGTATCTTGATCAAGCAAAGACACATCAGAGTTGGTAAGCAAATCGTCAACGTGCCGTCGTTCTTGGTTCGCGTTGAGACCCAAAAGCACATCGACTTTGCGTTGAACTCGCCGTTGGGTGGTGGCAGACCGGGCCGCGTGAAGAGACGACGCATGGCGCAAAAAGCGGCTGCCGCGGGCGGTGGTGACGACGAAGAGGAGGAAGAGGAATAAACTAGGAAGAGAGAACAGAGAGATAACACTACACAATAAAATTTTCATAGTCTTTTAGAAGAAATAAAGCGCCCGAGGAATTAAGAGCTTGTAATAAAAGGAACAATCTTCGTGTCGAATATAACAAACGACAATACAGTTTATACAAACAATGTACGCGCTTCTGTTTACAAAATATCGTGCTATTAGTATTTAGTGCGGGACCGGGCATTTGCCACCTCCCGCGGCGGTTTTCTCGGGCAGCCAGTACTTCTCGTCGCCAGGTTTAGTTTTCGTAGCTCTTAAACTATCCCAATCCATCTTATCTTTCTCGTTCACCGTTCGCATTTCCCGTAAGGTCACGTCGCACAACAAGCCGTTTTTAGTGTGAATAGTTGCTCCAGACGTCATTTCGACCTTGTGCCCTTCGACTAAGGATAAATCGAGTCGTCTCAACATGGTCGCCCAAATCGCCACGCCTTCCAAAACTGCAAACTTATCGCCCGGACATCTTCTCGGCCCAGCGCTGAAGGGAACGTATCTATATTCCGTGTTCAACTCGCTCGGCTGACCTCGATTCAACGGGCCAAAACGCATCGGCTCGAACTCCAACGAGCTCTCGCCCCAATTCTTCGGGTCTCGATGCAAGTTGAAAATGGAGACTAAAATATCCTGGTTTCTTGGGATGGTTAACCCGTTTAACGGTAACTCATCCTCAACAACCGCGCGGCGAGTGTATACCGGCGGTTGCGGGTATAAACGCATCGCTTCGTGAAAGCACCTCTCCAAATACGGCATCTTCATCAAATCGTTGAAATCTGGATACGGTTTCGTTCCTAAAACTTCATCCAACTCTTGTCTCAAGATTCGCAACTGTTCCGCGTTTTCCGGTTTCAACAACTCGTACGTGCCCCAGGTCAAAACGCTCGCGGTCGTTTCGTGTCCCGCAACCAACAACGACAACAAATCGTCTCTTAACTGCGTCGACGACACTTCCTCTCTCGCCGCGATCAAATACCTCAAGACGCTCGGATTGCTCTCGTTCAAGTAATCTCTCGCCCACGCCTCGGCGCCACCAACTTTTTCTTCTTCCTCGACCATCTTCTTACACTCATCCACTAACTTCGACGTGACATCTCTGATGATCACAACGGCATCTTGCGCTGCCTTTTGTCTCGGCGACACCGCTCTCAAAAACTCCTCCGGCAACCGCCACGTCGGCAACAAATCCATCGATCTCGTCTCCACCTCTTTCAACGCCGTATACGTCGCCTGGATCACTGGTGCCGCTCTCTCCAACGCGTTAAAATCGTAGTTAAACACTGAAATACCGATGATATCCAACGCGGCTTGAGAAAATTTGCTCTCGATGTTTATGCTTTTACCTCCGTTTGTCTTCTCCATCGTCTCCACCATCTTATTCGCGCATCGCCCAAACGTCCTATCGACCATCGCTTCCACATACGCCCTGTGCAAAGCGGGCGCCACCGCTTTCCTTCTCAGCTTCCACGGTTCTAACTCTTGCAACGCGACGCCTTTGCCGAACAAAAACTCTCCAGCCTCAGCAATCGTTCCTTTAATGTACTTCGATCCGTAGTTGAACAGCACGTGCTTCACGCACGCCGGGTCGCTAATAACCACGTACGACGTAATCGGCCCCGTCGGCAACAAATACACCGGCCCAGCTTCTTTCATCCACTTAAACAACGGTTGAAACAACCCACCTCCTAAAAGCCCGGTGATGTCGTCCAACTTGGCATCCGCGACTGGAATATCGCTCGCGCCTCCCCACAGTCTGTTCAACTGCGTCATCCAATCCGGTGCCGCCATGGTCGCCCCGGCCCCGGATTTGTTCGAGATGGCCGTCGCTTCTGCTTTCTCTAAATCCACAAACGCGATGTTATCGATGTCGTCCTCGTTCCACGCCTCTTCCATGGCGGAAGAAGAAGAAGAACTCGTTTCCGTCGTCTCCGTCGTCGCTCGAGCTCTAATCGCCATCGAGATACGCTTCCCCCGGCTGCTTTTTCTTCTCGACGCGGGGGCGGAGGAAAAGAGCGCGCCACCATTCCCCCTTTCGCGACGACAGACCGAGAAGGAAGACGACGACGACAACTTCACGCGCGAAGAAACAGAAGACGTCTGCATCGTCATCATCATCATCACTGTTATCGATGTTTGTTCTTTATGTATTTTCTGTGTGACGATATTTTGTCTCCTCTTCTCTGTTTTATCCAAAACTTTTGGAATCGACGATGGAAAAAAAGAGAATAACAAGAAAGCTTCACAAACGAGGCGGCGCGAGAGCTCGACGATTTTCGGGTGTTATTTATTTGGAACGCGCCGGTGCGTGATTGAACCACCGCGCCGTTCTCTTTTTTTATCGAATCGCTCTTTCTCTCTCTCTTCAACGCGGAGATACATATAATACTTCAATCACACGCACATACTACAAGATGGGGAAAGAGTCGATGACGAGAACCGGCGTCTGCGTGGCGCTGGTGTGCTTTGGGGTGTATTTTCATCAGCTGCACAAATACGTGACGGAAACGACGGCGTCAGCGAGTTTGAATAGAGACGGGACGAAAATCTCCGCGCTGAAATGGATCGATGGGTTATCTTTTGAAGCGCCGTTGATCGCGTCGGCGTTGTATTTGACGATGGTTTTCGTTGGGCCGAAAGTGATGCGAAAACGCGAGCCGTTTAATCCGACCGCGCTGATGTTGGTGTATAACGTCTACCAGACGTTGTTCAACGTGTACGTGTGTTATTTGTTTGTTAGTGAAATCAGGACGAATAACTTTAAGATTTGGGGGGAAACGTGTCGATGGAACGATACGCGATCGTTCGGCGTCGCGTTGGGAGTTTGGTTGCATTACAACAACAAGTATTTGGAGTTGTTGGATACGGTGTGGATGATCTTGAGAAAGAAGGAGAAGCAGGTGTCGTTTTTGCACGTGTATCATCACGTGTTGTTGGTATGGGCGTGGTGGATGGTCTGCTGGACTATTAACCAAGCGCCGTGCGTGGATATGTACTTTGGCGCTTTGTGCAACTCGTTCATTCACGTCGTCATGTATTCGTATTACGCCATGGCGCTGATGGGCGTAGCCGTGCCTTGGAAGAGGTACATCACGCAACTTCAATTGTTGCAATTCGTGGTGGTCTTTTGCCACGCCGTGTACGTGTTGTTGTACACGCAGTGCTTGAAAATTTTACCGTACTCGCAAATGTTTGTCATGGCGAACATGTTGGTTTTGTTCGGTAACTTTTACATGAAGAGTTACAAGAGCAAGTCTTCGAAGAGTAAAACAAAGTAAAAAAAAATACAGCGTTTGCGTAGAGAATTTTTATTACAGTATTGCTATTCCTCGTCCACGGATAAAACGATATCGCACTCCTCGGTTTCGTCGTCGTCTTCGCATCTCACCGAGTTTTTTTTCACCGCGAAGAGAATGTATTGTCGTTCGCGCTCGCGTTTGAAACCTTCCAATCCAACCATTTCGCATAAATCTCTCAGCTCTTGTTCCGTCCAAAACCGATTGAACGCCCCTCCGGTACCTAACTGGCTATCCCTAAAGAAATCTGAGAACGGTTTCGTCAAGTCGTCGTTGTTCAAATTCGCGCTCGGATCGAGAAACGTGGACGCGACGAACGTGCCTCCCGGCTTTAACACTCTCGAAATTTCCGCGACGGCTTGCGTCGGCGAAGGCCAGCAGTGCAACGCCGCCCCGGCGTGCACGACGTCTACGCTACTCGTTTCAAAAGGCAATCTCCCAACATCCGCGCGCACGAAACTCATCACGTTCGCGTCGATGTTTTCATCTCGCGCGAACTGACTCGCTTCCTTCAACATGTTTTCAGAAAAATCGCTCGCGACAACCTTCGCGAACGCTTTGGATTCCGCAAACTTCCGCGCGAACAAACCGGACCCGCACGAGACGTCTAAAACGACGTCCATCTCACCGCCGCTGCTATCGTTGTTGTTCCCTCTCACAAATTTCATCGCGGTTTCAAACTCTTTCTCTTTACCCGGAAACCCGGCCCAAGCGAAAGATTCTCTCCAACCTTTTTCGTAAACGTTACTCACCAACGGCGTTTCAAATAACGACGTCCCAGACAGTTTCGCTTCTCGATACGAGTTTGCGTTCCTGCTTATCTCCAAATCCGCGCACTCGAACCCGTTTTTCGTTTCAATCGTCCACGTTTTCCCGCAGCACACGTCTTTTTTCTTCCCATTCGTGGTTGTCGTCGTCGTCGTCGTAAACACCGGACGTTTGCATATTGGACACGTCAACTGTACGCCCACTAATCCCGACGACGAGAGAGAAGAAGAAGAAGCAGAGGTAGAAACCCGCCGTCCTTTCGCGCTCTTCGTCCTCTTCTCGCGAAGACGAAGACGAACTTCTTGCCCCCCGAGGAATTGACTTCTTTTCGTCGTCGTCGTCGTCGTCGTCGTCGTCGCGGGAGGGGCGTTTCTCGCAAACATTTTGTTGCGTGTGTTGTGGATAATTTTGTTTTTTTGGTTGGGGGTGTTGAGGGTTTAGGGTTTGAATTCACATCGAAGCGTAAAATTTTCGCCGATATGAATATACATGAATAGCTCCACCTCGCGAAGGTCACAAACCAGACGCGAACGCACGAACGCGCGCGAGAGAGTGTACTCGACGCGATTTTTCGAGACTTTTTTGTCGTCGTCCATCACAAACAAAGAGTTTTAGAGAGAGTAGAAAAAAATATTATTACGTAATAAAATGGAGCGCACGTTGCTTTTTCCTCCCACGACGGTCGCGTCGACTTCGTTTTCGTCGAGGGCATCCGCGAGTGGATCTTCTTCTTCTTCTTCTTCTTCTTCGAAGTTGTTTTCGCGCAGAAGATGCTGCGCGGTCGCGAACGACAACGCGACGAGAAGAAACAAACAAAAGAACATTATTAAAGCGGGGTTAGACTTTGGACACGATGAACTTTGGACGCCGGAAAAGGCCGCCGCGATTAAGCAGGCGGACATGGAACGGAAAGCATCGCTGAAAGGGTTGACGGAGAGCCAAGTTCGATTGTTCGGGTTGACGCCGGAACAAACGAGGAACGCGCAAGCGAAGAGTTTGGTGACGAAGGAGGCTATTTCGGCGAGGATGAGTTACCGAGATCAGTTTCCGTCCGACGCGAATCCCCCGGAGAGTGGGAATATGTCTGGGGTGACTATGATGGCGGGAGGGATGGCGCCGGCCGGCGCGGTGGCGCCGCCGGATTTGCCGAGTTTATTGTTAAACGCGCGAATTTGTTACATCGGCATGTCCTTGGTACCAGCGGTGACGGAGTTGGTGGTTGCAGAGCTGTTATATTTAGGGTACGAACAAGCAGAAAAACCGGCGTATGTGTACATCCATAGCGCCGGGTCTATGGGGAAGGATAAAGACGGTCGAGACGAAGTCGTCGGCGTGGACAACGAAGCGTACGCGATTATCGATACGATGCGATACATTCAGCCGAAGATTCACACGGTTGCTGTAGGGAAGACGTATGGGAACGCGGCGTTGATTTTAGCGGCTGGGGATAAAGGGTGTCGATGGGCGTTGCCAAACGCGCAAATCGCGACGGCACCACCGAGGTTGAATAGAACGTTTAATACTTCCGTGGACGTGCAAGTCAGAGCGAACGAAGTAGACGTATGCGAGAAGTATTACTTTGGTTTCATGGAAGCGTTCACTGGAAAAGACAAGGAGACGATTGCGAAAGACATGAGTCGAACAAAGTACTTCACGCCAGAAAAAGCCATCGAATACGGATTAATTGATAAAGTTATCAGCAAAGGCGCGAGCATCGCGGAGAACAAGGACTACGAATTGTTGTTGGCGCAGCAGCAAGCGCAACAAGCGGAAATGCAAAGACGCGCCGGCGCGCAAGGTGCACCGAATAGAGGATAAAAGTAATCAATTCTTTCTAAATATATATCAACATAAAAACTCTAATATACAAAACTACCAAGTCCCTCTACCGCGTATTATTCCTCGGTCGAGCTCTTCATTTCCAAGCTCGCACTTTCGAACGCTTTTTGTTGTTCCATTTTAGCCGTTTGATAGACGTAAAAACCAGCCATGCTAATGGTGTATCCGAGAATTTGCAAACTCGTCACTTGAGATCCGAATACCATCACGGAAATCAAAATCACCGCCGTATTCTTCGCCTGGCCTAAAACTTTGAACGTCAAGCCGCTGGTCGATTTAATCACACCTAAAGTCAAATAGTTCACGCAAAATCCGAGTAACGCGGCGCAGATGTACAAGCCAGGCGATTCCATGATTTTTCGAACGCCATTCTCACTCATGAATGCCGGCAACTCCAACCAAACGATCCCGATAAACAAACAAAATAGACTCGCCGGAGAGAACCAATACAATCCTTCAATCAACTCAAACTTCAAATTCCCCAACAAATACTGCAATACCGCCATCCGGATCGCCTCGCAAAACTCACTCGTGACCATCATCACCACCCCAACCCATTTAAAGTCTATCTCCCCGTACGCGCTCAACGTCGTTCCAACCGTCAACACCGCCACTCCCGCCAACACTTTCGCGTCCAACCGTTCCAATCCGGCGCAAAACATCACGAATAACGTCACCGCCGGCACGCACGCCTTCAACATCTGTATAAAAGAAACGCTAAGGTACAGATATACGTAATTCCCAAAGCCTAAACTCAACGCCGCAAACATTCCTATCGGTAAAATGTGCGTCATGTACCAGCGCGGCGTTATTTGCGTCTGTCCTTTCTTAGTGGATATCGTTGCCACCCCGAAGGAAATCAATCCCACCGATATCGTCCAAGATGCGACGACACCCATGGAGCATAAAATCATCGGATAATGAAAACCAGCCTCGGACATCAAGTGTTTGTTCAGAAAGATCAACGAGGATGAGGCTACCGCCCACATGGAGATGAAAAACACGGCTTTGAGCAAAGGAAACGATTTCGAGTTTCCGACGTTTTGGACGATATCGGAGAGCGAACTCGCGTTTCGAAGGCCATGATTGGTGTCAACTTTGAGCTTCTCTCCGTTGTGATCGAGGAGTGACGATTCGTTTTGTGCGGTGTTGTTCGAAGAGGTCATGGAGAAGAACGCGCGACCCATACAGACGACACGTGATGGTGACGTTTGTCTGCGACGCGTGAGAAATGAGTGAAGGTTGGACTGTTTCACCACTCGAGGAAACACACGTTCTCGCGTTGGACTTTAACGAATTACTGATTTACACTCGATGACGTCATCGTTAATACACGTACTTCTACGACTATATAATTTCTTGACTTGCTACGAACGAACTAATTCTCCCCTTCTTCTTCTTCTTCTTCTTCTCCTTGCCCGTCGTTCTCTTCGTTTAGAATTTTGCCGACGGCGTCCCTGACCTCGCCTTTCTTTCCGAGACCGCACACCGCCGCGGTCAACCGCTTGAACAAACTCGCTCTCTCCTCGAGGTCCTCGAAGTCTCCACCCAACACGTTTTCGTCCGGATAATCCTCGTACGGATCGTATCCTTCGTCGCCCGGTTTCAACTTCACTCCGGTTTGCAGAAGCTCCTGTCGTTGCATCTCCAACTGCTTCTTCTCGAGCTCTTTCAACAGCTTTTGCTTCTCTTCGATTTTCCTCCGCTTCTCTTCCTCGAGCGCTTCCAACTCCTTCTTCGTTTTCGGCTCCTCGTCTTCTTCCTCGTCGGTCTTCTTCTTGCCGATGGACACGTCGCTGATGACCCCCATCAATATGTCCAGCTCTCGTTTCGCCTGCATTTCCGCCTCCTTTGCTTTCTTCTTCTCCCTCGCTCGCGCCTCCGCTTGCGCCCGTCTCGCCTCCGGCGTGGCTGGCGCGTGAGCCACGTTCCTGGCGATCTGTTCTTGCACTTTCGAGGAGATATTTTTGTTCTTCAAACCAAAGTTTCGATCCGCCGCTTCCCGAGCTTTGCGCTCTTTCCGTTCGCGCTCTTTCTCTTTCTTCTCCTTCTCCTCTTTCTTCTTCTTCTCCTCCGCGCTGAGCGCTTTCTGCTTCACGCCGGTGCCGATGATTTTCTTCTCTTTCGGCATTTTTTTCGTACGTTTTTTCCCCAACCTTTGGCTTTCGTCCGTCTGTTCTTTCGCTCTTCTTGGGCTCTTCCGTCGTCAACCCGTCTTCTGGTCCGCGTGCGAACGGAGGGGTTTTCTCTTCCTCTTAATTCTTTTCTTCTTCTTCTTCGTTCGGAATTTTCCTCTTCCCTGCGCGAATGAAAAGAGAGAGAAGATGCGTTTCGCGTGAAAAGTTTTTAAAAGAAATGTGGTTCTTGTGTCAATTGAAAAAGTGGTTAAAACGCGCGCGAAGCGAACGGGCGCATCGTACTATTACATCGAATACATTCTCACAACAAAATGGACGCATTCATCTCTCTGTCTATCTATTCATGCTCTATATGCGCGAGCGCTATTATTTCCTACCAGAAGAAAGTAAAGGGTGTTCGAGCTTCTCCAACTTCCCGCTCTCCAACAGGGACTTCAATGGCGCAAACATCGGTCCATCGATATCTGAAGGTTTCTTCCAAAACCACCCCTCGCATTTGTGTGGTTCCATCGTCCGCTCGCGCCCTCGTAAACCTTCCCCGACGTAAAAAAGCGCGAACAGAGTGATCCAGTGGTTTTTCTCGTCGATCTGGCATTCGCACGCGTGAAATATGCCCCTCTCTTCGTCGTCTTCGGGCGGCGAAAACACGTTCCCCGATGCGTTCGTCGTTTCGTGGAGTAAATCGATGCCGACTTCTTCTCGCGTTTCTCTCAAAGCGCACCCGCGAGACGTTTCGCCCCACTCGAGAGCGCCGCCGGGAAGCGCCCACTGACCGGCGCCGTGCGACCCTTTGCGTTTTCCGACTAATATCTCCGATTTTTCGTTGAAGAGTATCACCCCGACGCCGACGCGTGGGTGCATGATTTCTCTGTTTTTTTATGTGAAGAAATTTCAAAAATACGAGCAACAAAAAACGCACGAGAAAGATATTTTTACCGCACGTTTACCCCCTGCGCGCGCGAGAGAGAGAGAGAGGGGGAGAGAGCGAGTCACGCTTCCAAGAATAAAGCAGCGTTCTCTACTCTCTGCTCTGACGCGCTTTTCTTCGAGAGAGAGAGAGAGAGAGAGAGAGACATTTTGGCGCGCGATCTCTCTCTCTCGTACATCTCTTTTTTTGACCGCACATGCGAAAAGAAGGTTTGACTCTCGAAGATACGCGGAGAAGGAGAAGACAAGAAGAAGAAGAAGAAGAAGAAGAAAACGCATCGAACGACGTCGAGGAGGAAGAGGAAAAGGAGAAGAACGAACGAACGCGCTCGCACGGAGCGAAACTTTCGCTCGCGTGCGTTTCCGTCGTTCTTTTGTGGCTCGGGTCGTTATCGGCGTGCGAAACGATCGCGTCTTTCGCGAGGAAGGAAAGAGAGGGTCTTTACTACGACGTCTCTTCGTCGTCGTTCGATCGAGTCGCGCGCGCGTGGGAACGGTTGGCGAGAGAAGCGCACGAGCAAAGAACGCGGCACGAGAGATGCGCGGAAAGGAACGCGAGAGGGTGCGAGAATACGCTGGAATGGGAGATTGAGAGAGAGCGGGTACGGACGCGAGCGGCGAGAAGGAAGAACGAAGAAGCGGTGGATCGGTTCGCAAACGCGACGGAGGAAGCGGAGAGAAAGTTGGAGATGTTGGCGGCGACGTTGCGGTCACAAAAGCTTTTTTACGATGAAAACAAGAACTTTAGTAATAACGAGGTCATCAGTGCGGATAGTGCGTACGCAGATGCGGTAAATGCGGTGTTGATGTCGAAGATGTGTGCTCCCGCTTCTACCGAGGAAGATTATTTTGTCCACGCGACTTTAGGAGACATCGTCAAACTAAGGCTCGGATTAAATGCGAATAAGACCAAACATCTCTCGAGCGATTTAGAGAGTGCAAATGAAAGATACGCAACCTCTGCAGAAACCTCGGTAAAAAGCGCTTTGCGTCTATTAGGAGAGAGACAAGAATACGATCGAGCCTACATGGCGAATAAAACCGAAAAGTTTGCGCCGGTGACTCGACTCGTGGTGCCAGAGATGACCGCAGTCTCTATCGGTTCTATTAGCATCTGCGTAAACGCATCTTTCAAAAATATTTCCGACATGACTGATGCGTTTGCTTCAATGGCGTCTGCGTCAATGGAGGAGACTTCTCAGCTTCTCTTGGGAACCGCCAGCGCGGCGAATTACATGTATCGAGAAGTGGCCGAGTCCACGAAAACTAAAATGGAGGTTATCAAGGCGCTCTACGACGAGGAAACGGAAGAAATTGCAGCATTTTTTAAGTGGTATGAAGCCACCGTCCAGCCATTCTTAGAAGAGGCTAAAACTCTTTTGAACCCGGGGATTTCTCTTGATTTGTTTGCAACTACACCAACATTTGGATCCGTGCAGTTGGACGATATCGCGTTTTCATCGAATGAGTTGCAAGGGTTGAACGAACGAACAAAACAGTTGATGGATAAAGTTCGCGCAGACGCGGAATCCCTCGTCACAAACTTTGCCGCTCAGTCGCGTGGTGTTATTTTGAAAACGTCTGAAGAGCTGGTCGAACAAGTCAACGCGACGTTCATCTCGACCACTGGAAACATCGCCGAGCATTTCGAAAACGTCTCCGCGTTCGATGACTACAGCCCTCCTTTGCTGCGCAACAGAGATAACAATAGTGTCACATTAAGTGGTTATATTCAATCAGAGTTACAGTTGAGCGAAACGAGAAAAGACGCGTTTGATCGGGATACCGCGGAGCTTTCGAAAGAGCTTCAAGAGCAAAATCACACAAGCAGCTCATCGAAGGTCAATTTCACATCCGCATCCGAGCGAATGACAAACACGTCAAGGTTTGATGAGCTCTTAACATCGACTGAATACGATTCTACTGATTTCAATTTGAATATATTCGCGCCGTTTGGATTTAAAGCACCAGGAGCGACGCTACGAAACGCGTACCAAAATCTCAAGCGCGCAAAGGACGCCGTGGTCCAGGCGGACGTGGTATATAGAATCATTCGAACGTTTCAAGTTATCGCGCAGCATTGGCACTCAGACGCGTTTACTCTTGAGCCTTTGGATATCGTGCCATCTTCACAAAAATTTCGAGAAGGCTTTACCGATATAGTCGAAGAAGACGGTCTTCGTCGAAACGTAGCCAAGTACGGCAAAGCGCAGTACTCAGGAGAGAACTATACGAGCAAAGTGAGTACTTTAGAAAGAGTGGCAAAGTTTTTTGGTGACCCAGTACACGCAGCAATCTTGAAATTTGCCGTGATATTCTTTGTCGTGGCTATCATTTGGTCAGCATATTACCCAATCCGTCAGTCGCACTCTCTAAAATGCTCAAAAAGGACATTCTCGGACGATATTCTCGATACGAACGAATCGCAAGATTTCCAATCCACTTCGACATTCCTCGCGAGGAATGCCTACAATACTGTCCGAGACTACATTCACACGACGCCAAATGCAACAGGTGAGTTCCAAAAGAAACAGTTGCTTTCGATGAAGGCAAGCGCGATACGAGCGCACGCCGCTTCCGCGAGGAGCGAGTTTGAGGCACTTCTAGCGAAAGCAGATGTCATCGATTCCTCGTACAGAGCAGTAACCATGGAAGACAAAAAAGCGTTGGACACGTGCCTACCTACACGCGCACTATTGCATGAATTGAATAAAAGTACGACTCGTTCGTCGTCGACCTCTTCTGATTTTGCGTATTACGAAAATCAGGAGCTTTCGGCGCGAAGCGCTGTCGACGAAACGCTCGAGTCGATCGAGACTTTCTATAATAACGCGAGCGGTTCTTACTTCATGACTGATGAAGACATATACATGGACTCAATGCGCATGCAAGTTCCGTGTCTGTCATCCATCAACGCCGCTTCTTGTTCAGGCGCGAGAGAAACGCCTCTTCGATTCCGTTCGAAACTCGCTGCGTGCGAAACCGAAACTTTCCTTCACCAAACTTTTTCAAACGTCTTCTTATCTCTGTTCATATTCTTTAGCGTAAACGCGACGAGGAAACCGTTCATTACCGCGCTTGGAAAAATATACTGGCGAGCAAACTACGTTTCGAAGCGAGACTCCTTGCGAGGCGCGTTTCGCTTGAACGCTAAGACGGCGACGTATTCGAAGGAGTACAACATGAGCGAAGACGCGCAAATCCTACGAGAACAGATACGCGCGCACACGACTAAACATGAACGAAAAGGGTTCGCGTTCGCCATACTGTGCGTCCTCGCGCAACTACCGTGGCTTTTTGTCTTCGCGCTCTCTCGCGAGATGACATTTTGAATGTAAAAAAGATGACTTCTACTTGTAGAGTTACATACATGTATAACATGAAAAAAGTAAATTCTATACGTCTGACCTTTACTTATGTCGTCGTCGCGGAAGGACTATTCACAGTCAGTAGCTCGATATCCTCAATCAAACAACAAAGCTCGTCCACCGAGCCTCCCTCTCTCTCTTCTACGTTCGCCGACGAATCACCCCCTAAATTTTTGATACTTTTCAACCTCTGTTGCACGTCTTCGTCGTACAGCAACTCCAACCACCACACCTCGTCGTCGTCGTCGCCGAGTTCGCCCCACTGATACCCCAAGTTTTTACACTTCTGTCCCGCAGCTACGAGCAATCGAGCGACTTGCGTCAAACAAGGTCGATCGATTCTCGTATCCAGCGAGAACAAGTGTTCGATGGCGATTTTTGCGAGCTTTTTATTCTTGTGCAGTTGCGTTCGAAGCAACACGTCTTCGTCGACAAACATGTTCGCCAATATCGCAAACGCGTGAGATTTCCTCGAACTCGACGCGTTCGAATCTTCCAAAACGTTCGAACAAACGAAAATCCCATCGCACATCTGCGGGTTCGCCACCGACTGCGGACTTATTTCCGAAAGTTCTCTCAAGAATTGACCGGAATCCGTCGCGGTTCGTTCGTCGACGGCGCTGAACTCCTCCTTCGCTTTCATCGCGAATTTGAGCGCGTTTGCCGCGATAGATTCTGAATCGAAAACTCCCGTCGCCATCTCTTCCATTTATGTTCGTGAAAATTCGCGACTCTCCGTCCCCTCTCTCTCTCGCTCTCTGTTCTCGACTTTTTACCAATTTGTCGTCCAACGTGTTTTGCGCCGGGATAAATCTTCGACTCCGTATACGTATCGTTCGTCTCCGTAAAAGTTCGCGAGCTCGCAATCTTCCTCTCTCTCTCTCGCAAAAAACCTTCCCAAGGACCACGATTACGTCGCGATGGTGATTTTACCAGTCTCTGTGTGCGTGTGCGTGTGCGTGTGCGTGTGCGTGCGTGTAAGTGTTGTTTCTGTGTTGAATTGTCGAACTGTCGAACGGTCGAAATATTTTTATTTTTTTTTGTTGGTTTTGTCGACTGCAATTTGTCTGCTTTTACGACCACTTTTCTTTAGTCTCTCTCGCGCTCTCTCTCGATGTTACTATGCTGTGAGTGTATTTCGTGTATTCTTGTGTATCTCTAACTACATCTATCTGTATATCTATGTCTCACCAAATCTCTTCGGGTTTGTTCGTGTTTTGCGCGGCGGAGAAGAACGCGACGACGACGACGACGACGACGGGAAAAGCAACAATCACTCGTCGCGGTCTTCCTCGTCTTCTTCTTCTTCTCCTCTCCGAACGTAATCGTCGTCGTCCGATCCCATTCCGTCGTCGCGATCGTCTCCGACGATTGGGGCCATGATGAAGGTGACTGGGACGTTACACGTGGACGCGCCGCCTCGATGGTGGTTGGCGTCTCGTTCTCCTCCGTCGTTTTGTGGGTTGGCGTTGCCGAACGCGTTGCTTTGGTGTTGGCCGAGTAACGCGCGGAGACGGAGCATGTGAGCGACTTTGAGAACGCCGGTTTCGCCGACGGAAATTTTTGTCGTCGCTTGGTACGCTTCGTCGGTTTCTACGTGGTGGTGGCGATGGTGAGAAAAATGTCCTCCTCCTCCGCCGCCGCCGCCGCCTCCTTGCGTTTGGGTATGGGATTGCGTTTGGCGGTATTGGCCAAACGCGTTGTTCGTTCCACCCGCGGTCGAGGTGACGGCGCCGCTATGGGTTGGTACCATCGCCGACCGTTTCAAAAAATCTTGCTTGTACGTCCACTTTTGTTTCCTCTTGCCCGGCGACGCCTGTCCTTCTCCTCTTCCACCGCGAGAGAACGCTTCGCGAAAGGAATACTCCACCAGAGACGATAAATCCACGTCGACTTTGACGCTCCCGATATCGCTCGATTCAGAAACGAACGCTAACGAATCTCTCGTCGCTATCAAAGTCACGTTCGCATTCGCCCACTCTAAATCTTCGATGATTTCTTTCCACCTCGTCGTCGGCAACACGAACGTAACGAGCGCTCTGCCAACCCTCAAAAACTCGTCGCGGTCTTCGTCGTCCTCGTTTTTATTCATCTCATCTTCGTCTTCCCCGAACACGTTCGCCTCCGTCGCCACGTCCGCGTACGTCGTCTGTCGCAACGGCCTCAAACCTCTCTGATTTTCGTTCCCTCCTCCTCCAGAACCAACTATAGTCGTCTCTCGCACCGAGTTCGATTCCAACGCCACTCGCCCGTGCCTATCTGGGTACGAAAGCGACACCGTCTGCCCGGCGCCGAACTCTTCCGCGGCGGAAGACGACGACGAAGAAAATCTGTTCGCAAACATCTCCAAAACGTCCACGAAAGCGTCCAGAGACATCCCCACGTACTTTTTAACCTCCACCTCGTCGTTCGCGTTTCTCGCGTTGTTCTCGTCGTTCGCCTCGTGCTCGTTTTCTCTTCGCGCGTTTTCGTTTTCGTCGTCGTCGTTTTCCTCCTCCTCCTCCTCCGCTTCTTCTCTTCCTTCCTCTTCTTCGTCTTCCTCGTCATCTCCACCTCTTCTTCCTCTTCCAAAAAACCCGACTCGAAACCGTTCGAACGTTTCTTTCCGAAACGTCGCTTGCGCTTTCAAGCTTTTCGACGCGTCCAGGCACGTAAACCCGATCCCT
>Ga0255763_1001439_pt1 | contig 24594 bp, 22 predicted proteins | sample 041ome_2_FD_179963 | JGI IMG/M metagenome (GOLD analysis project Ga0255763, IMG submission 179963) | Coastal salt marsh microbial communities from the Groves Creek Marsh, Skidaway Island, Georgia - 041406US metaG (version 2) | ecosystem: Environmental > Aquatic > Marine > Intertidal zone > Salt...
ATAGTAATCCATTTACAGAAATCATCCACTTACCAAGTCTAACAGCATCTACTACCGACCTATCAACTGCAGTAACAATACCACCTCTAACCAACCCATCATCGACTGGGAATCCAAATCCCCACTTTTGAGGTTCACCTTTATCGATTGGTTTTCGTTGAATACCTCTCATAATCAATGGATGTGCAAACGCAGCCGTTCCTAAATTAAATGCATCATCTCTAAGATTGTATTTGTGATACATTTCATCTAAGAATGAAGGTGAGTTCTTCATCTCATGCAATTTAGATATGCTTGGATTTGTTAATTCAGTATCTACATAATACTTTGTATCAAAGTTATATCTCTGAGTCAACCCAGTTTCTTTACCCACTTTGAACTTACCATATCCAGCTCTGAACGATAATCCGTTAAATGCCCCACTAAAGTTACTATATAATGAACTTACATTATCAAACTGAGTATTATCAGGATTTATACCAACAAATTTAGTTTTAGTTTTATCAGTAAAGTTCTGAGTAAATCCAATTGCCTTATCGTTTGTAAACATATCCACAGATGGTGGGGTAACCGCCTGCTTATCCTTGTTGTTTGGGGTTTTGAAGTTTTTTGGAGTAGTCTCGCCTAAGAATTGTGCACCTAAATCCATATCGCTTGGAGTAGTTTCACCTAAGTACTGAGATTGATTATTCATCTCAGTTGGGGTTGTTTCACCTAAGTACTGAGATTGTGGTGCAGCTGAATTTGGAGTTGTTTCTCCCAAATACTGCGATTCATTGTTCATCTCAGTTGGAGTTGTTTCTCCTAAGAATTTTGATTCTGGTGCAGCTGACTTCTGAGTTGTTTCTCCTAAGAATTTTGATGTATTATCCATAGGGGTTGGGTTGGTTTCACCCAAAAACTTAGATTGTGGTGCTGCTGATGTAGGGGTTGTTTCTCCGAGATAATTTTCGGAATTATCCATTGTTTTTGGTGTTGTCTCCCCTAAGAATTTCTCAGAATTATCCATTTTAGATGGATTCGTTTCCCCTAAAAATCTCTCCGATGTATCCATACGATTTGGAGTAGTTTCCCCTAAAAACTGCTCTGATGAATCCATTTTTGATGGTGTTGTTTCCCCTAAGAATTTTTCTGAGTTATCCATCGGTTGTGGATTTGTTTCACCTAAGTAGTTTGGTGAATTATCCATCTTCTCTGGTGTAGTCTGACCTAAATATCTCTGTTCCAAACTCATTCGAGTTGGTGTAGTTTCGCCTTTGAACTTCTCTGAGTTATCCATAGGTGTTGCTGATGTTTCACCTTTGAACTTATCACCCTGCTGAACTTTATTTGGGTTTACACCCTCTTTATTTGTTGTTGTTTGGGAACGTGGGATTTTCGGCGCTGAATCTACCAGTGAACTCAATGGTGTTTGGTTCTGGTTTGATTTTATATCCTCTCTCTTCTTAGATTCCAAAGGTTCTTTCTTTGGCATTCTAAACTTGGACAAATCCGATTTCATATCTTTTAGTGCCATTAGCTAAATCCTCTTGTTGATACACTCTGTCTACTTTGTACTCTTGTTATCTTCTGTACTGCTTTACCATCGATGTTTAGTACAATAGGTTGTGCTTTAATATCACTGCGTAACCCTTTTATCTCTTCTAATAATTCTGCGTTACCACCACCACTACTATCTGAACTCTCAGAATCACCGCCGCCAAAACCGAAGAACTCACCAAGACCCATTAATGTAGGTGCTAGAGCTGCTAATCCAGCTATTGCGCCGAATATTGGTATTGCGAGTAATCCCGCACCAGCAACTGCTACCAACCCACCACTTATAGAATATAATGCGCCTGATAATTGGTACATTGGTGATACTAAATCGCCCATACCACTCATAGATTCAGTAACTATCGACATGTTATCCGCTACCGCCGCCAAACCATCACCAGCATCTTTAACTCCTGGTCCAACTTTTGATAATTCTACTATTTGGTCTACTAATCCACCACCAAACCAACTAGCAAATGCACCTACTAATAATGATGCTGAGAATGCCAACATACCAACCGATGCCAGCATCAAAGCAGGTCCTAATAGTAACAATCCTGCGATTGCTTCTGGTGTTATCGCACCTAACATTGTTACAAATCCATCGGCTATTGCCTGAATGATTGGTGGAACTGCACTCATAACACCTACAATGATATTACCAAATGCTTCTACCAATGGTGATAACAAAGATAATGCGTATGCGAATGGAATCATCGCAGCACCTAATAATGCCATTAATCCAATACCAATCAAAACAAACACCGCCGTACCCGGATTACCAAATGCTGCCAAACCAGCGGCTAATGCTGTAAAGTTTGCTTGAATTATAGGTCCAGTTGCTGGGATGGACATGAATGCTAAGAATGGAATTGCTAATAATCCTACTGCAAGTGCTGGCCCAACCAACATCATTGTTAATGCACCTAATGCACCTTGCGACATCTGAGCCAAACCTCTACCTAAACCTCCAAAGTTTTCTTCCAATGCCTTTAGTTTAACTTTACCCATAAACAATAGGAATGGGATGGATGGAAGTGCTATAACAAATGCTGGTCCTGCTAATGCAACTACACCAACACCTGCTAATACTTTAGCATCACCCATTTCTCTTAAACCATCGGCTAATGATTTTAATCCACCACCACTACCTTGTGCGGCTTGACCTGCTTGCCCTCCGGCATCTTGTGTAGATTCCATTCCTGGAACTCCACCACCACCTCCACCTTTTTTCTTAAATGGATTCAGATTTCTCAGATTACCAATACCTGTACCTCTACCCTGCATAGTATTTAGGATAGCCATTTGTGCGATATATGCAATCAATCCAGTAGTTGCTTCTTTTAAACCACCAGGCACTCTTTCCCACAGCTCCATTGCGGTCGTTGCGGCATCGGCTAGTGGGCCAGATTCTTCAACAGTTGCACTTTGAATTTGAATCATCTCTGCTAACTTATCAGCACTCACACCAATAGCTTCCGCATATATCTCTTGCCCACGTGGTCCGAGTTTGGCGAATTGTTCAGCGGACATCTTGGTCTGTTCCATGGCATCCAGTAGTGCACTATCGTCGCCTGTATTCTGAAACTCCAAAGCGGCTGCCTGCATAGCACTCATACCTTGAATTTGGTCTTGTGTTAACTTACCCTGTAACATCACTCTGGCTTTAGATTGAGCTTTCATAGTACTTTCGATATCCATCATATTATTAGCAATATCCTGCATATCTGAAAGGTGTAATCCTTGCTTACTTAGTTCGATTGTTTTTTTAGCGAGTAACTTTATTTCTTTTTCGGTTAGTCCCACTATTCGTCTCTGCTGAGCTCCTAAATCTTTGAATACACCACCCGCCATCACACCCGCATCTTTAGCCATATTTTTGATGTCGGTAGTTAGTTGTTTAGAATCACCTGTAGCACTATCAAATGATTGTGCTAACTTAGCTGCATCTTCACCACCAACACCAAATTTAGTCATTTCTGCCATTGCGTTACGCATATTGTTCGTTAACCCAGCAGTTGTACCCATTGTTTCTGCAAAATCTCTAGTTGCTTGATTCAACTCCTCTACACTAAATCTAGAAAAAAGAATTTCCGGTGATAGGTTTTTGAACCCTTGAAGCATTGCTTGCCCACCATCCATACCCAATTCTTTATTTAGTTCTGATGCGAATCCAATTGTGTTTTGAAATGCTGCTCCAATCTGTTCAGTTAATCCTTTGAATAGAGCCATAGATGCAGCAATACCAGTACCTGCTTTGAGCATATCACCCATAGTACCTAAACTGGTGTATAGACTATCATTAGCATCTTCGCGATACCCATTTATTTCATCAGATAAATCTTTAATCTGTTTCTCTTTCTTAACTAACTCTTCGGCATCCTCTAATTGTTTAAGTAGTGCGATGCCAATATCTTTATTAACACCCTTATACTTCTCAATTATCTCATTTTTCTTTTCTTGTATTGATGTGAGTTTTGATTCCAAGTCCTTCTGACCTTTTATCTCAGCTATCAACTCCTTTTGAGCAGTGGTTAGATTTCCAGTCTTTGTAATCCTATCTTGCAATATGGCAGACAGATTTCTTTGAATCGCCTCTTCACCTTTTACAGCTGCGATTCGTTTTTGTGTGTCTTTATTGAAATCTTCTGCCATTTATAAACTCAAATTATAGAGATGTTTGATTCCAGTCTACTGGTTTTATGTTGTATTTTTTAAGGATTCTCTGATACTCTGGGTCTTGAGTAAGCTTTTCAAGTTCCTTTTCTTTGTTCTGCTTTTTGATATTTTTGAAAAACCTATCAATAAATCCTTCAGATAACCCTTGGTTTCTGAAATGTTCTGTTAAGTTTGTTTTTGTAAGTCTAGCCATATTAGGTACTCCATTTGTTCTATATAGTATAAATATAGAAATACCCAACAAAATTGTTGGGTATCGCTATTATCTTCTTCTTGATTTTGCTTTCTTCATTTCTTTATCATGTGCCTTCTTTTCAGCTTCTTTGAATTCTACAATTTTAGTAATGTAGAATGTTCTAGCCCAAACAGGCATATTATAAACATCATTCCATGTAAATCCACCATTTCCGTGATAAATTAAATCAAAAAGTTGTGAGTGAAGATGCTTTCTGTAATTAGGATTTAGGCCAAAAAAACCCGATATCCATCGGCAGTAGCATCTCTCTCCTTTCCCCGGTCTCCTCAGATATAAATTCATATGTTAAATCAACATCTGGAACAACTGTATTTATGTACGCTCTGAGGGCCCTTGAGTCTACCGCAAATAATTCGTTATCCACAAATTCGTTTATTAGTTTCTGGTCGGTTTCACCATCAACTGATGTGATTGTGTTTTTTAACCTCGTCGTAAGTTGCCTGTCGGTTGTATCTTTCATCCGGCGAGCGGCTTTCTTAGAATCCTCTAACTGATGTTTGATTTTTCGCTCCTTACTTTCAGTTAATGCCGAAAATGTAATCTTTCTTTTGGATTGTGGTAACTCAAACTCAAATTCATTTTTGTTTAGTTCGGTTTGATTTGAACCATCGTACTCAACTGCTTCGAATTGAGTTAAATCAATAACATCTTTTTGCTTATTTCCTGGTGAGGTTGGGTCATCAATCTCAACTTCGTAATCCTTACCATAACCTAAGATTCTGGCGGCAATCATTACTGCGTTCTTATCACCCATTGTGATATCAACGTATTTGACTGGCTTACCTTCACCATTTGAAATAATTAGGGATTGGAACAATCGGTCTAATACCGAACCATCTTTGATATATGACTGTGTTGTAAGAATATCCTCTTCTTTTGCGGTCATATATTTCATTTCCACTTTTCCTGATGATAGTGGATTATCCTGTGGGTATATCAACCCTCTGGATGGTAACTCTACGATTTCAGTAGGGAACTTATAATCAGATACCTTCTGTTGTTCGTATTGTTGTTTAGCCATCTCCACCATTTCCTGATTGGAAGTTGGTGCAGTGTACTCATCTTGTAATTGCTTTTCTGTACTCATAACATTACTCTTTGTTTTAAAACTATATTAGTGGTTAACCTTATATAAATATGTAACTCTGGATTTATAAGTGAAAAAACCCCAACATTTCTGTTGGGGTTCTCAATTACCAATTTGTAATTAGTAGTATAATCCGAAAATTAATATTGTAGTATTGCGTAATCGTATGTAAGTGTCAAATCTACAGTTGCTAAATCTTCACCTGTGTAATCCATATCTGAGAACTTAGCCGTTTGGATGTAAGCTCCCTTCAACGTCCACTCTTCTACTTTATCACCAACAGGACCCAAACTGTTAAATGTGATATCCTTCTTGTAGAAATCAGAGTAACCGTCTCTACCAGTTACAGATTCGTGATGTAAACGTACCCACTCCATTGCGGCTTGTGCTGCTGATGGAACTACCGGGTCGTACAATGAAATTGCTAAATCACTCCACTCACTTCTACCCTTCACGTATCTTCTAACGTTGATATGGTCAATGGTAACTTTACCATTTGTTATCTCAGGTCTGTTGGCCGCTTTCACTAAGTACGCTGGAATTCCTTCGATGTACATAATGAACCTGTTCGACATCTTCGGTTCGAATGATGTGAACATTACTTCTGTTGGGTCTAATAATTGTGCCATTTATGTCTCCTATTATCTCTTTCTAATAAATATAGTTCTTTTCAAAAAAGTATTTAGTCCCCCCAAAATTTTCGGGGGAACTAAATTATCTTTCATTTACTCTGGAAATGCTGCCCCAGTTGGTAATACATTGAAGTCAAGAACTATGAATTCCGCTGTCTTAGCTGGTTGTAAGAAAATCTCACCCACCATAACGTTTCTATCGATTACGTCTGGTGTGTTGTTAGTTTCATCCATTACAACACGGAATGCGTATAAACCTTGTCTTTGTTGGATTGATTCCAAGTAAGGGTTAACGATTGATAAGAATCTGTTTCTCGTAGCCGCTGTGTTGTTTTCGAACACTAAGTAACGAGTTGAAGAAGCGATGAACTTCTTAACAGCAATTAACAATCTTCTTACATTGATTCTATCCAATGCTGATGGTTTAGCTTGTAGTGTTTTCTGTCCGAATACCGTAACACCCTGACCTGGGAACGTAGCGATTGGATTCAATCTACCTTCGTAAAGTGTATCTCTCTCAGTTCTTGTCAAACGTGTCTTAGCTTCGATAACCGAAGTTAAACCACCTCTATTCAAACCTGCTGGAGCGAACCACTCAGCGGCAACCTGGTCGTTAAATGCGATAACGCCTGGTAGAACTACTGATGGTGGCACCCATACTGGTTTGTTCTTATCTGTGTTAAGAATCTTAACCCAAGGGTAGTAAGATGCTACATAGTTTGAATCAAATGACTGAACTGCGTTAGTTGCAGTTGCGATTGAATCACCCCATGCGGATGCATCCATTACAAAGAATGTATCTTGTCTATCTTCACACATATCTTTAGCGAATGTGGTTACTGAAGAGTGGTATCTGTGGATAAGACCAGGGATTACCAACATATTGATATCAAACTCATCTGGGTTAGATACTGCATTGATTGCTTTTCTAAATGCCACAGTACCTGTTGCGGTGTTTGAAGAACAATCCCATCCTTGTGTGTTTCCAGCACTAATATCATTACCAGTGTTAACAACTCTGTTTGGTTTGTATCCATCAAAACCACCTTGGAACGGAACTAAGAATTTCTTAGCTGATAATGTACCACTTAGTGCTACAGATGCATCAGCCGATTCATCACGACAATCACCTAAGTAGAATGCAGTACCTACAGTAGCACCATTCGATGAAGGTGTTGGTGCTAAGAAGTTTAAGTTATCAGTTGTAGCGAAATCAAAGTTATATCCTAAAAATGCTTTCTCATTGTAAGATTCGTTGATTGATTGTGATACAACGTATGATGGATTTGGTAATGCGAACTTACTTCCATAAGGATTTTGTAGTGCTGCGAATCCAAATGGTACTAATGATTCATCGATACCTTTGTTAGCAACAGCAGTTGATACTTCAACTCTGATATTTGCTGAATTGTTAGGGTAATCACCATTAGTTGATAATTTACCATTTGCATCAACAGTAATGTACTTATCACCAATCACTCTTGCGATATAGTTTGGTGAATCAGGGTCTAAGTTAACGTTTTGGAATGATTCCACTAAGTTAGGTCTGATATCTGAATCAACCACACCTACGAATGGTGTTCCACTAATTTTGTCTTGGTCTACTCGTCTAACCACTACAGTGAATGAACCATACTCAGAACCTGCAACAGTTCCAGCTGGTTTGATATCTTGGATACCCACTTTGAATTCGTAGTTAGTTGGATTACCATGTGATAACGTATAGAACTTAACTAAGTTAGTTGTGTTACCACCAACTTTTTGTGAAGTAATCCACGGAGTAGCTGCCTCAGCGTAAGCGTTTTCATACGCAATATCTTTAACAACATCAATTGTTACTACAGGAATCTCATCACCCAATGCAAATGAAGCAGATTGGAATGTTTTGAAGTTTGATAGTACATATGCATCTTCAGAACCTCTAGCCCCAAATCCGAACAACTTAGTAAAGTAGTTATCATTTGTAGGATTTAAAGATGCTGAGTAATTAGCTTCGGTTGCTGCAGAACCACTCAATGTTAATGTGAACAATGATGCCGATACATCAGATGAACCATTGTGGTCTACTAATGCTGATGAATCAAATACATCTGTATCTGATACGATTTGTGTTGTTGGGTGTAGTACCGCTACTACTTTACTACCATGCGATGATGATACTGTCAATGCCACTGGGTTTTCAAGTGTGTATCCACCTTGTCCTAATACCCTTACGATTGTTGCAGTTCCGGCATCTTCCAAATAAGATTGAGCAGTATATGGTAGATATGAATCTTCTGTCAATCCACCGAACACTTGCTGAAACTCTTGGAAAGATTGTACCTGTGTTGGAACGAATGCAGGTCCTTTAACTGTAGACCCGATTAATGCTGCTCCGATTTCACCAATCCCTTGAGGTAGAAATGACAAGTCCTTTTCTCTTGTAAATACACCAGGACTTACTATTCTTTCTGCCATTTGATTCTCCTATTGATTTCTTTTGGTTTTTAATATATCTATAAATACATCAAAAAACTCAAAACGATTATATTTATTGGATAGGAGTGAAAGTACCTTCTTCTATATTGAATTCCCCATTACCATACTTCTTTTGAAATTCTTCGGTTAGATTTTTCTCATCTATCCTCAGTTTTCTAAATGCATCTGATAGGTTATTCTTCACAGCTTTAATATTTTCAAGTACTAACTCTGCGTTTAGAATTTCAGCCTCTACCTCTCCCAACTGAGAAACAATCTCAGTATATTCCGTTCTAAATTTTTTAATTCTATCGATATCCGATTGTTCGATACCGATTACTTGCTTTTCTTCCATTTTCTTAACGTCAGCCATAACTTTTTAATAAATTTTTGATTTCAAATACGTTTCAGTATATAAATATGAAAATTTTTTCTCAAAGATTAAATATCTGCTCTTAATTTCCAAACCACTTTTGATGTACCAAAAGTTTTGGATGTATTTATCTTTGTTCCAGTGTTTTCTGGTATAATATACGCTTTTGTGGTGAGTGTTACGTTACTTCTAACCAATCTTTCCTCACCAACACCATTTGTGGTTTCAAATGAGTAAGATTCTCCCTTAATTTGGAATTTATATCTATCTCCAAACGCACCACCCTGAAAATATACGATTTGTTCAACTAATTTGTTCAAATCTTCCATAAAATCACACCAAACTATCACATCATACTGAATGTTAACGTAATCTGGTCTATCTACAATGTATTTCTCTTGCACAGGTCGTTGGCCAATCAATTCGGAAAATGCATCATACCTATTTTCTCTGGAATACTTTTTTACAAATGGATGTGATGTATCTTCATCGGTCAAAACCTTCAACTTAGAGTATTCGGTGTTGATATCCAATGAATTTCGTTTGAATGAAATCAAAGGAGTTTGTACTTTACCATTCCCATCACGCATAAACCCATCTTTTTGAGCAGATGCCCAATTTTCAGGCGATGCATACATCACAGGTACAGGTATAAACTTCCCATTCTCTTCGATTGTTGGTTTTACATCTCTTTCTAAGAAATCTTTGAATGCCAAATCAATATCATAGATACCAACCGATACATTTTTTACGTCATCATTACGCCGTGATACCTGTCTGGCTTTATTCAACTTAGGGTCATCTGAAAAAGAACTCTGAGTTCTCTTCAAATCAACTTTTTCATCCCTATTTTGTCTATATTTTTGTGCCATTTTAGATTCCTACAGGTAAATCGTTATTATTATCATTGTTACCAACTCTAAAATCATCTCTTAACTTTAATTGGCTCTTCTTAGCAACGTGAGTTTCACATATAATTGATACATTATAACCTTGTGTATTACCACCATCCCAAGTTTCAGGATTTTTACCGGCAAAGAACTGATTTGTAAAGGTTACATCAACAATATGTTGTTCATCGTTCCATTCAATCACATCACCAAGTTCAGGATATACATTTTTCTCAACCAAAGTATCTCTTAGGAAATAGAAATTAACATTTCTGGTGTATGATGAACCAAATTCATCAAAAATTGTTTCTGCATTTGTTCTATCAACTAACGTAGGAATTTTTACTGGATTGTAGTACACCTTATCTTTACCTTCACCATATAGATTACGTTTAGTATCATCCAAAATAATCTTATAATAGTAAACTTCGGTATCAATGATATCCGTAATTAATTCTTTGTTAAGTTTCCTAAACAAATCTGCATCTCTCTGTCCACCAAACAATGCCATTTGTTATCCTATATAAATTGCACGAGGAACTCTGTTCAATGTTTGTTCCATTGCTTCAGATTCTTCTTGTTGTGCTTGTAATAATGCTTTACGAGAGGTTGCTTCTAAGTTTTCTCTCAATTCTGAGATTAAGATTTCCTTTTCAGTAGCTGCTTCACTTCTCAAATCAGCACCATCCAAAGTTACTTCTGAATTTGGAATTGGAATTGATGAGAACTTAGCTCTAACAGCACCCAACATCTCTTTCGCCAATGCTAATGTATATTTTTCAATCCAACGCTTACCCACATGATTGATATTTGAATACTGAATTCTATCAAATCTAGCATTTGAGTAATCAGATACTACCGAATTTGATATTATTGGATTACTTCTATCAGATTCTAAAATGTAATGGAAGTGTACAGTATACGGGTGCTCAGGAACTGGAAATAATCTTACTCTATTGTTTTGGATATCAAATCCATATTGAGATTTACGAACCATATCATTGAATTCGATTGCTTGTAATCTTAAAAGGTCATCATAAAGTGGTTGCATCATAAATGATACACCCGGTGAGTAGTTACCCCAGCCGAAAGTATCCATCATTTGTTGTGAACCTAAACCAGTACCAATAAATGGGTCAAAGTATCTTACCATAGCAGGAGGTGCATTGTGTAACATCTTTTTAATCTCAATCTTATCAACACCAGGAGTACCAACTTCAAGTGTTACATTTGATGCATCTGTTAAATCATAAACTTGTTGAGTTGTATTTACTTCAAATGAACCCGTATAGTAAGTTACTCTACCACCACTACCCGCTTCAGTTCCATAATCTTTAGATAGTGAAATCAATCCACCTAAGTTTGCGTTTAGTTGTGTTTGTGATAAGTTTGAACCCGTCGAACTACCTCTAAGGTTTAATAGATTTTCTCTAATATTGAATTGGTTTACTTGTGATGAGTACTCAGTAACTGCTTCCTCAAAACACGCATAAAAATTAATATCCTGTAGTTCAATATCGACAATAGGATACCCCAATCGTTTAGCGCACCACCCTGCAGTTTTATCTGCAGATGATGTGAACTCTACATCGCTATCATAATACCCAAATGGAGTACCTCCTTCTGAAAACGATGATGAACCAGGCCATATTGGAATATTTACCGCCATATACTCTCCTTAATCTTTGTTATAAATATGGAGATATCTAAAGAATCATTTGTTTATGTACCAAATCAGATTATAATCACCTCTATCAAATGTAATTACTTTTATATGCTTTTCCCAGCCAAACGAATCTACTACTTCTTCACATTTTTCTACATATGATGAAATTTCATTAAAATAAGAATAAATACCATTTGGTTTTAGAATCTTAGGTACAATTTCTGAGAATCTTCCCCATTGGGGCCAATTCACATAATCAAATGGAAACGTATCAAAGTAGATACTATCAAATCTCTTACCATCTTTAATAAATTGTGGAATAATATCTTCCCAAGCACCCTCAATAGGGTCAAATCCCATTTCCCGTGCCTTATCACATACTTGTGGATGGGCTTCTATAATACAATGTTCGGTTGGGTTATGTTCTCTAATATATGAATCAATTATACCCATACCAAAACCAACGTTTAATACAGAACCACTATTTGAACATAGAATTTTAGCACTTTCATACATCAATTCATCTTCATCATCCGACATTATGTCACAGCACTCCATTCCAGCTACCGTTAAGGCATGTTCACTATATGATACATCACCCTTTAAATATTTTTCAAATGCATCCATTTATATTAATTTACAGTCTATATCTAATTTATTGTAATCTACCCACACATCACCATCTTTGGTGGATAATGTATCTGAAAGTCCTAATCTTTGTAATTCATCTACCATAGTACCCACATATCTACCTATACCATTCGGGGCGTGTTCTGGATTTTTATATTCGAAATGATATATAGGAATTCCCATTGGAGATGTTCCAATATATTCAATGTTTTTCTTTAATCTTCTTTCAGAACGACATCCTCCAAAACCAGTTACTGCGCCTGCAGAAACGGAGTACCAACTGTTTTGAGATTGGTATTTGTAAACACCATCACCTAAAGCTGCCGTACCCTTTGAATTACTATATACATTATCGAAGGTGACAGGGTCCGCGCCAGCTCCATCGTGGTAGTACGTTGTAAATATAATTTGTGAACATGCGTTGGCGGCATTTGCTTGTAAGGTTGATGAACCATATGATGTAAGTGATGCAGCTGCATTATGGTTATATCCATAAAATTCAGATATTGCGTGGGGTGTTGCTTGGTCAGGTACGTTAGGTGCTGAGTTTGAATTTATATTTGTTGTAGATAGTGAGGTGAGTGAATCATTACCTTGAGCCAGCGATTTTTCGGTTACGATATCACCTATACTAATTTGTCCTGAACTTGGTAATGTCATTACAATCTCCTTTTAAGTTGTTCAATTTCAGATTTCAACTCTTTGATTGATTCAATCAGTAATGGGACTAACTTTTCGTACTGAACAGTTAGATAGTTTTCGCCTGAAAGTGAACCATCACTACCATCGTTATCAAATGGTGCTCTTTTTACTGCTTCAGGCAATACACTCTCAACATCTTGTGCGAATACACCCACCATTGATTGATTTCTATCAAATCCTGCAACTTCTTCCGCCTTTTCATTCCAATTAAATGTAAATCCTGATAGTTTATCTATTTTCTCTAAAGGATTTTCAATTGGATTAATATTTTCTTTTAATCTTTTATCGGATGAGAATGCAACAATATCGTTACCCGCATCAATTCTACCATCAGTAGTACTTGCAGCAACATCAACACCCAATGCACCATTATTTACACGCAACCCATTGTTATTAATCGTTCCCCTTTGTGTAGCGCCGGTCGCTATTGAGATAGTATCGGTAGTTCCTCTATAGAATCCAGTATTCGTATCATTTTTAAAGTAAATTCCTGGTTTTCCAACCACACCATCTTCAGCAGCGAAGAGTCCAGTAAATGAACCAGTTGCGGTACAAGTATCTCCTGATACTACAATTGCTTCATTGTTAAATGTACCAATATTAACAGTATCATCTGAGAATACTTCAAAAATTGGAATACCTGATATATCATTTACCGAAAATAAAGAACCCGATAGCTGGTCTGTTACTTCAAACAATCTACCTTGTGCTCCATCAACGGCCATTACAATATCATCACCAGTTGAACCAGATTTGTAAGCTGTTATCGACCCTGAGAGAACTGATAGTGAACCAGTTACCCTAACGTCTACTGATGCCGATGCATATGTTGTACCATCAAACCATTCGTATCCACTACCACCACCTCCTGTCGCAGATATGGTTTGGTTTGTTATAGATAGCCCCGTACCAATATCTAACCAAGCGACAGAACCGAATGAATCATCCCAAAAAAGAATTCTATCATCATTAGGGTCTGCAAGAGATGCACCAGTACCACCATGCGCTAATCCAATATCTGTTGCGACCCACTCACCTGTAGAAATTGAGCCTAATGTAGTAATCGCATTATCACCAGCATAGGTAGATGATGCAACAGTTTGTAGGATATTACTCCACGCTTGAACATCTGAACCGATTGCTAATCCTAAATTACTTCTAGCAGTAGTTGCATCAGATGCACCTGTACCACCATTTGCAATTGCTAAATCAGTACCACTCCAGTTACTATTACTAATTGTACTTAGTGTTGCTAATGAACCCAATCCTAATGAAGTTCTTGCGGTTGCTCCAGTTTCTAATACAAATGTTGAGCCATCACCAACGATAAATCCACCATTGGTTACTGCTAAGCCAGCTATTGCATTTAAACCCGCATCGTATGCTTGAACATTAGTTCCAATTACTAAACCTAAATCCGAACGTACTTCTGCATAGCTCCGACCTTCAATTGTATCGGCATCGGTAAATCTAGCGAAGTCGTTAGCTACTGGTGTTCCTGAGGTATCAACAGTACCTGTACCACTACCGGCTCCGATATCTGAAAGTACTTCGGTGCCTGTTCTAAAATCAACATTTCCCGTAGAATCTAATACTAAGAATTTATCAGTATCAGTTCCTGCGTTTACTACGCTGGATAGGTTTAAAGAGTTTAACGTTGCATCACTTCCTGAAGTGATTACTTTTTTCCAATTTGGCATATCCTTTATTCCGTTTTATATGGTTGGTTACTAAAAAGCCCACTTCCCTTTCGGGCCGATACAAAAGCTTGTACTAATAAGTATGTAGATGCTTTAATAAAAGTTAAGCAGGGTCATTATATTTAAATTTGGTCTTTTCATATATTGCACGAATTTCCGATTGTTCCAGTCGTCTGTCATAGACCCAAAGTCCACCAATACCACCATTAAAATAATTATTGTTAGTGAGACCAATCGCGCCCGATGTTGAACCCGAATATCCAATTGAAGTTGCAGTTCCAGTTGAAGTCTGCATGAGTTGGGTACTTCCATCAATATATATCTGCCATTTTGCCGGGTCTGACCAGAATACAAATGATGCAAATATCCATCGGTTTGCTGAAATATCATTTTGTGTTAATCGAGTTCTTCTGTTTGCTGGGTTTGAGCCTCCACCATCACCCGTTGACATACCCAAATAACCACTTCCGTTTATAAATGTTGTAATACCATAGTATGTTGCATTCGCCTCCCCATCATTACAAAAAATACCTTGTTGTATTGTGGCTTCTGGAAGTATCCACGCGTTCACAGTGTATCCAGTATCGTTGACATGGCTTGTATTAGGTTGTAATCCTGCTGGTGATGAATTTATTCTCCAATATTGATTTGTACCATTTAAATCCCATCTTTTACCAACACCATCGTTTAGAATAGAACTTGCGGAGTTTATGGAACTTAGGGTTACTAATGCATTACTTCCTTCATCTCTACCACCACCAATATCATATGCGGTTGAACCGTCGGTATATGATTTGTGATTTGCGGGGTCTACACAAAATACTAATGAATTTGTGGTTATATTTGGTGCTCTAAAAATTCCCATAACTTATTGATATCTATTTTTTGTAACTATATAATTATTATTATTTTCACTGTTAGTTAGTACTTTATTGTATATTTGTAAGTTACTTACTTTACCATCTAATGGTCGATTCCCTCTCAGCGTATTACCAATCGTTAAATTGTTGGCTGTTGTAATGTTTGATAAATTACCACTATGTGATGCTGTTGTGGATGAACCACCATTTAACATTAGTGAAACTGAGTTGGTATTATATACTACTGCTATATGATTCCATCTTAATGTATCAACTGCGACTGCCATTGATGTTTGTGCTCCATCTAATGCTGGAACTAATGTATTAGTACCACCATTGGTTTTGATTAAAAGTGAGAATCCCGCATCAGTTCTTTCTCTATCCGCGCGCTTACCAGATGTAGCTTCATCACTTTTATCCCACAATCTTGCATTTGTAGCACTTACTAAAGTATCAATATAAAACCAACAAGTGATTGTAAATGGAGATTGATAATTAAATACAGATGTATCAACCTCTAATGATGCGAAATCATCAGTACCATCAAAATCCATACAACCTAGTGCTGTGGTATTGTATGTAGTTCCATTTTCCAATGTACCATTTGAGCCACGCCCCGCTTTATTAAACCAACCATTTCCTGAACCAGTGTATGATTTTTGATTCCCCGCATCTATAGAAAAAACTACGTTTTTACTACCTAAAAGTTTTGGTCCTACTTTCATATCTTAACTCTCCTCTGAGGCCCATTCCGAACCCGTTAATATATTTACCATTTCTGAGTATGTGTAAGGCCCATCTTTTGTTGTAAGGGCATTTATAGATGCTGGAACACTTACCCCTTCCCACTTCACAAAGGTTAAAGAACCACTTGCATCTGTTCTGTGTGTGTCTGAACCAGATTGTAGAACTTCATTGTAATTAACACTTCCCGTTTCGGAAGTAGATAGAATCATATAATTTCTAGACATATCTATACCTTTTATTCTTTAGTATAAATATGTAATTCATAATATTAAATCAAAAAACCCCCACATTTCTGTGGGGGTTTCTGTTTTATCCGTTTTTAATCAGATTTTGAATCTTCAATGCCGTTTGATACACAAGTTGTACATCCTTTCCCTCAAATGAAGAGTTGGCAATTAATTGTAAGAGGAAATCTAACTCCTCATTTGTAAATTGATGCTCAACTTTAGATTCAGATGTATCTTTACGTCTTATATTTGAAAGTCCCATACTCTATAACTTTTTTGATTAAATATTAAACGTAAATGTAAATCTCTGATGATTCAACTCTGATGTTACCTACTTTGTTAGCTTTTGCAGTTGCAGCATCTGTATCTGAACCTTCAAATGCACCAACAATTGAGTAGTGGTTTGTTGCCGATGGTACAAATGGTGCACCTGTTGCATCGGGATCTAAGTTTGTAGTTTGTAAAACAAGTCTGTCATCTGAATCATCTAAAACAAGTGCCATACCTTGGTTAGCACTTCCAAGTGAACCACCGAATACGATACCAGAATCACCTGATGAAGAACCTGAGTTCAAAAGAATCAATTGGTCATCCACTGCTAAGTTAGTAGTGTTCAATGTAGTAGTTGTACCACTTACAGTTAAATCACCACTTACAGTAAGGTCTTGTGCAACTGTTACATCGTTAACAAAAGTTCTATTACCTGTAATACTATCTGGTAAAGTAATTGTATAAGTAGGAGCACCCCCTAAAGCTTGTGCTGCTGTTCCTGTTACCCCTATCTCACCTGATGTTCCATTGATTGTAATCGTTGTATCACCTTCTACTGCTTGGTTAGCAGAAGAACCATATGCTACGGCAAAATCTAAAGTACCATCACCATCTTGATATGTAACAGAAATACCTGTTTCAGTATTTCCTGTAACCATACCACCAACAACATCTTCTATTTGTTCTGAACCAGATACTACACTTGTGCCTGTTAAGATAGTAGCCGCTGTAATTGAACCACCCAATGCAGTTGAAGTTCCAGCAATTGTAATAGAATCGTTTGCAAGTTTTGCGTTTGTTACGTTTGCATCGACAATTTTTAAAGTAGATACTGCATTATCTGCAAGTTTTCCGTTTGTTACTGCATCAGCGACAAGATTTTCTGTATCAACAGCATCATCTGCAATTTTTGCGTTTGTTACTGCATCAGCTCCAAGTTTTGCCGTTGTTACAGCTCCACCATTGATTTTTGCTTCTGTTACTGCAAGGTTTGCAATATGAGCTGCATCAATAGATAAATCAACGTAGTGTTCTGAATTAATTGAATCATCAGCGATTTTAGCACCAGTTACTGCATCAGCCGCAAGTTCGGTTGTACCTACAGCACCTGCTACGATTTGTGCATTGGATGCGGGGCCTGATAAATCACCACCCATAGTTACACCAGCAGAACCTGATATTACATCAGTACCCGATAGTATTGTTGCTGATGTAATTGAGCCACCTAATGCGGTTGAAGTTCCAGCAATTGTAATAGAATCGTTTGCAAGTTTTGCGTTTGTTACGTTTGCATCTGTAATCTTAGCAGTTGTTACTGCGTTGGTTGCAAGTTTTGCGTTTGTTACGTTTGCATCTACAATCTTAAAAGTTGTTACTGAGTTTGTTGCCAAGTGAGCTGCATCAATAGAACCATCTACATAGTGTTCTGAATCAATTGAATTATCAGCGATTTTAGCACCAGTTACTGCATCAGCTGCAAGTTCGGTTGTATCTACAGCACCTGCTACGATTTGGGCGTTATTTGCGGTGCCTGATAGGTCTCCGCCCATTGTGATTTGAGATGAACCTGATACAATACCACCACCCGTTGATGCTACATAGTTCAAATCGTTGTTAAGTTGTGATATATTACTACCACTAACTATGACCTTTTTCCATTCTGCCATTTTAGTTTCCTCTTTTAAATGTGTTCTATTCGAACATTAGTTATATGTGTTTAACAATAAATATTAAAAAATATCTTTTCCATTATAAGTATATGAAAAAATTACTTCCACTTACAGCAAGCCCACCAACTTCTCCAGTTGGAAGTGTATTTACTTCTTTTATTATAAATGTACCATCCGAATTCACTGTTACTTTATCATCACCACCCACTCTAATAGTTAATAAGTCTCCAGTCGGAGAATCGTTGGTTATAAGTTGAAATGATGAAGTTACTGCTGATGTAAGTTCAATTGAACCCGTTATCTGTGCATGAGTTGTAACAATTGTTTCTAATGAATCCGAACCATCGTTTTTCTTTATAAAAACCTTACCATCAAAAGTATTGACAGCCAATTCACCCAATGTTAAATCGCCTAAGCTTGGAACATTGGACTGTACATTACTCCTTTTTAGTTTAATGGTATTAGTTGCGGCCATCTGTGGAATCCTTTACTTTTAGAAGTTTCCACCATCAATTTCATAAAATGAAATACTCCCCGATACAAATAATGAACCCGTCATTTGGTGCGTATCTGTAATATCATCACCAAAAATTGTAGAACCACTACTAAATGATGTAGTCATAAATGTTACCGATGAGCTAATAATGTAAGTCTCAGCAGTCAACGATGTTACAACTACATCCTGTCCAACTAAGTTAGCAACAGTTTGAGCAGAACCACTAACCACACCATCTGGTAATCCAGCAATAATTTGAGCTGAGCCAGATACTAATCCCGATGGAACATTTGTAATGCTAGTAAAGTCTACCTCAGATGATGATGAAATAAATCCAAAATCAGTAATCTGTTGTGAACCACTAAGCGTACCTGCAGGTACTTCTGTTAAGTATGATGAAGTTGCCGCAGTTAAAGAATCTACTTCGGATTGAATCGAACCAGTGAATGTATTCAACGCTGAAATATCTGTAGAACCACCACCACCACCAATTGAACCATCATCAATCTGTGAACGAAGTGTTCTACCAACGTATTGATAAACGGTCATATAAACGTATTGGTTTGATGTTGGAATATTTCCATCAACCCAAGTTAAAATACCCGTCTTATAATCAAATACAAATTCCGATGGGCTTGATGCACCTTCGGTAATTGAACCTGCCGAAGTTGCTGTACTTTTGAATACCTGAATTTTATATCCCGGTTGTAAACCTTCTGTTGTATTTGGTGAATCTGTTGCTATAATATATTTTGAAGATATAAAGTTTGTTAATTGGTCACTTTCAATCAAACCATCATTACCAACAGTATCAGTTAAAGAGGTAGGTTCAGATTCAGTAAAGTAATACACTTCTCTATTACCATTTTTAGCTGGTCTTAGTTTGTGTCTGTACCAGTATTTCAATACGGCAACATCCGTTCCAATAGATGGGTTTACTACACTACCAGATACGATACCACCATCTTGTGATGAACCACTATATGGTAATTGCGTTGAGCCGGTTGGAATTAAACCATCATCGGTATAAATCTCACCAGCACCCAAATCAAAAACATCAGTAAATGCTTCTTGTGTTAGTGTAAGTTCATCGGTTGTAAATCGTCTACCTTGTAGTAATCGTTCCGACCTGTTATTTGAATTATATGCCATTGTTATTCCTCTTTATATTACGATGCTGAAACCGTTATTCTTTCTAATGTGTTTGATGGTGTACCTATGTATCTTACCAATAACCAAATTTTATCATTTGTTGCGTCAATTTCCTGTCCCGCAGCACCACTCAATCCTAATGTTAAAGTACCAGTTGAATTTGTTATTGATGAGAAATCACCTCTAACGTTAACCGAATCACTAAATGGATTTGTGTTACCAGTTGATTGTGAATTCAAAGTTCCACCATATGAGCCATCACCCTTAACAGCATCATAGATTACTGAATTAGTTGCGCTGAAGATTACACCAACTGCAATTTTATTCGAAGTAGTATCATCAAACGTTGTTAAATCTGCTGATGTATCAGGATTTAAATCAATTACCAATTCGCTTAATCCAGCAGCTGCGTTTGTATCAAATTCTCTTAGATACCACTTTACGTGCGATGCGTTATATGAACCATCATCATACCAATATCCATTTGTAGATTCTGGGTTTACCAAATAACCCGGCTTAACTTGCAAATCACCACCATCACCTAATGTAAGTAACGAATCTGAGTTCCAAGATGTACTTAATGTTGTTGAGTTTGAAATAGCTCTTCTGTATGTTTCGTTTGTAAATCTTTCAACCAATGTAGTTGAAGCCGTTCCGCCACCGAAGTATCCCATAGAACCACTAGCAGCATCCTGCCCAAATGTTCCTGCAGTATGTAGATTTACAGTTTGTACTGATAAGTTAGATTGTGTACCACTTCTGTTTCTTCCTCTGAATGTTAATGTATATGATGTATCACTCAATCCTGATTCTGAGAAAGTATCACCCGTGCCACTAATTGAGTAAACAGCATTAATGTGTACGTTATCAGTTCTAAACGGAACAGTTGATGTAGTTCTTACTGAAGTACCATCATTACTATAAACAGCGTTAGCCGTTTGGATTGTTCCACCAGAAGTGCTCACTGCATCGGTACCCGATGATTTTGATATTGTATATCCTGAAGTGCTACCAATTGAAGTATCTGCTATTGTAGTTGATGCAACATACATTGGTTCGAATAATCCACTAGCACTTCCAACCAATCTCCACGTACCACCACTAATATATGGTGCTCCTGATAGAGAACCCGATGTTAATGTTAATGCAGTTACACCAACATTTGAACCGGCGATGGTTTGTGAACCTAAATTTGAATTAATTGTAGATACAGGTGCCCAGAAAATAGTTTCACTAGCAGTTTTATCAACATATCCACTTTGAGAACCAGTTGCGATTCCAATTGTAGTATCAATTTTATACTGACCGGATGCCGATACAGATGATAATGATTGAGCTGTCCAGTTTACTAAGTTTTTACTGAAAACTGATGCAAACTTTCCATCTTGGAATGCCGCTGGTATTACAGCTGGGTTAACCGTATCAATTTTACCAAGAGTTAATCCATTAGATGTGGTATCTAACGTTGAGTTACTTAATATCTGAGCCGATGTTGATGTTTCAGTAGCCGTATCACCACTAATAGCAGTTTGGGATTGGTAAAAACTCCAATCGTGCGAACCACTTACTCTAAATTCAGTACCAGCACCACTACTCAATCCACCCAATCCGAATAATTGGTCATCATCTGATGATTCTACATCTGAAGAACCAGCAGCTACTGATGTGTATGAAATTAATGGGGTAGCTGATGAATAAATTGTTTTACCTGGAAATAAAGTACCACCTTCTGCTGCGAATCCTTTATTGATTAGGTATTGTATATCTGCAATATCATTATCTTGTGGAACATATCCGTCGGGAGCCGAAGTTGTTGAACCAAGTGTTTTATTTTCACTAATAGAACTGTAAGTTCTTGTATTTGCAGTTGGATTCGCCGCCGATGATGATAATAACCCCGCAACAAATCTTAAAATCTCAGATACATCTGTGTTTGCATCGAAATTGTTAAAGTATGAGCCATCTAAGTTGGTTTGCCAATCATTTGATGTTGGATTACCTGCATTGATGTTGTATGCGTGAACTGATTCTGATACTTCTAGTGCGTATTTACCACCAGAACCACTAATTTGTAAGTTCTTATCAGATGATGCGTATATTGTACCAGATACTAGCTCAAAAATACCACTTCCACCACTACCAAATCCCGCAGCTGCTGCTGAAGATGATACATGAGTATCAAAGTTTTGTAGTGATGCTGTTGTGATTGTAATTTCAGTATGTCCTGATGTACCATCGCCACTTGCACCTAAAATGTACAGTTTTTTATTTGTTGTATCGTAGTATGGTAGACCATCTAAAGTAGTACCAAAGTTAGCTGTAACTATTGATGGTACTCCCGCACCAGCGTACAACTTTGAAACTGGTACATAATCATTCGCCGCAGTTGTACCACCCGGCTTACCTATGTAAACGAACGGTCCATCTATCTTAGAATCAACCGAACCACTACCAATTACGATTTCTGCTTCACCAAAAGAGGTGATATTTCTTACCGATGCTACCGAACCTCTTCTATGTTTAATTGTTTGAGCCATATTTTTATCCCATTATGTATCTATGTGCGATATCTCGCCATTATCCTTTATAAATATTGTAGATTATCAGAAAAATCCCCCACAATCTATAGAATCTTTAGTACCACCTATTTGAATGGATGCTGATGCTATATATCCCGCCAATTCTTTCTCTAATATTTTCATTCTACCTTGTACTTCTACTGCCAATCCATCATCAGTACCTACATCTTGTATGAATACCGATTTACCATTAACCGTTAAATCACCTTGAATATCAAAACTACCCGTTACCTTTAGATTATTTTGTGTTTGAAGGTAAGTGTATGCCACAGGGTCTTGTGACCCAGTATTCCATATACTTGCACCAGAACCAACACCTGCTTGTGGTAATACAACACTATTACCATTTGATATACTTAGTGTTTGGCCTGAGATTGATAGCGTTTGTGCATCAGTTTCAGATGTTATGTACCCCAATGCTGATATTTGTGCGGATGATGATATTGTACCATCTGGCACATCACCGAACCCCGATGCTGCTATAGAAGCAGACATATATGTATCTGTAACAACATCTGTGATTTGTGATGAACCACTAAGTACATTCTCAGCGTTTAATCTATTTTTTACATTTGTTGTAAAGTTATTACGCAATGCACTATTTGCTAAAATTGAATTAGCTTGGAATGGTGTGATTGTAACAGGTAAATTCGTAAGATTAAAATAATCAATTGTTAAATCAGTTGGTACTACTTGTGCCGAACTTGATATTAAGCCGCTTGGTAATTGGTCTGAACCCGATATTAACCCACTTGGTAATTGGTCTGAACCCGATATTACACCAATGGGTAAACTACCCACCACTTGTGCTGATGATGATATCACCCCATTTGTAGAAAGTAAACTTCCTGTAAATGAACCACTAAATGAACCTGTGTAATCTGCCACTATATTCCCTTAATTGATTAGTACTGATTATAAATATCATCAATATTAATAATCCGTAAGTAGTTTCAAAATTTCATCTAAAGATTCATGTCTGTGATTATCTTTTAGTACCACATCATAAACCCATTTAGAACCTTTTAGCTTTGGAACTTCATGTACTGCTGAATCGTTGTTAAACTTCAAATCGATTTGTTGCTTATCACCACACAAAATCATAGTTGAACCTTTACCAACTCTACCCAATACCATTAGTAACTGTTGTTTTGTTAAGTTTTGGAACTCATCGACAATACATATGGAGTTTTCAAAAGTTCTTCCTCTAAAATGTGAAAGAGAAACTAATTCTATTGATTCATCCTTTTCCATCTTTTCTAAGATGTTTGGTTTATTGTAAACCTTTCTCATATTAGAACGTATTGGAACTAACCAGGGTTCCATTTTTTCCTCTAAAGAACCAGGTAAAAACCCATTATCCTCATTTGATACAGTTGGTCGTGTAATCACAATCTTATTTACCTGTCTTTTGAAAAACATATCCAACCCAATCTGACACGCTAATAAGGTCTTACCACTACCAGCCTTTCCTATTAAGAAATTGAAAGGGTGTTCTAAAATTTGTGCTTTTGCGAGTTTCTGCTCTTCTGAGAGAGTGATTGAGAATCTGATGTTCCCTTTAGGCGGAGTTTTGTCTATATTTTCAGCCATACTTTCCTTTTAGAAATTAAATAACCATTTAATATAAATATCATGTGGGTAATAAAAAAGGGGAGCCGAAGCCCCCCTTTAATTCATATTCTAATAATCTAATGATTACTGAATTAAGTGCAATCCATCCACGTATACTTTACCGTAGAACTCACCTCTCAACATTTTCTTAGCGTAACGAGTCATTACACCTTTTCTTGGAGTGAAGTTAGTTGGGTCATATACAAGCGGAGTCATAATCAATGGGATGTATGGTGCGTAAACCGCTCCAGTCTCAAGGAATTGTGTTCCTCTGTAACCCATTAAGATTACGTTCTCTTTCATGTAAGGATTCTTGTACACTTGGAATCTGCTATTTAATGCACCAATCTTAGTTACACCAAATGCGAACT
>Ga0255763_1001441_pt1 | contig 24587 bp, 32 predicted proteins | sample 041ome_2_FD_179963 | JGI IMG/M metagenome (GOLD analysis project Ga0255763, IMG submission 179963) | Coastal salt marsh microbial communities from the Groves Creek Marsh, Skidaway Island, Georgia - 041406US metaG (version 2) | ecosystem: Environmental > Aquatic > Marine > Intertidal zone > Salt...
ATCATCGAATTTCTTTTTGAAGGATTGTTTAGTGTCAGTAATAAGGTATTCCCAATCATTTCACTTTCAATAATAGACATTTTTTCTCCTTATAAATTAATAGATATTTTAATATTGAAATTCGTAATTTACTAGTTCAATCTTCCATTTAAAAATTAATGAAGTATAGATGTTATATGAATAGAAATGAAACTCTAAAATTAATTATGAATAGCGCTTTAAAAGCAGCCTTGCCACAAGGTAAGTTTAAAATACTTCCTAAAAAACCAAAAGGGAAGCTTTTGGTTATTGGAGCAGGTAAAGCTGCTGCAAGCATGGCTAAAGAATTTGAAAAAAGTTATGATGGACCAATTGAAGGCTTAGTCATTACACGATATGGACATAGTAGTAAAACAAAGTTCGTAGAAGTAATTGAAGCTTCTCATCCAGAACCAGATATGAGTGGTTTACTTGCTTCAAAAAGAATATTTAATTTAGCTAATAAAGCAACTGTAGATGATCATGTCATATTTCTTATCTCTGGAGGAGCATCTTCACTATTAACGTTGCCAGCAGATGGATTAAGCTTTGAAGAAAAACAGAAAATCAACAAGGAACTTTTAATTTGTGGTGCGCCTATTGATCAGATGAATATTGTTAGAAGATCTTTGTCTAAAATTAAAGGTGGTCGTCTAGCTGAAGCAATATTACCTGCAAAATTATCAACATACATGATTTCAGATATACCTGGTGATAATCCCTCTTATATAGGATCAGGGCCAACTATAGAGGCTACAGGGAAAAATAGTGATGCTCTTAAAATTTTGGATCATTATCAAATACATATAAAACAAGATATTAAAAATATTATTCTTAGAAATGAACTACCCAAAATACCACAATCTTCAACATATATGCTAGCCAATCCAATGATGGCATTGGAAAGTGCTTATGAAACTGCAAAAAAAATAGGATATCAACCTATAATTATTTCAGACTCTCTTGAGGGGGAAGCAAAGGTCGAAGGTGCAAAGATGGCTGAAATAGCAATTAAAATTAAAAAAGATAAAAAGTTTAAAAATTTTAATTTAAATAAACCTATTTTACTGCTCTCAGGAGGAGAAACTACTGTCACCGTTAAAGGAAATGGCAAGGGAGGTAGAAACACTGAATTTATGTTGTCTATGGCGATAAGCCTTGGACAAATAAAGGGTATAAGTGCTCTCTCCATTGATACAGATGGCATAGACGGTATAGAAGATAATGCTGGGGCTTATATATGTGAAGAAACTCTGAAAAAAGCTCAATTGATTAATTTAAAACCTGAGCTTTTTTTAGAGAATAACGATTCTTACTCTTTTTTTCAAAAAATTGATGATTTAATATTTACCGGCCCAACACTTACTAATGTTAATGACTTTAGGTTAGTATTAATTGAACCCTAGCAATTCAGTTAGTTAACAGGAGCTGTTTCTGAAAATCCTTTAAGTTTTGTTGCAACATTTTCATACCATTCTTTTAACTTAGGTCTATTATTTCTCCAATCTCTAACATTCCTGAAAGACATGTATCCTAAAGCTACAGCAAGTCCAATATTTGCAGCTTCATACCCTGAAGGATTAGACCAATCAATAACATTCTTTTCTAAAAAATCTAATGTTCTATCTATTTTACCTATTTGCAATTCTAACCATACTTTAGAGGGAACTTCACCTCCAGCATATCTATCAGAATATACCACTAATAATGAAGCATCTATTAAACCTTCAGCAAGAGCAGCTCTTGTTAAAATTATATCTCTTTCTGGTCCTTCTAAGGGGATTAATCCTCCACCAACCCTATTGATGTGATCAATAATCACTCTACTATCAAACAAGAAGTCTCCGTCTGGTTTTTGTAACACAGGTATTTTACCAAGAGAGTTTTGACTTCTAAGAAACTGGTTAACTTCATCATTATCTGGTGAAATAAGTTCAATTTCGTTTCTGATATTGGCTTGAAAAGCAGATAATAATACTTTGCGAACGTATGGTGATGCTGGACTAAATGTTAATTTATACATAATTACCTCTTTAAATATTTTGTTTTTAAATCTTCAATAGCTATAAAGCAAACTATTTGATTTAATAGCATTTTATTTTAGAGTTGAATTAATGAAATATTTAATAGTAACACAAACATACCCTCCTAGAATTGGTGGCATGCAAAGTGTAATGCATGCAATAAGTTACAAACTCTCATCTTTAAATGAAACGCATGTTTTTCCAGACCACTTTTTTAAAATAGACACAAATAATCTAAATTTTAAAATTAACATTCATAATAATTTTTCTCCTAAGTTAGTTAGACCTTTAGTTAAAAAAAAATTAGTAAGTAATACTTATCAGGATGAAGATATTATTATCTGTGATAGTTGGAAATCCCTTAATGCTGTTCCTAAAAAAGCAAAAAAAATAATAGTTTTTGCACATGGCCAAGAATTTCTTTCAATAACCAGAAAAAAAAAGCAAGTTCAAAATGCTCTCAATAGAGCTAATTATATTATATGTAGTTCAACATACACTTCTGAATTAATTGAAAACTTAAATATAACAAATACACCTAGAATAGTTATTCCACCAACTTACTCCCTTAAATCGATATCAAACAAGAAGGAAGAGAATACACTTAAAAAAATAGAAAAAGTTTCAATCTTAACAATATCTAGGCTTGAAGAAAGAAAAGGAATTATACCTGTTTTAAAATCATTATCAGAAATGAATAATAAAAAAAAATTAAAACCATTTTTTTGGAATATTTGTGGAGAGGGTATACAAGCGAATGAAATCAAGGAATCCATAATAAATTTTAATTTATCAGAATATGTAAAGTTAGTAGGTAAAGTAAATGGTAAAGATAAAAAAGCTTTTCTCAAAAATGCTGATCTTTTTGTTATGCCATCATATAGAGTCGATAATTCTATAGAAGGTTTTGGAATATCTTATGTAGAAGCTGCTGCATATGCTATTCCATCTATCTCTGGAATTGAAGGTGGGGTTAAAGATGCAGTAATTGATTGTAAAACTGGTTGGTGCGTTAACCCATTAGATAATGAAGTTTTGTCAAAGACACTGATGGATGCAATAAACCATAAAAGCAAAAGAGAAAAATTTGGCATTAATGCTCAAAAAAGATTCTTAGAATATTTTTTAGGAGAAAAAGTTTTTGGGAAATTTTTGGATACCATCAACTCCCAATTCTAAAGGGTATATTGTACTTGCTCGATTTGTTTCTATTCTGCCATAATAATGAGGGAACAGGTCATTATTTCTAGCTGACTCCCATCTAAGATCATCTCCTAAATCAATTATTCTAAAAGAAATGATAATTAAATTATCCTGTCCTTTAAAATGCTTTTCAAGGGTTTCTTTTAATTGTTCTTGGGTTGAAAAGTGAATGTATCCATCTTTGATATCTACTTCAGATCCTATATAAAAACCCTTTTCAATTGCTTTTGTCCATTCATCTTTTTTACAAACTTTATAAATAAAACTCATTTAATACTTCTAGTTATTTTCTTGTATGAAATCTTTAATTAAATTTATTAAAACTTCTGGTTCGTCTTCTTGTGAGTAATGACCCGCATTAGGTAATTTCACTACTCTTGATTTAGGAAAAAGGGCTTTAAAATCTCTAATGGCATAATCCGGATCAATTGCTCTATCTTGCATTCCGTAAGCTAAAACAGCAGGCTTTGAACATAAAGATTTTAAATCACCTTCTTTAATGCCTTCTATTATATAAGGCACCATTTTATTTAAAAGGGCATCTAAAGGAAAGTTTATAGCTCCTTTGCAACTTGCCCTATCTGGAAATTGTGCAGCATATGCATTAATCCAATTATCATTAATAATTAGATTGTTAGTAAAATTTGGTATTTTCATAACTGATAAAAGTGTTGAACCAAGTTCTCCAAGTATTCCATCTAAGGTTTTATCATCATAATGTTTTTTGATCCATTGAAACCAAGGGGTTAATTTTTTTGGCTTTTCTTCTCGGCTATATCCAAAAAGTGTGTTCATTAAAACAAAACTTTTTACCTTATTAATATTTCTTATTGAATAAGCGCCTATAATTGGTCCTCCCCAATCCTGACCAATAAAAGTTATATTTTTCAATTCTAAAAAATTAATTAATCCACTCAGGTTTTCAACATGTGTTTTAAGAGTATATTTTTTTTCTTGTGGAGTATCTGATTTTCCAAAGCCCATATGATCTGGAACAATAACACGATTTTTTTTTGCTAAAACCGGAATAAATTTTCTATATATATAGCCCCATGTAGGCTCTCCATGAAGCATTACAATAGGATCTGTATCTTTAGGACCTTCATCAACAAAATGCTGAAGGAAACCATTACCATTATAAAAATTGGGTTTAAAAGGCCAAGTTCCATTAAATGTTTCCGAAGTCTTTATCATTCAATAAATCTCCTTAGACATTTTACATTTCAGTACTTGCAGCTTCTTTTTCATATGTAAAAGTACAAACACCAACAAAATTATTTTCTTTAAAAACGAGGCTCCCTTTTAAATCAGCTATAATATCAATGTAACGACTTTCAAACTTTTTTAATGAATCAGGGTTTTCAAATTTGATTGAGATATTTAGGTCTCCAGATTGACTTATAAAAATATTGAGGCCCACTATATTGAATTCAGAAATCTTAGAACCAAATTTTTCGGAGCAAAAAGATGCTGCCAACTTTGCTTCGCTGACAGATGTAAATTTAAAATTTAAAATTTTACCAAACATATTTAACTTTCAATCTGACCAAGCATATTCATTAACTCATCTTCATTATTTGTAAGGTTCTTAATTCTTTTTATCGTTCCAATATTCAAGTTTAATTCCTGTTGAAGTTTTTTTCCATATTTTGAAATTTCAATACTAGTTTGAACATTTATGGCTATACCAAGATCTAGCATCACCTTCTTTTCTTCTTGTGAAAGAGTATCGTTAATAAAAAACTTTAAAACTGAAATAGCATTTTTAATTGTAATATCGTTAAAATATGAGGTTAATTTATTCATAATTTCTATACTAGCTTCAGCTGTTGCTTTTCTTTGAGTAACTTGAACTTCCAGTTGATATGCTAGTTTAGCAGCTAATTTTGTTAAAAGATTAATTTTATGCCTAGACAATCTTCTCACTTTATTGTCACTTACACATAAAGTTCCTAAGATATATCCATCCGAGGTAACTATAGGAAAAGCTGCATAAAATTTAACTCCAAAATCCGTTACGGCTGGATGAAACATAAATCTTTTATCTTTTGTCATATCATTAATCAGTAGAGGTTTAGTTTTCTCTAAGGCAAATTGACATAAAGTTTGGTTTCTTGGCATTTCCATTGGTACATCTTCTGGAAAACCATCTCTAGCTAACATAAATTGTCTATCTGAATCAATAACACCAGTCCAGCTCACTGGACAACCCGTAATTTCTTTAGCTAAAAAACAATAAATTTCATAAAGTTCTGTTGAAGCAACATCTAAAACACCTGTTCTAACAACAGCTTTTACTCTTTTATCATCATTAGAAGGAATGCTTGCGGGTTCAAAATTCATGTTTTATAACTCTTTTTGATAATATTATACTCTCATTATTAAGATACTATTACCATTTCCATAAAAAACTTAATTTTTTAAAATTCAAAGACGAAAAAATATAAATAACTTACTATAATCGCTGGTACGCCAGAGTAAATAGTAGCAACGAGTGCCGCCTTTGGATGCAGTGCTATGGCTGGAAATAGAGCATCGCCATCATTAGAAATTGCATTTCCTATTTGAGCAGACAATGGAATAATACCATTTAGGTACAAGGTGGTAACTAATATTTGAGGCCCACAACCTGGTAGAAATCCAATTAGTGTGGCTATAAGTGGTATCAAAATGTAGTAAGATTTAAAAATGCTTTCTAAATTTATATTTCCTAAATGTACTGTTAATTCATAAGCTAAAAATGCTAAAATCACCCATGTTGTTATGAAATTAGTATCTGCGACAGTCCTTCTTATAACTGGTTCATCGGGTTTAGACGGGCTATATTTTACTCCACTAATAAAAGGTATAACCCACATAACAAAACATAATGACCCTGCAAAGAATCCAAAGAAAGTTATCGGTTTTTCAATGATTTCATTGGCTAAAAGTTGATCCAAATTAATTTGAAATGCTGATAAAACTCCAAAAATTATTCCTGGAATAATAAGAATCATCCAAAAAATATCTAATGTTTTTGAAGCTTTGTAATTTGAAGGTCTGGAATTTAGTTTAATTATATCACAGCCATTAATTTTCATAAAACTTTTACTATGAATTATGTTAACTAAAACACCCGACAAAAAACCTACAAAAAAACCGATAATCATAATTAAAAGACCTATTTTAGGGTCTTTAGCTATTAGTAAAAATGCAGCATCTCCCATCGTAGCAGTCAGTGTGGCAACAACAGATCCAAATGAAATTTTTCCTCTAGAATATTGAGTGAGCACAATAATTGCACCACCACAGCCAGGAAGAGAGCCTAAGAAACAGCTTATTAGAACTTCTAATTTTGGTTTGTTACGAAGAAGTTTATTTACATCAATTTTTAAATGTTTTTCTAAGAAAAAAAATATTAATAGTGTTCCTGCTACAAAGCTACTTACTTGAATGTATGCATCTGCTATTAGAGATTTAATTAGTGCCCAAGTTTCATTGTTCATATTAAAGAATAATAAAGCAGCAATGAGTAGAAAAACATAACTCAGCACCTGTTGGTACCGAATCATAATAGGTGTTATTGCAGGATTAGAATTAGTATGGTTCATTTTACTCTATAATTATCGCTTAGACACTTTATATTGCACAAGACATATATAACGTCAACAAACTAATAAAGTTAGCCATGGCTAATTTAAATAATTATATTGTAAAAAACTAAATTTATATTTTTATAATCATAATTGTTGTGTCTTTTTTTTAATTATATAATTTACTTATTAAAAATAATAAAAAGAAACTGGTTAAATGACATTAGGGATTAAATAATGCAAATTGATAAGGACACACAAGCATTAATTGATGAACGTGTAAAAAACAATGCCCCACCTCTTGAGAGTTTTACTCCCCAAGAACTTAGGGATATAAGAGCAAAAATGGCAGAAACACCGCTTGAGTTAAGAGTTAACCTATCGCATGTTGATGACTTTTTTGTAGAAGGAACTCTTGGGCCAATAAAACTCAGAAAATATTTTGATGGTATGTCTAGTAATGCCAGTGGTGAAAAAAACCCTTTAATTATTTATTTCCATGGTGGCGGCTTTGTAATGGGTGATTTAGAAAGTCATGACCTTGTCTGTAGACACCTTTGTAAAGGCACTAAAGCAACTGTAATAGCAGTTGATTATAAACTAGCTCCAGAAAATAAATTTCCTGCCTCAATCATTGATGCTCAAGATGCCATTATAAAGATTATAAAAGAAGCAGAAAATTTAAAAATAGATAAAAATAAAATTATCTTATGTGGAGATAGTGCAGGAGGAGCTCTTGCTGCTGTGGGAACCATAATGGCGAGGGACAATATAGTTCCTAAAGTCCATGGTCAAATTTTAGTTTACCCTTGGGTTGATCTAACTATGTGTAGAAGGTCGATGGATATTAATCTTGAAGGTATGATTTTAAATAAAAGTACAATAGAGTATTTTGCAAATCATTATTTGAACTCCTATGAAGAACAAGTTGATTGGAGAGCTTCTCCAATTTTGACACCAGATTTGTCAGGGCTTCCAACAACCTATATTTTTGGAGCGGGACTAGATCCTTTAGTTGATGAAGGAGATGCTTTCAGAAGAAGACTCTTATCATTTGGAAACGAGGTATATTATAGACTATTTCCTGGACAAATGCATGCATTTTTAAGTAACTCTGTCCAATTGCCGACTGCATTAATTTGTCTTAAAGAGATGAGCGAAGCTGCAAAAAATATATTTTCAAAGTTATAAATTGTTTTTAGTGTAAATATTATCGATGTTTAAATCATGAACATCTCTTCTTCCACAAAGTGCCATGGTCATGTCTGCTTCAGTTTTTATAATTTCAAGTGCTTTGGTAACACCTTCTTTACCTAAGGCACCTAATCCATATAAAAATGCTCTTCCTATATAAGTACCCTTTGCCCCTAAACACATGGCTTTAACAACATCCTGCCCTGACCTTATTCCTCCATCTAAATGAACTTCAACAAGTTTACCTACTTTATCAACTATTTCTGGTAACATATTTATTGTAGAAGATGCGCCGTCAAGCTGCCTGCCACCATGATTAGAAACAATGATTGCATCAGCTCCAGTTTTAGCTGCTAAAAGTGCATCTTCTGGATCAAGTATTCCCTTGATTATTAACTTACCACCCCAACGCTTTCTAATCCAATCTACTTCCTTCCAATCAAGCTGCTGATCAAATTGTGTTCCTATCCAAGACCCTAGAGACCTGACATCTTTGATTCCATCAACGTGACCAACAATATTTCCAAAAAAATGATTTTTTGTTGTTAACATCCTTAAACACCACATAGGCCTACTTAGAACTTGATATATATGTTTCGGTACTAGTTTAGGGGGGGTTGATAGTCCGTTTCTTATATCTTTATGCCTTTGTCCTAGAAGTTGTAAATCTAAAGTCAAAACAAGTGCACTACATTTTGCTTCTTTTGCTCTATCAATAAGTCGTTCCATAAACTTCTTATCTTTCATAACGTATAACTGAAACCAAAAAGGTTTTTTTGTTTTTTCAGCTACTGCCTCAATAGAACAGACACTCATAGTTGACAAAGTATAGGGTATACCAAACTCTTCTGCAGCTTGAGCAGCTAATATTTCTCCATCTGCCCTTTGCATACCTGTTAGCCCTGTTGGAGCAATAGCTACAGGCATTGAAACTTTCTGGTCTATCATCTTAGTCTCAAGTGTTCTGTTGGACATATCAATCGCCACCCTTTGCCTAAGTTTAATTTTTTGAAAATCAGAAACATTTTCATTATAAGTGGTTTCTGTCCAAGACCCAGAGTTGACGTAATCAAAAAACATTTTAGGAACTCTTTTTTTAGCTAAAATTTCTAGATCTTTAATTTCTAATATGTCCATAAAATTTCCTTTTAATTTGTTAAGAATAATTATTAATTAAAAATGGATAAAAACTCAATCATACATTAATAATACTAAATATGATTTTATTTTGGAGATTGATTTGAATATTTTTGAATTAAGGACATACACCCTTCACGTAGGGAAATTAGCCAAAGCAATCCAAGTTTACGAAGAATTAGGTTGGCCGGCACTTAAAAAATATAAAAGTAATATCTTACAATATTATATTGGTGATGTAGGTGCACTTAATCAAATTATTCACGTTTGGGGTTTTGAAGATGACAACTTAAGAAGAGAATTATGGAAAAAAATATATGCTGATGAGGATTTTATAAAGTTTGCAACAGAATTTCGACCACTTGTAATAACTCAAGAAAATAAACTAATGACGGCAGCACCTTGGATGCCAATATCTAATAAATAGGATTTTTTTTATGACAAAAAATAAATATAACATAGCAGTAATTCCAGGCGATGGGATAGGTACTGAAGTAATGCCAGAAGCATTAAAGGTATTAGAGAGAGTATCTAATAAATATGGAATTAATCTTCAGTTAGATCATTTTGATTTTAGCTCATATGAATATTATTCTAAACATGGGCAAATGATGCCTGATGACTGGAAAACTCAAATTGGATCTCATGATGCTTTGTTTTTTGGAGCTGTAGGTTGGCCAGAAAAAATCCCCGATCATGTATCTTTATGGGGATCATTATTAAAATTCAGAAGAGAATTTGACCAGTACATTAATCTAAGACCGGTTAAATTAATGCCAGGGGTCCCTTCTCCTCTAGCCAACAAAAAGCCGGGAGACATAAATTTTTATATTATTCGAGAAAATACAGAAGGAGAGTATTCTTCAATTGGAGGTAAAATGTTTCCTGATACGGATAGGGAAATCGTAATGCAAGAAACTATTATGTCCAGAGTTGGTGTAGATAGAGTTCTCAAATTTGCATTTGAGTTAGCACAAAAGTCTGAAAAAAAACATTTAACATCTGCAACAAAATCAAATGGTATATCTATAACTATGCCTTATTGGGATGAAAGAGTAGAGACAATGGCCAAAAAATACTCTGATGTTAAATGGGATAAATATCATATTGATATACTTTGCGCACATTTTGTTCTTAACCCTGAAAAATTTAATGTAGTTGTTGCCTCAAACTTATTTGGTGACATTTTATCAGATTTAGGCCCAGCTTGTACTGGAACAATTGGTATAGCACCTTCAGGTAATATAAACCCAGAAAAAAAATTTCCTTCATTATTTGAACCAGTCCATGGATCCGCTCCCGACATAGCTGGAAAAGGAATAGCAAATCCAATTGGACAGATATGGGCAGGAGCAATGATGCTCGAACATCTAGGTCATAAAAATGCCTCAGATAATATTGTAAAAGCTATTGAAGAAGTTTTAGAGAAGGAGGAATATAGAACTGGAGACCTTGGAGGAAAAGCTAGCACTTCATCCTGTGGTTCAGCTATAGCTGATGCAATTTAACTCCTAGAAGACATTCTCTCTTTTAATTTCTGCATACCTCCAATCCATCTGGAATAATTATTAGCTTTATTTTGAAAGTAACCCAAAACTTGATCATGTGGTGAAATTAAGAATATTTCGTCTTTGATTGCTTTAATAACTTTATCTGCCACTTCTTCAGGTTTCATCATACCATCTAAAGCAGACACTTCATTTTCTCTTCCTTTTATCATGTCTGTTTCCACTGCTTGTGGGCATAAAACTGAAACACCTATCCCCTTTTTCCCATATGTAATTGCAAGCCATTCAGCTAGACCTATTGCTGCATGCTTAGTAGTAGAATATGTAATAGAATCTATATGACTAAGTAATCCAGCTGCAGAGGCTGTATTAACTAAATAGCCACTTCCACGTTCTAACATCCCTGGGATTAACTTTTTTGCAGCAAAAACATGTGACATTACATGAAGGTTCCAATTTTTACTCCAGTCTTGAATACTGACTTGTTCATCTCCAAGAGATAAAATTCCAGCATTAGAACAGAAAATATCAATCAAACCAAATTGACTATTAATTTCGTCAATTAAATTATGAAAAGAAGTCTCATTTGTAACATCACATTCCTTAAAAATAATTTTTTCATTATTAATATTGGTGTTATTGAAATTTATATCTATAAGCACAACTACTTTGGGATTTTCTAATAATATTTTTTTTGCAATAGCAAATCCAATTCCCTTAGCCCCTCCTGTTATGGCTATAACTTTATTCTTTATGTCCACAAGAAAACCTTTTATATCAAATTTTGAGTTTTAAGTTCTTTACAAACTACATCCATAAAACGACCTAAATTTTCAACTTCTTTTTTATTAAATGTGTTTGCTAAATACTTCGTATTTTCTTCACTAGACATTAATATAACACCTTTTTTCTTAGAATAGGAAACCCAATTTTTTATTATTAACTTTTTAATCTGCCTTCTAACAGTTTCGATGCTGAGCGAGGTTAATTCTGATATTAAACTATATGTGAGCACACTAGATGATTTTAATTCAGCTTTAGAAATTTGGAACCATAACTTAACTGCATCGTCTCTTAGTTTTGAATTTGTAGTGTATGTTAAAAGTAATACATGATGCCAGCATACGACTTGAAATATTAGATACCCATTTGCACTCCCCCAGACCTTTACCGCAGTTTTAGATCTCTCAATTTCAAAAGATAGGAAATGATGCCATACAGATAAAAAGTTTTTTTCAAGAAAAACTTCCATTTTATCCATTAACTAAACCTCCAATTTAGTTATAAATAAAGGCTATAGTAAATTTAAATTAATAAAACATTTAATTCATTAACATCTTAATTTCTAAGTGAGCTCAGTTCAGCTAGTTGGAAATAAACTGAGCCCACAAACACCATTAAGATACATTGATTGCCCTTTAACAATCAGATTGTTTCTCGAATCGAGAATTAAAAACTTAGACATGTTTACAGCTTACAATTATTTTGTTAATAATTTTTTAAATAAAAATTTAATGTTAGGTGGCCGCTCCCTAGTAAAAAAAATGGTTTAGATAACCCTTGGGAGGATTAAATGGCAGAAATTGAATTAAATACCAAAATCTATAAGAGAGATAATTTAGATATTCATTTTTCCATCTCAGGGAAAAAAATATTGAATGGAATATTGCACTACAAGCTCAAATCTCAAAACAACGAAGAAATATACCTTAGTGAATTTGCCGTTAATGATAGATTTATAACTGAAAGTAAGCATTGTGAAAAAAATAAAAACACTGTGTCTAGATTGTTTAGTAAAATAATAAAAAATGGATACACAATAGGAAAACCCAATGACAAATAAACTAATTGCAATATCTACTATCTTTAGTCTTTTTTTACTTTCTGCATGTGAAACAGCATCTCAAAAAGTTGTAAGTGGCACAGCTGCAACATCCTCTAGTAGTGGATCTGGATCTACTTCAGGCTCATCTTCAAGCTCAGTTGATAAAAAACAGAGTCTTTTTGCTGAATCTAAACAATCAGCTGCTGAAAAATTGATAGCCGTTGGTGATAGAGTTTTATTTGATTATGACTCTGCAGCATTAGACTCAAGTGCAAAAATACTCCTTGATGCTCAGTCAAGATTTCTAAGAGTTAATAGTGATCTAAATTTTATTATTGAAGGTCACTGTGATGAAAGAGGAACTCGTGAATATAACTTAGCTCTTGGAGAACAAAGAGCTACTGCAGTAAGAGATTATCTTGTTATACAAGGCATTGATCCTGATAGAATAAAGGTTATTTCTTATGGTAAAGAACGACCTGCAGTTGTTGGATCCAATAATATGGCATGGTCAAAGAATAGACGAGCTGTTACTGTAATTGAATAATAGTTATAATTTGATCAGACAATAATAATTAGTAAAGTATTATGGTTTTATAGTCTTTAGATTAGATTGCAACCATGAATTAATTCCAAACTCTGCATTATAAATAACTTTATCATAATTTTTATTAATCATTTCAGAAATGATTTTAGTTCTTCTGCCACTTCTACAAATTAAAACAAATGGTTTATTTGTATCTATAATAGAATCTAGTTTTGTGTTCCATTTTTTAAAGTCATATGCTCCATTTTTTTCAAAGAAAGTCAGTAAAACACTATTAGGGATTATACCTGTCTGTTCCCACTCAGTACTTGTTCTAATGTCTACAACAGGAATATTCTCAGCTAACAACTCCTTAATTTGTTTATTATTTACATTAATAATGTCAGCTAATGATGTGCTTGAAATTAATAAAAATAAAAAAAATTTTATAAATAAACTTTTTATCATCTTAAAGAACCAATTTTAATTAAGAGAATTTAACAACCTTTGTTGCAGGAGTTAAATTAATTTCGTCAATAACAGTGTTTCTGTCAAGAGACAAGATATTTACAGTTGTGTTAGCAACATCATCTAAGCTTATAGAGTTTTCCACTTTATCTCCTGGAGCAAATTTAAGTTTATCAAAAAAACTGGTTTTTATCATGCCAGGGTTAATAATAGATACACGTATATTGTTGCCGGCAACATCTTTTCGCAAAGATTGAGATAAGCCTCTTAACCCAAATTTTGCAGTGCAGTAAAGGCTCCCATTTTTAGCTCCTAACAAGCCAGCTTCAGATCCAATAAAAATTATATCCCCTATTTTGATTTTCTTAAAATGAGATAACAAAAACTTAGATAATAATAAATGAGATGTTAAATTTGTAGTAATAAAATTATTAATTTGTTCTGTAGAGAAATTATCAAGAGAACCAAATTCCCCATAACCAGCATTGCTAATTAAACCATTAATATCAGGATGCTTTTTTAAAATAAGTTTAATTGATTTCTCTAATTTAATTAAATCACTTACGTCTGAGATATATTTTATATAATTTTTATTTTCAATTTTTAAAGTTTCATGATCTCTTGCTATTCCAATCACTTTTGCACCAAGTGTTAATAACTTCTTTGTTACAGACAAACCTATTCCTTTGGAGCTTCCTGTAACTAAAATACATTTATCTTTCATTTTTAAATACCTTTAAGCTCAAATTGAACATTTAAAAATTCTACTTTTATCTATATGTTTGTTTATAAGCTTCGTACAAAAGGATGTCATTTCTGCTTCTATTTCCTGATCGTAAGAGACAACTCCTGAATTATTAAATAAAGGACCAGAAAATAATTTTTCTTCAGGGTAGAGTTTTAAAATATCTTTGAACATTTGTTTAGGGAATCTTAATGATCCTAAGCTAACTGAGTGAATGGCTGATAAAGGTATAGATTTGAAAACGGTTTCGAGTAATTCTTGATACAATTCTTTCCAATCTTTTCCATGTATTAATGGGTCAAATCGAAGACCAATTTTCCAACCCTTTGAAGCTAAGTTTGTCATATTATCTATACGTTTTGCAATTGTTGGAGTTTTATTATCTAAAGCAGACGAGATTATATCTGGCATTAAGCTATACGCTATTATGATATTGTCCATATTTTTAACTGAAATAAAAGGTTCTTTTTGTAAGCTCTTAGTTCTAAACTCAAGATCTATTTTAGGGTATTTTCTAAATAAACCTAATATATGTTTAGCAAAGCCTGTTACATTTTCTAATGCTAAAGAATCGCAATCATAACCAGAAAAAAAAGTCATTTTTGATCCTTCATTTTCTCTAATTACTTTCTCAAGAGCATTATCAAAATCTTCAAAGTTTACAAAAATAACATAATTAGCAGATGAATACATCCCTTGGAGAAAACAATATCTACAGTCATAAATACAATTATACATATGAGAAAAATAGAAATTTTTTGAATTACCTATTCCGAAACCATCCGGTGTAGGTAAAACTAATCCACTTTCCTTGTGAGCTAATATTAAATCAGGTCTTGATTTTTGTATTTTAAAATTTTGGTTACGTTTATTGAATATTTCGCTATATCTATCAATTTCAATAAGACGTGCTTTTTTGAATTTGGATAGTATAAAATCAGCCCTTGGATGATTTTTAATTTTTTTTTCGATATAAATCGTTTCTATCAAGAATGACTCCAGTCAACTTCATTTTTTTTGATCTTGAGATCTAATACACTAAGAACTGAACTGGCTTTTTTACAATCATTTAATACCTCTAATACATTATTATCAGGTAAAAAAGTTTCAACCCTTCTAAGTAAACTCTCTAATTTATGTCTCTGGGTTACTGAAAAATGCCATTTAGATATAAGCACATCAAACAAACGTGGCTTTCGTTTCTTTAAAAAATCAAAATGAGATAATTTTTCATAATAAGAAACAATTGTTTTAATATCTCTAATATTTAAATCTATAAGATCAATGATTTTAGTTCTGTTTAATGCTTTAATATTATTTTGGGGACCATCAGAAATCACCTTCATTAAACATATAAACTCATTTGATGTTAATTTACTTGCTATTTCATAAAAAGCAATTCCTTCCATATCTATTAATTCTTTCGATGAATAATCATTCATTGGAACATCTGTAGTGAAAAGAGCCATTCTTGGAAGATTTATTTTGGGTATAGTTATTGGATATCTATTTTGTAACGAATTATCTGAAATTTTATCAACCAAACATAGGTCACCATACTTTCCAATACCACAACCTGCTATACCTAAATTAATCCAAGAAGCACTGTCTGATGCACTACTAACTGAATATAGATAAGCAGTGGCAGCTGCAGCATTTTGTTTGCCCATTCCAGATACAATTAACCAATGAGTTCCATCAAAACTTTTATAAATAGGGTATAAGTTTCTTCCATCAATAATTTTCATTCTGTAGAGTTCAATGATTGTTTTAGCTTCTTCTTTTAGGGCAACAACCCACCTTATTGAATGAAGATTAATAATATCATTTTTAGTCATCTAAAATTTTAACCAATAATTAAGTTTTTCATTATACTTTTCCCAAATTTCTTTATTACCGCGTTTATTAGCCCCATTAACTATAATTTCTAATTTTTTTATCAAAATTTCTAAAGCACTCTCTTTTTGTTTAATGGAAAACCAATTATTTTTAAGGTTTTTTTCTAACGAAAATATTCTAAACCTATCCATACCCCAAAATTTTTTTGATAATTGATCACTATGACCACCATGTTTAATTAGCATAGGCTCGTCTATATAACCAACTTCTTCCCTAGCCGTAATACGTATCCATAAATCATAATCTTCACACACTTCTAGGTCCTCATCAAAATAACCATATTCATTGAATATTTCTTTATTTATCAAAGTGCTACTTGGAGAAATACAACATAAAATCAAGGAGTTTTTGAAAATATCTCCTCCTGATTTTTTATGTTTTTTTAGTTGGTTTAAAAATTTACCATTTCTATACCAAATTTCATTTGTATGAATTAATCTAAAGCGATTTTTATTCTTAGTATTAAAAGCCATTTGTTTTTCTAATTTATTATGACTCCATACATCATCAGAATCTAGAAAAGCAAGCCAGTTAGATTTTGAGTTTAATATACCTTTGTTTCTTGATGCACTTACACCTTTTTTAGTTTGTTTCAAATATATCACACTAGGAAATGATGAAGAAATCATTTCAAATGTTTTATCTGTTGAACCATTATCAACAACTATTATTTCTCTTGGTTTAAGTGTTTGTTTTAATACAGAATGCAATGCCCTTTTAAGAAACTCACATCTGTTTAATGTAGGTATAATAACAGAAATATCATTTATACTTTTATCATTTACCATTTATTTTGAATGGAATTTAGGGTCTTTTGTTAAAAGATTTGATACTACTATCAATATAATGAAAACTTTGCATATCACAGGTGAAGATAGCTATTTCAGGTTTAAAAACAGAAGGATCGTCAAACGTACCAACTTTTAAAATAATTGAGTGAGGTCTCAAAGGACTTCTAGTACCAATTGCCGTTCCACAATTATTACAAAACAATCTGGTAACAGCATTTTCTATGTCATCCCTTTTAAATTCTTTTGGAGCACCCTTAGTAAATCGGAATTGTTCATTCGGCATAATCATAAGAACGTTTGGGTTACCACCAGTAATATATTGACATTCCCTACAATGACATTGGATTGACGCTTGTGGTTCTCCAGAAGCTAAGTACTTAATGTCACCACAGTAACATCCACCTTTAATTTCCATTTAATACCTCTTAAAACAAATCAAAATAATTTTGTAATCTCCAAAACTTCTATGGACTCTTCATCATATTTTATATGGCTATTATAGTAATCATGAGGTACTTTTGTAAGCTTTTCAATAGGTAATTTATCTACCCAAAGTAAAAAATTGATTTCAACATTTTCTGCAGTATCAAACGGAACTTTATTTTTAATTTCAAAATTATTATTAAATATTAATGAATCTTCTTTAATTTCTCTAAAAGATCCTTTTTTGGGATCATTACCATAAAAAGTTACCTCAAATCTAACTTTCCAATTTTCATTTTCTTGTAATAAATTCATTTTTAATATTATTTTTATTCTAACATTTTTTCTTTCTGCTTTTTTTCCGTAGATCTAGCAAGTGCTGATGTCGGGATATCTTCTGTAATCTCAGCTTTGTTACATTCTAATAATTTCATAACTGCTTCAGCTTTTTCTTTACTATCCCAAGTATAGACAACATGATCTTCTAAATCCTTGTATAGAAACCAATCTTTTTCGCTTTTGGACAACCATACTTTAATTGCATAAACAGACATAAAAAAAACTCCATGTTTTTAATTAACAGAATTACTTAATATAATACGTCATAAAGTAAATTAATGTAGTATTTTTATTATCTGGTTATATTGTGTCATTGAACTAAATATATTTTAAAAAAGAAAGAAAGTTTATGAATGAGTTTAAAAATGTAGATGTTAAAACAATAGCTAACATTTATTTTGATGGTAAAGTTATAAGCCGAAATATTAGTTTTAACGATGGATCAATTAAAACACTAGGTGTAATGCTTCCTGGAAATTACGAATTTAGCACTCAAAAAAAAGAGTATATGGAGATATTTTCTGGTGAATTAGAATTACAATTGGAAAACTCCAGCAATTGGAAAACAGTAAAGCAAGATATGGCTTTTTATGTTCAAAAAAATTCATCTTTTAAAGTTAAAGTAAAATCATTAGTTAACTATTGTTGCTCTTATCTTGATGAATAATATATCTTTAAGGAATTATGAAAAATAAAATTGCTATAGTCGGCGGTGGACCTTCTGGGTTAATTGCAGCAGATATATTATCAGCTAATAATTTTAGTGTAACAATATTTGACAGAAAACCGACGGTCGGGCGAAAATTTTTATTAGCAGGTCGAGGTGGATTAAATATTACACATTCTGAACAACAAGATTTCTTTGTTAAAAAATATGGAAAAAATTCACAGGTATTTGAAAAATTATTAGATAGTTTTTCACAAAATGATCTTCGAAACTTATGCGAAAGATTAGGAGAAAAAACATTTGTAGGATCAAGTGGAAGGGTTTTCCCAAAAAGTTTTAAATCATCTCCTCTTTTAAGATCATGGCTCACTGAATTAAAAAAACAGAATGTTAATTTTAAATTAAATCATGATTGGATTGGTTGGGAACAAGATAAATTAGTATTTAGTAATTGTGGGAGCAAATATATAGTAAGTTCGGATATAACTTTATTGGCTTTAGGAGGAGCATCCTGGCCAAAACTTGGATCCGATGGTTCTTGGATAAAAATATTAGATAAAGAAAATATTCAAATTTCTAAAATACAAGCTTCTAATTGTGGCTTTCATATTGCATGGACAGATATTTTTAAACAAAGATTCAGTGGATCTCCTCTAAAAACAATAAAATTAAAACATAAAAATATTCAAGTTAGAGGTGAATTTATAATCACTAGAGAAGGAGTTGAAGGTGGGATAATCTATACATTGTCTTCTGCTATCAGAGAAAGCATCAATGATTTTGGTTCTGCTGAGATAATTATTGATTTAAAACCTGATTTACAAATCGAACAAATAAAAAACATACTTATTAAAGCAAATTCAAAATCATCACTTTCCACTCTATTGAGTAAAACATTGAAACTCTCTAATGTAGCTATTGGTTTAATAATGGAGTTAAAAAAAAAATATAAGGGAAACAATTTTAACATACAAAAACTAGCTTACTATATTAAAAATTATAAATTAATTTTAGGAAAACCTTTCCCAATAGAACGTTCTATTTCAACTGCTGGAGGGGTAAGCTTTGAAGCAATTGATGAAAACTTTATGTTATCAAACAAAAAAGATACATACGTCATTGGTGAAATGTTAGACTGGGATGCACCAACAGGGGGCTATCTTTTACAAGCATGTATTTCAAATGGAGCTTATGTAGCTAAACAAATAATAAAGAATTATTCATAGCCATCCATATAATATAAAAATTTAGGACGTGTTAAAATGAACAGAAATATAAAAATAATAATCGGGAGTGTTGTTTTAATTTATATAACAACAGTAGCTCTAAAATTAATAGGAATTAATATTTTTTAAATTTTATATTTTTATTAGAGACTTTCTAACAAAGATTTAAGTATTTTTTTTGATTTACCATAAACCTTAACTTTTTTGATTTGATCAAGGTTATTTTTATCTTCACCTACCACTACTAAACCTATCATGCCCATAGCTTTATGTGGCGTACATTGATATAAATATATACCTGGGACTGTGAATTTGTAGTTAGCATCCCTACTGATCTTAGATTTATATTCAGAGGCGCCCTCAGGAATTCCTATAAACTCAACATTATGACCTTTATCAACAGATTTCCAAACTACTTCATCATTTTTTTTAATTGAAATAATTTTTTTTGAATAAAGCATTCTTTCTTTACCTAGTTTATTTAGCATATCTATGTTGAAGGTTTCTGCTTTTAAGAAGTTCGAAAAAAAAGAAGATATGACTAAGATGACTACTAAGAGAAATTTATTTTGAAGCACTGAAATTGATCCTTTTAAGATTGAAATTTGTATATAGTTATTATGTTTAAAGATATCAATGTGGTGATTAATAAAATTGTAATTAAATTTTTATGTCTTCTTATTAATGAATTTAATGTTTTTATTTTTATGAGAATTGGATGCTCATTCTAAAAATGATATACTTGTAAATAATCAAAAGCTACTTATATGAATTAAGCGAATTCTACAATTTCATAAGAACATCTTTAATAAGTATAAATAATTGAAAATTCTACTCTTAATCACTCTTATTCATCTATTACAGTCTTTCCCCGTTTTTGCCAACGTTAATGGAAAGGGTATAATATGTGAGTGTACAAATTGTAAACTTGATCATATTGACCCCTCTTCATATATCCAAAATAATAAACCATCAGAAATTGGCTTTCATTTTAAAAATGATAAGGTTGCAATTTATTTTTTAAGTAAAATTGGAGACACGATTAAATTAAGTGAGAATATCGACATATCTCTTCGTAAGAAAAAAAAATATTATATTAGTGAAGAAGAAATTAGGTGGACATATAGAGATAGTCTCAACGTTTATTCTTATATTTTAGATAGGAAAACGTTAAGTCTAAGAAAAAACAATATTACTAACACCGAAACTCTCAACTTTAGACAGTGCAGTGCTTATCCAGAAAAAAAGTTTTTTGAAAATATGAATCAACTATCTTTTAAACACCAAGATAATTATAAAAAAAATTCTATTAATAAAATTTGAACATCTAAAGATTAAATCTATTTATAATTCAAACTTAAAAAAATTAGTGTCATTTTATATTTTTGTATAAAATTTAAAAATACAAAATCAAATGAAATCTTACTATAGGTAAATGAATGAAACTAATTATTGCAGCACCAAGTCCATACGCTCGTAAAGCTAGAGTATCACTCCATGAAAAAAATATAAAGTATGAAGAAATTGTTGATGTTCCATGGAACGACGATACTTTAACACAAGGTAAAAATCCCCTAGGGAAAGTTCCTATTTTAATTACAAATGATAATCAGTATATCTTTGATAGCAAGGTGATTGTCAGGTATTTAGATCAAATAGAACCAAAACCTTTAATTTATCCTAATGATTCTAAAAATCAGCTGTATGCCTTAACTATTGAAACAGTTTCAGATGGTATTTGTGATGCAATTGTATTAATTCGTTTAGAAAATGTTAGGGTGAAAAATTTAATAAGTAAGCAATGGATAGAGCGTCAAGAAAAAAAAATCATAAATGGTTTACAATACTTATCTAGAGAACTTGATTCAAAAAACTTTTTTATAGATAATTATTTCAATATCGCAGATATTTCTACTTATACGTGTTTAGAATATTTAGATATAAGATTTAAAGAACTTGATTGGAGAAAACAGTTTCCAAATTTAGATAATTACTGGAAGTTTCATAGGTCAAGAGAATCATTTGCATTATCTAAACCTGGAACTCAGATCATTGACCCTATCACATATTAATATTTAATTTTTAATTCTTTTAATTAATCGACCGTCGGTAATCCCAAGACCAATCGCTATTAATCCAAAACCTAGCCACGCTTCACTTCCCAGCCGTTCCCCTAGGAATATAAAACTCAGACCGACTGCTATGGGTGGAATGAGCAACGTAACCAGCATGAGATTTGCGGACCCTGCGCGCACAAGAATTTCGAAATAAAGAAGATAAGCTACCGCCGTCGACAATAATGAAACCGCGAGGAGAGACGTCCATACTTCTGTCGACAATATAAAATGTGGTATACCATCGAAGTAGAAGGCAACTGGAATCATGAGAATAGTACTTCCAACCAACATCCCAAATGCATTCATGATCGGTGGGTAACTCGATAGAAACCGCTTACCCCAAACACTGGCGAATGAATACGACAGAGCCGCGCCAAGAATTGCGAGTTGGGCAAGATTTCGCAGGTCAAAATTCGTAAGCGCTTCGAGCCCCATGATTACAGCAACTCCAAAAAAGCCGAACAAAGAGCCAATGATCTTTCTGGCTGTTAGGGGCTCGTCGACAAGAAAGATACCCGCGACGACAGCCCCCAAGACTGCTGTGGTTCCATTCAGGATCGAGGCAAGGCCGCTTTCAATCGTCACCTGGCCCCAAAATATCAAAGAAAACGGAATGGCATTGTTTAGTGCGCCCATGACCAAATAACAGAGCCAGGCATTTATCGACTTTGGAATTTCAATACCTCGCCACCAAACAACTACGAACAGAACCGGTACAGCCCAAAAAATACGATGAAGAGCAACCGTCAGCGGTGGAACCTCTCTCAAGGCAATTTCCGCGAAAAAAAAGGAACCTCCCCACACCGTCGCTAGCCCTAGAAGCAATATACCGGAAACGAGGTTGATCGTTGGTGCTTGGTTGTATTCCATACCCGAGTTTTGTATCAAAATCGAAGAAAGTCAACCCAATGCTTATGTGAGGCAATAGACACCCTGAGATAAACTATCAAAAAATGACTTAAATTTTGAAGAAAAATCTCAACAAAGTAAAACAACTAATATCCAATCAATATTTTTTTTAATTTATCTCCCAATAAAAATGGGGATCTCAACAAGCAATAAGAATAGATAATCTTTAAAAACTATTATAAATTACCTTTTGATATTTCATTTCTTCTATTTTTTCTTTAGTCATCCAACATGACAGGTAGTAGGTAGATTGTGTAATGTTTTTTCCTAATTCAACTTTTGATATTGATTTGTTGTTAGGTGCCCCTAGCTCAATGTTTTCACTTTCTAACATGCTCTTTACGATACTCGATTTAATTCCAAAGTTTGTATTTTCAGGGAAAACTCCAAAGTTTTTGTGTGTATACTTCAAGTCAAGCTTTGCGACTGCAACTCCTACCACATTACCTTTATTGTTCAAAATTGGTCCACCACTATTGCCAGGTTGAATTGCAGCATCAATCTGAAAATTAGTATAATTATTACCAATTCCCGTAAGGGAACTAATAATACCTTTTGTTATTTTTATAGAGGTACTAATTCTTTTTCCAAATGGAAATCCTGCAACATAAATATCTTGTAGCAAATTGGTTTTATCGTTACTAAATGCTAAAATTTGTTGAGGTATAAATTCTCCTTTTAATAAAGCAATATCATTCTTAGGATCAAAATTAATTATTTTTGCTGAAATAACCTTGTCGTCTAGATGAATTTTGGTATCACTACATCCTTTTATGACATGATAATTTGTAATAACATGTCCTTGGTTTGAAATTGCAAAACCAGTGCCTGATGATGCTTTTATAAGTGAATTAGAATTTAAATCTGTTCTTTCATAATTTGTTTTTGAAGTAATAAATTGGTCGTTTTTCCAAACCCCCTTTTGTATTTCTCCATCACTGTATGAATTGGTTCCAACCCCCTCTCTTCTATCATTACGCCATTCACCTATATATTTCTCTCCATTACCCCAAACATTTATACCAATTCCATTTCTTTTGCCATTATACCATTCACCAGTGTACACTTGTCCTGAAAATTTACCGTTAGTACTAAAAGTATACGTGCCATTTCCGTGATATTTACCTCCCAAAAATTCGCCAACATATACATCCCCTTGCGAATTTTTATAAGTACCAAAACAAGCATTCCATTTTGTCGGACTTATGTTAAGGTTACAGTTAGGTAATTTATTTTTTTTAATTTTACTTATATATTTACCTTTACATACATAATCTGAAACCATTTGATTCATAGAATTTGGTGTATTACTTTTCCATTCAGTATCTGAAGATATCATTTTTTTTTCAAAGTTTTTTCCCATAGAACCATAGTAAAATTCAAAAGAAATAGTCCTGAATATATTTTTTTTGCAATCTAATTCTTTATTAACAATGGTAGATAATGATCCCCATTTGTCTGGTTTTGTTTTATTTTGTAATTGACGAATAATTAAATTATTTTTTTGGGGAATTATTCTATGACTATCTACAAAGAAGGAAATATTATTACTATTAACACCAATATATTTCCATTCTCCATAACAGAAAGAAGATGTTAATAAAAATAATGCTGTTATAAAAATTCTATAAATATTTTTCATTTGCAGTAGTTGGTTTTTACTAAAATTATTAATTATAAGTTTTTACATTCTAGTAAAATTTTAGCGAAACAGTCAAAGTTATTATGAGTAAAAAAAATTAATCTATGTTAGTAAAAATAACAAACACAACTGATTAGATTAGTACATTTATATTGGTAGCGGAGGAGGGACTTGAACCCCCGACACCCGGATTATGATTCCGATGCTCTTAACTTATAACTATCTGTTTAATAACAATATTTTTACTAATGTAAATTAGCTGCCACATCTCCGTCACAACGGAGGGAAAAAGTGGCTAGTTTTCGTAAAAGAAATAACTTATGGCAAGCACAAGTAAGAAGCAAATACATAGGG
>Ga0255763_1001455_pt1 | contig 24463 bp, 13 predicted proteins | sample 041ome_2_FD_179963 | JGI IMG/M metagenome (GOLD analysis project Ga0255763, IMG submission 179963) | Coastal salt marsh microbial communities from the Groves Creek Marsh, Skidaway Island, Georgia - 041406US metaG (version 2) | ecosystem: Environmental > Aquatic > Marine > Intertidal zone > Salt...
CCCCCCCCTCACCGCTTTCGAATGACGCCGACGCCATCGAAGAAGAGCAAGGCGACATCGCCGAAGAGGAACGCGCCTTCTCGCTCGACGCGGTCTCGAAGCCTCACGCCGACGCGTCCTTCGTCCGCCTCGAAGAAGAAGAAAGGAGAGGAGGAAGACGACGACAACGACGACGGAGAAGAATCGGAAGAAGAAGAAGAGGAGGACATTCAACCGACGATGGAGAAGAGGGAGAAGAAGCGGCGACGAAGCCGCGCGTCGTCGTCTCCTTCACCCTCACCTTCTCTTCCACCGGTGGCGAGCAACAAGCGACGGATGACGATGAAAAAAATCAACGAAGAAGAAGAAGAAGAAGACGTCTCGCTGACGAACGCCTACGCGGAAACGAATCTGGTCAAGTCGAGATTCGTGAAAGAGTTTAAAGCGCGAAGCGAACGCGCGATGGAGGCGGAGGAAGAGGCTGCAAGTTTACGAGTGAAATTAGCAGAGAGCGAGTTGAGGAGAGTTTCCGCGGAGGCGAAGGTTTTGGCGATGACAAAGACGGGCGACGGCGATGGGCAGACGCCGGCGGCGGCGGCGACGACGACGGCGAAAGGTGAAGGGAAGACGAAGCGAAGAAGCGCGTCCCCGATGGTGGTTTCGCCGACGAGGAGGTCGACCAGAGCGACGAGTGCGGATAAAGAACTCGCTGAAAACGAAGAGAATAATAAAAATAGTAACGCAGTAGTAGTCGGTGCGCTGGTACCGACCGTGAACGATGAAAACTATTATTCGCCTCTGATGATGAAACGAGAAATCGAGGCTCGAGAACGCGCGGAGACCGAACGCGACAAGCTTCGCGAACAGTTAGTCGCTTTGAAAACGAGACACGCGGCTTTAGAGAAGAAAGTGATGGACGACGAAGGCGACGAGTTGGAGGATGAAGTGAAGGAAGAGAACAAGATTATTGAAAAGTTGCACAAGAGATTGGAAAAAGCGGAAACGGTCAACGCCGAGTTGGAGATGGAAGTGGCGGATTTGCGCGGTAAGAGGAACGAGCGCAAAGCAGTCGAGGCAAAATTAGAGGAGGCTTTAGAGGTGAACGAGGAGCTAAAGAACTCGCTCGAGAAGGAGAGGAAGTCTTTGCTGGAAAAGAATAATGCTAGTAATAATAACAACAACGACAACAACAACAACAACAACAAAGTATTGAAAGAGTTAATAGAAGAGAAAGAGCACACGATTAAGATATTGAGGCAAGAGATGAAAAGTTTAGAAGCGTCGGCGGCGAGAGGTGATATGTTGCACTCGAAAATGGTTTCTGTGGAAGCAGTGGAGGAGCGTTTGCGTTCGACTGAGGCGAAATTATCTCGCGCGATTGAAAACGTGCGCGCGAAAGAGATTGAAAACGAAAATTTGCAGCGGGCGGTGAAAAACGCCGGAAAGTGGTCGTCTGCGTTGTTAGAGGAAGGACCGGAAGAGTTGAAGAACAGAGTTGGTGCGTTGCAATCGGAAACTTTGTCGCTTTCCGAAAAGTTAGCCGAGGCGACGAAAGCGTTGAAAGTCGAACAGACGAAGAGAGAGTTGTTCGAATCTAAAGCCAAGGCGGAAGAAGAAGCGATAAATGCGTTGGAAAAGCAGCTGGAGACGGCTAAAATGGACGCGTTGAACGCGAAATCGATCGTCGAGGCGAAAGATTCCGAGATTGCAAGTTTACAAAAGATGGCTGAAAACGAGAGAAAAGGCGAGAAGATATTGCAGATGAAATCGAGCCCGTTTACGAACGAAATCATCCGAGGCTTGGAAAAAGAAATCACAAAGTTGAAAAACAGCAACAACAATAGCAGCAACAACCGGAATAATAATAACTCCTCTTCCTCGGATGAGATCATTGCAAACTTGCAAAAGAAAGAGCAGCGTTTACTGGTGGCGTTCAAATCCACGGTGCTCAAATTTCGCGAGGCGGTGAAACTTTTGTTTGGCTTCAACATTGAATTGGTGGGTGAAAAAGCGTCAAAGACGCAATTTTTGATCACGAGCGTCGCGAACGAAAGCGCGACTTTGTTGTTCAACTACGACGAGGTAAAGCATTCGGTCTCGCTGGAAAAAAACGACCCGTCCTGGGAGCGACACAGCGAAAGTTTGAAGAAGAATTTTACGCTCTACGTCGAAAAAGAAGAAGAGGACGAAAAGAACTCGCCGGGGACGACGACTTCTTTCGGCGTCCCGGCTTTTTTGAGCAACTGGAACATGGACATGTATAACAATACTAATACCAACAACTGATTGATTCATCGATTGATAGAAGAAAAGAAGAAGAAATTTTGTGATGTGTACCAATAATAGTAAATAACAGAGTAGTATATGTATGCCTTTTAAAAGCACCGACTGCACCGCTTGAAGAACTCATTAGGGAGCTGCAGGAAGTCAAAATTTCTAAAAACCCTAAACCTAAATGCATTTGTTATTCTTTAAATTTGACCATGTTGCCGTATTGTAGACTATCAGCTCGCGAGAGTTGAAAAGGGGGTGTTAGCTCAGTTGGTAGAGCGTGCGCTTAGCAATTCCAAAAAGGGTACTTCTTAAGTTGTGCAAGGTCAGGAGTTCGACTCTTCTACGCTCCAACACTTTTTTTTTTCTCGTCGCGGTCAACACGCAGCGCTCGTGTTCTTTTTTGAGTCTCGAACGATGTGTTCGCTAAGTAATTTGACTCGTGAGATGTGAGCAAAAGACGAGCTTTTTTTCTGCTTTTTTTCAAAAAAAAAATTAAAATTTTCTTCTTCTTTTTTCCCCTCTCGGATATCTTCTTTTTAAGAACCGGACACGACGCTTTGAGATAGAGAGAGATATACACATACAAGCGCAAAGAAGGAGGAGATGCGTCGTCGTCGTTGAGAGCACCAGTACTGTTACCGTTACTGTTACCATGAGTGATGACAATACTCATCAAAAAGAAGTCATCTCGGCGGCGCTTTCCAAACACATCGAAAAACTCTCCTGTCCAATTTGCAAAGAACTGTTCGCGCTGCCGATGACTTTGGAGCGATGCAAACACACGTTTTGCGCGTCGTGTTTGAACGCGCACGTGAAAACGTTCGAGGACGACAAGAAGAGGAACTGTCCGAGATGCAAAGGGCCGGTGACGAGAGAATCGGATTGGGACGGGACCGGGGAAGTCGCGAAGAGCGCGAATAGGGAGATTGAAGAGATTGTGGAGACTTGGAAGAAATACGCGAAGGCGATGGCGGAGGCGACGACGACGTCTGCGGAAGAAGAAGACGCGATGATGATGAGAACAAGAACAACAACAACAACAACAACAGACTCCGCAGAGCGACGAGAAGACGAAGAAGAAATAGAAAAAACAGAACCTATTCCACCGCCGACGAAGTACCACCTGCTGCCGAAAGCGAAGCAAGCGGAAAAGACGAGAAAGACGGCGGAGTTACGCGACGACTTGGAGAACAAATACGGATTCAACGGGAAGATTTTAAAGACGCAAACGTACGAGGAGTTGAAAGCAAAGTACGTGGCATTCAGAGACAGATACAACACGGAGTTGAGAGACTTTATGAGAGTGCCGGATATGAAGAGCATAGTGGAAAACATGGAATCGATCGAAACGGCTATTCGCGAGGAGAACGAAAAAGCGGCAAAGAGAGTGAACAAAGCGGCAGCCTTCTTCGACCGAAAGGCGAAGAAGACGAAACCGTCGTCGGATGAAGGAGAGATTGACCAAGAGTTGATGAAGAAGTTACTCGAGCAAGCCGACGCGAGCATGCAAGGGAAAGGCTTGCAAAAGAAACGAGAATTTGAGAGGAAGAAAAACGTCGTCGCGAGGACGACGACGACGACGACGGTCGAAGAAACGATTGAAATCTCGAGCGACGAGGAGGAGGAAATAGAACCACTTCCTCTGTCGCAACCGAATTTAAAATACGTCGAATCTTCAGATGAAGAAGAGGAGGACATTGTAAGAACACAAGAAGAGGTGCAATAACCGCGAATAGATTGATTTAGAGATAGTTGATTTTTACTAGTTGATAAGAAGTAGCATCAAAATATATACAAACGCACGAAAACCAAAATCAAGTCAACTCTCTCGCCGGCAAATTGTCCAACCACAACTGATGCGTGAACTGGTATAAATCGCCAGATACGCTCACTTTGTACGGCGTCGGGTTCGTGTACCTCAAATGATCCGCTCGCATCAGTTTCACTTGCTCTTTTACTCTCGACCTACTTTTTTCTAAACCTACGCTGTCCTCGTAAAATTTTCGAGGACATCCGCCTTTCGCGCCGTCCCAACACACCAACAATAACTTCTCCACTTTTGCCGGGGTGACGAACGCTCTCTTACCTTCTAAGAACGGGTGTCTGCACAGCACGCGTTCGCCTACTTTCGGTTCTTTTTCGTTCTCTCGAAGCATGACGTCTACGATCGGTTCGCCAATCTTCCCGTACAGCCTGTAACATTGCTTCTTTCCGGGAATGGTGACTTTCTCGACGTCTTCGGATAATTTAATCCGAGGCGTTTTGTCGATTTCTACGAGCTTATAAACGCATCCCAACGCCGGTTGCGCCATGCACGTCACCAAGTGCGTCCCAATGCCAAACGCATCGATCGAGTGACCGCTTTGTTTCAATTCTCTCAACACCGTTTCGCAGATATCGTTCGAGGCGGTAATTTTCGTCTTCTCCGCCAATCCCTTCGCCAACGCAGAGTACTGTTTTCCCCGACGCTCTAAGCATTTTTCCGCCTCAACCATAAATTTTCTAATCGTTAAACTCAAATAACTCAAATCCCCGGAATCTATTCTCACACCGATCGGTTGAAACCCACACTTTTTCAGCGTCAACGCCACGGCGACGTAATTCGGCGTCCCCGATTTCAACGTGTCGTACGTATCTATCAAAGCTAAAAACGAATTCGGAAACGCGATCGCGTACGCGCAGAACGAAATCAACTCGCTCTCGTTCGTCTCGCCAAAGTGATACAGCGCGCTATCGTTGCTATCGCTAAAACTCACCATCGCCTCTCTCAACTCTTTCAACATTTCTCTCGCCTCCGCGCAAAAATCCTCGCAATCGCCAACTTTCTTCCCGTCGATATCCTCCCACTTCGAGTGCGCCTGCACGAAACTGTGCGCGTGCGTTCCTCTCACGGGAATCCCAAACTGCCTCCCAGCCTCGCAATTCGACGTCGCGTCAAACCCCCCGACGTACGCGTACCTACTCGCGCTCACGCCCCCATCCACGCCTTGCGCTCTTCGCAAACCAAACTCCAACAACTGCGCGTCGTCCCCGGCCATTAACCGGTGCCGCGCCGCGTTCGTCGCGACTAAACTCGCGTAATTTATCAGCGTCAACAACGTCGTCTCCAACAGTTGCGCCACCCCTAACGGTCCCGTCACGTGCACCAGAGGTACCCGCGGGAAAACCATCGTCCCTTCCTTCACCGCTTCGATCGTAATCTTCGAACAATCCACCTCCTGCGATAAATACTCGTCGAAGAATCTCGCGTCCATCCCTTTCGCGAAATCGCACTTCCTCAGATACTCCACGTCTTCTCTCGTGAACTTAAAATTCGAGACAAACTTCAGCGCCTCCTCTAACCCGGCGAAAATGGTAAACTCCCCGCCGAACGGGTTTTTCCGAAAGAGTAAATCGAACGACGCTGAGCGTTCGTGTTTGTCGTTTTTCCAATACGCGTACGCCATGGTGATTTGGTACGCGTCCGTGAGCAACGCCGTGGCGAGATTGTTGGAGCACGAGGGAAGTTTCAGGTACTCCGCGTCGTCGGTGGCATCGTCCATCGTCGCGTTTTCTCTCTCTCTGTTCGTGTGCGTGTGATTGTGTATTCGTGCGCAACCGCAGAGTGCGCGCGCGGAACGAATGAAGAGATAATTGGAAAAAAAAACTCTTCAGTCTTCATTTTTTTTCCCGAAACACAGCCCACAGAGCGCTTTTGATGGATCCAAGAGTCCCATCCTTCTCTTCTTCCGGGAAAGAGGAGGCACCGAAAACCGGAACGACCATCGTCGCGTGCGAATACGACGGCGGGATCGTCATCGGCGCCGATACCAGAGTCTCCACGGGTACGCGCGAGTTTAATGATTGATCTCTCTCTCTTCTTTTCGATCTCGCACGCTTAACGGACTTTTCTCTCTCTCTCTCTCTTCTCTTTAACGATGAACGATGAACGCAGGAATATACGTTTCAAACAGAGCTTCGGATAAAATGTGCAACTTGACCGAAAACGTCGTCATGGCTCGGTCTGGATCCGCGGCGGACACGGAAGCCGTCGCCGGGTTTGTGCGACATCACTGCGAAGTACTCTCGATAGAATTAGATAAAGACAACACTTTGGAGGTGAAAACGGTCGCGCGGATCTTGAACAAAATCAACTACGAGAATAAAAACGCGAACAACGGGACCGGGTTAGGGTGCTACGCGATTTGCGCCGGGTGGGACGAGCGGGAAGGCGCGCAGGTGTACTCGTGCACGGCGGGCGGGAACATGATCAAGACGCCGTGGACGACGGACGGAAGCGGGTCGACGTATATTTGGGGGTTTTTAGATTCAGAGTTTAAAGAAGGGATGACGAGAGAGGAGTGCGAAAAGTACGTCTTGAAAGCGTTGACGCTGGCGATGGCGGTAGATTCCAGCTCCGGTGGGTGCGCGAGGTTGTGCACGGTGAACAAAGACGGGTGTTTTCGCCAGTTTATTAAAGGCGACGAGTTAGAGAGACAACTCGGCGAGATTCACTTCAAGAGCGGGGGCGGGTTAGGAAGAGGCGCGGTCTACGGAGAGAAGAGCGGTGGTTTAGCCATTTGAAAGATTTATTACTAAGGAATGTAATAATAGCAAAGAGTTGTACAATTATCATCGTCATCATCGTTACATTCGCATTTACTACATGCGATTTATTTACCCCGCGCGCGCGCGCATAAAAAGAAAAGTTCTCAACAAAAAACACGGCACAACTTTTTTCCCCAACAACACAAAACGCAAAAAGATGTCTTCTTCCACGCCGAAGAAGAAGCAGCGGATAGACATCGAAAACGAAGACGAGTTTAAGAAAGAAACGACGATTTTGATGAATCCATACACCAATCAACCGTACTCGCAAAACTACCTCAAAATCCTCGAAACGCGGAAAAAACTCCCCGTGCATAAACAAAAATCGGAATTCTTAACCGCGTTAGCCGCCAGTCAAACGCTCGTTCTCGTCGGGGAAACCGGGTCTGGGAAGACGACGCAGATCCCGCAATTCCTCGTCGACGACGGGTACTGCTCTAAAGATAATAAAATGGTCGTGTGCACGCAACCGAGGCGAGTGGCGGCGATGTCGGTCGCGAAGAGAGTCGCGGAGGAGATGGATGTGAAAATCGGAGAGGAGGTTGGCTATTCGATTCGTTTCGAGGAGTGCACGGGAGCGAAGACGATCATGAAGTACGCGACGGATGGCATGTTGCTGAGAGAAGCGATGACGGATCCTTTGCTGAGTAGATATTCGGTAATTGTTATCGACGAAGCGCACGAGCGGACCTTAGCGACGGACGTTTTGTTTGGATTATTGAAGGAGGTGTTGAAGAAGCGGCCGATGGATTTGAAGTGCGTGGTGATGTCGGCGACGCTCGAGGCGAAGAAGTTTCAGGGATATTTTGAAGGCGCGCCGTTGGTGATGGTTCCTGGAAGAACGCATCCAGTGGAGATTTTTTACACGCAAGAACCGGAGAGAGATTATTTAGAAGCGGCGATTCGGACGGTGGTGCAGATACACCGGTGCGAACCGCCAGGCGACGTGCTTTTGTTTTTAACCGGCGAGGAGGAAATCGAAGACGCGTGCGGGAAGATTAGAAACGAGATTAAAAATATCGGTGACAGCGTCGGGCCCGTGAATGTGGTGCCGTTGTATTCAACGTTACCACCGAGTCAGCAGCAGAGGATTTTTGAGAAAGCGCCGGACGCTTTAACCGTTGGCGGCATCGCCGGGAGAAAAGTGGTCGTGTCCACGAACATCGCCGAGACGTCTCTGACCATCGACGGGATCGTCTACGTCGTCGACCCTGGATTTTCGAAACAAAAGGTTTACAATCCTCGAAGTCGAGTTGAAAGTTTGTTAGTCTCGCCGATTTCTCGAGCGTCGGCGCAACAAAGAGCCGGGAGAGCCGGGAGAACCCAACCCGGGAAGTGCTTTCGATTATACACGGAACTTTCCTTTAAGAAAGATTTAATCGAACAGACGTACCCGGAGATTTTGCGATCGAATTTAGGCTCGGTCGTTATTCAGTTGAAGAAATTAGGCATCGATGATTTGGTTCATTTCGATTTCATGGATCCTCCGGCTCCGGAAACGTTAATGCGCGCGTTAGAATTGCTCAACTATTTAGGCGCTCTAGACGACGAAGGCGAGTTGACCCAAGCCGGTAAAATCATGTCCGATTTCCCGTTAGATCCTCAGTTGGCGAAGATGTTAGTCGGGAGCACAAAGTTCAAGTGTTCGAACGAGATAGTGACCATAGTCGCCATGCTTTCTGTTCCGCAGTGTTTCATTCGCCCGAGAGACGATCAACAGAGAGCGGACGCCGCGAAGGCGCACTTTGCGCATTTGGACGGCGACCATTTGACCATGTTGAACGCCTTCCACGCGTTCAAACAAAACGGCGAGAGCCAAAACTGGTGCTGGGAAAATTATTTAAATCACCGATCGTTGAAGTCCGCGGATAACGTCCGCAACCAGTTAGTCCGCTTGTGTCAACGCCACGGCGTCAATCTCGAATCCACCGACTTCCACTCCAAAGAGTATTACGTCAACATCCGCAAAGCCATCTTAAACGGCTTCTTCATGCAAGTCGCGCACAAAGAACGAAACGGCTCGTACTTGACCGTCAAAGACAACGAATCGGTTTTACTGCACCCGTCTACGAACTTAAGCGGTAAACCCGAGTGGGTAGTCTACAACGAGTTCGTCTTGACGTCCAAAAAATACGTCCGAACGGTCACGGAAATCAAAGGCGAGTGGTTGATCGATCTCGCCGAACACTATTACGATTTGAGCAACTTCCCGAGTTGCGCCGCCAAGAACGCGTTGCAGCAGCTGTACATGCAACGCGAGCGGATGAATAAAAGTAAGAGGTAGTAGCTTTTTCTCTCCCCTTTGTTTTAATATATAAAATACGAGTAATTGAAAACGTAGCAGTCGCACGCAACAACAATATCAACAGATGATTGTCGGATGTACGCGTTCGTCTCCATTCGAAAGTCTCCATTTCCTTTGCACACCAACACACAAAAAACATGCGCCGTTCAATAAAAGAAAGATAAAAAGACGAGGGACGCACAAAATGTATTCGTCGGCGAGTGCTAAGAGCACGGAAAACAACGAAGACGACGAAGACGAGAAGACGAATGATGAAAAGAAGAAGAAGGAGAAGAGCGCGTTTACTCTCGCCGAGAAAAGGTAATTACATTTCATTTCTTTCCCCGCGATTTATTTTGTAAATAACTACTTTTCTCTCTCTCAGATACCAACTGAAAGTCGTGGAGAAGATTCGACTGGACGCGAAAACCGGACGACGGAGAAAGAGCGGGAAAATCGTGGAGGAGATTGATATTTCCGACGCGATTGATTTTAGCGGTAGCGGCAAAGAAAGCGCTTCTTCTTCGAAGTGTTTGTCGAGAGTGGAAGAGGTGGCGGCTTTCCCTTGTTCGTCTTCGTCGGCGACGGAAGTAAAAGTGTGGAAATTATTGGAGCATCCGGGCGCGTTTTACGTCCAGAACGCGATAGATTATCGAGAGCAGAGAGATCTGATCGCGCGTTGCGTGATAAATTTGCCGAATAAACCGAATAAGACGAATCATTGGCAGAGATTGGGGAAGCCGTTGCCGGATGATTTGTTCGGCGCGGCGAAAAGAGATTTGTACTTGAGCGAAGAGGAAAACGGGTGGGTGGCGTTGGAAAAGCCTCCGAAACGAGGCGACGGGATGGAATCGAAAGCGGCTAGGCATTTGTTGAGGAAATTACGATGGGCTACGGTCGGGGCACCGTTCGATTGGACGAAGCGAGTGTACGAGGAAGAGCGAGCGCCGGAGGTGGACGAGAGCATCAAGCGAGCGTGCGTGAAGACGCTGGAAATTGTGTTCGGTAAAGAAGCCTTAGAAGGTGGGGCAGAGAATATTTTCGACGGTCAAGTCGGTTTGGCGAATTTCTACGCGCCCGGCGACACGTTGAATGGTCACGTGGACGACGCGGAGATGAACTTGAACAAACCGATCGCCTCGCTCTCGCTCGGCTTGCCGGCTATTTTTCTCCTCGGGCAACAATCGAAAGCCTTGGAGCCGGTGACTGCTTTAATCGTCCGCAGCGGAGATGCGATCGTGCTCAGCGGCGAATCACGAACGATGTTCCACGGCGTTCCGAGAGTCTTTAGCGACGGCGAAGCGGTGGGTTCTACATCCTTCCAATTTCCAGACGCGCTCGCGCGAGCCTTTTCGGAAGTTGACGACGACGCGTTCCTTTTAGACTTTGCCAAACAAACTCGAATCAATCTCTCGTTGCGCGACGTCAGATGATACCAAATGTTGTAACGATATATATAGCGCGCGCGAAAAGATTTAGTATCATTAGTGGCACGGTTTATTTATCATGTTTATAGAGAGAGAGAGATTTGTAGTAAAAAGGTATATATACGCGTATGATATTAAAACACGCGAGAAGGTTCCACAAAGGATAAACCTTCTTCTTCTTCTCTCTCTCTCTCTCCGAAGCAAAGAAAAAAGAGTTTACTCCTCGTTCTCTCGTTCCTTCTCTCGTCTCTTCTTCTCCCTCCTGGTAATTTTCTCCCCGTTCTCGTCTTCCTCCTCGTCTTCTCCCGGCTCTCCCGGGTTCTCCTTCCTCTCTTGTTCCTCTTCCTCTTCGTCCGGCATCTCCGGATCTCCCGGCAAAGGGTTCGGCATCGGCTGCTTGATTTCCTTCAAATCGGGAAAGATATCCGGCCGTCTCGACGGCACCGCGCGGACGTACTCCTCCGGTAAATCGAGAACCGAGCCTTCCTCGTCGACGTCGATCTTATCTGGACTCGGCGATCGTATCGTTTGTCTTTGTCTTCTGATTGGTTCGTATTGATGGTTGTTAGTATTGGAAAAGGCGTTCAGCGCCGTCGTCGACGAAAATGTCTTCTTCTTCCCGGGGAAGAAGAAAAATTGTCGACTACTACTACTACTACTACTGTTACAGCTGCTGCTCTTCCGCGAAGAGGACGTCGCTCGCGGCGCGGTGAAAACCAGCGAGGAGGAGGAAGTTATCATCGTCGCGGCGCTTTGCATTGGTTTTTTTTTCGCGCGTTTTGAAAGTGTCGCGTCGTCGCGTGCGTCCAATTCTATCTTCTCGCTGCTGCTGCTTTTCTCGTATTTAGGGTTTAGGGTTTAGGGTTGCACTCCATCGAAAGGCTTCGAAAGTGGTTTCTTCGTTAAAAACGAAACGACAGATAAACGTCCATCTGCACGCGCGAGAGAGAAGTCGATAACGCGCGCGAAAAAACTTGAAATGGCTAAAATAGGAGAGGGCGATTCGCGATGGATCGTCGAGGAGCGCGCCGACGGCGCAAACGTCCACGGGTGGCACTGGGTCGAGAAGGATTGCAAAGAATGGTCGACGGCGTTTTTCCAAAACGCGTTCGGCGCCGTGGAATCAGAAGGAAAAGAAATCCGATTCGCAAAGACGCCGGTACGGATCACGGGCGAGGCGTACTTGAACCAACGGAAAGGAAAAATCATCTGCGGGTACGAGCTGGAAATTTGCGCCGAGTTTGAGTTTGAAGGAGAAGTCGCGGGGACGATGGTGTTGCCGTACGTGAGCGAAGAAAACCGAGGCGAAGATTGCGAAATCAAATTCGCACAAAAAGACGAGAGCGAACGGGCGAGACGGGCGAAGCGAGCGGCGGAGAGCGACGCGGGGTTGAAAGAGAAAGTGAGAGAGGTGGTGAGGAAATGGGAGGAGGAAATGGCGAAAGGCACGCCGGCGATGAAAGGAGAAGATGGCGCGATTAGCAACGGCGATAAAAAAGCGGAGGGAGAAGAGACGGCGAAGACGAAGAAGAAGAAAGAGGAGGCGGCTGGACAACAACCGACGAGAGGAAAGACAGAACACGAATATAAAAGCGCACCGTTGTCGACGAAGTATCACACGATTAAGTTGAGAGAAACGTTCTTGTGTCGAGCAACGGACGTGTGTGAGGCGCTGTTAGATCCGAGACGCGTCATGCATTTCACGCGAACGAAATGTACGGGCCAGAAAGGGAAAGGAAAATTTGACATGTTCGATGGAAGCGTAGAAGGCGAAACGATTGATTTCGTCGACGGCGAACGCATAGTACAAAAGTGGCGGTTTAACTCGTGGGAGCCTGACCATTATTCGACTGTGACCATGGTTTTAAAAGAACCAGAGCCTGGCAACTGCATTTTAGATTTGGTTCAGACGGGCGTGCCAGAAGCCGACGCCCACGGAAACGAAAACGTCATGGAAGTCACCGAGAACGGTTGGAAGAATTTGATTTTCGCTCGCATCAGAAACGCGTTCGGGTACGGCGCTAACCTTTAGCTTTTAATTCAATATAAACAGATTTAATAAGTTGTGTTTTACAATCAAGTCTATTGTTTTCACTTAATGAATATTCATCTCTTTTTCTCTTGCGTAAAATCATCATCCTGCACACTGTGATTTTTTATCTTTTTCGCTTTTTCTCTTTTCTTTCTTTCGCGTGCGCGCTAGTTTTTCTCTCTTTTCTAATTCAAAAATTCCATTTCTCCCTCGGCTATAGCTTTCTATCGACGTTGACCATTTGCTGGGTCGTACGCTGGCTTGTCGTAATCCGTGCCCTTCTCAGGAGATTTGGATTGCTCACCTGGACCAGCGATGCCTAACCAATCCCAGTTCTCAAAGTGAATCTGGTCCAATCCGACTTGCGACTGCTTGTAGCACGTCGACTCGCACGGATCAGTCTCGTAAGAACTCGCCAACGCACACCCACACACTTCTTCAGAACTTGGAAACCCGTTCACTTTAATCTTCCAACACACACCGGATCTCTCTGGAAACCACGACACTTTGTTGTCGCGATTGAACTGCGCATTGTCTTCAGTTGCGAAGAACATCTCGTCGCCAACCTGCTCCCACGTGGCGTCGTCGCACGGATTGGTTGAAGAAACGTCACCATCGGCAGTGCCCACGTACAAGATCGCACTCTTAGACTTCGCTTGTGTTTCGTTCGAGCCAAAGGCATCAACTTTGTTCACCCATAACGCCGACGCGAACTCGTACACCACTTCTGCTGAATCAGCTGGTAGCGTCGCTGCAATATACTGTCCAAGTTCTGCATCATTTAACCTCTTCGTCTTCCAACCGTTACCACTCGAACCTTCACCAAACACGCAATCGACCAAATTCTCTGGTTCGTACTTTGGTTCATAATCATCGTCGACCACATACAGTCTATTGATGTTGTAATTTGCATAGCACACAGTTTTATCGACCGGATCAATGGTACCACCGACAAGCTGCGTGATAGGCGGAGGAGGAGGCGACGGCGGCGGCGATGGTGGCGGAGGCGGGGACGGAGGGGACGGAGGAGGAGGGGCCGGAGGAGACGGTGGTGGAGACGGAGGAGATGGTGGTGGTGGAGATGGAGAAGGAGGAGACGGCGCCGCTGGCGGCGGCGCTGGTGCTGAGTATGGAGGCGGCGGCATCAATTGGTACGCCTCTCTCGTCAATATCGCGGTGTTTACTTCTGTAAATCCGGCTTGTTGGAGCGAGGTAATGAAAGTGCTCATTGCAGTTGTTCCCTCTATCGTATCGCGTCCGAGCAGATTGATTTTGTCGATGAGACTCTGGACGTACTCCGCGTCCGATAAAACATAAAAATCGACATCGACCGAGCCGTAACTCGCGACGAGCAAGCTTCTCGTGCTCACCGATAAAAAGTCGTTTTCTTCTGCTTGACTCAAAAGCGCTCTGCGTCGGCGAGCCTCCTCGAGGGGCGTGTTCTCTACGTCATCGATACCGACTGCTTTCTCGTTGACATCCAAATAGACCGCCAACCCACTCAAAAAGTCATCGTCCACGAACGTATCGGTCGTGTACCCATCGACGCGAACCGAAGCTACAATCTTTGCCGACAACTCACCAACCATCGATGGCGTATTATTGGCGTATCCTGTGCCGTAGTACACCGCCGCGTACACACCCGCCATGATTGAAACGAGAATAATAGTCATGTAGATGGTCCATCTCATCGCTTTTCTCGTCTCAACGCGAACGGCTTTCTTCGTCATCGTCGCCGTTCTCTTGAGAGACGTCGTGCGACTCGCCATGCGCGACAGCGTGTTCGTTCTCTTGAGTTGCTGCACCTCTGTTTCTTCACCCTGCGCTTCTTTTTTTGCGAGACCCAACATGTTGATGGTGTTATCTTTGAAACTCTTGAGTTGACCAAGGACACCTTTCTTCGGCTCGACGAATTCATCGCCAAGCTCCTCGTTGAAGTCTTTCATATCCCTGTACCACGAGTACAGAAAACAGACGGAGTATCCAAACGCACCAAACGCGGCGAACGCAATCATACCGGAACCAAGATTTTGAGCGTAGTCGTTCTCGACTTCACCCGTCAAACCAAGCGCGCATCCGTGGACAATCATGAGACAGAACTCGAGGATGATCCAACCGATGTTTTGTGAAAACAAGGCGTACGGTCGAATGATCGCGACGTACGCCAAGTGCACAAAGTCGAGGCAAAACAACACTTTGGCTTGATACGTCGCCTCCGCTTTGTCTGTGTACATGCCGTAAATGGCAGCGGAGAAGAACAACTTCGCGTACGAGAAAAAGATGGCGTACGCATACCAATATCGCGAAAGCGTCTTGTTCTTGAACGAAGCGCCTTCGAGGTCCACCTCGTACGATTTGAACCGACCCGTGTTCGACTTCAAACCTTGCATGATTGCACTGAAGCCCCACCAATCTCCACGCTCGCGAATTGATTTCGGATGCGGCGGCGTTGCTCGGAAAATGACGTACGCAAGCGGACACACAATCGCGAAGAACGCAAACAACATGCTACACAGACCAACCGCGTAGCCAGCTCCGGTTTGATTAACCATGACAACCATTAAAGCTCTGGTGACACCCGGACCAACAATTAAGAGGGCGAGTAATTCAATCGCCGGAATCGTCATGAACGCCGGAATGACCCAGAATTTTCGTAAACACAGAATGACGCCCGCAACGTGCGAAAAGACTGCCAACGTGCAAAAGACAGACGCCCAAAACGCCACCTCCACGAAATTATCCCAACCTTCTTCGTCGTAAACGCCAACAGCGGCGTCAATGATTGCGAGCTCATCTTCAACGGGAATTGTGTTCCACTGCTCCGTCGTCTCTTGAAGCAACTTACGGCGACCTCCTTGTTTGGCAGCCGCGGTGTACGTCGCCTCCGTGAGTTCCTCAAACATCTCGTCCTCTTCGAGTTCCATGCCTCTCTTTACGCCGAACAATTCTGTTTGGTACGTGGAATCGTGATACACTGGCTTTGAAACTTCCGGCACCGGAATGGCCATGTTCAAGAACATCAATCTACCCATGGATACGGTGTACTGCGCTGGCATTGTCGGCACCGCGAGCAAGGACGTGAAGGCCAACTGTTGGAAGAAAGCAATCATCGGTAAAATCGAAAGCGTATCGACGACGATGGGACCTCCTCCAGGCAAAGGCGTCAACGACGCAATCGATAAGAGGGAACCAACGGCCAAACCAAATGTTGATAAGTGGGCGGCGTTGGTAACCGAACTCGATGCCGTGTATTGCAAGACGTCGACGGATACGCCGTCGCCATTCCAGTTCCCGGCGATGTCCTTCGTAGAATACGGGTAGGTACCGACCCCGCACACTTTGTTCGCGTTCGCCCAGCATCTCACGTACACTTTACCAACCGAAGCATCGTACAAAACATCTTTCGCCCAGCAGTTTGTGAAGTTCATGGCTGCCAAAAGATTCCCCGGAGTCAATCGAACTTTCTCGCCGAAATCGACGAGAAAACCAACGTACGTCTGCGTGGAGAAACCTCGATTCGGACTCGTGACGGTTGGTGTCGGCGGGAGGACATCGTAAGTGATCTTGAGGCCGTCACCTTGCGTCGTTGACGGACGACCGCGTTTGTCGACCAATTTTTCCCAGTCCAAGTTGACGACTCTCGTGCCGTCTCCGCACGTCAACTCCACGTCCCACTTGTGCAACCCAGTCGAGTACGCGATCGCTGGATCTTCAACGACATGCACTGGTGAACCAACCTCACATCCTTCCGCGATGATCAATGAAGAGCTCTCGGAGTTTTCCGGACCAAAGGATGCGTCTAACTTGTTCAAAGTCACGCGCACGACAGCCACGCCGGGCTTCCCGTTTCCTTCAAAGATGTTCCAAGCGCGTTCCGTCTCTCGGACGATTTGGATACCTCCATACTCCCACGTGGTCGAATTGAACTCGTGCTTTTCGTTCACTAACGGCGCCGCATCGATTCGTGCGGTTAAGCGCACGAGATCTTCGCTGAACGGCGGCGGCTTCGGGAACGGCGGCGGCGGAGGAGGAGGAGGAGGAGGCGCGTTGGGCGGCGGTCTCGGCGGAGGTGGCGATGGAGGCGGAGGCGGAGGCGACGGAGGCGGAGGCGGCGCGGCGACCACAATAGCTCCGTAATCACTCGAGACGGCAGAGACAATCACTCCATCTCTCTCGAGTTCAGCTCTCCATCCCGTTGGATGGATGGCCTTCAACGTTGTTTGTAAGCTCGTCGCGTCCGCTTCGTCCAACGCCGCGACGCTGTACGATATCGTGACCGAGTTCGTGATACCCGCGAGCTTTCTTCTCTTCGCTCCGCTAGCATCAGCGTCTTCGCACTTATCGTACGTGATTGCACCTGAGGAAATGTTCAACATTCTCGCCAAAGCCTTCTTGAAAGACGCTTGCTTGTCCGCGAACTCGTCGCAGTCGTATCCGGTAAAAGATGTCTTTGTGCTAAACGAGTACGTCGCCGGCGGCGGAGACGGAGGTGGTGGATACGGCGGTGGATTTGGTGGTGGCGAAGGAGGTGGACTCGGCGGCGACGGCGGAGGACTCGGCGGAGGTGGCGACGGCGGAGGTGAAGGGGGAGGACTCGGCGGAGGACTCGGAGGAGGACTCGGCGGCGGGCTCGGAGGAGGCGGCGACGGCGGAGGACTCGGAGGAGGACTCGGAGGAGGCGGCGACGGCGGAGGACTCGGAGGAGGCAACGGTGGTGGCGACGGTTGAGGAGGCGGCGACGGCGGAGGACTCGGTGGACTCGGTGGAGGCGGAGGACTCGGCGGCGACGGCGGAGGACTCGGAGGAGGACTCGGAGGAGGACTCGGTGGAGGACTCGGTGGAGGACTCGGAGGAGGAGGACTCGGCGGAGGACTCGGTGGAGGACTCGGTGGAGGACTCGGTGGAGGACTCGGTGGAGGGCTCGGTATCGTCTGCGCGCTCGCAAACAAGAAAGATTTTGAACCGCCTCTCGTCTCCCCCTTTTGCAAAAAGACCGAAGAAGATACCGAGGATCGTCCAAAAGTCAAGTCCCTTCCACCAAAGCCGCCGGAAAACATCACCAGCATCGCGATCAGCGCGACCGCGACGTTGGTCGAGTATCTCCCCATCTTCTTTTTCGTCGCGATAAAACTACTTCTCTTCGTTTTTTTCAAAGAAGAAGAAGAAAAAGAAAAAGAAGATGGAGAAGATTCGCGACGATTCAAATCTCGGCTCGATCGCGGAGAGGAGGGTGACATAATCACTTTCTTTCTTTCTCTCTTTCTCTCTCTCGTCGAAATCTTTTTTCCCAAAAGATCCGAAAGAGAGAGAGTTTCAACGAGAAGTTACGAAAGAGAGGATCGCGCGCGTTTTATCTGCGCGGTGTGCCCAAGCGTGACGATGTGCACTTTTGTTTTTCGCGAGATGTAATCGTTTAAGGGTCCTTCCTCCTCTGCGCCGCTTCGCGTGGTGGATCTCTCTCTCTCGAAGAAAAAAAATTCTCTCTCTCCTTCTTTTTCTATGTATATTTAAACGCTCTTCTTTTTTCGTCTCCCTCTCCTTATCTCTCTCTCTCTCTCTCTTTATATCGCTACACCGCGCGCGTCGTTTTGGCGGTGCGCGAGATCGAGAAAGAGGCGTATCGCGTGTTGTTTGAAAAGGGAACGCGCGGTTTAAATTTCTTTTTTTTTGTGTCGATTAGTCGGTCGCGCTGTGAGCCTCTCGCTGGCCGATTTTGTTGCTGAAACCCTAAATAAGTATCTTCTCCAGAATTTTTTTTATTTTTTTTTTTTGCAAGACGGGAAAGAGAAGAGAAAACTTTGGCACGAAGACAACAACGAAGGAAAATAATGGGCGCAACGAACTTCTCGTCGTCGTCCGTCGTCGTCCACCGCTTCTTTCCAGCTTCTCCCGCCAACAGCACTTCTGCTCTGCACTCAAAAAAGTCGAAGAAGAAGAACGGCCCCGTGTTTTGTTCGAGCAGCTTTTCGTCGTCGTCGTCGAAAGTAGCAGCAAAAGCAGCGGCGACTGTTCTTTTGCTGATGACGACGACGACGAACACCGCGGCGTTGGCGATGAACGCGGACGTTTTGTCGTCGGGCGCGACGATTACCACCGAATCTTCTTCTTCCGTTTTTAACGGGAGGTATTCCGACCCGAACCATCCGGGATGTTTGAGAGGGATCGAGGTGCGATCGAAAACGTCCGCGAGAGTTTTCGGGGAAGACGGCACTCCCGGGTGTTCGGCAGGAGAAAAGACGAAAAAATGGGAGCTCGAGGGCGAGTTGAGAGGAAAGGAGGAAATTTTAATTGACTTTTCCAAGAAGGGCGGGCCGAAGAACTTGCTCGGCAAGTGGACGGGAAGCGGCGTTTTGTTCCCCGACGGCAACACGTGGTCAAAGTTGTAATTTATTAAGAGTATTGTTTTAATTTTAAGCGCGCGCGCGGGGCTTCGCAAGGCGAAGGCGTTCTCTCGTTCTAGCTCGCGTTCTTTTTTCGTTTTCGCGGCTCGGTGAGAAAGTAGTCTAAAAATCAGCATCGTTTTTGAACGAAAACTATCGTCGATAGCGCAGGAATCGTGAGCGATAAGTCGTCGACGTCATCCAACGTTCCTCCGGATATTTTCACGCGACTCAGCGTGTCCGCGTCGTCACATATCGTCCCTTGCAACGGGTGCGGCTCTAAAATTGTAGCCGTCGAAGAGTTTCTCACGTGACGTTGGAACGCTTTTTCGGCGTAGTTTTCGATGTCCGACGACGTCGCGTTGACGCAGACGACGATGCGTTCGAAGTTGTCGCATATTTTTTGCTTCTCGAAGCCATCATCGATGACGTAGACGAGTAAACCTGGTATTTGGTTCTCGCCGCGATTGAAAAACGAGACGCGATTTTGAACGTCTTTGAACGTCTCCAAAGAGAAGAGCTTTGAACTCGAACGAATAGACATCAATTCGCAGAAATAGTCCGTTTGTGCGAGGATATCATCTTTGGAGGGTTTATTCTCCTCGATGTTCGCTAGGAATGGACGGATCAAATCGTATCGTCCTTCGTTTTTCGATCGCGGGGGCATCCCTACGCCAAAGTTGTGCGTCTCTCCCGAGAAGTCTAATCGATTGAACCAATCGCCACTATCGTAACTGTCTCGATCTAAACTCTTCGAGCGCAACAATTCATCACCAGCGTGAAAAAAGGGCACACCTTGGGACAACGCGACGATTGAAGTGCACAAGCGATTCATGCGGATTCTGTCGCGTAATGTCGTGTGTTCGCTGCTCGCTCGAAGCGCGATGCAATCGAACAACGTTTCGTTATCGTGCGCGGAAACGTAATTAACCGTTTCTTTCGGTTCTCCCGCATAAGCTACGTTTGAGTTCTCGTACGCCGCATTTCGCAGTTGCGTCTCGACGCCGTGTCTGTTTGTGAACACGTATTCGCGTAAATTACCGGCAAACGCGGCAATAATTTTCTCGCCGTCTTCCATCGTTCGATATTTCCGAGACACGTCGTCGTTGCCTTGCGCGGCGTTTGCGCGGTCGAGCAATCCCGTCGCGAAACCTTGTTCGCGAGGGTCGCCAAACGGAGTTCCACCAACCGCACCTTCGCGAACGCGATCGTTAAACGAACCAATCCCTGTATTCGCGAGGTTCATTTGCGAAGCGTTCGCGCCGACGCGGTTCTGCACGACCTCAGCGTAATCCCAACCTTCGCCGTACAAATACAATTTCGACCCGTCGACGCCGTCTTTTTCTAAAGTCAACGCCTCTAACTTAGATTTCGCTTTGAGCATAGTTTTTAACATGATGTGTCCCATCAAATCGAATCGAAAACCGTCGACTTTGTAATCTTTCGCCCAGTGGACTAAATCGTCGACGATGAGTCTGTCGAACATGTAATGCTCGCTCGCGGTGTTGTTACAGCACGTGGAGGCCTCGTAGTCGCCTTGAAAATTTCTGCGGTGATAGTATCCCGGAACAATTTTATCCAAAACAGAGTTCACATCGGTCGGACCGCTGCTCAAAGTGTGATTGTACACCACGTCGACGATGAGTCTCAAGTTCATTTTCTCGCTCAAGGATTTGACCATTTCGCGATACTCTAAGATTCTCGTCGGACCATCTGGATTGGTCGAATACGAGCCCTCCGGGACGCCGTAGTGCACGGGGTCGTATCCCCAGTTGAAGGCATCTTCCGAGGCAATTTTTGACGTCAACGTTTGCTGAAACTCCGAGTCGCTTTCCAACGCTTCCATGCCTGAAATATCCGCGGTAGAGAGCGACTTTTGATTTTCCGCTCGTTCCGGAACGCTCCCGAAATCATACGTTGGGAGTAAGTGGACGTGCGATAATCCGTGCTGAGATAATCTTTTTAAATGTCTCGCGCCTCTTCCTTCTTCGCACGAAAACGCTTTGTACTTCCCTCTCGCCTCTTCCGGCACAGAATCGTCCAAGGCAGAAAAATCGCGCACGTGCAACTCGTAAATACCACCTTCGCAAATGTGATTCAACCTCGGTTTCGCGAAAGTTTCCCAACCTTCCGGTTTTGCCGACGCGTCGTTCTCGACGTCAAATATGTGCGCTCTGCGACCATCCGCGGCTAACGATCTTGCGTACGGATCCGACGCGATTGAAGTCATCACTTTATTATCTTTCGGATGAAACACGGTCACTCTGAAATTGTAATACATCTGGTACAACTCTTTACGCCTGCCGTGAATAATCCACGTCCCGTTCGAGCTATCAAACATCATCTCCAATTCTTCTTTCGGGTGCGAGAAATCTGGAGAATCGAAGAGTAAGAAATCGACTTGAATAGCGCTCGGCGCCCACAACGTGATGACGATAATTTCGTCCATAAAAGAACACCCCAGAGGTCCATCGTAGCTGTAAAAAGCATCCAACGCGCCGTGAATTTGCAAACCGCACGCATCGAGTGGTTCGTGGCTCTTGTCGCTATCGTTCGTTCGTTTTTTTGTTCCAACGGCGAGTTGAGTTTTCAACAGCAGTTTCATCTTTGCGTCCGAGACTGCCGACTCGTCGATTTCGTAAAATGCGAAACATTTCTCGTTAAACACGGCTGGAAACTTCTCCTTCACGGCCGCATCGATCGTCGCTTCCTCTGTTCGCGATAAGATAGCCTTCAAAACGTCCCCGTCTTCCGGATCGTGGCTTTCTACTCCGTCCGCCGTTGCTTTCAAACTACCGCTTTTACTCGAATACAACTCCACCACGACGTCTTCTTCTCCATCCTTCACGCCGTTGAAATCTCTCGGCAACGCCACCAACCGCTTATCCAACAAAATCGCTCGCTGACAATGCACGTCTCCTTTAGGCAACTTCTCCAAATCCGGCTTCTCCTGCCAAATCTCTCGGTATCCGCTCACTAAGAAAATCTCCACGTCCTCTTCGCCGCTCGGCACTTTCATCGACTCCGCGCGCACGTCCTGCTCTTCGCCTTTGTGCAATAAAACCGAGACAATCTTCGAATTCGTTCCTTCTAACTCCACTTTAAACGTCTCAAACTGAGGCGCGTGTTCTCTCTCCGCTTCACTCGACGCTGGATATAACGGTGCGTTCCATTCCGTCGGTTTCGGCACGTCGCCCCACACGTGCAGACCGAAACCGTCGTAATCCGATTCCTGCCGGTGGTAGTTGACGACTAAAAAACGCGTGTTCTTGTTGTCGTTGTCATCATCGTTTCTCGCGGCGACCGAATCTTCTCCCGAAGAAGACGAGGCTCGAGGAGGAGGAAGAATCGATTTTCGGCTTCGTCGTCGTCCGTGTCGTCGAGCGGCGTTTAAAGCAGCAGCAGCAGCGGAAGAAGAAGAAGAAGAAATGGAAGAAGAACTGGAAGCGCGATTGGTTTTCGTCGCGACTCGTCGATGATGATGATGATGTTCTCTCTCCGCCGCGAACGACGACAAAGAGGAAGAAGAGGACGAAGACAGTCGCGGCAAAGACAGAAGACTGGATGGCGCGCTACGCATCATCGCTGTTGATCTGGATCTCTCGCTCTTTCTCGCTCTCTTTTTTTGTGCAAGCGCGCGCGCGTTCCCTCTCTCTGGTCTCTCCGAGATATCTCTCTCGCGAGAAAGGGACGACGAGTTCAAACAAAAGTTATGAAGAACAACAACAAAAAATCCAAACAAAAATCTTAACGTCTCTTCCCAAAGCGCGCGCGTGGCGTGCGGGTGTAGAATATGTGAGTGCGTGCGTATATTATTTTCACTCTCTCTCTCTGGTACTTCCTTTCAAATTACATTCTACAAAAAGACGCGCGCGCACGCGTGATGAACTACTAATTCTCTTTTTCTTCTACTAATCGTGCGCGGTGCGAGCTTTTCATCTACCGAACGGGGCCAAAGGCGCATTTAGTAGACGTAGTTCTTTTGGAAGGTGGAGTCGGTGTTCGCCAAGGACTCTTCGGCGTTGAACTTACCCAATTGCGCGAGACCGTTTTCTTCCGCACGTCTGGCCAAGATGGCTTGCGCCTTGCCAACCATGGCGTCGTCGCCCGCCCACGTCTTGATGACGGAGTTTTGCAACGCTCTCGCGTACGAGAAGGACACGTGCCACGGGTTCGGTTGTTGGTTCATGGCGTTCAAGTACAAGGTGGAGTCCAATTCGGACAAACCGCCGGACAAGAACATGATACCGGCGGTGGCCGGCGGGACGCGAGAGTTCAACATCTTCAAGGTCGCCGCGGCAACTTCTTCCGGAGTGTTTCTCTTCGGGCAGTCGGCACCCGGGCCAACCATGGACGGCTTCAACAACATGCGGTCGAACATGACGTTGTTGTCCGCGAGGTACTTGAAGGTTTCAGCCCAGACAGCGGAGGCAACTTCGAAGGTTTCTTCCAAGGTGTGCTCACCGTCGAGGAGGATTTCCGGCTCGACGATCGGGACCAAACCAGCGTTTTGGCAGATGGCGGCGTATCTGGCCAAGCCGTAAGCGCAGTCAGTGACAGCGATCTTGGACGGGCCAGCCGGGATGGAGACGACGGATCTCCACTTGCAGAAGCGCGCGCCTTGCTTGTAGTATTCCGCGGCTCTGTCGGCAAGGCCGTCCAAACCTTGGCACCAGGATTCGCCGTTGCTGTTCGCGAGCGGCTTCAATCCCTTGTCGACCTTGATACCCGGGTAGATACCTTGCTCGTTCAAGCAGTCGACGAAAGACTTGCCAGCCTTGGTGGATTGGTAGAGGGTTTCCTCGAAGAGGATGGCACCACCAATGTGCTTACCGAGGCCCGGGGTCGTGATGAGGAGTTCTCTGTATCGACGACGGTTTTCTTCGGTGTTTTCAACCCCGACGCCTTCGAGGCGGGAGCCGCACGTGGCGTTGGATTCATCCATCGCCAAGATACCCTTACCCGGCTTGGTCATGTTTTGCTGTTATATTGTTAACGGTCACGAGAAAAGAAAAGAAGAATTCGTTTTGTGAGTATACAAACATCATCGAAGATGAAGAAAGAAGAAAACAGATATATAATATAATAGTCCCCTTTATTTTTTTCATGGTTTGTGTTCTGTTCTGGGGGAAGGGGGGTGTGCTTTCCCAACCACAAGAACAGGAGAGAACCAAAAAAAAAGGCACAATCGGATATATATCCAATTCCGCCCCATGCATCGGGAGCGAGCGCGCGTACCCGCGCTTGAAAATCGAGTTTACGAACGGAAGCCATCCAAAACGACGCCGCAATCGCACAAAACAGATTCAAACGCATTCAAATCCGCGCAAAGCGACTTCGCCGCGAACCTCTCCCCTCGCCGAAGCGAGGGAAGATTAACGCGATTTATTTTAGCGGCAAAAGAACACACACACATAAGCGTAAAAAAAAAGGAAAAAAAACTCACCGCAGTTTGCAACAATTCATCGTCGTACTGGCCAGCGCGAGTGACAACGTTGGT
>Ga0255763_1001457_pt1 | contig 24434 bp, 4 predicted proteins | sample 041ome_2_FD_179963 | JGI IMG/M metagenome (GOLD analysis project Ga0255763, IMG submission 179963) | Coastal salt marsh microbial communities from the Groves Creek Marsh, Skidaway Island, Georgia - 041406US metaG (version 2) | ecosystem: Environmental > Aquatic > Marine > Intertidal zone > Salt...
TTACTGTCATCGTCCGCAGAAGATCGAAGAGTTTTCACCGAGCAGCAGATCTATTTGCAAAGAAAAGTTTGCGTTGCGAAAGCAAAGACGCAAGGTGAAGTCAGAATTAGCGAATAAGAACAAGCACATAAAAGAAGCAACTGCGCCAACATCGCTTGTGTTTGATGATTGCAGCGCATTTGATCCAATGTCGTTCGTGATGGATGAGTGTTTAAACTACGACGACGATTGTTTGAAATAAAAGTCAACACAAGCTGTGTATAATTTAGATTTCGTTCGCTTAGTAGAACTGGACGTTGTATTTATATGTATGAGAGAGAAATCTCTCTCTTTCTCTTACTCTTCCTCTCTAAAATCTCTCTACGAAAGACTCTTTATTTCAATTCTTTCATCAGCTTGGACAGTCTGTGAATGTGTCGAGTGAAAATTTCCGCATCTTTCGTGGGAGAGGAGGCCATGGAAGCAGACGAAGGAGTTGAAAAAGAAGTTTGCTCCTTCTCTTGTGGCTGTTGACTTTGAGTGTAGTGATCGAAAACTTTAATAGTCTTCCCGTCTTCATCTAATGCAATGTCAAGCGCGTCGAAAGTATTCCAATGCGCCGCCGCGCCGCCGGAAGAAGCGTTCAATTTGGACACTTCGACGCCGTCGAGAAGAGATTTACAATACTCTCTTCTGTACTCGATGACGTTACTGCTCTTTTCTTGCATCACTTCGAGGTTCTTTTTCAATTCATCTTCGGTAACTTCCATCATCTGCGCGAGCTTTTGTACCGGAATAGTCGTGTACAATCTCAAATAGCTTTTTAACTTGGGAAGCGGCGCGCGTTGCTGAACCTCTTCCATGAACACCGTGAGTTGTTTCTTATACGCCTCTTGATTATAACTAAGAGACGGATCTGCGGCATACTCTCCAGATCCCGTCGATTGAATGATTTCGTTCGTGGCGATGAACTTCGGACACGCAAAAGCGAACAAGTCCGCAAACACGTCTACTTCTCCGTTGTTCATCTTTGCCATCTTATCGCCGTACTTTTCTCGCAAAATGGAACGCGTGTGATCATCTAAAGATCTCATGACGCCCCCACTGGAAGTGGAACCAGATCCACAGCTCATTGAGACCGCAACCGATAGCAAAGAAAGCATTTGTTCTGATTTTTTTCGCAAAAGTTCGATTCTCCCTCCGGGCGAATGCGCGCCCGTACTTTTCCCGCCACCTCCGCCGGCTTCCCTTCGTCGCAAATTCATTTGCAATCGCTCGACGTGCGAAATACCTCGATTGAAAAGTTTTGCCGCGTCTTTATACCTATTTAGCATGAAATAGGCGAAACCAACGTGATAGTTGACAGAAACGTGACATCCCGGAATCCTCGCGTGTAAACTTCCTCCGCCGCCGTGCAATACATCCGGCATTGCGTCGAAAGTTTTCAAAGACAACTCGTACTCTCCAGACAAGCACTGGACTCTCGCCAAACCAACGATGGCAAAATATCCCAAAGTATCTACAACGTTGCTTCTTTTCGCCTTCTCGTCGGATTCTACTTCTTTCTCGCGCTCCTCCGCCTCTTCCTTCTTCTTGTTTTGCAAAGCCTCCAAATACGTCTCAACCTTCTCTTTTTGCCACACGTCGCCGTCGTCTTTCAACTCTTTCAAACGCTCAATCTCTTCCTCCGATTTCGCCTGTAACTTTCCTCGGAACTGACAGAACGACTGAAATTGATAGATGAACTCGTCAACCATATCCCACAACCAAACGTTCGGCAAAACGAGCCCGCTCGTCTTACTTCTCTTCAAAACGCAATCAAACAATCTGCAATACGCTTTCCAACTCTCCACTCTCTCTTCGATCGACGGCGACGCGCTTCGCGAGTACACGTGACGAAAGTAAAGCTCCTCGTACAATGCGAGGAAAATCTCGTCGTCTGTCTCTTCTCCCGTTAAAGTCTTCCCTTCTTCTTCTCTCTCTTTCTCGAGAAACTCGAGAACCGCTTCTTTCTTCGGCCAGTTTGCGTTTTTAAAGTACCTCTCGCTGATGACTGGAAACGACTTCTCGTACAAGTTGCCGATTTCGTACACCGGATTTGTCCCGCGTCGTTCGCCATCTCTCCCTTGCTCAAAGTTTCCACCGCTACTGTGTGTCAAAGACTCGTCGATGCGTTTGTGCAAGAACGAAACGAATTGCCGGACGTGATCGTTGGGTAAAATCAACTCCGAGGTTTTGTTCGCTGATGCTTTGTTGTTGTTTGATGTTGTCGTCCTCGAGGTTGTTCTCGCTTCTTCGTCGACCACGGGGTCATTTCCACCGTGACCATCATTACCACCATTTGCGTCTTTATCTTCTTCGTCGTTATAGCCAACGCCGGTATCTTCCATCGTCGTCATCGTCCCGCTCGTTCTCGTCGTCAAAGATGATGATATTATGCCATTATTAGAGGAGGCGAAGACCCATCTCGTCTAGGCCTACGAGAATTATTTACGAAAAGTTGTGAAAAAAATGCAGAAAAGTTCACCTCCCTCTTTTTCAGTCGCGACGACTCTTGAAGTTCTTCAAAAGAAAACGGTCGACGACTTTTCTTTCTTTAACTCTCATCAACAACTTCGACACGCACTCGATCGAGGAGACGAGCAACGGTTAAAACGCGTTTAAAAAAGCGCTTCTTCTCTCGCGACTGACCTCTCTCTCAATATTCATTGAAATACGAGAGGAGGTATTTCCGAGAGAGAGAGAGAAACGACGCCATCCCCCTTTCTGGTGCGCATTTTTGAACTCTTTTTTTGTATCTCGCCAGACAAAACCTCCTCTTTTTTCGGCGTGTGGTCGACAACGACGTTGTTGATATTTTTTTTTAGTGATATTACTTGTTTATTAAACAATCATCATCATCATCATCAATCGCGAGTTCGAAAAGAGAGTGCGGGGTGTTTCGTCGTGTGGTTGCGCTCCTCCTCGCTTTTCTTCTTCGTCTTCGTCGTTGGTATAAAAGTCGTTTAAAATCGTAATCGGAGAGGGAAAAAAGACGACAAAACGGGCTTCTCTTCTTTCAAAAAGGAGGTTTTTCCGTTTGTTTGCTTGTTTTTTGAGCAACTCTTTGAAAGACGCGAATTTTTACGAGCATCGCTGACGAACGACGACGACGAACAAAAAAAAGTGTGTCTTGTCTGTCTATCACCTTTCTTTTACTACAAAATACAGAAGAAAAATACTTATTAAGAAGAAGAAGAAGAAGAGCGACAACAACAACAACAACAACAACAACAACAACAACAGCAACAACAAAGAAACGGCCTTGCCACATATACGTATTATACATATAATTAAGTCATCACGATGACGACGATGAAGGAAAGGACGACGATACTCTCGGGATTGTTGTTGTTCTCTTTACTATTTTTGACGCATGCGTTTGTCTCTGTTCGCGCGGCGCCGTTGAAGCACTTGTTGCACTCCGAGACGACACCGGTGGCCTCGGTGCACGCTTCGACGAGGCGTCGTCAGCTTTCGGCGTTGGACGATTTGGAAAATTACTTTTGGCACGGATCAAGACTTGCCATTGGGGCTCCTATTGGAAGACGAATTGAGTTTTTGTCGAGATGCGTGCGCGAGTGCGATTCGATGGGATACGCGTGCGCGGGTTTCACGAAAGAGACGCAAACTGATTATTGCACACTCGTCGGGCGCGGGGCTGGTTTGAAGCAAGCAGCAGAAAGCGACTTTTACAGGAAGAAAGAAGTTCCATCTGCCACGACGTGGAGTATTCACGATCAGAGGATGGTAAACAATCCCTCCGTGTACGCTTGGCGGCCGGTGAATGGTACGATTCCGTACATGCAGAATCTTTGCGCGGCAGATTCCATGTGTCAAGGCTTTTACACCTGCTCGGACACGGTGAATACCACGGAACTCGCGGTTGCAATCGATCCGACTCTCGGTCAGTCCGCGCAAGATTTGACGGTTTTATTTAACGACGCTCGAGGGTTTGCCAACGCGACATGCATGAATACCATGGTGGCTATACACGCCGAGTTTGACCTCGGTAACGGCGACGGGGATTACACGGATCTTGATGCTTCTTTGAAACCAATATTCGGTGTTCCCAGTAATGGGATGTTACTCTCTGGCGTTCCGCGTCAGGAACAGTTGCTTCCGAACACAGAAATGGTAGTTTATTCGCGCGGAATAAAAACGTGCGGTGGCACCGCAAACGGCGCCTTTTGCAAATTTCCGTTTACGACGGATACCTCGCGTCTCCTTCGCGACGTTTCCATTGAATTTTTCGAACCAACTGTCGAGGGTGACTCGCGTCCGTGGTGTTACACCACTACTCCCGGGAAATGGGGCTACGTTGACTGTTACGGAAACGATCCAATGGGTGCGAGATGGGAAATCACGCCATGGAGCGATTGTACAGTCGAGTGCGGCGGCGGCCTTCGCACGCGCTCAGCTTTGTGTTTGAACAGCACAACTGGTGCTGAACTCCCGCGCTATCGCTGCGGTAAAATGCCTGAAATCTCTGAAACATGCAACACGCAATCTTGCAATTTGAAATGTGGGATGCCGCTCGAAAATCGCGTGCAATGCGCGCCGTATTTCGAAGATCCCCGATCGGGATACTTCTCTGAAACGATACGTAAGGCTACGTGTCAAGAATACGGATGCTGCTGGGCGAACGATGATAAAAGTAGAGGCTATCAGTGCTACAAAGACAGAGCAGATATCCTCGACGGAGCTGGTCTGGGCTGTTTGATTGATAAACCACCCTCGTGCGCAACTTTTGAAGAATACAACCGCACGACAAGTGACATGATTTCGATGTGCGGCGACTCGTGTTGCCGAGAGAAAACAGACACTTCAAATAGCATCCCTTGTGGATGGTTCGTCGGCTACGCGCTACCGGGAAAACCAAACCCGTGCGGTAGATACGAAGACGCAATTCGCGCGGCGAATAATCCCACGATTCCTTCGGAAGATATGACGAAATGGATAAATGTTGGTCTCGATAAGTCGATCAGCGATTCAAAGTGTTATCCGCTTGTCGCCGGGGAAGCGGGATCGCTGCGCGACTGTCAAGCTAAGTGTACGGCTCGAGAGCACTGCAACACGGTGAATTGGCACCAAAGAAATACCATGTGCAAACAGTACATGTGTTTAAAGCAAATTGGAATGCGTACGAACGATGTACTTGGGTATGAAATATACACCTGGATTACTTCAAAAGCGAGCGAAGTTTGCGCCAGGGCGAATTCGCTTTGCTTTGCATTTCACGTCGGCGCTTGGGGCGAATGCTTGAACATGCCAAATTTTACTTCGGACTGGAGATTTACACCTCCGACGAAATGGTCCGATTGCGAACTAGTTAAAAGTCGCCCGGTCGTTTGCAAGGGTTCGGACGGTAAAACGTATCCCGATAGTTTTTGCATGACGGCAGGTCGCGGTAAGCCGCAAAAGACATCTATTTGCTTCGGCTCCTGTGGATTCAACAGAACGTGTGACGAACTCGCATGGCACAGTCGCAAGAGAGTTTCGCAATGTAAAAGCAAGCGTGAATGTGGTTACGTCGGCTCTTACACGTCGTGCGGCTCGATGTCTGTTCTCGGTCAATACGCCGCACACAGGATGCCGGACTATAATTTTCTCGGATGTCATGGACAGACCTATGATAATGGCGAATTGCGTTACTATCCTCCCAGGCCGGATCCGTATGGAACGCAAAGACATGGGGGGGCAAAAGACGCGACAACGTATTATAGCCAGCGCACCCACAGTGACATTGGTCAACAATGCTCTGATATGGGCGCGCGGCTGTGCAGTTTGGATGAGTTGCTCTCCGGGCAACCGCACTACTTCGATAAGAACAAGATGTACAAACGAAGTTGTGGGTATGGACGCACGTTCTGGTCGTCAACACCGTGCGGTCCAGGTAACCAAGGCTTTTTTACCGCAGCAATATACGAGAACGGGCAAAATCTTGGAAAGCAGTGCGCGCTGCCAGATGAATTACACAACATGGCGTGCTGCTCGAACTGGAATTTGACTTTGACGAATTTCACGAGAGAAGTTGAACAAAATCGCCTCTTCAGAAACGTCTCGCTCGGGAATTATCATTATTGTAAGAATACCGTGGGATATACAACTACTAATCCGGCAACGCCGTGCGGAGCCTACGAAGGGCACTGCCGGAACGATATGGACTGCCAATTTGGCACAAAGTGTGCTATGCTTGCTGCATCTAAATATGGCATGATTGATGGAGGAAGCGCGTGCATCCCGACGTATAACGAGCAGCAAATCGAGTTTTGGCCGAAAACGCTGTTTCTGAATATACCCACTGATATGCTGTTTTTAGAGCGAGGAAGAATTGAAATACCGGATAAATCAAACGTGAGAATAGTTTCTGGGATGAATCCTGGTTGCATGGGCGTCTGGGATCGTTCGGCGATAATTATCGCTGAAACATCAGTTCCTTTGTTTAAACGGGACAAACACGACTTTTATATTCCCGGCGAGGATGTTGAATCGACGAAGAACACGCAACCTTATCTCGAGTGGAAGAATATCAACATCGATAAGCGCTACCTCCTCGATACTGGTTTCGAAGAGGTTTTCGGGCAGGTGTGCCTTTGCGACGAAGCTTTGGATTGTTTCACTCCCGAGAATTGGCACGATCTTGGCAGTTTGGTCATCGAACCCGTGAGTACGTCTGGATTTTTTGCGCCTCTTGGGAGCGGAAACGTCGTAGGTTTCGGATACGATCTCTTCAAAACGTTCGAAGCGGCGACGATTGAACAGTATTATCCAGACATGGTGCGCCTCAAACGCTTCGATTTGAGAAATTTTTTGCACAAAGAATTTTGTGCGCAGCAGTGTCAGAAAGACCCTCTTTGTATTGGATACGATTGGGTTAAAGATGATCCATCTAACGGGCTCACGTACTCGTGCAGATTTCGTGCGGAGGGTTTCAAACTTCATAAATTAACTGACTCGGGTGCCGCCTATCAGTTCTACATGAAAACAGAACCTAGGCGCGAGCAATGGGATTGGTTCCCGTACTTGACCAACGTAGGTTTGAAATCATCAGACATTCCCGAATATTTGACTGGACACAATAATTGGGAAAGTTCTTACGTTCCTCCTTACTTCAAAAACATGTGGAAATATCCCAAGGAGTTTTCCATGGATGCGCTCGAAAATGTGACATTTGATCGATTGCGCGTACTATTTTCTCCCGGTACCTTCGGAGGAAGTGGCTCGGATTATTTGGATAATAGCTTTGCTTATCGCGCGCACGGTGATGTGCACACGGGAGATGGTAAAGTCTTTCGTAAAAATTCGCGCTCGAGGATGACTCAAATCTTGGAGGCGCCGCCAACGGCCACAAACCAGAGCTCGTGTTACAAACAATACACGATTTCAGGCCTATCTTTAGAAGCCGTCTCTCTCGGCACGTGCGCTCAAGTTTCAGAGGTTGAAGTAAACGGGATCAAATTTACCGGCACTGCCATGCCCTCCTATCAAATGGATGGTTCGAAGATTGAACAGAACGTCGTGCAAGTGTCTGCGACATCATCTATTGTAGAGACTGTAGCGCAAACTCCCGCATCAAGTAGCCAGTGCCCAATTTCCCCAGACTCCGGTGATGATGGCTATGTTGATTCTTATCGCGGCTGGTACGACGCTTCCGGGTGCGGCATTTGCCAAGATTATTGCAGATGGGTAGGAAATTCCGGATCTGGTGGTGATCCGTCGCTGAAAACTACGTACGAATACTCTTATTGGTCGTGCAGAAAGGCGGGCGGCTCTGGTTCATACCCGGGAACAAATACGAAGGACATCTGTCCGGATTCATCGATAAACTATAGAACAACAGGTGGGTGCGGAACTGACAGATATACCGCTCGCGGTTATTATGGGGGTTTCTTCCCACACACAAAATGCTCGGGACAAGGCGCGGAATCTCCCACGTGGTCAAACAATGAAGTCGAAACGAGTGTGGATTATATCGTCGCTCACCAGTCGTCTACGAGTTGGTGCTATTTGCTGCGATTCAACATCTCGCACTTGGACGGAAACTGCGTTTATCAACCAATTGGAGCTAAAGTTGCGTATTCAAACGCGGATTCCTCGACTTGCAGAACTAAAAGTGATATAATTAATCATTGGGAGAGCACGACGCGCGATGTAACTTTAGCCACCAATACATCCTCTGTTGGATACGAGCGACATTCTGGAAAATGCGTGATTGGAAACACGATATCGACATTTACCGATTTATCCCTCGTACAATGCACGGCAAAGTGTACGGAAAGTTTGGAGTGTCTCGCGGTCTCATTTCTGGCTTCTGCGCAAGACGCCGAAACGCTGTTGGCGATTGAAGAAATTATCAGTAATAATCCATTTGGCGTGGCATTTGACAGTGAAGATGTGACGAGATTTGGAACTTGCGAGTTGAAAAGTGCATCCGATTATGCAGATTGTGATGACGATTCGTCTTCGTCTGACTTTAACGGCGACGGTTTATATGTGAAATTGGCGTCTTCCTTGCTTTCTGAAGGCATGGGCGTTGAAACGTTGCATTACGGGATTTGCCCCGTTCCGTCGAGCCTGGCGTTCGACGGCGGATTATACATGCCCACTCAAAAGCCCACGTGCGGTGGAAACGCAGACGGTGCTCCTTGCTACTTATCTTACACTGATGACCCGATGAGCGAAGATTTACTTAATACCCAGTGTTTTATACCAATTAACGAGGACAGAAGAATTTGTTATACCTCGGCAGACAGGAGTCGTTGGGGATATTGCGACTGTAGTCTCGACAGTCAATGGTCGAGACCTTTCGGGAAATGGGAGGTTTTGCACAACTCAAAGTTCAGGGAGAGCGACGTTATTTTACTCACGGACGATTTGCACGCACCGCTCGATGGGATAGCCTGCTCAAATGGACGTAACGATGGGCAAGAAGACGCAGGATTTCATTGCAAGTTCAGAGCGAATACGACGCTCTGCTTACAATCAGAAAAATATGGCGAATGGCATGAATGGTATGGATTCGATGTGTCGAAAAATTTTTATGAGACTGAAAAAACAACCGGTTGGTATGCAGAAGAAGTACTTAAGGAGATGCACCCAGAATCAATGATTGAAGTGGTGTGCGATATTGGTGAGGTGCTCACCGGGATCGCGGTAACCGAAAAGCCCAGCCATGGATTAGTCCCGCGGTGCGGTGTACCGGCTTCCACATGGGAAGTGGATACCGACTGTATTTATGATACCAGAGATATGAGCTCCATGAACAATACTCTCAACGCTACGCGCTGCCATTACTCGAGCATCAAATACTATAGATCGGAAAGCGATGCCGATTACACACCATGTCCGGATGGTGAAGTTGCTATTGGTTTTTTTTGGAACGCTAAAGATTTAACTTACGATCAGTGGAGAGCTGAGACCTCAGCGAACGATGTATACGACAATATGGAAAGGAAGAATGAACACGTTGATCGTTCAAGAGCAGCCTACGCAGGAGCTCCGGTTCGCGACGGGATGTACGATTACGCATGGAGTTCAGACGGAGCGAGCGAAATTATGCTCATTTGCTCGAATGTTAGAGCTACTTCGGACCATGTCGCGATACGCGAAGTTTTTGATCAGACATGCTCATCTCTTGAATGCGACGGTGGATTTGAAACCGTTACGGGTCAAAATAGTTTGAGCGAATGTGGCGATCGTTGCGACTCAACTCCAACATGCCGTGCAGTTGAATTTAAGCCTTTGTCGGGAATATGTATACTGCATAAAGGGGACTGTTCAGAATCCGACAGATTTGGTAGAGATGTAACGAATGGACCTTCAGAGTGGTACTACGTGGACGCCGAATACGGTAAGACAACTCCGTACACGTCAGTTGAATACGATCATCCAGTAGAGCTGAACGCTCTGCAAGCGTTCGCTGTGAGTTCAATGGAGTCTGAATTTTATCTTAAGAAGAATTATTACAGTTGGAGAGGCACGCCTTGGACCACTTGCTCGCAGCCGTGCGGAACTGGTATTCAAAGTCGGTACGTTTACTGTGGTTCTCCCCCTGGTACGGAATCTGAAGAGGCAGATGGAAGTGATCCAATCTATATCTACAATAAAATCACCGCTGGTTGCATTCCTCCAGATAGGAACATTGAGAATGCCAGATTCGGTGATATGACACCTCGCGCCTGCGAACTGCTTTGTAACGAAAACATAGATTGCTACTCGTTTGAGTTTGGGGTCTATCACGGGGGTTCTGGAAATGCAATCCAAGAAAATGACTGCATTTTGAAGAACGTATCACCTTCTGAAATCGTCGATACCTCTGGTTGCGACGAGACTATTTCTGGAGAGAACGAGAGTGGCTATCGCGGTTGCCAAAGTAAAACGGTAGACGGAATTACATGCCAAGCCTGGGACAGTCAAACGCCTCACTGGCACGCTTCAACTCCCATAAATATGCCTGGAACAGGTTTGGGTAATCACAATTATTGTCGCAATCCGGATAACGACCCTGGGGGGGTGTGGTGTTTTACAACTGACCCTGATCAGCGCTGGGCGTATTGCGACCCGCTCAGAGATGATGAAGTGTGCAGTGGTGCCGAGCAAAACACCGATCTATACGTAAAAACAGAAATTACTGGACTGAACAAATCTGCCCTTTCTAACAGAGTGCCGGAGGAGCTTTGTAATGACATTCCGAAGATTGAAGAAGTTCAACATTGTAACGTCTTTCACTGCGACTTACAGTGCCGTTTGGATTCTGGTCGCACGGCGTGTGCCCTTTATGAGAACGACCCTAGGCGGAGATCATCTATGATTGGCGTGCGCCGAATGACTTGTGAAATGCACGGTTGCTGTTTCCTGGCGAATCCTGTAGTCGCGAATGAAACTACCGGAGCCGGGCTGTACACGAAAGAAAAGGAATGCTACCAACAGCCACTCACGAATTACCCGGAATGGTTCTCTTTGCCGTTTGACTCGTGTTCTCGAGACTGCCACGATGGTGATAGCGCAAACGTCATAGATAAGAACGCTCCAGGTGCGGAAGTGTATCCTACGCGATATCGCGAAAATATTTGCATTTACACAAACGGAAGCGTCGCGAGTGACATTTTATGCGGTGAGCCTCCTGTCAATGCTGCAACGTGCAACATGTATGAGTATTGCACTGAAACGGGATGCGGACCGAGCGGTTGCGGAGATAATGGTAGTTGCGAGCGCGTGTATTATTCACAAATTGATACGAGGCTCTTTACCGAGACTTGCGTTTGCGATGTTGGATGGTCCGGTGCTACTTGCAATATGCGCGATCCTGCATGCTTCGTGAATCCGAATGATGGTAACGGAACGTGGGTTACTGGTTCCTGGGGCGCGTGTGGTCCCACAACACCGCGGTCACAAGATGCCATTTGCACCGAAGGCGAGAATCCCACGTGCTCTGAATCAGGAACGAAAACACGAAACGTTAAATGCAGCTGCTTCGGCACGTGTAAAAATGTAGACAAGCCGAATGCTAGTTTGAGTTGCACGTATGAATACGCAAAACACGTTTCAAAAAGTGTATTTGGTAATTTACTTCCGTACAGAAACTGGATACCGAAGGAATTTCCTGACATTGATATTATGAGTCACTTTGTGATGATGGAAAACCGCGAAGGGATAGCGTCGTCGGGAGGTTTCAGTGCAATGGGTGTCGAAGATTGCCTGGCAGGTTGTATTGGTACCCCAGCTTGTCCCGGAGCTATATACGTTGGGAATTCTTTTTTCGGGCAGTGCAACTTTCTCGAGAAAAGGCATTTTGAAATGGGACATTTGACGCGAGGTGGGTCGAGTCAGGCAGGCTGCAGCTGCGGCGGCAAAAAGAAAGGCAAATCGCACGTGTTCATGCGGCGCGGATTTTTGCACAACTACAATCGCCCCGAACTCCTAGAGAAAGTACTTCTGGCGACGGAAAATATGAATGAAGATGGAACAAACGCCACATGGACGACCGAATTATCGGAGGCTGTAGTTTTTGCAAACGAGCAAATCAGTAAACGGTTAACTGCGATTCCTCTCGACGATGATATTTACGAGTGGATAAACAACGTTACCGGCCAAACCTCGGGCACTTTCACGCCTACGTCGCAAAATGTGCCTCTGCGAACGTCTTTGTATAGTTTGGCATTCCCGGTTCATCCGTTTGTGTTGAGACACGTTCGCGTGTTACGGAATTACCTGTCGTCGGAGCATGATGTTGATAATTTGGCTGAACTTATTCTAGCTATTGCCTTTAGATACAGGAATTTTCCGTCTATACTCAACGCTACCTCTGATATTTTGAATGATCAAGTTCAAGACGACGACGAGCTTTACTTGCAATGCAAACTCGCTTCTGCCCTCAGAGGCGAGGGTGGAATAATTGGATCTGCGAAATTTCCAACGGCGCACGATCCCAAACCGAGTCCTCTTGCCGCTCTTGACAATCTTTTGAAGAGCGCAGCTCAAGCGCCACTCGACTTTTCTCTTTCAACTGCGCCGTGGCCATTACTTGCGACTTTGCAAACTGCACATTTTAGCGCGCGTGAGTGCGACTACGTTCGAAGGCATCCCAATGGGATCACGACGTGGTACAACAAGGCTCGAGACAGGAAAGAAACTCGATGCAGAGAATCCAATTGGCGTCCTGACTCTCTTCCTCGAATCAGTCAAGACGGTGGCCAATGCGTTCAGCAAGCTCATTTGTGGGTAGGATATAAATCATGCTTGGGAGCTCCAGCTGATACAGTGACTCAGCCAAAACACAGAGCGGCATATGGCTTCAACGAACGTGGAGGGAAATGGAAACCTACCAGATTCAATTGGATTCAAAAAGGTTACGAGACAACCTCGCAGTTTACTTTACAGACGGACGACGTCGCTGGCGTTATATCTAGTGCAGTTGTTCCGTTCGAATCAATTGAATCGATAACAAACGGTATAAATTTAGGACTATCGTCTTACATTGATGTGCGCCTGGCATTACATCTCTTCCGCAACGTGTACACGCACGCAGGAACGCAAATATTGACGCGAGTCGCAGCTTTACTGCTCGCCGCATTGAAGCGCAATCCTCACAACATTGAAGGATGGCAAATGCTGCAATATCACGTGTCGCTCGGAAATCTTCAAACCCACGTATACTCAGACTATGACTTTTTTGCAGAAATGTACACGGTCATGCGACCGTACGCGAAAACTTACCCGCATCTTTTTAAGAGGAACCTTGAAATCATAGTCGAAGGCGATCGATTTGATTGCTACATAGATGCTGATAACATCACAACCGATAACGATGGTAATAAAGTTTTTACGCCAAATGCTACGAATCCATGGTTATTTTTGAAATCAGAAATGAATGATATTACCGGCGGCATTCCAGATGTAACTAGGTTTACTCCAGTCCCGAGGGACTTTAAATTTGACAACGGAGACCCTTACCAATTTATCGCGGCAGCGTGCTACTTTGTGGCAACGTGGCCGTGTAATCCTCACAATCCGAAAATCTTGGAGGTGAGTGGCGCTGACTTAGGATTTGGTACGATCGAGTACGCGTACAAAAGTCTCAACGCACTCATCGCATTTGGCTGGAATCAAGATGAAGAAAACTGGTTTCGTAATTTCTGGGAAGGTAAGTTCGAAGCCGGTAATGAAAAAATCGCGAGTTCTGTAGTGGACACGAATCGAACATCATTCGCATGCTCGAACGGTTGTGGTGATGCAAAGAAGTTCAAGAATTTGTTCAATCTACTGTTTACCGGACAGGGATTTAAATGCGACGGCGAGAAAGTTACACTTCCTCCGCTCGCTGGTTCTGACATTGAAGCGAATCTGGACTTCATCATTTTGGATTTGATGCCGCAATTGCCGTTTGGTCACGCACCTTCTCCATTCAGTTCAGACTGTGGCGCTGTTGATCCAAACAGCGGCGGGGCAGAAAGTGGAGTAGTTGGAGACCTTTGGTTATCGTATAAGGTGCGTAACGAAATCAGCTTCAGGAAGAGTCAAGAATTAATCAATGAATACGTCATGTTCGAGTTTAACATGCTAGGTGAAGTTGACAAAATGGCTGCATGGTCGACAGCCATGAATGCGCGTCTTCGCGATCCTCTCAAGCTTTTGGAGCAGAAAGCCCTCGCATATGATAGTGAAGACGGCTTTGAAAACTTTCGGAATTGTTTGGAACTTGAAGGACGTAGAAAGAAGCGTCTCTCTCGTCGCCGTGGGTTATTGAGCTGGATTTTTGAAAACGACGCTCCCGCTGCTGAAGAAGATAGTTCTATCAATGCGGATGTCGTTTTGATGAGCTCAACTGGTCGTTCATTACTGGATGCTCATTCTGGGGACACTTTGAACTTGGCCGACACCGATAGCGACGAAGATGCGGCCATTAGCGCCTACGGAAAACTGAATTTGTTAGCCATGGAAGAAGATACGTGGGATTTCAAAACGGAACAATCGGGTTTGAAAGATTCTGCACCTTTGATTTCACAGTTGTCTTTCAATCCTCCATCGGACATTTCGAGCATTCAGCTTAATCCGGAGGGAATGATTCAAAACGGTTGCGAGCCCGGTTGCGAGTCTTGTCCGTTTCAAGTGGATGTCGACACGGACGGATCGAACAAATTTAAAATCGGCACTCTCGTATCGCCGAAGGTGCGAGTCACGAGAGGAAGCACTTACACTTTCAACTCAACCACCGTTATGCATACGTTTCGAATTTCAAAAACAATCGACGGTACGCACGGATCTTCTGCCGAGGAGGAAGGTCGTCAATACACCGAAGGGTACGATTACGATTTCGAAACTGGATTGGTGACATTCACGCCGGGAGACGAGGCGCCTGACGTTTTGTATTATTACTCTGGTGCATCGGCTAATATGGGCGGTATAATTGAAGTAGTCTCAGAAATGGAAACTGAAATCTTTTCAAATATGAATGACCGAAACCCTATATTCGGTGCAAACTACGCGATTTCAAAATGCGCACAGTGTTTCCCGGGTTTTGAATTGAACCCATTGACGCGTTCTTGTTCCAGAAGTGGAACCGCTTCGGATTTGAACGAAACCGTGAGCTTCGACGCAAGCTTCTCGCCGCCGCCGCCTTCCCCCCCTCCTTCACCGCCGCCGAGTCCAGCTCCACCTCCGCCGTCACCACCGCCACCCCCCTTGCCACCACCAACTCCTCCGCCGCCATCACCGTCGCCTCCGCCGTCGCCTCCGCCGCCAATTCCACCGCCGTCGCCACCGCCATTGCCTCCACCGTCGCCACCACCGCCGCCATCCCCACCGCCGACGCCGTGTGTCAAGGATGACGGCGACATATCCGATTGTCCAAGTCCGCCACCACTTCCTCCTTCACCCCCTCCTTCCCCTCCTCCGCCGAGCCCGCCGCGTCCTTCCCCTCCACCAAAACCGCCCCCATCGCCTCCACCGTCACCTCCCCCATCTCCCCCACCGCTTCCTCATTTACCACCTGTGCCTCCTTCTCCTTCGCCTCCTTTACCTCCTCCACCGGACTCACCTTCATCGCCTCCGCGCACTGTTAACGTGGATCTTTTATCTGAAAGAAGATCGCTCTTTGGAATACCTCGAGTTGATCCCCGAACGGGTGAAAAGTATACCGGCCAATTTGCACTCAGCGAAGATTACGTTGCTATGCTCGTCGGTCAAGCTTTGCCGGGAATCATCATCGCCGCGATTGCTTTGGCACTTTTGGGCGTCATGGTCTTTCTCGTTGTCTTGCTCCTGGTAACCAAGATTGCTGGCGTTTGCTTTGAGCGCTGTAATAATTTCTTAAAACCAAAGCCATTCACTTTAAAGCAGCAACAAAACGCGCAAAAGACGATGATTGGATTTGGAATTATTGGATGCATCGGTTGCTTGATCGTGTTTTCGCAAGGATTATCCATCCAAAATGGAATGCAGGATCTCACGAATACTTTGATGGACTCTACTTCTGATTTGAAAAACCAGACGAACGCTGTTTTGAACGCACTGAACGTTTCCAAGAGCCAAGATGAACTCGCTGTTGTCACGAGATTTGTCAACAATTTGAACAAAGACGTCGTGCAAATTGTCGATAAAGTCGATTCGAAGCGATCGGAACTCGACGGGTACATGCAACAGGCACAAGCGTTTGTCGAAAGCGTATCTGTTATGTTGTTTATTCTTGCAGCTGGTGTCGTATGGGCGACGTTGAAACAGAAAGTAATGTTGACTTTAATTCTCGGAGCTCTTTTATCGTTATCCATGATTCTTTCTTGGTTGGTTTGGGGTTCTTTAACCGTAGTTGGCGTTGCCCTCGATGATATGTGTTGGAGTATGGATATGTGGAACGTGAACAAGACGCACGCAGATATCACCAACGATGTGATTCCTTGCATGAATCCTGGAGATGCGGTTTACTCCATGAATGTGCTGCGATACGAAGTGTATAAGAACATTGTTGACATGAACGATAAATTAACAGCGAAAGACGAGACGTTTTGTACGGAATTTTATCCAGTACCAGAGCGAGAAGTTTGCGAAAACCACGGGGGTATGGGCGCGAGCGGCTCGTTTGGAAGCACCGTGTGTAACGCCAGAGAAAGCGGATATCTCGGCTCGAACACTACTTTCGTATTGCCTGATACCGAGATGGAAAGTGGAGATACTCTGTGTGAAGACAACTTGTTGAACAGACGAATGTTGTTGCAAAGATCCAGTGATCGCATGACGATACAATCGAATTTTGATTTCGAAGAGGAAATAAGGAAGTGCAGCTCATATGGATCCAATTGTGTTTCTGATGTGTATGGTCCCATCGAGGATTGGGACGTGAGTTTGATCACGAACATGGACTATGCTTTTCGGTACAAATACTATTTAAACGCCGATCTTTCAAAGTGGGACGTCTCGAGCGTGACGAGTATGAAAGGAATGTTCACGTACTGCTATAATTTCAACTCAGACTTGAGTTCCTGGGATGTGTCGAGCGTCAGAAATATGTACGAAATGTTTCGAGGAGCGAGAACATTCAACAGAGACCTGAGGAAGTGGGATACTTCGCAAGTAACTGATATGGGATACACGTTTGCAGAAGCTAAGAAATTTAATGGGGATGTATCGACGTGGGATACTTCGCAAGTGACGAGCATGTATCAAATGTTTTATCGAGCGGAAAAGTTTGATCGACCCATTGGCTCTTGGAAAACCTCTGCTGTGAAAAAGATGGACTACATGTTCGGACATGCTTTGGATTTCAATCAAAATATTGGGGGTTGGGACACCTCTCAAGTGACGTCAATGACGTCTATGTTTGAAAGCTGTCCGGGATTCAACGGCGATATCAGTGAATGGGATGTCTCTAAAGTTTCTTCTTTCCGATACATGTTCCGATACGCCGTCTCGTTCAACCAGAATATCACACACTGGGATTATTCGGGCAGGTACAATACATGGTATTCGAATAGTATGCTCCAAGGAGCAACCAGATTTCACGAGCGATTTGCGTGTGAAAGTACGAATCCACCAGATTCATCCTCGTGCACTACCGTCAAAACCACTTGGTCAGCGCCGTCACCACCTCCAAATGCTCCGCCGCTTCCCCCTCCGTCACCTCCGCCCGCTTTACCGACTCCTCCTCCTCCGTCACCGCCACCCATCGTCCCAGTCACGACGACAAGCTATTATTCATTCAAAAATCTTGTAGCTTCATGTCTTCAAGAAGATGAAGTGTATGGCATGTGTCATAGTTTCGTTGAAGGACCAATGCCACTTTGGGACGTTTCTGCGGTGACGACTATGAGACAAGCTTTCGAATATAAACGTTCATTCAGAGGGGATCTCTCGAAATGGAATACTTCATTGGTCACTGATATGTCCTTTATGTTTCGTGACGCAAATGTATTTGATTCAGACATAAGCGCCTGGGACGTTTCTTCCGTAACGAGTATGGATTCAATGCTAAAGAACGCAAATAACTTCGTTTGCGATATTACTCGATGGTACACACCATCGCTTGCATCGGAAAATGCAAGGTCGATGTTTTTAGGCGCAAAGAATTGGGAAAAAATATTCGTGAGACAACACGGCTTCAGACAGAATACAGAAAGTGAAAGTACCGATATCGTAACTTCAGCAATCTTGACCGATCACTCCGACGGTCCTGCGAGTATGTGGGAGTATAAATATGAACCTCCTCCGCCTCCGCCTCCGGCGCTGCACATAATGGATTCAAATTTTATTCCATTGATTGATGATTGCTTGGCGCTGCGACCGGAAGACGGTATTTGTGAAGGTACGCAGTTCGGGGACATGCGGTATTGGGACGTCTCGCGGGTCACGAATATGGCCAGGGCATTTAATGGGTTTTCACTTTTTAATGCGGACATATCGCGCTGGAATACCTCGAGCGTCACGAACATGGAGCGCATGTTTTCGGGAGCGAAGAAGTTTGATCAAGACATTACATCGTGGGATGTATCTGAAGTAGGTAGTATGGTTGCGATGTTTTACGGCGCTACCGCGTTCAACAAAGATATCACGGGATGGGAAACGTTGTCGTACGTCTCCACTATGAGCATGTTCCGTAATGCGGAAACCTGGCTCTCCGGGTGCATCCGGGGTAAAGGTGGCTCTTCTACCATTGGTAACCGCCTCGCCTACGGCCCACCAAAAATGTGGGAGTGTACATTTCCACCCGCTCCGCCCCCATCGCCGCCGTCACCACCACCGCAGCCCTCTCCTCCTCCATTGCCACCCAGTCCTCCGCCGTATATCGCCCCGCTTACTGACAGAAACTTTTACAGGCACGTCGAAGCGTGCTTATCGTATGATCCTATCCTTGGTAAGTGCTTTGCAAGCGATTACGGGGAAATAGCATCGTGGGATGTCAGTAAGGTGACGTTCATGGGTGGGTTGTTTATGGATCGACACAGTTTTAACGCCGAAATACAAGGCTGGGACGTTTCCGCAGTAACGAGCATGGATAGAATGTTTTTGAACGCATACAACTTTAATCGTGACATAGGTGAATGGAACGTTGGAAACGTTCGCGACATGAACCAAATGTTTAGACACGCCGTCAACTTTGATAAAAAATTGTCCAATTGGGATGTTAGGAATCTCATAAATGCGCAGATGATGTTCATGCACGCCGAAAAGTTCACGAATGGAATGTCCGGAGCTCTGAATAACACTTGGGAGACTTCAGTAAACATTAAATTTAAAAGCCATTGCTTAGTCGGTGCAAAGAAATGGCACGAGACGTACCAATCTTTGATTGGGAGCGGTCCAACGGCGGATAAAATATTAGTCCCTTGGGGTCCGATATGGCCCCCTAGTGGTTATGTTTCCGGAAGTAAAACAGAAATTACCAATGACGTTCAGTTCAGACTTGCAGTTCAAGATTGTATGATCAAGGAACCTACGCTGGGAGCTTGCTGGGAATCTGAATATGGTCCAGCTCCGCTTTGGAATACGAGTTTAGTCACGGACATGTCCAATGCTTTCAGAAATAAGGAACAGTCGAATTGGATGGTAAGCGCGTGGGACACGAGTCGGGTGACGAGCATGTCAGAGATGTTCAAAAACGCCAAAGTCTTTAGTTTTGACATCTCGCGCTGGAATATCTCCCAAGTTACCGACATGACCAGAATGTTTGACGGCGCAGCGAAATTCAATCAAAACATAGGCACTTGGGATACGTCAAAAGTGAAGAGTATGGTCGGAATGCTAGCCAACACGGCATATTTCGATAGGGAGCTTAGAAATTGGGACACGTCGTCTGTCACTAGCATGGAAGAAATGTTCAGAAATGCGAAAAACGTTAATCAATTTATTGATAGCTGGGACACGTCATCAGTTACCAGTATGAGATTAATGTTTTCTGGTACTTCAAGCTTTAACCAGATTCTTGGGAATTGGGACACGTCTAGGGTTTCTAATATGAATGGCATGTTTTGGGGAGCAACTCAGTTCAATCGAGATGTTGAGGGTTGGGATACGTCCTCCGTGACCTCGATGACATCAATGTTTGATTCCGCTTCTGCGTTCAACCAAGGCATTGGGAGTTGGAACACAGAAAAAGTGACTTCTATGGGAGGAATGTTTGAGTCCGCTTCTTCGTTCAATCAAGACATTGGGGGTTGGAATACAGCAAAAGTGACTGATATGAATACGATGTTTCGGTCCGCTTCTTCGTTCAACCAAGACATTGGGAGTTGGAACACGGCAAAAGTGACTAATATGCAATCTATGTTTGATTCCGCTTCTGCGTTCAACCAAGACATTGGGAGTTGGAACACAGCGAGAGTGACTACTATGTATAGAATGTTTTCTTCCGCTTATGCGTTCAACCAAGCCATTGGGAGTTGGAACACAGCGGAAGTGACTACTATGAGAGATATGTTTTATTACGCTTCTGCGTTCAACCACGACATTGGGAGTTGGAACACAGCGCAAGTGACTGATATGGGATATATGTTTAATCAAGCTTCTGCGTTCAACCAAGACATTGGGAGTTGGAACACAGAAAAAGTGACTGATATGCTTGCTATGTTTCGTTCCGCTTCTTCGTTCAACCAAGACATTGGGAGTTGGAACACAGCGCAAGTGACTGATATGGAATATATGTTTTATTCCGCTTCTTTGTTCAATCAACCGATAGGCAGTTGGGACACTGATAAAGTAAGGTATACAAGATACATGTTTTATCACGCGGCTGAGTTCAACCAAGACATTGGGAGTTGGACATTTCCATCAATATCTTCCTCTTACTACAGTTCAAATATGTTTTACTACGCCAATGCATTTAAAGCTAAGTATGGCTGCGGGAATTCAGATCTCCCAAGTACGTGCACCACGGTTTTGGCTACCTGGGTTGCACCCTCCCCGCCGCCCCCATCCCCACCCCCACCTCCTTCTCCACCTCCTCTTCCCCCCCCTCCACCGCAACCTCCTTCACCTCCACCCAGCCCACCTCCTTCTCCTCCACCTCCTTCCCCACCACCCTCTCCACCCGCTCCGCCCCCTCCCCCTTCTCCTCCCCCGTCAGACCCAATACCTAGTGGTACTCTAAAAACTGCCGTCGACGAGTGTTTGAAAACAAATCCAGTGGACGGACTTTGCTATGATTTAAAAGTTAATGGAGTATCGTATGGCGCCATGCCTTATTGGGACACGAGTCAGGTAACCTCTATGAAATATTTGTTTGCGAGCAAGGTAGACTTCAATGCGGATATATCGGGATGGGATACTTCGCTAAATAGAAAACTTTGGGGAACTTTTCATGGCGCGCAGAATTTTAATCAAGATCTCTCCAAATGGGACACAAGCAAGGTCGACGACTTTGACGTTGTGTTCAATGGAGCGACGAAATTTACGCAGGACGTATCGAGCTGGGGTTGGAGCTGCGAAAGATTGATCTGGGGGTCTAGTATGTACCAAAATTCTGGTGCTCCTTGTTTTAAATGCAGCTCAGGCGTGTTCGAATCGTGTTCTACGGGAAGACGAAGAATGCTCCAGTCCTCGGACGACGCACCGCCCATCACGGACGAGTCATTCTCAGGACTCATCTCCAAATGCCTCGCAGTTGCGCCCACAGATGGCAGATGTGGAGAGGAAAACGAGCATGGTGACATGTCGATATGGAACGTTTCTCTCGTTAAAGATATGACGGCTGCTTTCAAAGATAAATCAAATTTCAACGCAGATTTGACTCTGTGGAATGTGTTCCAAGTCACCTCGATGGAAGAAATGTTTTCTGGGGCATCGGCATTCAACAGTGACATCATTGGCTGGGATACGAGTGAAGTGGTCAACATGGACTCGATGTTTATGGACGCGACAGAATTCAACGCGGACATCACGGCTTGGAACACCTCGTCCCTCACCAGCAGCGCCGGAATGTTTTCAGGGGCGACTGCGTTTGCTGACGCTTGTGTGAAGATCACGACGGGAAGTTCCAGCAGCGATGGTCCACCCTCAGCGTGGGATTGCTACGTCGCTCTCCCGCTCGACGATGAAGTCATCAACGAAGCTGTGATTCAGTGCCTCCAAGCGTCACCAATATTAGGTGAGTGCGCATGGAGCGCGACTGTGAATCCGTACGGACCCATGCGCGAGTGGAACGTTTCCTCTGTGACTGATTTCTCCGGTTTATTCTCCGGTCCATTCAACGGTGATATATCCTCATGGGATACGAGTTCGGCAAAAACAATGAGTGCCATGTTTCAAGACGCCTTTGACTTCAACAACGACATCTCGTCATGGGATGTATCGCAAGTCACGAGCATGGACGGCATGTTTGATGGCGCCCGCTCGTTCAACCAGGACTTATCATTATGGAACGTCACTAGTGTAACTACAATGGATGTAATGTTTAGGAACGCGGTTTCATTTGATGTGGATGTGACGTCTTGGTGCTTGTTGGATGATGTTGACGCTACTTTACCGTGTACACATATGAGGGCGGATGAAATGTTTTCAGGCGCCACGGCTTTTGGAGAGAAATTTTACTGGGTTGGTCTCGCAGAAGAAGCAGGGAACGGGAACGGACCTGCCGTGAATTGGGATTTGAGGGGAGACTCACCCTCTCCTCCTCCTGTTCCGCCGTCTCCACCGCCTCGACCGCCTCGACCGCCTTCGCCGCCCCCGCCGCCTTCGCCGCCTCCTTCGCCACCTTCGCCCCCTCCTCTCGCTGCGTTTCCTCCGGCGCCTCCTCCTCCACCCGATGTGCCGGAAAGACCGGTGGAAATTCTCCCTGTCTTTTTGATGCGAGCTGCGTGTGCCGGCGGTAGAGCTGGTAACGAGTGCCCGGGTTACGAAAAGACGTACAACTACATTGGAAAATTTGAGGACGAAATTGGAAAATGCAGCGACGCCGAAGACGAGTGTGCAGAGTACTTGGACGACAAGCGCATGATTAAATCGAACGTTTACGATGAAATCAAAGAATACGCAATCGTCGCGCGAACCTTGTCTGCCGCTCTACCGGACACATACGCCATCACAACGTGCGAATTTGTGCAAAAAGCGTTCGCCGATGCGAAACCAGGGTGCGAAGACACTATGAAATCGATTAAAATTCTGTTCGTCGGCACGACGCTCATTTCGGTCGCTTTCTTTAGCATGTGGGTCGTCTTTATCGTCGTGCTTTCTCGATTATTAAACAAAGATCGGTTGCTCGATTCTTCTGACGGGGAGAAAACGAATATCGAAACGAAGAAAGAGGTTGGCGAAGACGCTCTTTAATTTATCATCATAAGCGAGAGAGTACTAAGAACGCGTACTTTTAGAAGAGATTATAGTTTTACGTCTGAAACCGGTATTTATCACTGTACGCGTACACACGAAGCGAAGCATAAAAAAGTCAACAACCTCTCTCTCGCGCGCTCAAAAGAGCGCCGCTCTCTTCTTCGTAAAAACTCGACTTCGAGAAGTGTAACAACCCAGTTTTTAAAAGGATATCTGAAAAGAGACCCACCCCTTTCTCTCACGTGTTCTGTCATCTCTTTTTTCATTAAAATCCAACTCTTCTCTCATCATCGCAAGTTGAGACTCTTTTTCTATTTTTTTTTCTTTTTTTTTTTTTTTTTTGTGGAGACAAAAAGTACTCATTTCTACTCGTACACCAAAAGCATTCTATTCTCTCTCTCTCTCTGTCTCTCTGTCTGTGTTTGCTTCCTCTGCCCTCGTCTCCCTCGTCTCCCTCGAGATTGCATTATTCGCACTCTATTCGCACAAATATAATAATGAAGCGCAATAATGAGAGTCCTCCTCCTCCTCTGAAGAAGAAGAAGATGATGAAAAGCGAAGAAGACGAGAAAGGAAAAGAAAAGAAGAAAAAGAAGACGATTTCGAGAACGTCGAAATCATCGTCTTTCTTCACCAACAACAAAAGACCCACCACCACCACCAACAACAACAACGCGTTTAGGACGACGAAGAAACACTCCCGCGAGCGGTATCTTCGCGATGATATTTTCTGCGGGATTAAGCAAGCGCCGGTGGCATACAAAGGGAAAGACAAGACGAAATGGATTTTGGATGTAAACGCAGAAGAAGAAGAAGAAAAAGAAGAAGAAAAGAGCGGCGTAGAAGCGAAGTCGATGACAACGAAGGAAAACAACAACAACAACAACATCGGAAATGATAAAATTATTTACGTCGTCGACGCGAACGTGTGTTTACACCAGCTGGACGTGGTATCGCACCCGAAGGCGATGAGAAATGTAGTCGTGTGCACGACGGTTTTAGAGGAGGTTAGAAACCGGTCGAGGAATGCGTATGAGCGCGTGAGGAGGCTTTGTCTAGAAGCTTCTTCATCTACGGGGGATAAAACAACGAACTCGGGGAGAAAGAATTTCTTTGTGTTTTCTAACGAATTTCACAAGGACACGTACGTCGGAGAGCCGAAG
>Ga0255763_1001458_pt1 | contig 24411 bp, 28 predicted proteins | sample 041ome_2_FD_179963 | JGI IMG/M metagenome (GOLD analysis project Ga0255763, IMG submission 179963) | Coastal salt marsh microbial communities from the Groves Creek Marsh, Skidaway Island, Georgia - 041406US metaG (version 2) | ecosystem: Environmental > Aquatic > Marine > Intertidal zone > Salt...
CATTGGGAAAATATCTAAATTTTTTAAAAAATTAAAATTCTTATTTTTAATTAATAAATATTTTTTCTCTTTTTTATAAACATTAAGTAAATAATATTTCTCTTTGTTATTTTTTTTTAATTTATTCAAAACAAAATCTTTTTTTTTATAAGATTTACATTTTTCTGAAATAGGACATTGTTCACAATAAGGATTAATTGGTTTACATATTAGTGCTCCTAATTCCATTAATGCTTGAGCATAATCACTAGCTCTTAAAGAGGTGCCAAATATTTTTTTTTGTTTGACCAAATTATCTTTTTGGATTTGATTTTCATTCTTTAAGTAAAGATATCTTTTTAAAACTCTTTCGATATTACCGTCTAAAGGAATAATAGGTTGGTTAAATGCAATAGCCATAATGGCACTTGCAGTATAATCACCAATTCCAGGAAGTGACTTAAGGTCTAAAAAGTTATTAGGTAAATTTTTATTAAAATCTTTGATAACAATTTGTGCAGTTTTTTTTAAATTTCTAACTCTTGAATAATAACCAAGTCCCTCCCACAACTTAATTAATTTTTGATCGTTAAATTTTGCAAGAACTTCTAAATTTGGAATATATTTTATAAATCTATTAAAATATGGAATTACAGTTGCAACTTGTGTTTGTTGCAACATAAACTCACTAACCAAGGTATAATATTGCTTTTTTTTAGAGGAAGTTTTTTTTCTCCAGGGCAATGTTCTTTTATGAATATCGTACCAATTGAGAATTTTATTTGTTATTATTAATTCTTTCATATGCAATTTAAAGATAATACTAAGCAGAGAAATAAAACCATTCAAGGTTTAAGATCGTTTAAAGACACTTTGCCGAAGAGTGTAAAAAAAATTATAAATAAAAAAGGACATATTTATTCTGAAACTTTAAATAACTGGAAATATATAGTTGGTGAGGATTTATTTAAAGTTTGTTACCCAAAAACATTTAAAAACGCGAACAAGTTTGGGGTAAGCACCTTGCTTATAATGGTCAAACGAGGCCATGAGGTTGATATGGAATATTCAAAAAAAGACATAATGGACAAGATGAATACCTTTTTTGGTTATACAGTGGTTGAAAAGCTTAAATTTATAAGTTTTGATGATGAGCAAAAAATTTTTAATAAATCTGACACCAAACAAGAAAATGTCGCAATTAATAAATACCAAGATAAAATTAATAATGTTAAGAATGATAAAGTAAAAAAATCACTTATCGAATTAACCAGGGTATTTAAAAATAAATGAAAAAAATTTTAGCTTTTACTCTTATATTTTTTAGCACTATCTCAAGTATTAATGCAGAAGAAATAAAAAGAATATTTGTTGGCAATGAAGATGCAAAAATAACTATAATCGCATTTGAGTCTTTAACTTGTAGTCACTGTGCAAACTTTCACAAAGATGTATATCCTCAATTAAAAGAAGAATATCTTGATACAGGTTTAGCTAAAATTGAATTCAGACATTTTCCGTTAGATGTTGCGGCCTTCAATGCTTCAAAAGTTTCACAATGTAAAAACGATGGTGATTCGGCAATTTTAAATAGTTTATACGCCAACCAGCAAAAATGGGTTAAAGGCAGTTCCGTAAAAGAAGCAAATGAAAATCTTCAAAAATTCCTTGTCAGTGAAGGTTTTGATCTAGATTTTGAAAAATGTATAAATAACAAAGAAATAGAAGACTTTGTTTTAAATGACCGAATAGATGGTGTCAAAAAATTTAAAGTAAATGCTACTCCCACTATAGTCATAAATGACAAAAAGTTTGAAAAAACTCTAACTTATAAAAATTTAAAAAAAGCTCTAGAAAAACTGATATAAGTTAATGCATGGAGTTTAAAAAAATCCAATTAAATGGATTTAAATCTTTTGCAGATAAAACCAATTTTCTAATTGAAGAAGGTCTAACAGGAATAGTGGGTCCTAACGGATGCGGGAAATCCAATATTGTTGAATCTTTAAGATGGGTAATGGGAGAAACATCTGCAAAAAGCATGCGTGGATCTGGAATGGAAGATGTGATCTTTAATGGTACCTCCAATAAAGCTTCCAAAAATATTGCAGAAGTTTCTATTGATGTAGAAAATAAAAATAATGAAGGACCTGTTCAATATCGAGATCTAGATCAAATAAGTGTTAGAAGAAAAATTGAAAAAGATAAAGGTTCTAAATTTTATATTAATGATAAAGAAGTAAGAGCTAGAGATGCTCAAATGTTTTTTGCAGATCTATCGACTGGAGCTCACTCACCTTCCATGATTAGTCAAGGACGTATTGGAGCTTTAGTAACAGCAAAACCAACTGATCGAAGAGCAATTTTAGAAGAAGCCGCAGGAATTTCTGGTTTACATGTGAGAAGACATGAAGCTGAACTAAGATTAGGAGCCGCAGAAAATAATCTTAAAAGAGCCGATGAATTACGAAGACAACAAGAAAAACAATTGGCTAATCTTCAAAAACAAGCAGAAGAAGCTACAAAATACAAATTAATTTCTGAAGAAATTAAAAAAATTGAAGCAGGGTTATATTATTTAAAATTATTAGAGATTGATAAAGAGATTAAAATTGAAAATGAGATTAACAATGAAGCAGAGGGAGAAGTAGAAGGATTCAACAATAAAATTACTGAGCTCGAAAATTTAATTAAAATAGCAACAGACAAAGTATCTCCACTTAGAGAAAAAAATATTGAAAACTTGTCCAGAATTCAAAGGCTAAATCTTGAGCTTCAGAGTTTGGATGAGGAAAATACTAGAATACAAGATGAGATAGAGTCAATTAATAAATCAATTAGCACTCTAGATGAAGATATAAACAGAGAAAGAGGAATTATAATAGATGCTAATTCTAATGAAAAAAGACTTAAAGAGGAAAAAGCAGATCTAATTGAAATAGACTCTAAATATTTTGAAACTGAAAAACTATCTAATGAAGATTTAGAAAATGCTAAAAAGGAACTAAAAAAAGAACAAGAAGCAGTAGATGAAGTTGTAAATAACATTGCCGAAGGAAGCATAAATATAAGTTTAGGACCAATTAAAAATGTCAAAAACTCTATAAATAGAGCAAAAGAATTAATTGATAGCAATGAAATCCAACAAGCTGTTACCCTATTAGACAGATGTAATATGGAGCTTGATAATTTCTTAAATGATTTAAAAAATGAAAAAAGTAGACAAGAACTTTTAAACGTAAACGAGAAGTCACAAAATATAAAACAACTTCAAGAAAAATATGCTGACGCATATAGTAAAAATCAATCAATCAAAAATGAGTCGATTAAACGTAATGAAAGAATAAAAACAATTGAAACTGAAATTGAAAGTTGGAAAAATTTATTATCAAATTCAGAAAAAATGGTTGCAGAATTAATTGAAAGAAAAAATAAACTTTCAGATCAATTAAAAAAATTAGAAAATCAACCTAGAGTTCAAGCAGAGAGAAAAGGACAGATTTCTGAAAATTTAAGAATTTCTGATAAAGAAAAAGTTGATAACGATATAGTGATTGAAGAGACTGATAAAAGAATAGAAACATTGAGAACTGAGTTAAATGAAATTCAAGAACAATCTATTCAAATTAGAGAGAGAAAAGCAAGTTCGGGAGCAACTATAGAAGGTCTCCAAAAAAGAAAAAGTGATTTATTAGATAGAATAAATTCTGAATTAAATTTATCTGAAGATAATATTTTAGAAAATTCTAACTTAAATGGTGTTGAAGAATTGCCAAATGCTATTGATCAGGAAGATGCTTTAGATAAAAAAAAACAAGAAAGAGAAAGTTTAGGATCTGTTAATTTAAAAGCTGATGAAGAAACTAGCAAATATGAAGATGAAATTAAAAAAATGGAACAAGATCGTTCAGACTTAGTGACAGCAATAGTAAAATTAAAAGATAGCATTAATGAACTAAATCAAAAAGGAAGAGAAAGATTAATTGAGGCTTTTGAGAAAGTTAATAGAAAATTTAATGAAGTGTATACAAAACTGTTTAATGGTGGAAATGCTAAATTAGAATTAGTCGATTCAGATGATCCGTTAGAAGCAGGGTTGGAAATGCTAGTTAGCCCTCCTGGCAAAAGGCTTCAATCAATAACGTTGCTTTCAGGTGGTGAACAAGCGCTAACTGCTTTATCTTTAATTTTTGCAGTTTTTTTAACCAACCCATCTCCTATCTGTGTATTAGATGAGGTTGATGCTCCTCTTGATGATGCTAACGTAACAAGGTTTTGTAATTTACTTGAAGAACTAATTAAAATTACTAATACAAAATTTATTATTGTAACTCACCACGCCCTGACGATGTCTAAAATGAATAGACTTTATGGGGTAACTATGCCAGAAAAAGGTATAAGTCAGCTAGTAGCTGTTGATTTACAAAAAGCAGAGAGTATGGTTGCCTAAACTATATAAATGCCAAAAGATCCGTTCAAAACTCGCTTAGAGATTGCAAAAAGTAAAATTTCAAAGAAAAATCTCTATAATAAAAAGGATAATCCATCATCTATTGGAACTGCCTTCAAATTGAGCACAGAATTAGTATCAGCTGTGGCTGTAGGGACAATTATTGGGTTTATTTTTGACAAGACCTTTGGTACTAAACCCTGGTTTATATTAATATTTTTTTTTGTGGGTGTGGTTGCTGGAATTACCAACGTAATTAGGTCTGCAAAAAATATGCAAAAATAGATAAAATTTATGGCATCAAATCCAATGACTCAATTCAATGTGCACAGAATTGGGCCAGAAATAAAAATTGGCACATTTGATATTTCATTTACAAATGCAAGTTTGTTTATGATTATTAGTTCAGTTGCAATTCTATTAATTTTTAATCTTGGATCAAAAAAAAATTCATTAATACCAAATAAAATCCAACTACTAGCAGAACTTAGTTACACATTTGTTTCAAAAATGATTAGTGATACAGCCGGCCTTAAAGCAAAACCATATTTTGCTTTTATATTTTCACTTTTTATGTTTGTACTTTTTTGCAACATGTTTGGAATGATACCGTATACTTTCACTGTTACTAGTCATATCATTGTAACATTTGTTTTAGCTGCATTTATTTTTATAGGTGTAACAATTATTGGATTTATGAAACATGGTTTTGGATATTTAAAACTATTTGTGCCAAGTGGGGTTCCTGCAGTGCTACTTCCACTGATTGTAGTTATAGAAATAATTTCTTACTTAAGTAGACCAATAAGTTTATCAGTTAGATTGTTTGCTAACATGATGGCAGGTCATACAATGATGAAAGTTTTCGGAGGCTTTGTAATAAGTCTTGGAATAGTTGGTGGATGGCTTCCACTGAGTTTTTCAGTTGCATTAACAGGTTTGGAGATCTTAGTTGCTTTTCTTCAAGCGTATGTTTTTGCAATTTTAACCTGCATCTATTTAAATGATGCATTAAATTTACACCATTAATTAACATAGGAGGATATAATGGAATTAGAAGCAGCAAAAATGATCGGAGCAGGTCTAGCAGCAATAGCTTTAGCTGGTGCCGGTGTTGGTATCGGAATAATTTTTGGAAATTATTTATCAGGTGCAATGAGAAATCCATCTGCAGCACAAAAACAATTTCCTAATTTGCTTTTAGGTTTTGCACTTGCAGAAGCAACAGGATTATTTGGATTAGTAGTTGCATTAATCATTCTATTTGCGTTTTAAATTTAATGATTAAAAAAATATATTTTCAGTCAATATTTTTTAGCTTCCTTTTTTCATTGGAAGCTTTTGCAGCTGAAAGCGGAGGTATGCCTCAATTAAATCCAGAATTTTGGATTTCACAAATCTTTTGGTTAACTCTAACGTTTGGAATTTTGTATATAGTTTTATCAAAATTAATACTTCCAAAAATTAGTGACAACCTAGAGTCTAGAAAATCACAAATTTTAGAAAATATTGAGGCTGCAGAGAAACAAAGACAAAATAGTGAAGAAAAGCTTAAAGAATATGAAGAAATTGTTTCAAAAAGTAAGATGGAAGCAAAAAATATTTTTAATCAAGCAAGAGAAAAGGCATTAAAAGACATTAGTGCTAAAAAAGACGTTCTGGATAAGCAAATTGATGATGAAATTGGCAAGGCAGAACAAGAAATAAAAGAACTACAAAAAGGTGCAGCCGATAAAATTAATAAGATAGCAATTGAGACTTCATCAGAATTAATTCAAAAACTTATTGGTGCTGAGGTAAACAACAGTAGTATTTCAGCAATTGTAGATGATTTATCAAGAAGAAGTGGAGATAAATATTATGGCAATTGATGCAACTTTTTGGGTAGCAGTTTCATTTGTAATTTTTTTTGGAGCTTTAATTTATCTTAAAATTCCTCAGAAAGTTACTGAGATGTTGGATAAAATGATATCTGATATCAAAAATGAAATTGATGAAAGTGAAAAGTTAAGAACTGAGGCAAAAACACTGCTAGATAATGCACAGAATAAATTAGATACAGCACAAACTGTAAGTAATGAAATTTTAGATGAAGCAAAAAAAGATTCGGACAAATTAATAATTGAGCTAAATGATAAATTTCACAAATCATCTGAAATTAAAAAGAATTTAGCTGAAAATAAAATAAGCCAAATGAAAGAAGCTGCTATCAAAGAAATTAAAGATGCGTCAATTAAAATTGCAGTAGACTCAGTTAAAAAAATTATCACAACTTCCGTTGATAAATCTAAACTTGATGCAGTTTTTCAAAAAAACTTAGATGAAACTAAGGAAGAGTTAAAAAAGATTAACTCATAATATTCTTACAATTATTTTAAAAAAACTATAAATTGTTAAAATGAATTCTATAGTTATTGGTTCAGGGTTTGGTGGAATTGCAGCTGCACTTAGGCTTAGAGCTAAAGGTCATCAGGTAACAATAATAGAAAAACATCCTGACTTAGGTGGAAGAGCAAGAGTGTTTAAAAAAAATGGTTTTACGTTTGACGGTGGACCAACTGTAATAACAGCCCCCTATTTAATTAACGAATTATTTGATTTATTTAAAAAAGATCCCAAAGATTATATTAAGCTTACTCCTCTTAAAATTTGGTACCAATTCATTTTTGAGGACAAAACAAAATTTGATTACTCAGGAAATGAGTCGGAAATGAAAAATCAAATTCAAAATATAAATAAAGAAGATGTAAAAGGCTATGAAAGGTTGGTAAATTTTACAAAAAAAATTTTTGATAAAGGTTTTACGGAGCTTGCAGATGTACCTTTTGATAAACCGTTTGTAATGATGCAACAATTACCTGCACTTCTAAAACTTAAAAGTTATAAATCTGTGTATTCACTAGTTTCTTCGTATATTAAAAGCGAAAAATTAAGGAGAATGCTAAGCATGCACCCTCTTCTAGTTGGTGGAAACCCTTTTTCTACGACCTCTATTTATGGACTAATTCTATACCTAGAAAAAAAATGGGGGATACATTATTCGATGGGTGGGACCGGAAATATTATAAAAGGTTATGAAAAATTAATGAATGAGGTTGGAATAAAGATATTGAAAGAAAGTGAAGTTACCAAGATAATTTCAAAAAATAACAAAATTTCTGGTGTTCAAATAAACAATGAAAATATTATAGAAGCTGATAACGTAATATGCAATGCAGATCCTCCGGCTGTTTACGAAAAATTATTAAATCAAAATAATAATTCACTTTTATTTAATTGGAAAAAAAATCGTATGGAATACTCCATGGGATTATTTGTGTATTATTTTGGAACAAAAAAAGTTTATGAGAACGTTGAGCATCATACAATCAAGTTTGGTAATAAATATAAAGAACATCTAGAGGATATATTTAACAAAAAAAAATTAAATGAAGATATTAGTTATTATCTTCATAGGCCATCAGCAACTGATAAATCAATGGCTCCTGAAGGTAATGATTGTTTTTATGTTTTGGTTCCAGTCCCCAACAATCAATCAAAAATTGATTGGAATATTGAAGGCGAAAAGATGAAAAAATTAGTGATAGAAAAAATGCAAAAGGATTTAATGCCTGATCTTAAAGAAAATATTATAGAAGATTTTTATCTTACACCCGATTACTTTGAAAAAGATTTAAATACTAAATATGGTTCTGGTTTTTCTATACAGCCAAAATTTACTCAATCAGCCTACTTTAGATTTCACAATAAATCAGAGATATATGATGGTCTTTACTTTGTTGGAGCAGGAACCCATCCTGGAGCAGGAGTTCCAGGCGTGTTGTCTTCTGCGAAGGTATTAGATAAAATCATATAATGGCAGATCAAAGTTATTTATCAATATACGCAAAATCATTTAATTGGGCAGGTTTTTTCTTGCCAAAAAAAACTTATTTAAAATGTTCAGCATTGTATGATTTTTGTAGGGTCGCTGACAATATTGCAGATAGCAATGAAGCAATTGAAATAAAAAAAATAAAATTTTTAGATTTTCAAAATAATTTTAATAATAAAAAATTTGATGATCCTATTATTAAAAATATGTGGCAACTCATAAATGAGTTCGATATTCCACTAAAAGTCGTTCATGATTTATTAGATGGAATAAATTCTGATATTCAACAAAGTATAAAATTACTTAAAAAAAAGGATTTATTACTCTACTCTTATAGGGTAGCAGGAACAGTTGGCTTAATGATGGCTAAGATTTTAAGAGTGAATAAAAAAAATTCGTTAAAATCTGCAATTGATCTTGGTATTGCAATGCAACTAACAAATATCTCAAGAGATGTTATTGAAGATCTTAATTTTGGAAGATCTTACATTGATCTTAATTTTGAAGAAATAAGTTCTACTATAAAGCTTTCTGAGAGTTATTATGAAAATTCATTCTACTCAATCAAAGAAATTCCATTTACTTTTCGTTTTGCTATTTTGGTTGCAAGGAGAGTTTATAGAAAAATTGGTTATAAAATTCTTAAACAACAAAATTTAGAAAATTACAAAAAATCAGGTAAAATTTATGTAACTAATATTGAAAAAATAGTTGAAACTTTTTGCTCAGTGTATGATCTAATTAAATTATTTTTGATTAACAAAAGTGATAATGATATTGAGCATAATCATTCTTTAATTAGGGAAGAAATAAATTTAGATGAAAGAATTTGACTATATAATTATTGGCGGTGGCTGTGCAGGTCTATCTCTTGCCTATGAATTAAATCTTCACCAAAAATTAAATGATAAAACTTTGGCAATCATTGAGCCTAGGGATAATTATACTAAAGATAAGACTTGGTCATTCTGGAAAATTTTTTCTCATAACTTTGAGGATTGTGTCAAAAAAAGTTGGAATAATTTTACTATTAATATACCAAATCATACAAAGCATTTAGAATGCAAAAATACTCCTTACCAAACAATTGATAGTGGGTTATTTTACGACAAAACAATTAAATCTTTAAAACAGAATAAAAATATTTTTTTCCTAAAAAATTTAAATGAAATAAATACTTACAATTCATTTATTTTTAATAGTGTTGAGAGCACTGCAAACAGTAAAGGAAAGCTATGGCAGCATTTTTCTGGTTTTGAAATAGAGGCAAAGAAAGATTTTTTTGATGAAGAAATATTCAACCTAATGGATTTTGATTGTGAACAAAAAGATAGTGTTCATTTTTTCTATACACTTCCCTATTCAAAAAAAAGAGCGCTTGTAGAAACTACCTGGATTTCAGATCTCAAAAACTCATCTCTTCAGGATTATGATGAGCAACTTAATAACTATATTAAAAACCATTTAAAAATAAAAGATTTTACAATTAACCATAAAGAGGTCGGTGCAATACCTTTATTTAATATAGATTATATTAAAAAGCCTAATCAAATTAATATTGGAACAGTGGGCGGCATGACAAGATTAAGTACTGGATATACATTTCTTAATATTCAAGAGCATTCTAAGTATATAAGAAAAAATTTAGATAATATTCAAAATACTAGTTTATTTACACTAGGTAAAAAATACCAATTTTTAGATAATATATTTCTAAAAGTTTTAAAAAATAATCCAAAAGATATGGGTCAAATTTTTTTTAAAATGTTTGGCTGCCCTTCTGAAACTGTAATAAATTTTTTATCAAATAAAAGTAATTTATTAGAAGATCTGTCAATTATTTCTAAAATGCCAAAATTAAAATTTTTGAGACAACTTTTTTAATATGATAAATAATATAAAAAGAATAAACTTAAATCATTCTTTTATTTTTTTTTTATTTTGTAATATTATTTCTTTAATCGCTTTTAAAGCTAAAAATTTCTCAATCTCTCCTCTAATTTGTTTATTATTTATTTTAGTTATCGGGGTATCACATGGATCTCTTGATCATATAAAAGGTAAAAGACTTTTAAAAATTTTTGATATTAAAAATGTTTTGTTCTTTTATGTGTCATACATATTACTCGCTATTTTTATAATCCTTATTTGGGTTTTGTTACCAGCAATATCTTTGCTTCTTTTTTTAGTAGTTGCGTCATATCATTTTGGTAAAGAAGATACTCAATTTTTAACAACAAATAATAATTTAATAAATCAACTATTATTCTTTTTCAAAGGATCACTGATTATTCTAGCACCTATGTTTTTTCATTTTAATGAAACAGTTGCAATATATAAATTTTTATTAATTGAAGATGAAGCTTTCTATACAATCTTAGATTATATAGAAACTAATAAGATCCTCTTGATTGGAATTGTTTTAAGTACTTTATCAAGTGTTCTATTATTCATAAAAGAATTTGAAATTAAAAAATTTGTAATTTTTCTAGATTATTTTTCAATTATTATTTTAAATTATTATCTTTCACCCTTAGTAGCGTTTACTTTATATTTTTGTTTTTTACATTCTTTAAGACACACTATTACTTTGATATTTGAAATAGATAATTTTGATTTTAATAGTGGTTTAATTAAATTTTTAAAAAAAGCACTACCTCTTACAATTTTAACAGCTATTTTCTGCTTAATAAGTTTGTTTTTTTTAAACAATATTTATGATTTAAACAGTTCTATTTTAAAAGTGATATTTATAGGTTTGGCGTCTTTAACATTTCCTCATATATTGCTCGAATATTTATTAGAGAAATATGAAAAACAAAACAATTAACGTTTTACTTTCTGCTCCACGAGGTTTTTGTGCTGGTGTTGAAAGAGCTATTGAAATTGTAGAAAAATCAATTCAAAAATACGGTGCCCCAGTTTACGTGCGGCATGAAATAGTTCACAATAAATTTGTTGTTGATGATTTAAAAAAAAAGGGAGCAATTTTTGTTGAAGAACTTGAGGAAATAAATGATAAATCAAGACCAGTTATTTTTTCAGCTCATGGTGTTCCAAAAAAAATACCAGAAGATGCTAAAAATTATAATATGAGTTATGTAGATGCAACATGTCCTCTTGTTTCTAAAGTGCATAGAGAAGCTGAAAATTTAAATAAAGCTGGCTACCATATAATTTTAATTGGTCATAAAAATCACCCTGAGGTTATAGGCACTATGGGCCAACTACCTGAAGGATCAATTGATCTTGTACAAAATGAAGAAGAAGCAAAAAATTATGAGAATAAAGACAATAAAAAAATTGCATTTGTTACTCAGACAACTTTATCTGTAGACGATACAAAAGATATTATTCAAATTTTAAAAAAAAGATTTGAAAATATAAGAGAACCTCAAAAAGAAGATATTTGTTACGCAACAACGAATAGGCAAATGGCTGTTAAAAATATAGCTAAAAATTGCGATATGTTTTTTATAATTGGTAGTAGAAATTCTTCGAACTCAGTTAGACTTGTGGAAGTTGCTAAAAAATCAGGCTGTGAAAATTCAATGTTAATCCATTCAGAAAGTGAAATACCCTATGATAAAATTCAAAATTCAAATACTATTGGTATTTCATCTGGAGCTTCGGCGCCTGAAATATTAGTAGATAATTTTATTAGTGAATTAAAAAATAGATTTACTATTAAGATAGATGAAGTAGAAATAATTAAAGAAGACGTAGTATTTAAAATCCCAAATAAATTAAATTAAATGGCTGTTTACACAAAGATTAATAAGAAAGACATTGATTCAATTAACAATCAGTTTGAAATGGAAAAAATTATGCATTTCAAGGGCATAAAGAAAGGAATTGAAAATACAAATTACTTATTAAAAACAAAAAAAAATAAGTTCATTTTAACAATTTTTGAAAAAAGAGTTTCGAACAGAGAGATACCTTTTTTTATGAAACTAATGGAAATCTTAAATAACTCTAATATTAGCTGTCCAAAACCTCTGAAAAGTAAAAAAGGATTACACTTAATAAATTTAAAAAATAAAAAAGCATGCATTGTTTCTTTCTTACACGGAAAAGATAAAACTAAATTAAATTTAAATAATTGTTTTGAAGTTGGTAAAGTAATTGCAAATATCCATGAAATTACTAAAAAAATAGGCATATCCAGAAAAAATTCAATGGGTATCAAAGAGTTGGGACCATTATTAAAAAGTATAAAATTTAAATCAAAAAAATTTAATAATTTACAAAATTTTTTAGCAAATAACTTAAAAGATATAAAAAAAAATTGGCCCTCAAAACTTCCTCAAGGAGTAATTCATGGTGATTTATTTATAGATAATATTTTTTTTAATAAAAATAAATTGTCAGGAGTAATTGACTTTTATTTTGCTGCAAATGATATCTTTATGTATGAAATTGCAATCTGCATTAATGCTTTATGTTTTGATTATAAAAATCAAAAATTTGTGATGAATAAGCAAAAAATTAAAAAATTAATAAAAGGCTACGAAAGTGTTAAAGAAATTTCATTAAAAGAAAAAAAATCATTAAATATCTTATGCAGGGGTGCTGCAATGAGGTATCTTTTAACTAGATTATATGATTATTCAAATACTCCTAAAACAGCATTGATTAAAATTAAAGATCCTAATGAGTATTATCAAAAACTTATTACGCATAATAACTTAAAGTCTTACAAAGATTATTTAAATTAATGATTGAAATCTATACTGATGGTTCTTGTTTAACAAACCCTGGGCATGGTGGTTGGGCAGCAATAATCAATGAAAATGGAAAAATAAAAAAAATAAGTGGTAATGAAAAAAATACTACCAATAATAGAATGGAATTATTGGCGCCTATTAATGCGTTGAAAAAAATAAATGCCAGTTCACAAATAACAATTTATACAGACTCACAATATGTGAAACTTGGAATTACAGAATGGATAAATAAGTGGATCATAAATAATTGGCAAACATCAAAAAAAGAAGATGTAAAAAATAAAGACTTATGGATTGAATTATATGATTTAAATAAATCTTTAAATGTAAAGTGGAATTGGGTGAAAGCTCACGCGGGAAATCCTATGAATGAAGAAGTAGATTTAATGGCAAAAAAAGCTGCAAATTTAGACTAACTTAATAAAGTTTTCAGCAGCAGAAATTTCACAAGATCCGGTATCTTCCTCTTCTTGTAATTTAACAATCTTTAAATTATCGACTAACATTGTATACCTATTAGATCTAACACCAAGTCCCCTTGCACTTTTATCTACATCAGCTCCAATTCCTTTAGTAAAATTTAAAAATGGATCTCCAACCATTAATATCTTGTCTCCAACATTATGTTCTTTGCCCCAAGCATTCATGACAAATGGATCATTCACTGAAATACAAATTATGTGGTCAATTCCTTTTTCTTTATATTGCTCAAACATGTTCACATATCCTGGGAGATGTTTTGCAGAGCATACAGAAGTGTAAGCTCCTGGAAGGCCAAAAATAACTACTTTTTTATCCTTTAAAAATATTTGAGTATTTTTTTTAACAGGTTCTCCATCCTCCATAACAAAAACATCTACATTAGGGATTTGATCATTTTCTTTTATATGCATTAAATTCTTTCTTTTATGTGTTGTTTGATTTTTTCAACTTCATTATCAATAATATCATAATTTTCTTTTTCCTCCATAACAAACATTAATTCTTTAGGTAGGTCTTCTTTTAAATTTATTGCTTTTTTAATTGCATCTGGAAATTTACAAGGATGAGCTGTTGCTAAAACTATATTATTTCCATCTAAATTGATTTTATCAAAAGCACCATAACCAATTGCACTATGAGGATCTAATACAATTTTAAATTTTTCATAAACCTTACTAATTGTTTTTAAAACCTCTTCTTCATTCATTCGAGCAGATAAAAAATCTACACTTATTTTATCTAATTTTTCTTGATTGATAATATGTTTTCCTTTTTCTTTAATATTTTTCATTGCATCTATTGTTTGCAAATCATCCCCTTCATTTAAATCATAAAGTAGTCTTTCAAAATTACTTGCTACTTGTATATCCATACTAGGAGATAATGTTTCAGATACATTTTCCACTTCATAACTTCCTTTTGAAATAGCTCTATGGAGGATGTCATTCTGATTAGTGGCGACAATCAATTTATTAATTGGAAGGCCCATTTTTTTAGCTAGATATCCAGCAAATACATCACCAAAATTTCCTGTTGGTACCGAAAAATTGATTGGACGTTTGTCATCCTCTATTAAAAAATAGCTATAAAAATAATATACACTTTGAGCAATAATACGTGCCCAGTTTATTGAATTTACACCTGACATTTTGATATCATTTGAAAAAGTTTTATCCGCAAACATTGTCTTGACTAAATTTTGACAATCATCAAAATTTCCATTCACAGCGATATTAAAAACATTTTTGTCTTTTCCAGTAGTCATCAACTTTCTTTGAACTGTCGATACTCTATTATGAGGATGAAGCACAAAAATATTAATATTTTTTTTTCCTTTAATAGCATCAATAGCTGCTGCCCCAGTATCTCCTGAAGTAGCTACAACGATATTTATTTTTTCATTTTGATTATTTAAGTAATATTCATAAAAATTACCCAAAAGTTGCATTGCAACATCTTTAAAGGCTAGCGTAGGACCATGAAATAATTCAAGTACAGATCGATCTCCAACTTTAATAAGATCAACAACATTTTTTTTTCTAAAAACAGAATAAGATTTATCAATAATTTTATTTAAGTCAGCCTCGGTCATGAAGTCGCCAATAAATGGATAAATAATTTTCTTTGCTAAATCATTGTACTCAAGCCCTCTAAGATTGTTGATATCAACTTTGTGAAGAGATTGAGGTATGAATAGACCTCCATCATCTGCGAGACCTTTTATAAAAACATCCTTAAATTCAAAGGTTTTTTTATTATTTCTAGTACTTATGTATTCCATCTAATAATTTTTTTTTCTAAAATATAGATATATTAAAAGGATTGAAATCGCCATTGAAAACCAAGTAATAGCATATTTTTTATGATTGTTAGAAATTTTAGCAGTTACTACTTTAGGTTTTGGTAAACTATAATTACCATTTAAATAAATTATATATTTTGAAAACTTTTTACCTGTATATTTAAAAATATCTTCTCGATTTAATGTAAACCAGTAATTTTTTTCAATATCATTTTTTGGCTTAAAAGAGTTTGCCTTAGATTGAGTTTTTAGAGTGCCAATTATATTATTTTGATTAATTAAATTAATTTCAGGTTTATTTTTTTTATTAAACGGTATCCACCCTCTATTAATTAAATAATTTTTATCATTAATTAAAATAGGATTGATCACCTCGAATCCAGGTTTGCCATTTTCATTTAGATTGTATAGATAAATTTGTTTTTGAAAATCTATTGTTCCTGAAGTTTTGACCCTTAAAAAGTTTTTATCTTCAATACTTGATAGTTTAACTGGTTCATTTTTTAATGAGTTTTCAATCTGATTGATTAAATCTAATTTCCAACTTAGTCTATATAGTTGCCATGAACCTAAGGATATTAAAACTAAAATAATAAAATAGACAAAAACTGAAAATAGAAACTTGTTCTTCAAGAGTTAATTATTAACTTCCCCAAACGTATATTGCTGCAAATAAGAACAACCAAACTACATCTACAAAATGCCAGTACCATGCAGCTGCTTCGAATCCAAAATGATGATCTTTGGTAAAGTGTCCTTTTTTAGCTCTCGCAAGACAAACAGCTAAAAATATTGTTCCAATTATTACATGAAATCCATGAAAACCTGTTGCCATATAGAATACAGCTCCATAAATATGACCAGAGTAATCAAAAGTAGCATGATGATATTCATAGGCCTGAAGCAAAGTGAAAAAGAAACCTAAAATAACGGTTAATGTTAAACCTTGTATAAACCCTTTTCTATCACCTTCTATTAATGAGTGATGAGCCCATGTAACAGTCGTTCCAGAAAGAAGTAAAACCAATGTATTAATTAATGGAATATCCCATGGATCGAATGTTTCAATATCTTTTGGTGGCCAAACGTTTCCAACAAATTCATTTGGAAATAAACTAATATCAAAGTATGCCCAAAACCATGCAACAAAGAACATAACCTCTGATGCTATAAATAAAGTCATACCATATCGGTGATGAATTTGAACAACAGGTGTATGATGACCTTGGTGTTCTGCTTCTATTACAACATCTCTAAACCACATGTAAGCACCATATAAAACTAAAGCTAGCCCTAAATACATTCCCCAAGAAACATCGTTATGCATATAAAATATTGTTCCGATTGCTAGTACTAAGCAAGAGAATGAAACATAGATAGGCCAAGGGCTTGGATCTACTAGGTGGTAATCGTGTTTTTTTTCAGCTGACATTTTTCGTGATTATGATTGTTTATAGTAATCTGTCGAGAAAAAAGTGTACGACATAGTTACATCTTGCAAATTTTTTGTAGTTGGATCATTGACGAGCTCAGGGTCTAAATAAAAAGTCATAACATAAGTTGCTTTTTCTCCAGCTTTAAGTTCTTGTTTTTCAAAGCAAAAACAACCCAATTTGCTATAGTATTTTCCAAAGCTTGATGGCGAAACATTAAAACTAGCTACTCCATAAGTGGTTTCATCACCATAATTTTGAACCTCAAACTCAATTTTGTTTACTTGGCCAACTTTTACATCAATTACATTTGATTTAGCTTTAAAATCCCAAGTAAGATTATTCACATTAGTATCAAATCTAACACTTACTACTTTATCTAAAACTATGTTTGGCGCTTCTTTGGAAACCTGAGTAGTTCCACCAAACCCTGTTATACGACAGAACATGTCATAAAGTGGGACTGCTGCAAAAGAAAGTCCAAGCATAAGAAAAAATATGCCTCCAAGTAATACTGGTGTTAAAGTTTTTTTCTTAATCATAACTGTCTATCAAAAACTCCAACGTTATATAAAGTAAATACAAATAGAAATACCATAAATGCCAAAATTGCTACAGCAGTTAAAATATTTTTTTTCTTAGTTTTTTTGTCAGGTGTCATCATAAAATTTTATCTATTAAAAAAAGAACAAATATCAGAAATAAGTATAAAATAGAATATCCAAATATCGATTTTGCTTTTTTTGCATTAAATTTATTTTTCTTAAAATTATAAAGCTCAAAACACAAAAAATTATAATAAAAAGTTAAAATTAAAGATGGGATTAAAAAAACTAATCCAACAAAATCGATAGCATATGGCATTACAATTACAGGGATCATAATTAAAGAATAGATAAAGATATTTAACTTAGTACTTTCAATACCATTTGTTAATGGAAGCATCGGGATTTTAGCTTTTTTATAGTCATCTGATTTATAAAGGCTCAGCGCCCAAAAATGAGATGGTGTCCAAAAGAAAATGATTAAAAAGAATGTAATAGGCTCTAATGATAAAGAATTGGTTGCTATCGCCCAACCTATAACTGGTGGTAATGCGCCTGCTGCTCCACCAATTACAATGTTTTGTGGAGTTTTTCTCTTTAACCAAACTGTATAAATCAACACATAAAACAGAATAGTAAATAATAATAAGCTAGCCGATATTCTATTAGCAAAAAAATCTAGCGCAATTACTGAAAATATTGAAAGTGCAACACCAAAAACCAAAGCTTGATTTTTATTAACTTTACCAGTTGGTATGGGTCTTAAACAAGTCCGTGTCATCAGCGCATCTAAATCTGACTCGTACCACATGTTCAATGCACCTGCGGCTCCAGCACCAATAGATACAAGAATAATTCCTATAATTGCATCTTTTGTTGAAATAACATTTGGTGCCATCAACAATCCTACAGCACAAGTAAAGATAACCAACGACATTACTCTTGGCTTCATCAATTTAAAGAGTTCAGAAAAATTGAAAACGTCTTCCTGACTTAGATTTCTATTCTTTAATTTAGTCTTAATCATCGGTTCTAAGTTAAAAAATCTAAATAAATATTAGCTAGTAGATTTTTCAATACCCTCTTCATCTTCAAACTTTGGTAACTCTTCAAAAGTATGAAAATTAGGTGGCGATGGAACTGTCCATTCTAAAGTTGTAGCACCTTCTCCCCATGGGTTTTGAGCTGCTGCTTTTTTCTTTGAAAAAGCCCAAATAAGATTTGCAAAAAATACAGCCAAACCAATCACAGAAATGTATGATCCAATTGATGAAATGTAGTTCCAACCTGCAAAAGCATCTGGATAATCAGCATATCTTCTTGGCATTCCAGCTAATCCTAAAAAGTGTTGTGGAAAGAATACTAAATTAACTCCAATAAAAGTTAACCAAAAATGTAATTGTCCTAAAAATTCTGAATACTCATATCCAGACATTTTACCAAACCAATAATAGAAACCTGCAAAGATTGCAAAAACTGCACCTAAAGATAATACGTAATGGAAGTGAGCAACTACATAATAAGTATCATGCATTGCAGTATCAACACCAGCGTTTGCAAGAACCACTCCTGTTACTCCGCCAACTGTGAATAAGAAAATAAAACCTAATGCCCACACCATCGGTGTTTTAAATGAGATAGATCCACCCCACATCGTTGCAATCCATGAAAATATTTTAATTCCTGTTGGAACCGCAATAATCATTGTTGCTGCCAAGAAGTAAGCTTTGGTATCTGTACTTAAACCCACTGTGTACATGTGGTGAGCCCAAACAACAAACCCTACGATACCAATTGCAACCATAGCATAAGCCATACCTAAATAACCAAATACTGGTTTTTTTGAAAATGTAGAAACAATGTGACTGATCATTCCAAAACCTGGTAAAATTAAAATATAAACTTCCGGGTGACCAAAGAACCAAAATAAATGCTGGAAGAGGACGGGATCCCCTCCTGTTTGCGCATCAAAAAAGGCAGTACCAAAATTTCTGTCAGTTAAAAGCATAGTGATTGCACCTGCTAAAACTGGTAATGAAAGTAATAATAAAAATGCTGTAACCAAAATAGACCAAGCAAACAGTGGCATTTTATGCAATGTCATTCCTGGAGTTCTCATATTTAGGATTGTTGTAATAAAGTTAACTGCCCCTAAAATTGATGAAGCTCCTGCCAAGTGTAAACTTAAAATTGCAAAGTCCATTGCAGGTCCTGGTTGACCAGCTTTAGATGATAAAGGAGGATAAATAGTCCATCCACCACCAACTCCTGTTTGACCTGGAGGGCCATCCATGAAAATTGACAATATTAATAAAATAAATGAAGTAGGTAATAACCAGAATGAAATATTATTCATTCTTGGAAAGGCCATGTCAGGCGCACCAATCATGATTGGCACAAACCAGTTGCCAAATCCACCAATCATCGCTGGCATCACCATGAAGAAAATCATGATTAAACCGTGACCAGTAACTAACACATTATATAAGTGATAATTCCCTCCTAAAATACCATCACCAGGATGCATCAATTCCATTCTCATTAAAACTGAAAACGCTGTACCAATAACACCTGCAACAATTGCAAATATTAAATACATTGTTCCAATGTCTTTATGGTTAGTTGAATAAGCCCAACGCTTCCAACCAGTTGGTGTATGATGATCGTCGTGTGATGCAGTTTGTGTATACATATTATTTACTCGCTAGTTTTTTAAATTGATCTTCTTCTATAATCTCTTTTGCAAATTTTATTTTAGCTCCTGACAACCATTCTGCGTAGTCTTCCTCTGAGACTACTCTTACAGTAATTGGCATAAAGGCATGTTTAATTCCACATAGCTCAGAACATTGTCCATAGTAAGTTCCAACTTTTTCAGCTTTAAACCATGTTTCATTAATTCTTCCTGGAACTGCATCTCTCTTAACTCCAAAGGATGGAAGCGCCCAAGCATGTAAAACATCATTTGCAGTAATTAAAACTTTTACTACTTTGTTAACTGGTACAACCACTTCATTATCTACCGCTAATAATCTCGGCTGATTTTCTTTTAAGTCTTTTGTCTCGATCATGTACGAGTCAAAAATAATATTTTCATCTGGATATTCGTATCCCCAATACCACTGGTAACCAATTGCCTTCACTGTGACATCTGCTTTTGGAATAGTGTCTTGTTTGTATAAAATTTTGAAAGATGGAACGGCCATTACAATTAAAATCAAACATGGGATTAATGTCCATAAAACTTCTACAGCTACGTTATGAGTTGTTTTCGAAGGATTAGGATTTCTTGATGCTCTAAATCGAATACATGCATAAACCATCAAAAATAATACAAAAACACTAATTGCAATTATGATTGGTAATAAAATCTTGTCATGAAAGTTGACTATATCTCTCATTGTTGAAGAAGCGGCTTCTTGAAAACCTAATTGCCAGTCTTTAGGCTGGTTAGCAAAAGCATTTGAACCAATAAAATAAGTTAGAAATATATATAAAAATTTTTTCATTTTTTTACCCTATATAGATCGTCTTTTAAAAAATTACACTTTAGTTTTCGCGACAAAATATCAATTAATGGCGTAATTTATGATTGATATTGCGGAAATAACTGCCGTTTCAGATCTCAGGATGTTTTCGTTAATTTTTATAGCCTGAACATCCTTATAAGAGAGAATCTCCTCTCTTTCTGTCTCAGAAAAATCACCCTCAGGGCCAACAACTATACAAGTTGGTTTACTACTAAGTTTTTTTAAATCTAACTTATTATTATCAGAATTAAGATCTGTGAAAATCAGATTAATATCATTCTTATCTAAAAAATTACGAAGATTTTGAGGGTCTTCGATATTAGGAACCTGAATTCTATTCGATTGTTCAGCTGCTTCTATAATAACTTTTTCTAATCTCTCTTTATTTATCTTCCTAACAATTGTTCGATCAAAAATAATTGGCAAAAACTTTGTAACTCCTAACTCTGTTGCTTTTTGGATCATAAAATTAAAGTAATTAGATTTGATGGGTGAAAAAGCTAACCATAGCTCTTTAAAATTCTCTTTTTGTCTTAATTGTTTTGTAACATTAAACTCAACAATACTTTTTGAAATACCTAAAATTTTTGCTTCCCACTCTCCACTACCATTAAACAAAGAGAAAACTTCATTTTCTTTAATTCTCATAACCTTACTTAAATAATGAGATTGTGACTTATTAAGTGTGGCAGTTAAATTAAGTGATAAACTTTCGCGATAAAATAATCTAATATTACTCATTAAGATAAGTTTAATTATGAAAAATATTAAAGCAATAATTTTTGATGCATACGGAACTTTATTTGACGTGAATTCAGCTGCAGAGAAATGTAAAGATAAAATTGGTGATAAGTGGGAAGGTTTTGCAAATTATTGGAGAACTACTCAACTAGAATATACTTGGCTTAGAAGTCTAATGAAAAGACATAAAGATTTTTGGCAAGTAACTGAAGATAGTTTAGATAAATCTATGAAAGCTTATGAAATTGATTCTTCAATGAGAAATGAATTATTAGATCTTTATAAAATTCTTTCACCATTTAGGGAAGTGCCAGAGGTTTTAAAATTACTTAAAGAAAAAAATTTAAAACTTGCAATTCTTTCAAATGGTACACCTACCCTTCTTAATCAATTAGTTAAAAGTAATAATTTAGATAATTTATTTGATGATCTTTTTTCAATAGAAGAAGTTGGTATTTATAAACCCGACTCTAAAGTTTATGATATTCCAATTAAAAAATATAATATTCAAAAAAATGAAGTTGCTTTTTTAAGTGCTAACACTTGGGATGTATCAGGGGGTGGAAATTATGGCTTCAATTCTATTTGGGTAAACAGAAATAATAATATTTTTGATAACCTTGATTACAAACCTCAAAATGAAATCAAAAATCTAAAAGAGTTACTCAATATTATCTAATTCTATTTTCTTCAAAGTTTTTATTGAGTTTTAATGCAATAGTTCTCGTGTTTTTTCTATTCCAGTCAGAAAAAGATTTTAAAATAGGAATTACAGATAAGCCAAATTCAGTAAGTGAATACTCTACTTTTGGAGGTACTACTTGATGAACTTTTCGATTCACAATGCCATCAGTTTCCAACTCTTTAAGTTGTTTAGATAACATTTGTTGAGTGATAGTTTTTAATACTTTTTTTAACTCATTAAATCTTACCGTCTTATTGTGAAACAGTGTAAATAGAATTCTTATTTTCCACTTACCGCCAAGAAAATATATAGCTCTTTCAGCTGGGCAATTAATTAATTCTTTCATGTCACTTAAATAACTATTTTATTTTAATTATCAAGGTATGATTTTGAATACTAGTATGAAAATTTTGCGTACTTGTATAATTTATAACAAATCATTAGTTATGTTCCAAACTAATCGAAAGGGTAAATATGACTAAAGGACAAAGAGCAGGAGATGGGCCAATCGCAGTAGAGGTTGAGAAAGATAAATCTTATTATTGGTGTAGATGTGGGAAGAGTTCAAAGCAACCATTTTGTGATGGATCTCATCAAGGTTCAAAATTTACTCCAGTTGCATACAAAGCTGAAGAAACAAAAAAAGTATTTTTTTGTGCTTGTAAACAAACTAACAACCAACCACTTTGCGATGGTTCACACAGTAAGTAATGATTAAAGCAAGTAAAAGAACTAAAAATATGAACAACATCTTAGATCTAACTGGTAGAGTGCTTATTTCTCTAATTTTTTTGTTAAGTGGAATTAACAAAATTGGAAACTATGAAGGAACAGTTGGCTGGATGGAGTCTTTAGGTGTGCCTGGCATTTTTTTAATACCAGCAATCATACTTGAGATAGGTGCACCAATATTAATTATGATTGGATATAAAGTAAAAGTTTCAGCAGCTTTATTAAGTATATTTTGCATTGCTACAGCAGTTATTTTTCATAATAATCTTTCTGATCAAATGCAGTTTATATCTTTTATGAAAAATATTGCTCTTGCTGGGGGTTTTTTATTCTTAGTTGTTAATGAAACAAAAGATTTCAGTCTAGATAAAAAACTAAATAATCGTTAATTAACTAAATATATATAAGTGTCTTGATGCTTTAAATTAAGACACTTATTAAAAAAAACATATTATTTTAAGATTTAATTTATTAGAGTAAGGGTATTAATGGACAAGCCAACTATAGCAGATAACAAACCTAAAAAAGTAGAACTAGTACAAAATGAAGAATACATGTTTTGTACATGTGGAAAATCTAAAAACCAACCATTTTGTGATTGGTCTCATGCTGGTAGTTCATTTGAGCCTATAAATTTTAAAGCTGAAGAAACTGGTAGTGCTTATCTTTGTATGTGCAAACATAGTAGCACCAAACCTTATTGTGACGGTACGCATAAAAATTTTACCTCTGATCAAATTAATAAATCAGAAGAAGTTTCAAGCACTAATGAAATAACGAGTACAGAAGAAGAGCCACATCTTGCATACATCCATGAGCTTGCAAAAAATGGCTTAACAAAACTTGGTCATCATGGAGAAATGGGAGCAATGGGTGTTCCCTCGAAAGACTTACCAAAGTGGGAAGATATTCAAATACTTACAGCTCAACTAGCAAAAAAACCTCTCCTAGATAACGATAAAGTTGGAACAGATATAATTATAGGCAAAAACTCAAAAAAACCTCTAACATTAAATATTCCAATTTTTGTATCTGACATGAGTTTTGGCGCACTATCAGAAGAGGCAAAAATTGCTTTGGCAAAAGGTGCAGAGGGAGCTGGTACAGGAATTTGTTCGGGAGAAGGTGGAATGCTTTTAGAAGAGCAAAACAATAATTCAAAGTATTTTTATGAGCTTGCCTCAGCTAAATTTGGTTATTCAGAAGATAAATTAAAAAATATTCAAGCATTTCATTTTAAAGGTGGTCAAGCTGCAAAAACTGGAACAGGTGGACATTTACCAGGGAACAAAGTTAAAGGAAAAATATCTGAGGTAAGACAAATTCCAGAAGGTGAAGATGCGATCTCCCCTTCTACTTTCAAAGACCTAACAACTGTTGATGATTTTTTAAATTTCTCAAACAGAGTTAGAGAGTTAACTGGTGGTA
>Ga0255763_1001483_pt1 | contig 24165 bp, 13 predicted proteins | sample 041ome_2_FD_179963 | JGI IMG/M metagenome (GOLD analysis project Ga0255763, IMG submission 179963) | Coastal salt marsh microbial communities from the Groves Creek Marsh, Skidaway Island, Georgia - 041406US metaG (version 2) | ecosystem: Environmental > Aquatic > Marine > Intertidal zone > Salt...
TTTTTAAATCTTTTCGAGGCGCGAGCGTTTTTTATTTGTTTCATTTGATTGATGGCGACGCGTCGACCTTTTCGTCTCTCTTCTCTCTCTCTCTCTCTCTCTCTCTCCGAAATAAAGGTGGCACGCCGGAAGGAGTCGTTCTGGAGGACGAGAAGACTTTAGAAGAGTGCGGCATCACGCGCTCGATGGGTTTGAACGAGTACCTCTGGGTGGATTCCAAGGAGAATCAAGAGAAGTACAAAGAAGAAAAGGCGCGAATGTTTAAAATCTTACCGAACCACGAAAAGTTCATGGAGGAGTACGCGGCGGAAAATCCAGGTAAAGGCGACTTTGACGCGCTGAGCGACGAGATTTTGGAAAAAGGAGCGCCGAATAAAGGCTCTAAATTGTTTAAAGAGACAATCAGCGACGAAGAGTATTTTAAAGACGCGGAGAAAATTCAAGCGAAAGTGGAGCGAGAGTTGGAGGAGTACAACGCGAAGGAAGACGAGGAGAGAGAGAAAAAATCCGGGAAAGAAGAACAAGAGTAAAAGAAACAAACGCACGCGAGCGTAACGACGACTGAGGAGGAGCGTGCGTCGTTCCGATGATGATAATGGAAAACTATTACTATTCGTACATGAATACATTTGAAACATTTTTTTTACAAAGTACATATAATATGAAAGTTTACGCTCCTTCGCGCCGGTGGAGTTGACTCGCCACTCGTTCTTCTTCTTCTTCCTTTTCTTCTTCTTCTCTGGCAGAGCTTGTCCCGACGTTATTGTTCAACCGTAACTTTACGATGGAATATTTAGGGACCGATAATCGCGATGGCCTGAGCGCGTAAAACACGAGCGAGGAGACTATAAAACCGAACGGAATAAACACGGTGATGGCGCCGACGCTCGCGGCGAACGCGAGCGCGGCGACGCAGTTTTGATAGTTTCCGTCTTCCCATCGGAGCGTTTCTTTTCGAAGCGTTTCCATAAAATCCGCGAAATAGGAAAGTTGACACTGCACCCAAAAGATCACTTGCATGGTTTTATCGAACATGGCGTCGTTGAGCTGCTTCGGTCCTCTCAATAAGCCTTCGTTTTCGAATTCCGTGCCGCGCACGACGGTTGAAAACCAACCGATGGGCGCGTCAAACTTTGAGCCGGGAGGGAAATTCGTAAACTCCGAAGCCGAATCGGAACGCAAAAGCTCGTTATTTCTCGACTTCTCTGCTCCAAAGAGGCACGCGGTCGTTCCGTCGTTGTTCGACGAACAATGCACGACAAAACCGAGACACATGCAAGAGACGATGTAGTTTGGAAAGAAGCAAAAGAAGAGCACCGCGAGGTGTAAAGAGGCGCTCGAGGAGTAATCTCGCCAGCGCACCGCTCGTTCGAGTCTCTTCAAAGCGTACGCAAAAGGTTGCAACGCCATACTGATGCGAATTACCGCAGCTTTCGCGCGAATAGAATCGATGCCTAAGGCTTCTTCTTCTTCGTTTATGTCATCCACATCGCTGCTAGAGGAAGCCAGCGGATCCCGAGGGGGAACCGTCGCAAACTCTCCAATCTTGGCTCCTCTCCTCCCATGTTCTCCCGCCGCCGCAGCGAAGCTCGAATTTGCGCTCGCTAAAGCAGACGAGGACAACGACGACGATGGTGGTATCTTCTCAAACATCAGCGTATCCACAATATTGCTGGGAAGCTTGTTAACTCCGGCGATTAAAGCCAGGCGTTGCGCTTCTCGCTTCTCGCGCTCTTCGCGATGATGGCGAGTATTCATACCACCTCCGAATTTGCTGCTGAGATGCGCGAACGCAACGGAAGGATCCCGGACTAAGATATCATCGTCCATATCGCTTATGCCGAATAACAATTCTCGCGCGAGTTGCTTGCCCCTGGCGTAATATCCAACACTCATGGCCGCGTCCTCGAATCCTCCGAAAGAGGACGACGCGGGAATCGCATCCGCGTCGTTCGCATCACTACTTTTGCTTTGAGCAGCAATAAAAGTGCGATTAAAGAGACCGTTGCTTTTAGCTTTTCGGAACGACGCTTTAACGGTGATTTCTCCAGTTACTTCGCTATCGTCTTCGGAGCGCAACGGAACAGTTGCGACGATATCTCTCCCAAACGATGGGAGCGAGGATGGATATATCGTACACACGCCGATGCGTTCGTCTGCTCTGGCTCGATCGAATACTCCGATATGAACCGGTTTCGTGATGTCACGAATAGCGACGTCCAATTCTCGTTTCCATCCGGCAGGAGATCTCGCTGATGCGTTCGGTAACCACGCCCACGAAACGTCGTGTCGAATCGCAATCCCAGGAGCTGACCCCGACGGAATGTGTCGCATTTTCAAAATGCGAACGCGCGTGGAACCAACAATTGGAGCCGCGAGCGGGTCAATCGAACGAACAATGCGCGTCGCGACTTTCACCTCACCTAAATATTCCGCATCACTCGTCTCGGTACTTCCTCCATACGTGAAAGATGTATTGTTTGATGCCTCACCGCTCGATCGCGCGGCGACGGTACCGGTTGCGCTCGTCGCCGTTGTGCCAGACTGATCGGCGCGCTCAGTAGCCGTGAAACCAGACAAGGTCGAAAGCGGTTTTAATTTTGATTTACCCGCGAAAGTAAACTCACCATTCGCGTCCACGTTCACGTTTGACTTCACTTTTGCTTTTTTCGGGGTTCTCAACAACTTGAACTTGCCATTACCTAGTGCCAACGGAACGCCCGTTCTTTGGTTGATCTTGAAAAAGCTCGATCTAGAATCTTTGCACACCGTCTTTGGCATTCCCGAGCAATCGATGCAAAAGCGTCCAATCTTGACGTTTTTCGCGCCTTCTTTATTCGAGTAAACGTCAATTTTCACGATCGCATTTACAATCGGTTCTTCCACCTCAAAGCAGACGACGTCGCTGTCTTCTTCCAATTCTCTCTTGTTGCTTTTGCCTTGAAAGAAACGAGTCGCCGGTTGCCCTGCTTTTTTCGCTTTGAAGATGCCTAAATCTCGCGAGTCGTTCAGCAATGAGCATCTCAAAACGACGCCGTTAGAATTTCTCCCGGCTTCAGCTTCAGGGATACCTCTCACACTAGTGATGCGCACGAATACCTTACACGTTCTAGGGGCGACTCGAACGACGGGTCGATTCGATACGTCTTTGCGCAACGGACCTTCGCCAAACAAAACCGCCGCGTTGTCATCGTCCGAGGAATCCGCGTCATCGTCGTCAATATTGTGCAGTGCCATGTGTAACTCTTTCGCAGCCTTTGAGGACGCAAAATCTTTCGACTTGCCACGCTTGAGAGTTTCTGGACGAATGTTTGGTGCACCGACCTCGATAGCTTCGGAGCGCGTGCCTAACCAGGCGCGACACCGGATACTTCCGACACCTTTAGCTCCATTCTTCGTGGCCGGTTTCGGATTCACGTCTTGCAGAGTCGCCTCGATGTTCTTTACCGCGGATAAATTCGCGGTGAACGGAACAGCCGCGCGCGAGCTCGTTTCCAAAATGGCCAATGGGATCGAAGCTTCGCCCAGTGCTAAAGTCGCGTAGGTTGTCCTCGACGTTTCGCCCATTGCTCCGTCGTCGTCGTCGTTCTCATCCTTGTTTTTTAGAATTGGCACCGTAATAACGACCGCAATGCGTCCGGCGTTACAGTCAACATCCGCGGCGGGGAACGCGAAGAATTTCTCCACTTCAAATCTTTGAGCGCCTGAGTCGCTCGCGTTACTATCGCCTCCTTTCAGAATGCTGTCCACATCGTATCCTAATCGCGTCGCTTTCGCCGAAGACGCGTGCTGACCGACCGATATGTTTATGACCGGTTTAGATCGTTTATCTACCCTATCTCGCAAGCGCTCATCTAATAATAAAGAATATATTTCAACGAACACGAATCGCTCTGGATGATAGCCAACGCGTAACGCTGCTATAGCACCTCTCTCGTATTCCGGACGCACGCCGTGTAAAGACTCGTTATCTTCCGTATCCACGTGTTGGTCCTCGTTCGCTTCTAATCCTGGCGCACTTTCAAGCATTGATACTATGCAATCGAACGCCTGGTCTCGAAACTCGCCGAAATTTTGGAATCGAACAGCCGTTGCTCGAGTTCCCGAGTTTTTTTTCTTTCCATTCTTTTTCCTCTTCTTCGCCGAATTCTGTTGCACTAAACTTTGCGCCGTGACCCACTTAACGAGAATCTCGTGTTCGCCGTTAATCTGTAAGGCCTGGAAATCGCCCGCGTGTGCAAACCATCGCTTTCCCTCGCCGCCATCAAAACACGCGCAAAATGGGTCGCGGAAGATGCGCAAAACACCTTGCGCACTCGAAAGCGCGCAATCGAACGATCCAAGACATTCCGCCGTGTACGGAAGATTAAACGCTCTCGCCGTCTCGATGTAATCACTATTCTTAGCCGAGTTGAATGAAGTGTCGAACGAATTATCCCCCGCATGCATTCCGGCATTATTCGGTTTACTTTTATTTCCAAACAGTTCGTCAAACGTCGGCAGAGATAAACCAAAGCTCGAAAAATCCGGCATTTGGAAAAATCCGAAAATGTATTGACTATACGACGTGCTTCCCGACTTCTCCGTTCCCGTGTGCGTTTGCTGTTGCGAACTGGCGTGATCGAATTCCTCGGTCGCATCAAACGTGTCTTGATCTGACATCGTGCTGTCGTCAGAGTAAAAATTATTACCGCCTCTACCGTTTTTGTTCCTATACCCGATTCTCGAATCCAACGACGAATCATCGACGTCCTCCTCCTCTCTCGTTTGATCGCTGCTCAAGCTCGTCACCGATTCTCCGTCCTCTGATGTCGATGGCAAAATCCTGTTACCACCTCGCGGATCTTCGTTTTCGTATTCGTCGTCGTCTTCGTTGTTAAACATGCTCGCTAAATCTCCTCTCGAACTCGCCCTCGCCAACCCAATCATTGAATCTAACCTTCTCTTCATGCCGCTCCTCCTCTTACTCCTCCTCTTCGCGTTGCTCCACGGCTCCAAATACGACGTCGACGTCACTTGTTCTCCACTTTCCGTGCTTATCGTTCTAGCTATGATAAGAAAACCTTTCTCCAACCACCGTCTCGTCTCCAACAAGTTCAACTCGTCCGTCTCCACCCACACGTCGCCGTCCCATCGACTCTCCACCGTACTCGTCGCCCCGTCTGGGTACACAATAACTCTCCGTTTCCCGATTTCTGTTATATTCGTCAACGAAACTCCGTTCTCGCTCACCAAAACGTCTGCTAACGTGTTCTCTTTGTGCGAAATCGACCGTATCTCGCACACGTCCACCGTTTTCGAAGCTTCGCTCGTGTTTCTCACGGATGCATCTAATTTCGACCGCGCGAACGCCACCCCGCAGTGGCGCACGAAATCCCGGTAGTTGTGCACCACGGACGTTTCCCACGTTCCACTGTTTGTCGTTTGTCGTCGCGCGCGCATTCAAGAGAGAGAGAGAAACGGGGTGAGCATATAAAAGAGACGCAAAAAATGACGAAATGCGCGGCAAAGATCGAAGGGAGAGAGACAAGAAGGAAACAAAGAGGAACGCGTCCGAGATAAAATCGATATATATATATATATATACACACAAAGCGCGTGTCGAACAAAGACCGCACCTGAAGTTTGGTTTCTGCCCAATCTCCGCCCCATCGGGCGGGTCTGGCTTCGGAACGATCCGTGCGGTGGACATAATAGTGTTTTGGAGCTTTTTTCTTTTCCTGTTGGAAAAAATGTTACTTACTAAGATTTAGGGTTTCATGCCGTGCTCAAAAAATACGCGCTTTGGTGTAAAAACACGGCAAAAGACGGCAAAAAGAAACGATGTCTTCTTCGTCTTCTTCGTCGTTCGCGACGTTCTTCGCGTCGCCGCTGCTTCTGCTATCGTTGCTCTTTTCGTCTGCGTTCTTTCTTCGAGAAGCGAGCGGTGGATCGTGCGCGCTTTCGCGACAACACACCGTTTTCTTGAGCGCCCCCGAAGGCTCGATCTCCGATGGTAGCCCAGAGACGGAGTTGTATCTGACGCAAGAGCACGAGTGCCGGTGGAAGATTACCGCCGCTGGCGAGGAAGAGAACGAAGAAGACGACGACAACGCGTCGTCGGAGCAAAAAGAGGAGAAAAAGACGACGAGAATCACGCTCGCGCTGGAGTATTTCAACTCGGTTCTAGGAGAAGACTTTTTGAGAGTGTACGATGAAAACGAAGAAGAAATCTTAGCCACGTATTCCGGAGACGTCTTCCCGCACTCGATCGCGTTTAAAAATCAGTCGTCTTTGACCGTGGAGTGGAAAAGTTTGAATCTGAATCGCGATAAGGGGTTCAGAGTGCACTATTTTACGGATAGGATGGATGGAGTGAAGTGTTTGAACGATTGCGATCGGGTAGGGGTGTGCACGGAAGCGAACGTTTGCCGGTGCCCGAAGGGTAGAGCCGGAGCGGACTGTTCTATCGTCGTGCATCAGCTCGTGATGGAGAAGAAAGAGAACGATACGGATGGATCGACGAAGCGGTTTCAAGGGTATTCGTTGTTGAGGAGCGAACCTGGGGAGTGCGCGTATTTGAACGTCGATGTGCCAAAAGAGAGTTTGAGCGGCGACGGCGCGTCTTTCATGCGGGTGGAGGCGACTTTTCCGGACGGTCTCGACGGCGACGCAAGACCTTCTCTGTTCATTTCGAACGCGTTGGATATGAACGGAACAAACTTTTACGTTCCATCGAGTGGATATTGCGAAACAGAACCGCGCGGGTGCGAGTGGATCGACGAGGACGAAACGACAAAGAAGGAGGAGAAGAAGAGCGGTTCGTCGTCGCTTTCAGCTGGTGATGAACATATTGCTTTCAGAGACTATTCTTTGCTTCTTTCGACGCCAGAGAAAGAAAAGGAGGATACTAACGCGACTCAGTTTACAGTCACTGCACCACAGATTCCAACGTTTCACTATTACAATAAGTTTGACATGAAATCTTACAGCGTTTTAAGTCCGATTCATTCGCTGCGCGTCGACAACGTTTCGAGCGATAGCCGGTTCATAATCGCCGTTTGCAATGTTCGAACACCACCACTTCCCTCGGCGTTTAAAACGCACGAGTTACAAAATTTCATCCCGGAAGAAGTGGGGAAAATGGATGGCGGAAGCGGCGGTGGCATTCAGTTCTGGTCCAGCGTCGCATCTAAAGAACCGAAAACAGACGTCGTTTCGCTTGTTAAAGTTGTTCTTTCAAACGAAACTAAAGATTCGTGTGTAACGGATTGCAACAACAATCGCAGCAGATGTTCTGCAATAGGAACGTGCCTCTGTGAACGTCCGTACGCTGGCACATACTGCGAGAGCAAAATGAAAATAATTGAGCCAGATGGGGTTGTGCACACCTTTTCGGAAACACTCGATAAAGGAGGCTCTGCGAAAATGTACATTTCTATTCCGGAACGTCCGAGCGACTCCGACGGCATAAACGCGATAAAAATTGAAATTTCGCACGAAAACAATCCTTCTGCATTAGGTACAGTGCTGGTTCGTCGCGATACGAACGTATCGAATGAGTTTTCCGATAACGTATCGGATCGGATGGTTGTTTGCGCGGCTTGGCCGCACGAAGAATTATATCACGGCGAAACGCGTTGTCTCTCGTTTGGGTATTTCGCAGACTACGCCGCGAATACGGAAGGCGCGACGAGCCAGCAAGAATCGCAGTTTGTGAACGCGCTTTCGATCGTGGCGAGCGATTACGCGCGATTGGAGATTCCAATTGAGAGCGTGTTTGAGGGTAGCAGCAACGCCACGAGGCAAAACTTTTCAGCCGGATACTACGTGACTGTAATTAATCATCACGCGATATCCGGCGAGCGAATGTCATTCGACGCGCGCGTATCTTTCGAGTACGAAGATTATTCCGCCACGAATGAAAAAATGCCAACTTGCTCGTTCAATTGTAGCAACCATGGCATTTGCGTGAATGCGGGTTTCTTTAGAGGAATGTGCGTGTGCTTCAAAGGATACGCCGGTCTTTATTGTCAAAACAACGCTACGAAGTTAGCGGCGAATGAGGAGAGCGTCGTTGAACGAAACATTAGGCCTGGCGATTGGGAATACTTTTACGTCGAGGGCGGAAATTCCAACCCGAGCGCATCCGCAATTCTCTCCGTGCAAGTCATAAACTACGAGGATGTTAACGGCATACCCGAACTCTTTGGCAAAAGAGTCGCTAGCCCTGCTTCCGTACACGGCGCCTCTACCGATGATGGGAACACGAAAATTATGTTCGAAACACCAGTTCCGGTGAAGTACATCCACAGCGATTTCACGAACACGTCGGTATTTACGCTTAATTCGTCGCTCGTATCGTCCGGACCTATCGGAGATGAAGCAAACTCATTTTTGAGTTTTCAGGATGATTTTAAAATCCCTCGAAATGCTTCAATAAGTGACATCTCATGGAAAACTTTGCGAATTGACGCAACACCACCGTCGTATCTTTCCGAGGCGTGCTTGGCGGCGTATTCCGCCGAAGAAAGGAACTATTTCGCTTATTCAAAGTGTCCGTCGCTGACACCAGCAAGTGGCAGAGAACTCGTCATAGACGGAAGTTTAAAGACTCCCGGGTTGATTCAAGACGGTAAAAACGCTGGCATCGAGTTGTTTGAAAGCGTCGACGACGACGATTTGGGTGTCTTTGACGGTAGTTCTAAAGACGATAAAACATCGTTCGAAGACGCAAATTGGGTATCTGGTGAGATTGTAATCACTTGGAGAGCGTTCGTGAGAACTGGATACGATGTTGAATCCGTAGCGCAAACGCAATGTACGAGGATTGATTGCATCGTACCGGAATACCTATTCGCGAATTTCACGGTTTATCCAAACGAAACGTGGAGTTTTGGCGTAAGGAGTGCCAAAGTACGCCAATCAGACACGGCGATTGAGCCGAGCGGCGGAACTCGATTTGAAGGAAGCGAGAAAGATTTGCACATCAAAGTATCTTTACTCCTCACCGAAAGCGGCGGTATTGATTCTTCCAAGCTATGCGTCGCCAACTGCAGCGGTATCGGTCGATGCGTCAACGGCGTGTGCGCATGCCCTCTCAATCTCACCGGCGTTGCATGCTCGATACCGATTGAACTCTTGACGTTGGAAGATACGCTCATTGAAAAAAATGGAACGTCTCTTGTAATTTCTGAGAATGTTACCGACGTTCGAGTGTTACCTGAAGGCGCGTTCGATGTTTACAGATTTCGCGTAGCAAACGATACCTCCATAGTCAGAGCGACGCTCGACCACGCTTTACACCATGGATCTTCACCTCGATTGTTCCTGAGAAGAAACGCTGTTCCGATTTATTGTCCTCCGGGCTTGCGCGGTGGATTTCTGAACGATGGTGACGGTGAGGTCAACCAGAACTTGTACGCTGGCGATGGCGACATTTGTAGAGACGCGTACGACGCGTTTGATGCGCTCGAAACTAGAGATGAATCGTCGGGCAAGTTACCTGAAGCAAAAATAATACCAAACAAAACTCACAATTCCACCGACGACGCCGACATCGACGATGGTGATGATTATCATCCGTTTGGCGAGGAAGAAAAGTATCTCGTGCAGCACGAAGCCAGCGTGAAGGTAGCAGACGTTCCAAGAAGATATAACATGAGCGGATGGAGTATCGGTTCAGAAGAAGATGAAGGAGAAAGTGCCGATTGGTGGTTTCTGACTGTATTCAACGACGCTATCGGCGCTTCTGAAAGCTTGATATATCGCGTATCCATACAAACGCTCCCTTCCTACGGCTGGTGCCAGAAGGAGTGTAAAAACAACGGCGTTTGCGACAAACTCAAAGGCATTTGCGAGTGTTCGAAAGACTTCATCGGCGACGCGTGCGAAATCCCTCTCATCTCGATTGAAAACGGTGAAACGAAAACGTATGAAGATAGGTTAGATTCGGGCGAGGCTGTCGCGTTTTCTTTTGAAATCAGGTGCCAAAATCAAAAATTTGCGCTGGATGTTGAAAAATTGAATGATTATTCGGCGTTTGCAAACTCTGGTCCTGAACTCTACTTTGGTCTATCTCGCGGTGACGTGCCGAAGTTTGATTCCAAACGCGGCGTGTGGAAATCGGATTTGTTCGAAACTATTCCAAACGTCGACGTCGGCGGAACGTTGGGGTATTACCTTCGAGGAGAAACCTCGGCACCTGTTGGAAAATATTTCGCCATAGTCGCTGCAGGTTTCGGGCAAAGCGCTTTATTAAATGGTGTTGCGGCGAAGCTTTCTGTCTTTGGAAGCGACATTCCGAACGAGAGCGAAACGAACCAAAGTAGTAATTGCTTATACCCGAGCGGAACGCTTGGTGTAAACGTCAAAGACGAAGTAGAAGAAAACAAAGATTCTGTCATATTGGACGTTTACGAGCTCGATTACGGACCCGATTGCAACTGTTACATGGCGAGCGTGAAAAAAATTACTACAGCCGGAGGTTTCGAATCAATAACTGCTAATATAGTATTTCCCAAAGCGCGGCCTTCCTCATTCACGTTACCTTTTTATTACTTGCGTAACGACGTGCGAAAGTACGCCGGAACAGCACCAAATGAAGAGGTAAACGTTGAATATCAATCTCCAGATCCACGCACAGCGCTTGCATCGAACGATATTGTCCCCGATGCGTGGGATCGCGAAGGTTGCAACGCCTACATCTCCGACGACGTAGAAGGCAAAATCTGTATAGTCGCAAGAGGCGGATGCCCTTTCGACGAGAAAACATTGAATTGTCAAAACGCCGGCGGCGTGGGTTTGTTGATTGTCAATGTCGACACGTACGAAAGTCGGATTCCTGCACCGGCCGCTGATAATTGGCGAAGTTTCCCACAAAATAAAATCACCATTCCGACGTTTTCAATAGGACAGGTCGATGGTGATACTTTGTTAGAAAAATACACGAGAGAGTCAGCTTTGCAGCCAGATGACGCGACAGAGTCGCGCACGCTTCTTGAAATGTTTTCTTACATTTGCAAACTTCCATATTGCAAGACGTGCGCATTTGGATTAGGCAACCCGTCCGATAACTGTACTCAGAATAAATGTCCTGGACTAGATCCGACTTTTTCTGTCGCGTGCAACGGCAGAGGTGTCTGTACCGAAGAAACCTCCTTTCGGTGCGACTGCGAGGAAGGCTACGAAGGCGAGAGTTGCGAAAAGTTTGCAACCCCGCCCGTGTTTACTCGCGTGCCAGCAGTTGATATCGCTTTAGAGTTGGCGTCCAACGAAATCGCTTCGTTTACTTTCGGAGCGTCGTTATCAAACGCGACGACAGAAAAAATGGACAACGGTATCAAATTCAGAGTTGTGAACGCTCGGTCTGTTCGAGCGGCTTCTATCGATACAAACACGGGAGCGTTTCTCTTTGACGCGACAAAAATAATAACTACCACGGATGCACAACAACAACAAAAGATGGAGATCGACGTGACGATCGAAGCGATTGATCCGCGTGGCGAAAGTGCTCAAATTTCCTTCCCTGTTTTCGTCTCGAACGTACCAAACGTGGCGGGAAACACGGAGATTCAAAGAATAGCCGCCGGCGGATGGACGATACGCACGCTCGGAGAAAAGAGCACAACGGCGAGCAGTAAAGAAGAGCAAGGAGATGGCGAAAACATGGAAAAATCAGCATCCGCAGACGACGACAACAACGATGAGAGTGAAAAAGAAGACGTGAAGTTAGAGAAATCCTTCGGCTTTTTGTTCTTTGTCTCTATGTTCGGCCTTGTCCTTTTCGGCTTGCTCGGATTTAAACTCTTGAAACTTCGCAACCGAAACTTACACCGAAGAGGTTTAAGACACGTCGAGCTCCCGGAATGGAACGCCACGGATGACGTCGAAACGCTTCGATCGAGATACTTTGAATCCAACACGGATGAAGTCCGTACCATCGCGTAAAAAATTGAAAGAGAACTTTCATGCGCTTACGCGTCTTCAAAACAAATCCCTTTAGACTTTTAATCAACTTTTACTAAATCTTTGTTTCAATCACAACCAATAATACTACACAACTACTGCTACTCAAAGCATGCCTCCTCCAATCACCCCGGCTTCTTGTAACTCTTTCTGCAAAGCCTCGTTCCCTTGCAACAACTCTCTGAAATTCCTCTCGATTTCCTCGATTTTTCCCTCTAAAAATGTTCTCTGGTTTTGACAATCGTCCAGCATCTTCTCCGCTTTTTTCACCGTTTCCGCGAGCTCTTTCTCGATCTGCGGTTTTGATCTCAACACAAATCCTCGTCCTAACGGTTTGTACAAGTTCACTTCGCTCTTGCCGTCGTCGCTCGTCGTCGCAGATAACTCCTTCGCGGTCAATAACGCCCTCTGTTTATCGACGGACTTTTGCTGAAATTGCGCGTGCAATTGCTTCAACTTTTGCGTGGTTTCGATGTACTTTTGTTGCAGTTCCATGAATTGCTTTCGCTCGGCGGACGGCTGTTGCTGTTGACTGCCGCTCATCGCGCGTTCCTGTCTTTGAATCGCTCACTCGTTTGTTTCCGCGTGTTTTGCGCACGAAAGAGAGAGAGAGAGGGAGAAAGAAAGCCGCAAAAAAAGAGTGCGGAGACTTGAAGTCAACGCAAAGTGGAAAAAGCACGCCAAAAATCACCTAAAGAAAGCTAAAATCTCAAAGCGCGCACGTGGTCAAAAGATTCGCGTGTACGTACGTATGCAATACAAAAGATTTTTTAATCGCGCGAAGGTACGGCAGGCGCGTTTGTATGTGGTATTTCTTACACTGCTGTCTGTGTGCACAAACGAGCGGGGACGAGAGAAGAGCTAATGGTATCTTCGCGTGTGCGTTTTCAAATTACCAGTTGTCGTAAATCTCTTCTCGCAAACATCACATTCATACGGCTTCTCTCCAGTGTGAGTGCGCATGTGGATTTGCAAATTACTAGCTTTACTGAAACTCTTCTCGCAAACATCGCATTCGTACGGCTTCTCTCCAGTGTGGATGCGCATGTGGTATTGCAAATGACTAGCTCGACGAAAGCTCTTCTGGCAAACGTCGCATTCGTACGGTTTCTCTCCCGTGTGAGTGCGCACGTGGATTTGCAAAAGATCCGTTCTCGTAAATCTCTTCTCACACACATCACATTCGTACGGTTTCTCTCCAGTGTGAGTGCGCATGTGAGTTTGCAAATGACTAGAATTACGAAAACGCTTCTCGCAAACATCACATTCGTACGGCTTCTCTCCAGTGTGAGTACGCATGTGGCTTTTCAAATTACCAGTTGTAGTAAATCTCTTCGCGCAAACATCACATTCGTACGGCTTCTCTCCAGTGTGAATACGCATGTGGCTTTGCAAACTACTAGATTGAATAAAACGCTTCTCGCAAACGTCGCATTCATACGGTTTCTCTCCAGTGTGAGTGCGCATGTGAGTTTGCAAATTACGAGTTGTCGTAAATCTCTTCTCGCAAACATCACATTCGTACGGCTTCTCTCCCGTGTGAGTGCGCATGTGAGTTTTCAAATCACTAGATTGAATAAAACGCTTCTCGCAAACATCGCACTCGTACGGCTTCTCTCCCGTGTGAGTGCGCATGTGAGTTTGCAAACTACCAGTTCTCGTAAATCTCTTCTGGCAAACACCACATTCGTTCGTCCTCTTCCTCTTCGTTGTTCCTTTCGTAAAAGCAGCGCTCTCTTCGTTTCGTATCTTTTGATTTTCTTTCGTTTCTTCGTTAGGTATTTTCACGCACAACACCAACTTTTCTTCTTCTTCTTCTTCTTCTCTCCTCTCTCTGCTACTACTCACCACGATCGTCTTCGCGTTGACCGCCCTTTGCGGATTCGCGCTCTTCCTTCTCATCTCTGTTCTTTTGCGCGTGTGTATATATACACGAGCTGAAGTGTTCGATAATGAGGATTCCTCTTTTGGAAAAATGCAAAAATCCCCAAAAGGGTGTTCAATCGTCCATCACATCTCGCCAAACAAACTCCGCGCGCGCGCGCGATCGTCTTGTTTTTGTTCCATCTAAAAATGATTGTCACGGCGGCGCGGAGCATTCATCGCTGCGAGCCGTGCTTTTTACGCTTTGCCGCCGTTTCTCCACCTCTCGCCGCCGAACCGCGAGGGAAGGCGAAGAAAACGTGGCGGGGACAGCGCGTTTCCGCATCTAACGAACGAGAGTCGTCTTCGTCGTCGTCGTCGTCGTCGTCGTCGTCGTATTCGTATTCGGACTATTCCGAAACGTCCTCTTTCGTAAAAACGGTCGTCTCTGGGATGACGAACGTCGCGAACGGGTTGAGAAAGAAGAGCAACGATTCCGACGATGCGTCTTCGCCGCTGCGTTTCGATAATCCGGCAAAGACAAAGACAGAACTCTCGAATCGCATAGCGGATGAGTTTCGAGTGAAGGAATATCTGTGGACCGGTGATATCGACTGCGATCTGTTCTCGCTGGCATGCACGTTTACCGATCCAACGCTATCGTTTACAGGTTTGAGGACTTTCAGAGAGAACTTGGAGAGTTTGCAACCGAGTTTGAGACGGATCGCGCCGGAAGGGAAGCGGAGAGTCGAGTTGCGCGCGTGCGGCGTGTTGGCTGATTCGGACGTCGTCGTGGCGAAATGGAGAATGGTCGGGAACCTGCAGCTACCGTGGCAGCCGAAGATAGACATAGAAGGCGAGACCCGATTCCAATTTCGGAGAGAATTCGTGGATGACGATATGAATGTAACCGATGAAAGTAGTTGTAGTAGTCGTAGTAGTCGTAGTAGCGACGGGGACGAAGATGAAGCGAAGCAAACGTGTCTCCGCGTAGTGTCGTATCGAGAGACGTGGTCGACGTCCGCTTCGGACGCGCTCTGGCAACTCGTTCGTCCGTTTGCGCACGAGAAATAAAGTGTGTAGCGGTTGCAGAGAGAGAGAGAGTTAGATAGATAGAGAGCACTAACATAGCTGCGTGCGTAATGTGTAATGTATTCGTAAAATTGAAATCGAGCGCTTTTTCGTTCAAAGGCACCCCCGCTTCGCGTCAAAATTTTGCACGCGCAATCCAACGCAAAAAGAGAGAGAGAGAAAGACACACAGAAGAGGAAGAGAGATGGCGCGATTCGAAGCGAACCTCGAGAACAATCGCTCTACTCGTCGTCGACGACGCTTTTTCCGCGCGAATAACGCGAATAAAGATGTTTTTAATCGCGAGAGAGCTTCTTCAATCTCGTCGTTGATTGTCTTTACGATTTTTGCACTCTTCGGTATCTTTTGTAAAGGAGACGACGATCAAGACGTCAAGTGTCCAACCGCGAGCGAATTCCAAACGCTCTCTCCAATCACGCAACCGTCGCCGATCGATCAGATGGAATGGTTAGCTCGGTACGATTTCGCGAACAAAGACGATCACACGAAGAAAACGGAACGGGTGATTGCGAAATTATCGAATGGTCAAATATACCAATCGAAGGACAACGGGAAGACGTTCGCGGACGAGACGGCGGTATTGAGAGGGTTTCAAGAGGATAAAGGGTTCATCGTCGATCGGATTTTAGTACCTAGAGATGATATATACACGAAGCGAGTTATTTTGCAAGGGAACAAAGATCGACATTGGGCGTCGCAAGATCTCGGCGACAGTTGGATACAGCCGTGCGGGTTTGAAAGCGCCAACGAAGCGAACAATTGTTTCAAGAGTCCGACCGGTGGTAAGTACGAACAAGGGTATAGGATTGTAGGAAGCATGTTGATGCATCCCAGCGTTCACAGGGATGGTTACATTTTGGCGTTGGTGAGCCGACCAGAGTGCGAGAGGACGTACTATGACGACACGGTCATGTGCGCGAAGGATTTGATGTTGACGACGGATTTCGGGAAAACAGAGTGGAGGAATTTAACGGATTCTAGCGATAATGATATCGTCAGTTTCGTAGATTTCGATTGGGGACCAGATCCAGATCCCACGCACAGCGAGGCGAGCATTTTGGCGACCGTATACACGAGTAAAGAGGACTTGTGGAAATCGAGACATCATCCCGGTTTCAGTTTTGCGGTGACTTTCATACGCTCCTCGTCGTTTTTTGTGGGAAAAGATTGGTACGCGCACAAAACTCCGTGTGGAAACGTCTTCGAAGTGCTGAATGAGGACGTCTACGTCGCCGCTTTGAAGGATTGCGATAAGTATTTAAAAATGTTGGAAGATTCAAAAGAAATCTCTGACGAAGAGGAGAAGGAGCTGAGGTACGATCACGTGCAATTGGAAGTGTCCACGGATAGCGGCGAGACGTTTAATCCGATATGCTTCCCAGAAAACATTCGCGCGAAATCGTTCACGATATTTGATTTCGATGCGGTTCAGAAAGGGCCGGATTTCATCAGCATCGACCACGCGGAGGAAGAAACATCGGCGGTTGAAGGCGCGGCGCCGATGGGGAACTTATACGCCGCGGATGATTCATTGAGACTGTTTTCGTTATCACTGCGTAGAAACGTGCGCGAACGAGGCGTGGCGGATTTCAGCGGCATCGCGAGCATGAATGGCGTGTTCATTGCAAACCAAATAAGCGTAGAGGCGTTCAAAGGAAGGTATAATTATAACGATCTGGACTACAGCAGTTATTACCAAACCTTGCAGTCGTTCAACGGAGGAGGCGTGTGGCGATACATCCCCGCCCCGAAGAAAGACGCGAACGGAAACGACATTCAAGGCTGCACGATAACGGACGATTCGAAAACGGTGTGTAGTTTGCACTTACACGGGGAGAGCGCGTGGTCCGGGGGCGAAAATTGGGAAACGCGATTTGGCGCGGTGTATTCGCACCAATCCACGCCGGGTGTCATCATTTCTACCGGAAACGTCGGGAACGTGTTATCGAAAGAGGCGAGTGAGGTAAACACTTACATCTCTCGCGACGGTGGATACACGTGGGAAGAGACGTTGCAAGGACCGCACATCTACGAGTTTGGTAACTTTGGCGCTTTAATCGTCGCTGCGAAAGAATCGAGCGTCGGGAAAACCGACGAGGTTTGGTTTTCACGAGACGTCGGAAAGTGCTGGGAAGGTCCAATCAAGTTAAGTAAAGCTATCAACGTACACAATATTCGCACCGACGTTGTCCAGAAAGGATCGGTATTTGTGATACACGGCGAAGACGCGACGAAATCGGAGTCGTACCAAGCTTCCGGCATCGCGTATGTCATCGATTTCGATAACTTATTGTTGAGCAACTCGACGTTTAGAGTCGATAAGTGCGACGAGAAGAACGATTACGAGACGTGGTTTCTGAATATTCCAAACCAAAAGGAGTGCAACATGGGCGAGAAAGTTGAAAGACGACGCCGAAAACGGTATGCGAGGTGTTTGAACCTCGAAGACGGCGTCGTGTCGGAACTCCACGATACCGTCTCGCAATCTCACGTGTGCGAGTGCGATCACATGTTCGATACTTCGTGTGAATACGGGTATTACAGGGTTCACTCGTCGCCTTCAGCGATTTCAGGATGCGATCCGATGCCGAACGTGAACATTGAAGAGTGCGCGTACTTGGTTGACAAAGGATCGATTCCGAAATCGCACGAACGCATCGTTCACGGTGACGTGTGTAGCAACCCGTTGAACGCGCTCGGCGCAGAGTACGACGATTTAGGGCATAGGAAAGGGAAAAGACACCACGCGAAGCATCCTATGTTTGGATTTTTCCTCTTTTGTCTCTTTGGCGGTGCCTTTTATGTGGCATATAAATATTTTGATTTAGGCCGCTTCGTGCCGGCTGGCTTCCGAGACGCGATAAATGAATTCTTTGAAAATGTAATGGATTGGTTGAGAAGAGTGCGTGGTAACATGGGATCATCAGGCGGTGTCGGTTTTAGACGTTTTCCCGGCGGTGGTGGTTCGAGACCAGACGGATACTTCGAACCGTTAGCAGATTTCGATGAAGATGAGATATAAAAATATAAATGCGCGAGCGCTCGCTAATAAGTGACTGCATAGGATTGTACAAATAAATAAACACGCGTTGACCACAAAATCTACTGACATAATGCTTAAACGTTTTTCTATTTCTATCGTCCACTATACCGAACGTCGTATGCGGATGCAGCTTGCTCCCTCGACACGCAAGCGTTGCAAATTTGCCACGAACTCATCATCGTCGATTGCGATAACGTCTCCGTCAGCGTCGAACACGCGGAACACTTCTTTCTCGCGTCCACTGCCGCTCCATCTTCTCCCTCATCCTCATCCCTAACCTCTAAAACTTTCTGATACGGCATTTCTACGGGGACTTTCTCCATCATCACAATCTTGCAACATCTTCTTCGCTTCGCTTCCTCTTCGCTCTTTTCGTGCAGTCGTTCCTCGACGTCCATCCCTTCCCGACAACTCGGCAAAACGTACGTGTTTAAAACTTCCAAAACTGGACGGCATTCCGCGCAGCTGAAACTCACGAAGCAGTGCTGAATGCCAACGACGGTGTTGGACTGATTTTGAATCGCCAGGATGGAAAACATCGAGTCATTCGCGGCGTGCAGTTGCAACTGTTTTTGGAGTTTGCTTTTTGGTGGCGGCAGAGAAGTCGACGAAGACGACGACGTTTCTTTCGCGTGCGAGTTGAGCAAGTGGACGACTTCGTTCGCATCGAAAGGCACGGAGTAGTTCGCTAAACGATACGTGATCGAGGTGGTCGAGGTCATGCTTTTTGAATGTGTAAGTGTGTGTGTGTGCGGCGTCCGGGCGCGCCCGCAGTAAATTGGGGAAAAGAGAACTCGAAAAAGTCGTTATTTTCCCTTCATTTTTTGACGCGCGCGCGCGGTATTTGTCGTCGAATAGTACTTCTGTTTCCACCATTATTACTACTTTATCGGTTACGAGAGGACAGAGATGAGAAGGAAGAGCGCGAATCCGCAAAGGGCGGTCAACGCGAAGACGATCGTGGTGAGTAGTAGCAGAGAGAGGAGAGAAGAAGAAGAAGAAGAAGAAAAGTTGGTGTTGTGCGTGAAAATACCTAACGAAGAAACGAAAGAAAATCAAAAGATACGAAACGAAGAGAGCGCTGCTTTTACGACAGGAACAACGAAGAGGAAGAGGACGAACGAATGTGGTGTTTGCCAGAAGAGATTTACGACAACTGGTAGTTTGCAAACTCACATGCGCATCCACACTGGAGAGAAGCCGTATGAATGTGATGTTTGCCAGAAGAGATTTAGGAAATCTAGTCATTTGCAAATCCACATGCGCACTCACACTGGAGAGAAACCGTACGAATGCGACGTTTGCGAGAAGCGTTTTATTCAATCTAGTGATTTGAAAAAACACATGCGCACTCACACTGGAGAGAAGCCGTACGAATGCGACGTTTGCGAGAAGAGTTTCAGTAAAGCTAGTAATTTGAAAAGCCACATGCGCACTCACACGGGAGAGAAGCCGTACGAATGCGATGTTTGCGAGAAGCGTTTTATTCAATCTAATAATTTGCAAACTCACATGCGCACTCACACGGGAGAGAAACCGTATGAATGTGATGTTTGCGAGAAGCGTTTTATTACATCTAGTGATTTGAAAAAACACATGCGAAGATACCATTAGCTCTTCTCTCGTCCCCGCTAGTTTGTGCACATGCGCAACAATGTAAGAAACACTGCATACATACGCGCAGCAGTACATCTGCGCGCACGTTTTGCTCTATCAGACTATATTTATATATATTAAATTCTATCGAAAATCTTCTTCGCTATCGTTCTATAAATCTCACCTTCTCGTTCTTCCGAAGAAGACGCTTCAACATCGCCACTCATCGTCATCGATAAACTGGCCGCTACTGGCTTCCCGACGTCGCCACCTCGACTGACGCCTTCTAATATCGGCACCTCGGCTAAAACATCCACGCCCAACTGTTTCGCGAATTCGCTCCCGCCGCGTTCGCCGAACGGGAAATGTTTCGTTTTCCCGCCGTCCGAGCTAAAGTAACTCATATTCTCCACCACGCCTAAAATTTTCGCGTCTACTTTCTCGTACATATCCACCGCTCTCCTCGCGTCGATTAAACTCAGCTCGTTCGGAGTCGACACGACGACCACCCCGGATATCGGTACTTTCTGCGCCACCGTGATGTGCGCGTCCCCGGTGCCCGGCGGCATGTCCACGAACAACGCGTCCAAGTCGTCGCCCCACAGCGTCTCTTGAATCAACTTACTCAGCGCCCCCATGACCATGGGCCCTCTCCACACCGCCGCTTGATCGTTCGGGAGTAAAAATCCCATCGATTGACACTTGACGTTGAAATTTTCCAAAGGGAGCATCATCTTCTTCGTCGTCTTCGTCTTTGTCGTCGTCGATCCATCCTTCTCCGGATCCGCCACCGTCAACACTTTCGGTTGCAAATCTCGCAAATTCATCAGCAACGGAATCGAAGGCCCGAAAATATCCGCGTCTAACAGCGCGACTTTCTTCCCGAGTTTCGCCGAAGCGACGGCTAAATTCACCGCGGTCGTCGATTTCCCGACGCCGCCTTTTCCCGACGCGACCGCGATGATTGCTTTGCAGTTTTTAAGCGAGGAAGGTAAAGGTGGTTTCTTGAACGCTCGACTTTGTCGTCCGCCGTCGTCGTCCGCTTTTTGATTTCCAATTCTGTTCCTACCGAAATCGTCTTCGTTGTCATCGGCGCGGCGCAGGAGGAAACGCTTGTACGAAGAAAGAGAAGAAAAAGAAGAAGTAGCGAACGCGTGGCTCAGACGTCGCTCGACGACGGAAGCGCGAGAAGACGGGAACAGCAGCGACGACGCGAAGACGCGTCGTTTCATTTACTTTTTTATTGCGTCTCGTCGCGTTTTCTTTTAAAGCACAAAGCACTTTTCTACGTTTTAGGGTTTAACACCCTAAAAAAGAGAAAGTTCAAAACACAACAAAAGAACGAGCGCAAGCGCACACACGCGAGTTTTAAACGCACAAAGAGAGAGAGAGATACGCGTAAAGGTAAGCGCCGCCGAGAGAAGGCAAAAAACAACGCGCTTCTTCTTCGTTCGTTTGTTTTCGCACGAGAGAGCGCGGGTAGATAAACAACGCGCATCATTATTCGCGTTCCGCTCCGCTTCTTCTCGTCTCGTTTTTGAAAAAATGGGTGCCGAAAATCTCCCCAAAATCCCTCGGGAAAAAGAGAAAAAGCGCGATCATATTCTCTCTCTTTCCTCTCTCTCTCTCTCTGCCGCGAGCTGCAGATTTTGGTCGCTCGCGGGGTTTTTCGTTCGATCGAGTCGTCTCCATTGTGTATATAGTACGCGCAGAGAAGAAGAAACTCACACAACACTCTCTCTCCTTTTTTAAAAAATTTTCTCTCACACAGCACGAACGAAAACAAGACACGTAAAGAAGCAAAAAAAATGTCGACGACGAACATCGACGTTTCCGCGCCGAAACCAAAAGTAAACGGCGAACAGATGAGCTCTTTCACCGGGAAAACCGTGCAATTAGTGCTCGAAAAGACGAGCGAAGAAGGACAACGATTGAAAGGGAAAGCTGCGGACGGAATGGAAGTGACGGTGGACGCGTCGGGCGCGTCGGGCGGCGTGCCGGGGAGTCGATTCGTCGAAGTCGAAGGCGTGGTGACTGGTCCGGCGGAGATTAAGGCGACGAACGTGGCGAGTTTTGGTGAGAGCGTGGATTTGTTCGCGTACAACGAGATGTGCAAGATGTTGCACGCGAAAGGGAGGGAGATGATTTTGTAAAAAGTCCACCCGAAGGAGAAAGCTCTTCGATTCGAGTATTTTTAATTCTTATATACTATATATAATATAAACAAATGGAACAACAACAACAACAACAATAAATGAGTCGTTTTATCGTTATGCATCGCGCGTGGAGGTAACGAGTTTGAGAGTTACGCGACTAAAAGCTCGACCGCGTCTTTACTCAGCGCGCTTTTCACGGTCTCTCGCACGTACTCCTTGAACTTTTCTCCGCCTTTCATTCCGGAAATAATTTCGGTACCGAACCCGCTGACTAACAAAGACCTCGCGATTTCTTTCGTCAAACCTCGGCTTTGGATGTAAAACAGCTCCTCCTCTTCCAAATCAGAAACGGTGCATCCGTGCGTGCATTTAACGTCGTCCGCGACGATTTGTAAATTTGGTCTCGTGTTCACCGTCGCTTTTGGCACGAGCAATAAGTTTCTCGTGATTTGTTTCGCGTCTGTTCGCTGCGCGAATTTGTTCACTCTCACGTTGCCGTCGAAAACGCCTTTACCCGAGGACGAGGAGACGATGCATCTGTGTCGTTGATCCGTGGTACCTTCCTCGAAATCGAGAATGATGGACGAGTGTAAATCTTGCGTTTGTTTTGCGCCGGCTAAGTTGAAGCAGTTCAGTTTCGTGTCCGTTTTTTTCCCGAGTTGTTTCACTCTTAAATCGTGTCGGTGTAATCTCGCTCCGACGTTGACTTCGTTGATCTCGTACGCCGAAGACTCGTTTTGTCGCACGTACGTCGCGCGAGTGTGCACGGCTTCTCGGCCGTGATCTTGCGAGAGCGAGTGGAACACGCGAGCATTCTCCGCCAAACGCATCTCGACGACGTCGTTCGCCCAATACCGAGACGCATGTTTCTTCCCCGAACCGCCGACCGTGGCGTACTTTTCAATCACGTTCACCGAACTCTTCGCAAGCGCGTCGATGAACACTCTCGCGTTCGCGCCCGTCGTCAATTCCCCGTCTTTTCTATCTTTTGAGCTCTTCCTCGCGTGAAGGATGTACACGATATTCTCCACATCGTCCGTCTTCACCGTGACGCACACGACGTTATCGCTCCTCGCGCAGCTCTTGTTGATTCTCGCGAAAATCGCGCCTTGTCCGTCAACCTCCTCGTCTTCGTCGTACGTCCCGATCGCGCTCGCGACGTCTCCGCCTATCGTCCTCGAAATCGAAACGCCATCATCCCCACCGACACCCACGGACGACCACTTTTCGGAAAACCGACCGTTAACGAACGCGATAACTTTCGCCCCTTCCGGCGCGTCCGCCGAGAGCGCCTTCATCTCCTCCTCTTCCGCTTCGTCGTCGTTGCTCTCCTCCGCTTTCACCAACTTCGCCCCGGTCAAATCCGAAATATCAAAAAACCGCCACGTTTCGTCTCTGTTCGTCGGCGTGTGCGATTGCGATAACGCTTTCAACGCCGTCGAGCGCATGCGTTCGATCGTCGTCTCGTTTTCGTTATTCGTATTATTCGACGAAGAAGAGTCGTCGCACGCTTCTCTCGCCTCGAGTATCCACTCGTTATCTCTCTTTTTCTTTTCAACCAACGCAATCGTCGGAGACGACGACGACGACGACGCAACAATTGTTGCCGCTCGCGACGACGTCGTTCCGGCGGCCATTTTCCCGCTGCTCTCGCGAAAGCCTCTCGAAGAAGAAGAAGAAGAAGAAGGAAGACGATGCGTCATTTGTTGCGTTCGCCGCCTTCCCGAGAAAGGATTTTGGGATTTCTTCCAACTTCTCCTCGAAACAGACGACGACGAATCTGCCGCCGCGCAGCAGCAATAACTGCCAGAAGATAAAGACGGAGAAGACATGTGTTCCTCTTTTTGTTTGTTTGTTTGTTTCTCTCTCTCTCTCTCTCTCTCTCTGTCTCTGTTTGTGACGAGCAGCTTTAGCGCGCTTTCCAAAAGCAAACACGTGGTGGATAATAAAAGGTTGGAGGCTAAACCCTAAACCCTAAACAAGTTATGGAATAATTTTTGTTTCGATTATAATCCGCACGCGGAGGGAGAAAAACACGCGCTTTATCTACCATCACATCGAGAGAGAGAGAGGCATTTTCGTTCTTCTTCTTCTCGCGAAGAAGAGATAGAGATACATCATGACGTCTCCGAAAATCGTCAGCGGGTTTCAGCCGCCGCCGCCGCCGTCGTCGTCGTCATCGTCTTCGTCGTCGAAAGATGAAATCGATTCCATGAACGACGCGAAGAAGGAAGAGGCGGCGAAGAAGACGAGAGAAGAAGAAGAAGAAGAAGAAGGAGGAGGAGAAAAACAAGAACAAAGCGTCGTCGTCGAGGACGCGTCGGAAAACGCGAAAAAGTGGCAGATGGCGGGTTTACCTCCTCTGCCGACGACGGCGGCGGAGGTGAAGAGAGAGCTGAACAAACTCATGCGACAGGAAAGTTTTACCAGCTTTAGTGGTGGTAGTAGCAACGGGAGCGACAACGCGGA
>Ga0255763_1001486_pt1 | contig 24143 bp, 19 predicted proteins | sample 041ome_2_FD_179963 | JGI IMG/M metagenome (GOLD analysis project Ga0255763, IMG submission 179963) | Coastal salt marsh microbial communities from the Groves Creek Marsh, Skidaway Island, Georgia - 041406US metaG (version 2) | ecosystem: Environmental > Aquatic > Marine > Intertidal zone > Salt...
AATTTAACATGCCCGTCTAACCCAAGATTTTCCGATGGCGCCAGCTCTGGACCAAGACACCAATGAATACCAAGTGGCGTTGGCACGTCATTATAGAGCTGGCCATCCAAGGTTACCTTAAACTGTTCTATAAGCCTGCTGGCAACTTGGTCGCTGCATTCGCGTATCTGTGCTGTCCAGCCCTCAAAAGTTATGCCCGTCATTTAACTCTAATTCACTTTGTGATCTGGTGCTGTAATATCAAAACCTGGTAAATTCAAAGCCATCTGCTGATACCATTTTGTTAAGGCCGGCCTGTCCTCAGACCAATTAAAGACATTTCTAAATGATAAATATCCAAGACAAGCTGTCAGCGTTATTGCGGCGCCTGCATAAGGCTCGACAGGGTGCCATTTGGAAATGTTTTGTTCTAGATAATTACATCCATTTTTTAGTTTTTCGTGATGATGCGATCGCCATAATTCTGGCACTGGCTGGTCGCCTGAATATCTTTGGGCATATACCCAAAGAATGGCCGAATCAATCAGTCCCTCGCCGAGAGCGGCCTGCGTAAGCGCTATATCTCTTACATCACCTGCCTCTGGAAATAAAAATTTATCAGACTGGCGTTCTAAAAAATCCATGATGACCCTACTATCATAGAGCGAAGTGCCATCTTGTTTTATTAATACAGGAATTCTGCCAGTGGGGTTTTGATTATACAGCGTATCTTGTGGATCGCTGGTATCTGCATTTTCAATAGTAACTTTATTCTCCAAACCTAGATGATGCACACAAAGTAATATTTTGCGCACATAAGGGGAGGCTTTACTATATCGTAATTTATACATGTTCTTCCTATTCTTCTGGCTATATTTGGTTTTGTAAGATTATTTTAAATCCTAACTAAGATTACAAGCTATTATATCTGAATGCATAGTTCCAGATTACCAATTTTCAGAGTTCAGTCTAGAGATACTTGACGGATTGAATTTTTTCAGTGCTAGAACACACATCGTACAACAATTATTATTAACAATAAAAATGCTAAATCGCTATACAACTTGTTTTATTCTGCCTATGTTTTGCAAGCTTAAAGACTGTTAAAATGAGAATGATTATGGATACTCCTTTAAATATTTGTTTTGTTAGTATAGGTGCAAATGGAAGTGCTATAGCAGCTGACATAATAGCTGCTGGCGTTGATATTAGCTGCTATGACCCTTGGCCTTCTCATGTTGAGACCATTCAAAAAGAGGGGCTCAATATTCAACTGCCAGATGAAACTAAAACTCAAGAACTTCCTATTTATCATTTATGCGAATTAGCTGAGAGGGCAGAGCCATTTGATATTATTTTTATGGCTTCAAAATCATATGACACCAAATGGATTACCGAGCTTATAAAACCGCATTTAGCAAGAGATGGTATGTTAGTATCCCTACAAAATGGAATGACCACGGATGATATCTGCCAAATACTATCAGAGGAACGCGTTCTAAGCTGCGTTGTGGAATTATCGTGCGAGCTATTTACCCCCGGTCAGATAAAGCGCAATACGCCAAATAAGAAAACTTGGTTTGCAATTGAACATAAAAATAATCGTCATCTTCCCATTATTTTCGAAATGCTTAAACATGCTGGCACAGTAGTAAAAGTAGATGATATTCAATCTGCAAAATGGATGAAGCTACTTGTGAATTCTATGAGCCTTGGGCCATTTGCTATCCTTGGGCGGCCTGTACAAGAAGGGCTAAACACCACAGGAATGAGAGAGCTCATTCTTAAAATTGGAGAGGAAACTCAAAAAATAGGAGATATGCTTGGCTTCGCCCCCTATCCCATTATGGGGTTGAGCGAGCATGAGGTGAATACAGCTAATGATTTACCAGCATTGCTTATGGATACGCTTGCAGGGCATATCGGGCCTTCTGCACAGGATTGCATCTTGCAGGATTTTGTAAGAGGGCGGCGCACAGAAATAGAAACTATCAATGGATTTATTGTGGAAAAAGCCAAAGAAGCTGGCATAGAGGCACCCTATAATCAGGCGATTATTGAAATGGGTCAAAAAATCAAACTAAAAGAGCTGGATTTAGGGCTAGACAATGTTGAACATCTAGCAGCTTTAATGAGCAAATAATCATCTGCTAACTAATCGAAGCAATTTCTGCTTCACAACTTCACTATCTTCCTTCCATGCTATTGTGCCTGCAAAATCGCCTGATTCAGATAGCATAAAGACTGTGCTCGTGTGATCAATTGTGTAATCCCCGTCAGAGGTTGGTATTTTTTTTCGGTATATCCCCCATGATTTCGCAAGCGATAAAACCGCATCAATATCCCCTGTTATACCGGTTATCCGCTCCCCAAAATAAGGCAGATAATCTGCTAATTGCTGAGGGGCATCCCTCTCTGGATCCAGAGTTACAAAATAAATGGAAATTTGAAGATTAAGCTCTTCGGTTAATCTAGTTAAATCAATAAGCGTAGTTGGGCACACTTCTGGACAAAAGGTAAACCCAAAAAAAAGCAATGATGGCTTGCCTTCAAATACCGTTTGAGAAATTGGCCTGCCATGATGGTCAATGAGTGAAAAAGGAGCGCCAATTGAAAAACCTGGCTGCGGTATGTGCTTGCGCGCCAATTGTTCACTCACTGCAAAAATAACCGCTGATAATGCGAGAACAGCGCATAAAAGCAGTTTTTTTCTAGACCAGAAGAACGCCAACATAATTTCCTATCCTTTTTGATTCCCCCACTACAGGATATCACGGTATGTAGATATAATCTAAGGCAGTTAAATACTTCTTTTTATCGTTTTAGCAAAACCGAAAAAACGCAGTTAAATAAATTTCAATCTATTCTCAAGATAGAAATATACGCCTAACATTCTGAATTGACGAAATTTTTATCAATTGTCTCTTCTCTTTTATCAATAAAATAAGTATCATTCAGCTGAAATAATGCTAAATTATAAGTATCTTTAGAAAATATTATGGAGCAAGGGATGACAGATTCACGGAAAAATGTAAGACCAGAAATTTACCAATTTGGATTGGGGAATTTCAAAATCACCAACATTTTAGATGGGTATTTTCATCGCGAAGACATGCATCCTTTTACCGCAACGAACGCAAGCGCAAGTGAAATAGAGGCTATAGCAAAAGAGCACCTGCTTCCCTACCCTAAGTTAGAGCATAATTTTGTGCCAACCCTAATTGAAACACCAGATGCGCTTATTGCGTTTGACCCAGGTTTTGGCAAGCGGGCACCCGGTCCCACTGCTGGCTGGTATAACCAGCTTCTCGAAAAGACAGGATACAGCCCAGATGAGGTAACACATGTCGTCATCTCTCATGGACATCCAGATCATATTGCTAATCTTATCACAGATGGCGCACCAACCTTTAAGCATGCTGAAATTATAATCAGCAGAACAGAATATGAGTTCTGGTCTGGCAACGCGGCTATCCCAGATTTCAGAGGGCCAACACGGCAAATGTTTCAAGAAATCGTTGTTCCGCTTGCTGATAGATGCAGATTTATTGAACCTGATGCTTCGATAATAGAGGGACTTACTGCCTTAAATGCGTTTGGGCATTCAGCTGGGCATATGGCATTTCATGTAGAGAGTGATGGCAATGAGCTAATGATATTATCAGATACAATCGCTCATTATGCTGTATCTCTTGCTAATCTCGAGTGGCAATTTTCTATGGATGATAACCCAGAAATGGCTGTTGAGTCGCGCAAAAGAATTGTTGGAATGGCGGCTGCAAGTAAAGCACCGATTATTGCGTTCCACATGCCATTTCCATCTGTTGGTTATATTGAACAATCAGGAAATAGCTATAGATGGACGCCTGCTACCTATCAGCTTAATTTGTAAGGAAAGCGTGCCTGTTACCATTATATTTGAACTAGCCTTCATTAAAGGCTAGTTCAAAAAAATGCACATAGTCTATGGAATAGAGCGTATTTTTTTTCTTAAGTTCCGTATTAACAGCTTGGGTTAGATATTCAGCTGTTTTCTCAAGGTTTTTAGCTCCCGTAAAATCAGCGAGGCTTATCTTGCCTAGTGCTGTCAAAATAGCCGATACCATTATCGGCGTTACAGCAACCATCTCTTCATTAAAACTGTCATAGGAGGTTGCTTTAAGGTAGGTTGAAACGGCTATGTCAGCGCGGAGAACTGTAGTGACATCCCCTTTGAGATTGGTGACAAACGTTGTTGGGATTTTGTAATACAGATATTCAGATGATACAAACTCGAATGCATCTGAGCCTTCAGAATCCGCATCTACACTCGACTGATTATCATCAAGCGGAATTGTAACCCCCACTATCGACGGGTCAATGCCTCCTAGCATTGCCTTGTTTGCTATAGAGGCAACGATTTCTTCAGAGGTAGGTTGCTTTGGAGTGAATAATAAATGAGTTAGGACAAAAAGAACCGCAACCACTAGGATTGGCCCAACAATAAGCGCTACGGTCATCAGCTTGCTTTCACCGCCTGTTATTTTCCCGATTATCTTTCCCAGCATTGGTATTCTAGACCATTTCTATAACGCAGGTTTAATAAAACATTTATGTTAAACAGGTTATATCCATTCAAATGTCATGCCATAATCGCTTTTAAATGATAGCTCAATAAATAATCAGACTAACCAGAGGCCTCTAGCGACTGATTTTATATGTATCAGTCTGCTGTCCAACCACCATCAATTAAAAGGGAAGTGCCTGTTATCATTGCACTAGCATCAGACGCTAGGAACACGACCGCACCCATTATATCCTCAATTTCTGCTACACGACCTAGCTTTATCTTGCTTTCAATCCATTTCTTTCGCTCAGGGTTTGCAAAGGTAGACTGGCTAAGCGCTGTTCTAACAAAAGTAGGGCAAATTGTATTAACGCGTATTTGATGCGCGCCCCATTCAATTGCCTGTGACTTTGTATATCCCTCTGCGGCATGCTTGGTTGCACAATATACGGCTCTGTCAATACCGCCTACCACTGCCATCTGAGATGATATTGTCATTATTGAGCCAGGCTTTCCTGCATTGATTAGCTGCTTTGCAACAGCCTGATTTAGAAAATAGCCTGCTTTGATATTGAGTTCACAAACAGCATCAAAATCTTCGATGCGCGTCTCCAAGCTTGCGCCGTGGCGTGCCATTCCAGCACTATTCACCAAGATATCAAATGGTGGCTTGCTTTCGATCATCTCTCTTGTTGCACTAATATTGGTTACATCCATTGGACAGGCTGTTGCGTCCCAGCCAAGCGAGGTCATTTGGCTTTGCAATTCGAGAAGGCTATCCTTAGAACGAGCCGCCAGCGTTACAGAGGCACCTGCCTCGCATAACGCTACCGCACACCCAACACCAATACCAGATGAGGCGCCTGCAACCAAAGCTCGTTTTCCAGCTAAATTAAAAGAGGGTGTACGTGGCAGTGATGTATCCATGTTACAAGCCCCTGTTATTCTGCTGCTTCGCCGTAACCGACATTTTTACCCCCATATCGCCTTACTCGAACATTGCATTGTTCTGCATGTCCAACAAACCCCTCCAAAATGCACAATCTAGAGCCATATGCACCTATTTGGGCAGCTGCTTCATCAGTAGTGATTTTCTGATAGGAATGTGTTTTTAAGAATTTACCAACCCATAATCCGCCAGTATATCTTCCTGCTTTTTTAGTAGGCAATGTGTGGTTTGTTCCTATCACCTTATCTCCATTAGCAACATTAGTGCGTGGCCCCAAAAACAGCGCGCCATAACAGGTCATTTTTTCTAAAAACCAATCATCTCTATTCGTCATTACCTGAACATGTTCTGATGCTATCTCATCTGCCATCTGTAGCATTTCATCGTAGGTATCACAGACAATGACCTCGCCATAATCACGCCAGCTTAACGAAGCTGTATCTGATGTTGGCAAAATCACCAAAAGCCTATCTATTTCTGCCAAGGTATCTTGTGCAAGTTTTTGCGAGTTTGTTAGCAATACTGCTGGTGAATTATACCCATGCTCTGCCTGACCTAATAAGTCGGTTGCACATATTTCTGAATCTACTGTTTCATCTGCTATGACCATCGTTTCTGTAGGTCCTGCAAATAAATCAATGCCAACCTTTCCAAATAGCTGTCTTTTTGCTTCTGCAACAAACGCATTGCCTGGACCAACCAGCATATGAACTGGCTCTATTGTCTCAGTTCCAAGTGCCATCGCACCAATACCCTGCATTCCGCCAAGTACATATATCTCATGTGCACCGCCCATATGCATCGCTGCAATAACGGCAGGATTTGGCTTGCCTTGAAATGGGGGCGTGGATGCAACAATGCGCGGCACACCAGCAACAGATGCTGTAAGTACTGACATATGAGCAGATGCAACCATTGGAAATTTGCCTGCTGGAACATAACACCCAACAGATTGAACTGGTATGTTTTTATGGCCAAGAATTACACCAGGTAATGTTTCAACCTCAATATCTTGCATAGATGCGCGCTGTGCTTCAGCAAATTTGCGCACTTGGGCTTGTGCGAATTTTATATCCTCTATATCCCTTGGTGATACTTCAGAAATCAAGGCTTGTATTTCGCTTTCTGACAACCGATAAGAAGGCGGCGAATAATTATCAAACTTTTCGGCAAGCTCACGTACCGCCGCGTCCCCTCGAGCTTCAATATCACTAAGTGTTGTCTCAACAATCTGACGTACCTTAGCATCATCCTCAGAACGCTCTAATGCTGATTTACCCTCTTTTAAATACCGAATTGCCATCGTAACTCCTTCAAGCTCTTTTCTTAATTTCACACTCTTTTATAACATTGATATTAGAGTGTCTTATAATGTTCCATTGATAACATAGGTTAGAATTCGCGTTATTTGCTCTGGTGTATCCACAACCGCTAATGCTGCTCCATCAATTTCTTTAAGCGCATGCTGGTGGTCTGGGCCATGCATTATGATTAACGGTTTGCCAAGAGCCGCTGCATAACCTGCATCAAAAGCGGCATTCCACTGCTTGTATTTATCGCCAAATCGAACCACAACAATATCTGCCTGCTCCAGATAGGTGCGTGTTCTAATGGCATTAAGTTTAGCACCTTTATGATCATGCCAAAATTTAGATGCCTCAGACCCCATAATTTCCACACCACAATCATCAGATGCCGCATGATCTGTTACAGGATAGGTAAAGGAAACAGGAAGTTCTGCTGTAGCTGATTGCGCTTCAATTATATCGCGCCAGTTTGTGTGAATTTCGCCAGAGAGATAAACTGTCCAATGCATTTATGTGCTCCTTACATTAAAATCACCCACACCATAGCATGAACTTGATATGAAATGAGTATGATGCGTGAATAAATTGACCTAGTATTGCATATGATGGAACTCGATAAAAGCGTATCTCACTGATAAAAAATAGTAAAAAAACAGATAAATTCTACTTTAAGAGTGACAATTATTATAGCCCATCCTAGGGTATTATAGCCCGTCCTAGGGCTTACTAATATATTTTAGATAACGGTTTAAGAACATGAAGCGATTTCAAATTATTTTTGCGGGCTATGGCCCTGAAAATACCTCTTTTTCAAAGTCCCTTAAAATAATGGGAGATAAAATTTCAACTCTATTTCCTGATTTAGTAGAAGTACAATATGTCTATAATGTCATGGATTTAGGGTATAAATCTGAAGATATTTTATGGATGACAGATCAAGGGGTATTAACCATAACCTATCAGTCAACCAGTTATCTTACAGATGATGTGCCAGAGCTTGGATTTGTTGATTTACCTTTTTTATTCAGAGATAACGCACATGCAAGAGGGGCAATGGATGGTGCCCTTGGGCAGTATTTAACAAACCGAATTGAAGATAGAAAAAACTACAAGATACTAGGATATCTGGAAAACGGATTTCGGCAGATATCTAACTCAATTCGAGCTATCAGCCAGCCCGATGATATGAAGGATTTAAAGATAAGGGTATTGCCAAGCGATATTCATTCTCGTTTTTTTGAACTTCTTGGCGCAACCCCGATTAGGATGGACCTTACACAAGCCATTACAGACATACAAACAGGCGCACTCGATGCGCAGGAAAACCCCTATACCAACACCACCACCTATGGCGTTCATAACTATCATAAGCACCATACGCTCTCTAATCACTTCTATATTTCACGCGCGATAATGTGTAATCGAAGCCAATTCTACCTCTGGCCTGAGCCCTTAAAACAGGCCATTATAGAAGCGGCGGGCGACGCAATGCAGTGGCAACGCACTCAAATTGAAACAGATGTGAGAATAGCAGAGAAATTAATAATTGAGGCTGGGGGGCAAATCCATTCTCTAACAGAAGCGCAAACCGCCCTTTTCCAGGAAAAAATCGCCCCTTTATACGAAAATGCACGAGAGCAATTTGGGAACACCCCTTTTGATCTGCTGTCTAATCCGTAACCATAAACATGGCTGTTGCAGGCTTATTAAAAGGGGCAGTTTCGAAGTATCTGCCTGTCTACGTTATGAATATCGCGATGCCCGCACATGGCCATTGTGTAATCTAATTCTTTGTGAATGATATGGAGCGCGTCGCTTACACCTTGCTTTCCATTTGCTCCAAGAGCGTAGATGAATGCGCGTCCTATCATAACCCCTTTGGCACCGAGGGCTATTGCTTTTAGGACATCTTGTCCAGAGCGAACACCGCTATCCATCCACACATCTATTTCATTCCCAACGGTAGCTACGACTTCTGGCAACATCGCAATCGAGGATTCTGCCCCGTCAAGCTGTCTTCCACCATGATTTGATACGACAATTGCATCAGCGCCAATTTTTCCAGCCTGTTTTGCATCTTCTGGATCCATAATACCCTTCAGAATTAACTTGCCTCCCCACCAATCACGAATTCGTGCAATATCATCCCAATCTAGCTGTAGGTCAAATTGGTCACTCACCCAAGATGATAAGGATGACAGATCAGACACCCCATCAACATGGCCAACAATATTACCAAAATGATGTCTTTTGGTTCCAAGCATTCCAAGGCACCATCTAGGCTTAGTCACCATATCAGCAATATTCTTAAAAGTGAGTTTTGGAGGTGTAGACAACCCATTTTTTATATCTTTATGACGCTGTCCTAAGAGCTGTAAATCAAGCGTTACGACAAGCGCAGAGCATTCCGCAGCCTTTGCGCGTTGAACGAGCCTTTTCGAAAAGTCATGATCTTTCATAACATATAGCTGGAACCAAAAAGGAGCTGAGCTGTGTTTAGCCACATCTTCGATTGAGCATACAGACATTGTTGATAGGGTAAATGGCACACCAAATTCAGCTGCTGCCTGCGCTGCTAATATTTCACCGTCAGCAATTTGCATCCCAGTTAAACCTGTTGGGGCAATGGCAACAGGCATACTTGCAGGCTGACCTGCAAGTATGGTGCTAGTCGTTCTCTGCGACATGTCTATGGCAACGCGTTGGCGAAATTTTATGCGTGCAAAATCGGTTTCGTTTGAGCGGTATGTTGTCTCTGACCAGGAACCTGAATCAGCATAATCATAAAACATTTTTGGAACACGCCGTTTTGCCTGCTGGCGAAATTCCTCGATTGTCGTTACTACCGCCATCAAATTTTTCCTTTACATAGACCTGTTATATTTTAGAAGATTGTTATTCTCAGCACAACTACCTAACATGGTGCATCCCGCAAAGCGTCCAGCATATAAAAGCGCTATTAGTGTAAGCAACTCAAAAAAAATGGCACGCTATATATCTGAAGATACTTCAGACAGCTTTTGGATATCTTCTGGCAGATCTATATCCTCTGCAATCTCTGTTTTATCCCAGCTAACCCCATTTACCGCCGATAGATAAGCGGCAAGGATTTGGCGCCCGCCCTCATCGCCAGAAATAGCCTTCAATTCATCAAAAAAGGCTCTGCCCCAAATAACAGGATTGGCGCGTCTTCCTTCTATTATCGGCATTGTTATTCTAACTTCTGGCTTAGACAATAATTCATGTGATTTAATAAGCCTGTTAATCAAATCTGAGGTGATAAATGGCATATCTGCAAGACCTATTAATGCACAATCATATTGCTCAGATAGGCTCTCAATACCGCATGCAACAGACCTTGCCTGACCGGTTTGGTAATCATGATTATGCACAAATTCAACATTCAGTCCCAGAAGTGCTTTGCGAATGGCTTCATGCTGAAAACCCGTTACGACAATTAATGTATCGATATCTGAGTCAAGATAGATTTGCGCTATCCATCTTATCATCGAAAGCCCATTATCAATAGGTAATAATAGCTTATTTTGAGCCCCCATTCTTCTCGAGCTTCCTGCTGCAAGCAGTATTCCAGCTGTTTTTTGATGTTTTACAGTGTTTTTATGGATAAGTTTGCGTGGTAATGGTCTTGATGCGATATCTGCCAGCAATCCGCCAACAGCCATTCCAGATAATTCTGATTTATCCAGCTTTATTCCTGCAAGCGCTTTTTGAAGCAACCAATCAAGCCCATTGAGTTTAGGGGAGCGTGCACAGCCAGGCATCCCAAGCACCAGCATGCCGTCCCATTCACCAACCATAGATAAATTTCCAGGATCAACAGGAAGACCAAGATGAATTACTTCTCCGCCAACCATTCTAAGAGCCTCTGGCAAAATATCTAGCCTGTCCGCAATTGCAGATGCCCCGCACAACAAAAACGCCTCCGCCCCTTGCGCTCTTGCTCTTATAAGCGCGTTGTGAACTTTACTTGCGGTATGAGGAGTAAGCTGACTATCTATAAGCGGGCAATTAAGGTGTGATAGCCTTGTTCTAGTGACATCCTCTGTAGCACTTATTATAGACGGCTTGGTATCTTCAAAACTAGTTTGTATCAGACTGAATTTACGAGAGACGATAGCATGACATGATACAAGATCTGAATTTGATATAACAGATAATGCGGCATCAATAGAAGATTTTGAGACAGCATATGGAATAATCTTCAAGGTCGCTATCATCTGCCCTGCGGTCACCAGCTGGTCAGTCATAATAGTAGCAAACGTTATAGCCTCATCAATTTCATTAAGGCTTTTAATTTTTTCAACATCTAATCTTACAATACTTAGCGCATCTGCAATAAAGTTCACTCTTCCAGTTGCTGGAACTGACAGCTGAAAACCGCTTTTAAGAAAAGCGTTTGAAAGCATTAACGCTGCTAAATTCTCCTCAACATCATCTTCCTCAAGGCTGGCAACCAATAATAATTTGGCCCCAATAAGGCGAAGTGTTTCTATGTGGGTTTTGGATAATTTAGTTCCCTTCGACAATTTTCCGTCTGGGGTTTTTATAGAATGTACGAGCAAGTCTCCAACACATTCGCTTATCGGTTTTTCCCCAAATTTCATTTAATTACTCTTCTCCATTAGAAAAATGCCCTCATCATATCTGGACACATAGAACTGCATGACCTTTTATCTATATTTGACACATTCTCAAAGTTACTGTCTAGATGAAAGCAAATCTGTTTCGATTCATCTAAGATTAAAATGTTACCATTTTCTGCAAATCAAATATTATAATAAGCCTTTATCATCGGGATACTATAAATGACACATATTATACCAGCACCGCGCCTTGTTCAGTTTATTAAATCTGCATTTATAGCAACTGGATTTACAAATGAAGATGCTGAAATAACAGCTGAGCTTATGACGCAAGCAGACATATCTGGTCAAGATGGTCATGGTATTTTCAGACTTCCTCAATATATAAAACGGTTGCAGGAAGGCGGCATGAATCCAAAACCCGAGTTCAAAATACTCTCTCAAAGAACCGCAACTGCTCTTATTGATGGGGATAATGGAATTGGTCATCTGGTGATGCGACATGCTGCTGATATTGCAGTAGAAAAAGCGCGTACCAGCGGCGTTGCTTGGGTTGGCGCTAGAATGTCAAACCATGCTGGCCCTGCCTCTTTATATACAAGATACGTTCTTGAGAAAGGAATGATAGGTATTTATGTTGCCGTTGGCAGTGCTAATCATATGCCGCCATGGGGCGGCACAGACATGTTGCTTAGCACTAATCCTATTTCAGTTGCCATCCCCTCTGGAATTAATCCGCCAATAATTCTTGATATGGCAACCACTGTCGCAGCATATGGAAAAGTTAAAACGTTACTTCAATCTGGCGGCACTATGCCTGAGGGATGGATGATTGATAAAAACGGAAATCCCCTCACAGACCCAGCCAAATCAAAGGATGGTTTTTTGCTTCCTATTGGCGGGCCCAAAGGATATGGCCTTGCTCTTATTTTCGGACTTCTGGCAGGTACATTAAATGGCGGGGCATTTGGCAAAGACGTGATAGATTTTAATGCTGACAATACAACAGTTGCAAATACAGGCCAGTTTATAATTGCACTGGATATTGAGGCTTTTATGGATACCGAGCAGTTTAAATCGCAGATAGATAAAATATGGGCAGAAATGAAATCTTCTGCCAAATTACCTGGCATATCTGAAATACGTCTTCCAGGTGAGAATCTAGCTAAAACCATTAAAGAGCGAGCGGCATCGGGAATAAAAATACCAGAGCCATTATTTGCCTCTCTTACGCAAATCGCAGATGATCTCTCAATAAAGCGTTTAACCTGAACAAAAACAACATAACGTAATTGGCAATAATTTTGGGAACGCTACTATCCGAGATTTATTCGATTTGGTTATCCCAAAATATCCAGAAACCACTTTGAAGTTTCTATTAAATGTTCATCATCTGCATATTTGCCGACGAGCTGCACCCCGATGGGTAGCCCATTAGCGCCAGATAGGACAGGCAGGGTGATGCATGGAACACCTATAAGAGACCAGATTGTGCAACAAACAGGGTTACCTGTTGTCTGTTCCGATAGAAGCGGAGCTTCCCCCAACGCAGCAGGCGTTATAATAGCGTCAAACTCCAGAAATAGGTTTTCAAAGAATTCAATTGCCTCATCTCGCACTTTGATGGCCGTGTTATATTCTGCATGCGTTATGCTGGATGCCCGCTCAAGCGCTTCTAAAACTGGGGCACTTAGGTGTTTTCTGTCAGTCTTTACATAAGACCCCAAATTTTGAAATAGTTGAGTTTCGTGAATGGTTTTATGAGCTGCCAATAATGAGGCCGTACTTTGCCTAGCATCGATTTCTTGCACAGTGCTCCTAAGAGCTGATTTAATCTGCTCAAACCCGGCTAAGGTATCTGCATCCAGCTCATCCATATAGTCAAACATTATCCAAGCAACCGATTTCTGGTCCCGATTAGAGCTATTGATTGCTCTGTGAAAATCAGGGCGAGGCATCGCAAAACTTTGCGGATCGCGGGCATCATAATCTGCCAACACGTCGCATATAAGCGCTAAATCATCTATAGTATTGGCAAAGGCGCCTATTTGGTCTAACAGATCTGATGTTTCCAGAACTCCCGCACGCGGAATGATACCAGCACTTGGCTTCAAACCAAAAATACCGCAAAAAGAAGCAGGTCTAATAACCGAGCCATTGGTCTGACTACCAATGGCAAGCGGTACATGACCTGCTGCAATCGCAGCCGCAGAACCAGCCGACGACCCCCCGGGGCTATAGTCCAAATTATGAGGGTTTCTGGTTTTTGAGGGGCTCATAAATGCAAATTCTGTGGTGACTGTTTTTCCCATTATCACCGCACCCTCTGCTTCCAATAATTGAACAATGCGCGCTGAATTTTCAGGAATGCGATCTCTCAATATAGGCGAGCCACAAGCAGTTGGACTATCGGCGGTATCGATTATATCTTTAATACCAACTGGAACCCCGTGTAATCTTCCGATCCTTCTGCCTGCAAATTGATGTGCATCCAACTCAACCGCACGCTTTATCACTGCCTCACGGTTTATATATTCCCATGCCCTAATGTTGCTGTCAGTTGCCTCTATAGCATCTAGACACGCTTGTGTTACTTCCAAAGCGGTTAATTGCCCAGATTCTATTTTGGATATTATTTCCACTGCCGAAAACATACAAAACCTCACTTTTTTACACGTTCTAAATTCTCTATTTTTTTGGATTAGCAGCCATTCTTGCTTGCGAGTGCTGTTAAATAAAATCATACTAGATGGGAACGGTTTAATACGCAAATACCCCCAAGAAGCAGGCAGATATGAATGAATTTACCTATTTCGCTAACGAAATAAGGGCATTATTTGGAAGTGGCACCCGCAAACAACTCAGTGATGAGATTGCCTTTTTGGGGGCCTGCCGAGCGATGGTCATAACCTCTTCTAATAGCCGTGAGACAATAAAACAGATTATTGTGGAGCTGGGTGATTTATGTATCACTCATTTTAATGGTGCAGAAATGCACACTCCAATTGACGTAACCCAAAAAGCATTGAGCCTTGCAAAAGAGCATAAAATAGACTGTCTTGTCGCAATTGGCGGAGGCTCTGCAACTGGACTTGCAAAGGCGATAGCATTACGCACTGACTTACCTCAAATTATTCTGCCAACGACTTATGCCGGCTCGGAGTTAACGCCGATTATTGGGGAGACTGAAAACGGTCTTAAATCAACTCAAAGCAATAAAAAAGTGCTTGCAGAAACCGTAATCTATGATACCGATTTGACTGTTTCACTACCTGTTATGCAATCAGTTACCAGCGCTATCAACGCAATGGCTCACGCAGTAGAAGCATTATATGCCGAACATGAAAACCCAATAATCAGCGCCCATGCAGAACAAGCCATTATAACATTCTATAATACACTTCCCAAAATTTGTTTAAATCCGCAAGATATCACTGCACGAACAGATGCGTTATATGCTTGTTTCTTATCTGGGTTGTGCCTTGGTAGTGTTGGCATGGCACTTCATCACAAATTATGCCATAGTTTAGGGGGTGGTTTTGGATTGCCTCATGCGGCTACACATTGTGTTGTTCTGCCACATGTTATTCAATTTAACGCACATGTAAGACCAGAACTAAACCAGTTGGGAAATCGGTTGCATTCTTCTTCTCTTGGATTTGCGATTTTCGAGCTGATACGCGCATGCAATGGGCCAACTAGTTTACAGGAAATTGGCATGAAAGAAACAGATCTTGATACAGCAGCAAGCCTTACAATGAGCAATAGTTATTACAATCCGCGCTCCGCTACCTATGACGACATCCGTGAATTATTGCAAAATGCGTATTCAGGGATTGCGCCAGATGCCTGCCTTATTTAAACAAACTCAAATTAGTAAAGTCACTTAATGTCGCAAAAACCAACACAAACAGCTCACCCAAAAAATCAATTAGAAACTACCAACCAATTCCCTAAAATCAGTTTTACTGAAATGTTCTGGGTATTTTTTAAATTAGGCTTAACCAGTTTTGGAGGCCCAATTGCGCATATAGGGTATTTCCACAAATTATTTGTTGAGCAAAAAAAATGGTTCTCAGCTGAAGAATACGCAGAAATAGTAAGTTTGTGTCAATTCCTGCCAGGCCCAACCTCTAGTCAGGTTGGTATGTCAATCGGCCTTAAATGTGGCGGCATTTCAAACGCATTTGCCGCTTGGCTTGGTTTTACAATACCATCTATGCTGATTATGATTGCTGCTGGATATGGCATACTTACTTTTGACGGGACAAGCCTTACCACCATATTACATGTCCTAAAATTACTGGCAGCCGCTGTTATATTACAGGCAGTTCTATCAATGGCAAAAACGCTTACCCCTGATTGGACACGCAGAATTCTAGCCCTGACAGCAACCATCATTCTGGTGGTAAATCCCACTGCTTTGATGCAATTATTTGTATTGGGCGCTGGGATCATTGCTGGCATTTTTCTAAGCGGAAATAAAAGCGCTGAAATACAAAAGACAGAAAGCAAAAGTAAAACCTATTCCTACGCTTCATTTGTACAAAAATTAGGTCCTGTTTCCGCTATTATTTTTGGTATGTTATTATTTGCACTGCCACTCTTAGCGATAGCTTACACCTCCCCCATTATAGAAATAGCCAATATATTTTTCCAGTCAGGGGCTTTGGTATTTGGGGGTGGTCACGTGGTTTTGCCGTTACTTCAATCTCAGCTTGTGCCAAACGGCTTAATAAGTCATACCGATTTTATGGCTGGGTATGGAATGGCTCAGGCAATACCAGGGCCACTTTTCACTTTTGCTGCCTATCTGGGGGTTATGATGCCTACAGGTTTACCAGCTTGGATATCTGGCATCGTTTGCCTTATCATCATATTTCTGCCAGCCATTTTATTAGTTCTAGCGGTCATTCCTTTTTGGGATAGCATTCGGGGCAATTCATATATACAAGCTGGCTTATACGGTATTAATGCCGTTGTTGTAGGCTTGTTGCTGGCGGCTCTTATAAATCCAATTCTTATCCTGAGCTTAAAAAGCGGGTTTGATATTATCATAATATTAGGGTTGTTTCTGTTGCTGGTTTTTAACAGGCTTCCGGTATGGCTGGTTATTTTAGGGGCTAGCCTTGCTGGATATGCATGGTCTTTTATCTAATGCAACAAATTCTTCGTTTAGATTTTAGAACAGATCTCCTTAAAAATTTTAACCTGCAAAATTCAGACTGGCAGCTTGTTTATAATTTAGTACTATTTAACACGTAATCCCTATGGAACATCAAAGAAGAGATATTAGAATATGGTACGAATTGAAGATCACCGGCTGATTACAGGCAAAGGTAAATTTACAGCAAATATACGGCCTACAGAGGCGCTGGTTGTAAAATTTCTGCGCTCACCCATTGCGTGCGGCGTTATTCGCTCCATCGATATAAGTGACGCAAAATCAATGCCTGGTGTGGTTAATATTTTCACTGCGCAAGATATGGCAGCTGATGGTGTAACTCATATGCTAGATACAGCAAAGCCTGTGCGTGATGATGGCGGTACCGTTATAAATCCGCGCCGGCCCATTCTAAATAGTAGCGATATCAAACATTTAGGGGAGCCTATTGCCATTATTATTGCCCAAACATCAGAGCAAGCAGATAACGCCCTTGAAGCAATTTTTGTTGATTATAGCGACAGCGATAGCGCATTGCTGAGCAGTGAGAAAACAGATAGCCCGCTTGTATGGCCAGAAGGGCAGGATAATTATGCCTCTTATCATCATGTCGGGGATGCAACAAAACTTCAAGAAGCTGAAGCAAATGCCGCTCATTTAATTACAGTGCCAATTCATATTTCGCGAATAACAGCGGTTGCGATGGAGCCTCGTATCTCCTTATGCGATATTGACCCTGAGGGTAAGTTAATTTTTACGACCAGCACACAAAACCCCTTTGCCTTGCGTGCAGAAATAATGAAAACCTTTTCGCTTGAAACGACTAATATACAGGTGATAGCACCAGATGTTGGCGGATCATTCGGAATGAAAGGCACGCTTTACCGCGAGGACGCCGCTATTATTTGGGCAAGTCGTAAAATAGGGCGCGCTCTTTGCTGGTCTGCTAACCGAAGCGAGGCATTTATAAGCGATGAGCATGCACGCGCAATGTTTGGACAAGCACGTCTTGGACTTGATAGTGACGGAAAATTTACAAGTTTTTCAGTTTCTCTAGATATTGATATTGGCGCATATGTATCAAAACGCTCCTTTAGCATGCTGAATAATTTAGGGGGTATTGCCGGGCAATATATAATCCCTGCCATGTCAGCAGAGTTGCGTTTCAGCTATTCTAATACAATGCCGATCTCGCCTTATCGCGGGGCTGGACGGCCTGAGGCCACCTTTATGATTGAAAGCGCAATTGACGAAGCTGCTAGAATCACGGGCATAGATAGAGCAGACTTACGCGCTAGAAATTTTATCAAGCCTAATATGCTACCCTACCAAACAGCATTAATGTTTAATTATGATAGCGGCGATTTTCCAGCAATCCTAGAGGAAGCACTGCTATTATCTGACTATCACAACTTTGAAAACAGACGCGCTGTTTCTGCAAAAAATGGGCGTATCAGAGGAATTGGAATAGCAACTCACATTGAGGTTGCTGGCGGGCCGTTCGGTATGCTGATAAAAGAAGTTGCAAGATTGCGGGTAAACAAATTAGGTGTGATGACAATCGCTCCTGGCAGTATGTCTGTTGGTCAAGGTCTGGAGACTAGTTTTCCTAATATCGTTGCAGGTAAGCTGAATATAAGCGCTGATAGGATTAAGTATATCCAAGGTGATACGGATTATTTACCAAGTGGCAGAGGAAGCGGCGGTTCAGCTGCAACTATTACGGGGGGATCTGCTGTTATCAATGCAGCTGAAATTTTGATTCAAACAGGGAATCAAATTGCGGCTGATGTTCTAAAATGTGATATATCTGACATTCAATATGATAATGGCAATTTCTATCAAATGAATGATCCTGATACCGCGCTTGACTGGTCTGAAATTGCCCAATATAGCAATCAGCCAGATGGGCTTGATATAATGGGAGAGTTCACACCCTCTGCGCCAACCTACCCTAACGGTTGCCATATTTGCGAAGTTGAAATTGATACCTCAACAGGCAAATGTTTTGTCAAAGACTATGTAGCAGTTGAAGATGTAGGAACAGCTTTATATCCTGTTTTGATAGAGGGCCAAATTCTAGGCGGTATCGTGCAAGGCATTAGTCAGGCTTTAGGTGAAAGTCTTGTTTTTGACGAAACGGGGCAACTCTCAACAGGGTCTTTTATGGATTACCAAATGCCAATCGCTTCTGACTTTCCAAAATTTAGAATTAAAACACATCCTGTCAAAACCAAAATAAATCCTCTTGGTGCTAAAGGGGTTGGCGAGTCAGGAACTGTTGGTGCATTGGCTGCCACAATAAGCGCTGTTCAACATGCGTTAGTATCTGTTGGCGCAGATACTATTGAGATGCCAGCCACGCCGCACAGAATTTGGCAAAAATTAAAACATAACGCTTAATCTGACATGCTATTATATAGTTAGTAACTATCTATTCAGCAAGTATCTGGTCAAATACTATTTGGTGGCATCTGCCTATAAACACTGGTCTAGAAGTTGTGCTACATGAAGTGCTTTTCGTGAAGTACCATGTTCGATTTGGCATCTGCAAGATGTTCCATCAGCAATGATAATATCACTATCCTTACTATCTCTTACCTTTGGCAGAAGTTTCTCTTCTGCCATTCGCATCGATATATCATACGTTGATGCATCATATCCAAATGCACCTGCCATCCCGCAACAACTACTCTCAATCATCTCAACTTCAAGACCCTCTATCATCGATAGAACCTGTTCTATGGGCTTTACAGAGTCAAATGCCTTTTGATGACAATGACCGTGCAAATAAGCCTTTGCATTTTTAACAAACGGCAGCGTTGGCTTATCTTTGGCCAATAATTCCTCGAACGTTACTGCCATGCTGGCTATCTTTTGTGCCTGCTTGGTTGGCAATAAAGATGGTACTTCATCTCTGAGCGCAAGCAAGCAGGAAGGCTCCAATCCAACGATGGGCACTCCCTGCTCTGCGAACGGTGCTAGTGTATCCACAAGAGTTTGCACTTTTTGTTTAGCTTGTTTTATCAGCCCGCCTGAGAGGTAGGTGCGACCACAGCATAATGGCTTATTATTTGGCGGGGTTGGAATAAACACATCATACCCTGCTACTTTTAGTACTCTGGCTGCTGAGCGCACGATTTCAGGCTCAAAATAGCGGTTAAACGTATCGACAAATAAAATAACAGGCATTGTGTCATTCAACTTATCTGTTTCTGACAAATTCCGTTCTGGTAAATTTCGGGGAACCTCACTATCTTTGAAATAATCTTGGCGCCAGACAGGCAAATCTCTTTTGGACGTAAAACCACTTACCTTCTCAACGATATGGGCAAGTAGGGACCATTTATTTCTAAGATTCATGACAAATGATAATCTGGAGGCAATAGGCGCATAATCTGGCAAATATCCTATTAGCTTGTCTTTAAAAGGCACACCCTTAGCGGCCGCACGTCGCGAGGTTACCTCTAATTTCATTTTAGCCATATCAACAGATGTTGGGCATTCCCGCTTGCAAGCCTTGCAGGATACACAATATTTTAAGGTATCCTGCATATCGTCACTAATAAGCGCATCTGGGCCAAGCTGGCCAGACAATGCAAGACGCAGGCTGTTTGCTCTGCCTCTGGTAGAGTCTTTTTCTTCTTTAGTAACACGGTAAGAGGGACACATAACCCCGCCTTCTAACTTTCGGCAAGCCCCATTATTGTTACACATTTCAATTGCGCCTTGCAGCCCGCCAGATTTACCTGGCCATGCGGACCAATCAAAATTCATCTGCAAATCATTTGCTTCATATCCAGGCGCAAATCTAAATAATGATCTGTCATCCATTTTTGGCGCATCAATAATCTTTCCAGGGTTGAAAATACCAGCAGGATCGAAAAGTTGTTTCACCTCCCCAAACAATTCAACCATTTCAGAGCCAAACATAGTCTCGTTGAATTCAGAACGCAAAATACCATCACCATGCTCCCCTGAATGAGAGCCGCCATATTGTTTCACAAGCTCAAATGCTTCTTCTGCAATCGCACGCATAGCCTCAACATCATCTGTTTTTTTCATGCTAAGAACTGGGCGGACATGCAAACACCCGACAGAGGCATGCGCATACCATGTGCCAACCGTGTCGTATTTCTGGAATATTTTTGTTAATTTGTCAGTGTATTCTGCAAGATGTTCTAGATCAACAGCGCAATCCTCCACAAACGAGACTGGCTTTGCTTCCTGCTTCATAGACATCATGATATTTAGACCGGATTTTCGCATTTCGGATACGCGTGCTTGCTGCTGTACATCGAGAGCACGCACAACGCCGCCTTGCCATTCATCAGGTTTATCCCAGCCATATCCAAGCTTGGACATCATATTCTCGAGTTTTTCAAGACGCTTTAAATTCTCATTCCTGTCATCTTCTGCAAATTCCACTATCAGCAAAGCTTTAGGCTCACCAACAACAACTTCTTTAATAATGGGCTGGAATATCGAAATTGAGCGTGCGAGAGACAACATCGTATCATCAACTAATTCTACAGCTACAGGATCTAATGTAATCAAATGCTGAGTTGCATCCATCGCCTTATAGAAGCTTGGAAAATGACAAATGCCCATAAGTTTTTGCGCTGGCAATGGCGATAATTTTAGTTTGATAGAGGTGAAATAAGAAAGGGTGCCCTCAGAGCCTAGTAATAAATGGGCAAAATTTATTCCATCCCCTTGCTTTCCATCTGGTCGTGCCGACATTGCATCTGGAATAAGAGCATCCAAATTATAACCGCCTACTCTGCGAAGCACTTTGGGGAAACGCTCCTCTATTAAATTACTATTATTTCGGCCAAGCTCTAGGAGAGTTTTTCTCATATCGTCAGACATAACGCTTTCATCTTCAGGGCCAAACCTTACCTTTGTGCCATCTGGCAGAATTGCATCAATTGACAACACATTATCACGCATAATGCCATAGCGAATCGAACGACCCCCACAGCTATTATTTGCTGTCATTCCGCCAATGGTCGCTCTGCTGGAAGTAGACACATCAACTGGAAACCATAATCCATAACCCTTAAGCTGCTTATTAAGATCGTCCAAAACGATCCCAGGCTCTACAACACAGCTATTCTCTTCTAAATCAACCGAAATAAGGTTATTAAGATATTTTGTATTATCAACAACAATAGCGTGATTAACGGTCTGCCCACACTGAGAGGTACCGCCCCCACGTGGGAGAATCGCTGTTGCTGTTTTACGACAAAACGAAATAATATTTTCAATATCAGCCTGCGTTTTTGGTAATATGACGGCATGAGGCATCATTTGATAAATGGAAGCATCCGTGGCGTATCTGCCTCTATCAAATTCACTATCTAGGAATTCTCCTTCAATTATACTGCTTAAATCATTAAGCTGAATTGGAATACTACCATCTGCCATGTAAAAAACCCGTGTTTGAGATATACAAATCAAAGTTGTGAAACTAAGATACTCTTCATATAGATTTTTTCAATCTCGATTTACTACATATTATAAGGTAGTCAAAAATTTAGGAGCCTTTCGTGCCAGTAAACCAATTTCAATCAGGTCGTCACTTCCTTCAAATACCAGGTCCAACCAATGTGCCTGACAGGGTGCTAAGGGCAATGGACAAACCTACAATCGACCATCGAGGCCCTGAATTTGCGGCATTAGCCCGCAGATGTCTCGATGGCATAAAAACAATTTTTAAAACACAGTCAGATGTTATTATATTCCCTGCCTCTGGAACAGGTGCGTGGGAGGCGGCACTTGTAAATACATTGCAAAGCGGCGATCACGTCTTGATGGTAGAAACAGGTCATTTTGCAAGCCTGTGGCACAAGATGGCCGACAAACTTGGGGTTGCAACAGAGTTTTTAGAAACTGACTGGCGCAGAGGAGCAGACCCGCAGGCACTTGCAACACGACTCTTTGAAGATACGACTCATCAAATAAAAGCAGTATGTGTGGTACATAATGAGACCTCAACTGGATGCACCTCACCCATTGCTAAAATCCGCGCTGTTATGGATGATATCAATCATCCAGCATTACTAATGGTAGATACAATCTCCTCCCTTGCTTCTATTGATTACAGGCATGATGAATGGGGCGTTGATGTAACGGTTGCTGGCTCTCAAAAGGGTCTCTTATTACCTCCTGGTCTTTCCTTTAATGCGGTATCTCAAAAAGCCCTCGAAGTTGCGAGGAGTGGGGGTATGCCGCGCTCTTATTGGGACTGGGATGAACAAATTCAGGCTAACAAGAATGGCGCATTCCCATACACTCCTGCTACAAATCTATTATATGGTCTGGAAGTCGCAATTGAGATGTTACATGAAGAAGGCTTAGACGCCGTTTTTGCGCGTCATGACCGTCACGCACAAACCACACGAAATGCCGTGCAGGCATGGGGACTTGAGGTTCTATGCCAAAACCCAGAAAATTATTCTAGCTCGCTTACCGCAGTATTAGTGCCAAATGGGCATGATGCAGATGCGTTTAGAGAAATTGTGCTAAATAATTTCAATATGTCACTTGGTAATGGGTTGGCAAAACTTGCTGGTAAGGTATTCCGAATAGGTCATCTTGGTGATTTTAATGATTTAATGTTGCTTGGCACCCTAAGTGGTGTAGAAATGGGACTATCTCTTGCAGGAATTCCGCATCAAAGAGGCGGCGTCGAGACAGCGATGCAGGCTTTAACAAAATCTTAAAAAAATAAAATTTCATATTTCAAAATGGGGAGATCGAAATCATGACTGATGGTTTATACCTAAATTACATAGCTGGAGACTGGGTAGAGGGTACTTCAGAAATTGCCAATATAAACCCTTCCGACATTAGTGAAGTGGTAGCTCATCATGCTCTTGCAGATGCAAATCAAGCAAATCAAGCAATCGATGCCGCACAAGCAGCCCTTTCTAGCTGGAAGAATAGCAACCCACAAACTAAGTTTGATATTCTGGATAAAATCGGGCGCATTATTATTTCAAGGCAAGAGGAACTTGGCGAAATTCTAGCGCGCGAAGAGGGAAAAACACTTGCTGAAGCAAAAGGAGAGGCATTCCGCGCTGGCCAGTTTTTTCAATTTTATGCAGCAGAAGCATTACGGCGAACTGGCGAGCAAAATCTGTCAACACGTCCAAACATTGATATCGAAATCGTAAGAGAGCCGATTGGCGTTACGGTTCTTATTACCCCATGGAACTTTCCTATTGCTATTCCTGCTTGGAAAATTGCGCCCGCGCTGGCACATGGTAATACAGTCGTGCTTAAGCCATCCGAAATCACACCAACAAGTGCCTATTATCTAACCAAAATTATGGAAGAAGCAGGCTTGCCTGCTGGTGTCTTTAATTTACTAGTGGCCAAAGGTGAGGATATTGGGGAGGCGCTGGTCTCTCACCCTGCTGTTGCTGGCATTTCATTCACTGGATCAGTGCCAACAGGGCGAAAAATAGCCCACGGCGCGATCCAGCATATGAAGAAAATTCAGATGGAAATGGGCGGAAAAAACCCAATGGTCATCATGGATGATGCTAATTTGGATATTGCCATTCCAGTAACAGTCAATGGTGCT
>Ga0255763_1001507_pt1 | contig 23995 bp, 16 predicted proteins | sample 041ome_2_FD_179963 | JGI IMG/M metagenome (GOLD analysis project Ga0255763, IMG submission 179963) | Coastal salt marsh microbial communities from the Groves Creek Marsh, Skidaway Island, Georgia - 041406US metaG (version 2) | ecosystem: Environmental > Aquatic > Marine > Intertidal zone > Salt...
GCGCGCGCGCCCGACGGTCTCCCTTTCGACGCGCGAAGCTTCGGACGACGCGCGACATAACGAGACCGCGATCGAACGCGATCGAACGCGATCGAACGAAGGATGCGCGCGGCGACGACGACGACGCCGACGCCGCGGGCGATGCGCATGGGTGTGGATAAACCTCGCGCGCCGCGGGCGCGCGCGGTGCGGGCGCGAGCGACGCGGGGAGGCGCGACGCGCGCGCGGGCGGCGGCGCAAGGGATCGAACAGGAGGTGAAGATCGACGCGGCGCCGACGACGCTGCTGAGAGAGGGATCGGGCGAGGAGGGGGACGCGACGCAGATGCGGGCGAGGTTTGAGAAGATGATTCGCGCGGCGCAAAATGAGATTTGCGACGCGATCACGGCGTTGGATGGGAAGCCGTTTCACGAGGACGCGTGGACGCGACCGGGTGGTGGTGGTGGGATCTCGCGCGTGTTGCAAGATGGGAACGTGTTCGAAAAGGCTGGCGTGAACGTGTCGGTGGTGTACGGACAGATGCCGCCCGAGGCGTATCGGGCGGCGACGGGGGAGGAAGGCGCGTCTAAGGAGATGATTCCGTTCTTCGCGGCGGGTATTTCGAGTGTTATGCACCCGCATAATCCGATGGCGCCGACCGTTCACTTCAACTACCGTTATTTCGAGACGGATGCCCCCAAGGGCTCCGCGGGCGCGCCGCGCGCGTGGTGGTTTGGCGGCGGCACGGATTTGACGCCGTCGTACATTTTCGACGAAGACGTCACGCACTTCCACCAAACTTTGAAGGATATCTGCGATAAGCACGATGGCGAGTTTTACCCGAAGTTCAAGCAATGGGCGGATGATTATTTCATGATCAAGCACCGCGGCGAACGTCGCGGCGTCGGCGGCGTCTTCTTTGACGACATGAACGACCGCAGCAAGGATGAACTCCTCGCGTTCGCGACGGACATGGCGGGCGGTGTCGTCCCGGCGTACGTCCCGCTCGTCGCCAAGCACAAGGACGATGAGTTCACGCCCGAACAACGCGCCTGGCAACAAATGCGCCGCGGTCGCTACGTCGAGTTCAACCTCGTGTACGACCGCGGGACGACGTTCGGTTTGAAAACCGGCGGTCGCATCGAATCCATCCTCATGTCTCTCCCGCGCTACTGCGAGTGGCAATACGACCACGCGCCCGAAGCCGGTTCTCGCGAGGCCGACGCGCTCGACGCTTTCAAGAACCCGAGAACGTGGTGCGCGTAAGCGCGCCTCGTCCCTCGAGCGCGTGCTCTCTTAGTTTCGCCTCGTTCCGTCGTCGCGTCGACGCGCGTCGACGCGCCGCCTGCCGAGGCCCCTTTACGCACCATTCAATCATTCAAACGACGAAGATTCGAGTTTTAAAATCGAAATCAGAATTCACTCCCGTCGTCCCCGCGTCTCGCGCCCTCTCTCGCCGTCTCGCCCTCGTCCTCGCGCTCGCCCGCGGGCCACCGGTGGCTCGAGCCTCCGCCTCGCGCCGCGTCGCGTTCCGCACTCCTCCGCGCGCGCGACGTCCGCGCGCTCGACGCCGTCGCCGAAGAACGTCGACGCGAACGCGCGCGACTTCGTTCGCGCTTTCATCGACACGCACCGAGCTTCGACGCGCGGCGTCGAGCGTCGATCGCGATGGGCGGAGACTCGTTGGTCGTCACCCCCACGGGAGAGCTTCCGTTTCAGTGTGCGTGCGAACGACGCGCGAGCGCGCGGACGACGCGACGCGACGACGCGCGCGACGCGCGCGCGAGAGACGGGATCGCGCGGCGACGCGCGACGCGAACGAGACGGTCGAAGGCGTTCGATCGCGATGAGATCTTTGAATTTCAAAGTGGATTATCGGAGACGCGGACGCGCGAGGCGCGCGTGTGATCGACGCGGTGACGAGGGAAGACGGGAGACTGACGATGAATCGATGAATGCGATGTTTCGCGAAACGCAGTCGAACTTAGAAAGCAGTGCGCGGCTGAACTGGTGTTGAAGAACCCCACGGGGGCGAAGCAGGCGTTCAAGGTGAAGACGACTTCGCCGAAGAAGTATTGCGTCAAGCCAAACACTGGAATCGTCGAGCCCGGGGCCGAGATTAAGGTGACGGTGATGATGCAGGCGCATCGAGAGATGCCGGCGGACTTCAACGCGTGCAAGGATAAGTTTCTGATCCAATCGACGCCTAGCGGAGACTCTTCGGATATGACTGAGTTGTTCTCGCGACCGCCTACGAGTATCTCCGAGACTCGACTTCGCGTGAAGTACGTCATGAGTGGTAAGACCACGGCGATGGCCGAAGAGGTTACTCTTGCGCCGCCGCCGGCGAACGAGAGCGCGGAGCAGGAGCGGGCGCGCTTGCAGCGCGATGTGGCTCTCTTGCAGTCGCGAAACAAGGCGCTGGCGAACGACATGAATCTGATGATGAAGAAGGGCGGTAAGAGCATCGTTAAGGGTTTTACTTTGCTTCACATCTTACTCACGGCCATCTTGGCTTTCGTGCTCGGTCGTTATTTGTAATCTCGAAATGTAGAAACGCCACTCAGAGTTGTGACAATGAAAAAAGGTTTGCATTTATATTGAAACAAGCGCGCTTCTATGAATCAAAAGATAGAAGAAAAGATACACAAGACTGAAAAGATTACAACCCGAGCTGCACGCGCGACTCGGATGATATTTCGTCGACATCTTCGGTTGACGCCTCTTCATCAGAGGTGTTGCCGATCGAGGTGTCGAGTAAACCGGTTTCGTCGCGCATGCGCTGAACGAAAATTCTGAACGACTCGAAAGCGAACGGACTGAAAAGCTCGGCGTTGAATCTCAAAAACGTGAAACAGGCCATCGGAGGAAGCATTGTGCCCTCTCGCCACATTTCCTCGTCGTTGCCCTCTCCAGCGCAATTTTTGATGATTTTATCATACGCTGCCTGATCGAATCGACAGAGCGCGTTTTCGCCCGCGAAAGGGACATCGAATCGCGCACACGCTGAGCGAATCTGGCGCAATAAACCCTCGGGTCCGCAATAGCAGTACCACGGATGATCGCTGTCGTGCATCTCGACACACGTAAAGTTCAAGCGAGCGCCGTGCTTCTTGCAAACTCTCACGATCGGGGCGTAGCCATCGCGTTCGGAAACAAATTCCCCGGCACGAGTGTTGAAATATCCAGCGGTAAGCTCTGCGGCGTGTGAACGAACGTTATACCACCAATGCACTCCTGCACATTTAATGGCGAGCGTCACTCCGCGTTTATCAAAGACTCGCTTCGTCATCTCGAGCATCCGATCGCCGTGGTTAACGAGTTCGCTCGAGTACCAAGACAAGAAGAACGATCCATATTCAGAGTCCCAACTACCTCCGTCGTAACGAAAGAAACCGGTCTCAAAGGGTAGGTTGTTGTATCCGCCGGTGTCGTGCGGGCCCGATCCGCCCCACTCAATGTGTCCAGCCTCCGACGCCGCGCGAGAGAGAGACAGAAGAGAGCGTTGATCGTAACATTGAAATTCACCAATACCGGGAAATCGCCATTGCGATGCTTTTTGCGCAAATCTGTTCTCTGGATACGCAGGATACCGCAACTCGCCGCATGGTCCGCAGCCGACGGCGATTTCAGTCAGCGTCGTTCCGAGCTCAGCCTTGAAGGTGTTTCTAAAACTAATCATGAAGTCCTTGTACGTATTCATCGGTGTTCGTCCGGCCAACGTCGCGGCGTTGTCGGCCCAAAGCGAAATACACTCCGGATTCCGATAGCCGTACTGATCGGTGAAGAACAAGTCTGGGTCCTTCTTCCCCGCTTCGAGCACCCAGTCGGGCAAAGGAATTTCCACGACGTCTCCAACGTTCGCCCCGCACGCGTGAAACGACATCACCGCCTGTACTTTCAAACCAGCGTCTTTTATCATGTCGATAACTTCTCTATACGCCGCCCAGTCGTACTTTCGCGGACCGTCGCGTTCGACGATGCCCCACCACACGTCGATCATCACGCCCTCGACTCCAATTTCGCTCAGCGCGCGCAACCCACGCTCGAGCGCCTCGGGATCGTTCACCTCACCATCATTCGTCACCACGTTTAAAGGAAGCATCACGTACACCGGCACCGGCTTTCGCACGTACTTTGGCTCGAACGAATCCGCCGCCGCGCGTCCCACCTCCGCCGCGTCCCTCCCGTCGAACGCGCGCGTCCGCGTCATCGTCTCCCGTCGCCCCACCCCAGATCGTCGCTCGACCCACGCGCGTCGTCCGACTCCGCGCTCGCGTCGCGCGAGTCCTCCTCGCCGTTCGCGCCGCGCGTCCGCGCGCGTCGCGTTCGAAGACGTCCCCGCCGCGCCCGCCGTTTCCGCCCCCATCGCCCGCATCCCTCCGTCGCTCGCGCTTCCGACGTCCCCGATTCACCGTCGCGCCCTCGCGCGCCGTTCGGTCGCGCGCGCGTCGCGCTCGCCCTCGCCTATCGCGCTTCGCCCCGCGTCGATCCCACGAATTCGCGCGCTCGACGACGATCGAATGCGCGGGAAACCTCGTCGTCGTCGCGTCGCGTCGCGCGCGTCCGCTCGAAGCGCGTCGCGGACCCGTCGTCGCGACGCGCGCGATCGTCGCGCGCCTGTCGCGCGCGCCGCGAGGCGTCCGCGATCGGCGCGCGCGTCTCTGGCGCGCGCGCGTCGACCGCGGTCGGCACCCGTCGCGATCGTCGGACTGTTCGGCGCGCGCGCGGCGCGACTCGCCGACGCGCGCGCGCCGATCGCCGCATGGAGCCGGCGACGCTGACGGTCCTCGCGATCTGCGCGCTCGCGGGCGCGAAACTGTCCGTCGGGGGGTACCTCGCGTGGACGCATCGCGGCGCGTGTCGACGCGAGCGCGGCGGACGCGCGGGCGCGGACGCGCGCGAGGAGAGCGCGCGCGAGGACGCGAAGGCGGCGTGATTCGACGCGGGGGGATCGATCGGGGGCGCGGTCGGTCGGGACGCGCGCGCGGAAGCGCGCGGTGCGTTCGCGCTGGGAGTTTCGAGGGACGGTTGAATTAATCTCGTCGTCGTCGGCGCCGCGAGAAGAGACGCGCGCGCGCGGCGCGAGCGACGGGAGACGATGGGATGGACGGGAAGTTTGAGCGATTTTGCTACTAAACGCTCGCTAGAGGTCATCGGACGCCGACGGAGACGATGTCCCACGCGAGACGCCGACGGAAATATTCCATGTGTTTCTGGGAAAACGCGAGTTCGGCGCCGGCGGAGAGGTAGTCAGCGTATTTGATCATGAAGACGCCGCAATCGCATCCGTTCTTTTGCAGGGGGATGTCTTTGGGGTAGGCTTCGATCCACTCGTCCGGGTCCCAGTCCTCGTTGAGTTTATTCTTTGCCTCGTCGATGAGCCAACGCTTGAGATTCTTCACCGCGACGCCGCTCTCGCCGAGGAGAGAGTCGTAGTAACTGATGCGCTTCTTGCGCGTATCGATCTCAGCGAGCACCCAGTGCACGGATTGATGAATCGGTACGAAGATTTTTTCGCAGCGCAACACGTCGTACTTGAGCTTCTTCGGCAACGTCCATCTTCGGACGTTCGAGTAGTCGTACATGTTGCTATCCTGGTACAACTTGTTGATGAAAAAGGTGCTGAAAAAGTGCACCTTTGGCTGCGTCTCTCCTTTGGGCATACTATTTATGGCGCGCTGAGACAGCAAACCGATGGCAAAATTTGCAACCTCGTCGTTCAACCACGTGCCCGTCTTCAGAGTGGCAATGTCTTTTCCAGTGGCGTCGAGTGCACCCTGACCGACGAACGAACCGCTCGCTAAGATCTGCGTCGACGGCGCTCGCAACGCATCTTGAACAGCTTCGAGCTGAGCCGCGGTGAGCGGCTTGAGGAACTTTTTAGCGGCCTTTTCGCGCTCTCGTCGCCTCTTGTGTTCCTCAGCCTCGACGCTCAGGCGCGAGAGTTGTTCCTCTAACCCGCTCGAAGTGGACGCAGAGAGCACTTGGTTCAACTTCTCTCGCCTGATTCTCAACGTTTCTTGCATATCACGAATTGTTGCCGCATGCTTTGCCGAGAGCGATTCCGTCGGCGCGGTCGCCGCGTCGCGGCGGCTGGCGCGGTCCTTCTCTAAAGCCGCTCTTTGCGAACGTCCGGCGAGCGTTCCGTTCTCATGAGACGCGATCAACGCCTTGTAGTCTGACAAACCTTTCGGATCGTCCCACTTGCGCGTGTTGACGTACTTTTTGAACGCATCTCCGAAAATATTGACCTTTTCGAACCGCTTAAACGTCGCGGCGCCGCCAAATCCTCGCTCGACGTCGCGCCCGTTCGAATCTTCCAAAACGCGCGCGTCTCTCATCCCACTCTGCGTTGTCCCCATGATGACGTCCCCGTACCCTCTATATACTACAGCACCACCGATCTCACTTCGCACCGACGTCCCACCCGGTTTGCCAAACGCGCTCGCCGTCCTTCTCCACGCCGCGTCCCGTCTGGCCTCTCGCGCAAACGTTGACCCCGTCCCTCCGCCCTCCAGCGATCGATCGCGCCCACTCCCCCCCACAACGTCGTCAAACAATCCAAAACGTCTCGGCGGCGTCGAATACGGATGCGCACGCGCGTATGCCACGCGTTCGCTCCAAGGACTCGTTCGCTGCAGCGCCCCGCCCGGGACGAGCACCGGCGTCGCGTGATCGATCTCTCCCGACCTCGCCGCGGCGCGTCCGTGATCTCGCTCGAGCGCCTCTAGCGTAGAAATCGTCCTCTCGCCCGTCTGTCGATCGCGCGCGAGCCCGTCGCGGGCGTACGTCGTCGTCAGGGGATCTTTAAACACCGCGCTGCGCGGGTTCAAGTGGTGCTCGTGACGCGCGAGAATGTCGTCGCGCACGCTGCCTCGAGCGCTCGCCGGCGCGTTCTCGTCGAACGGTCGATGCGATCGTGACATTCGCACGCGTCGTGCGCGAGCACGGGACGCGGGACGCGCGCAGTGAGCGTCGCGGGACTCGAAGTGTGGGATCATCGTCCTGTCTTGTATGGGCGTCCGCTCGGCGACGGGGCGCGACGCGAGCGAGGACGTGGATGTGACGTGGATTGTGCAATATTCTGATTCGTCTTATTATGAGAAATGCTTCAGTTGCAGCGCTCAAATCACAGCTTGAGCCTATCGCGAATGAGTTCAGCGATGGAGTCCTCTCCGGGACCGATATCCTTGAAGGCGTCGAGAACTTCAACGATGACGTCTTGGCGGCGCTTCCACTTCGGGCTTCCCTTGTTCACACCCGTGGTGCTGAAGGTGCGCAAGACATCCACAGCGGCGGATGGCGTGAGCCCAGTCAAGAGAGTCGCGGCGAGTTTCACATCAGGTTCGGGTTTGTCTTCCGGCTTCTCCACGCCCGGGCGCGCGCCGAACCCGAGGCTCGCACGGCGAACAATGCTCACTTGTTCTTCAATCTCCAATCCAGCATAAATAACCTTCGCAGTCTTGACGTTGCGGTTTGCAACGACGCGGAGGATTTCGACCCCGTTGTACACAACGCTTCGCAGGTAGTACGGAAGGACGAATTCAGCGACACCAACCATGCGACCGGGCTCGGACATGTTAACCAAACCGATGGCGGCTTCGGCGTCTCCAAGGTTCTCCACCATAATGTCAATCAACGTCGCAGCACGGGTCAAATCGAGACCCATGAGCGCTTCAGCGCCTCGGGTATCTTTTGCGCGCCACAAAGCAGCTAGGGCTGTCGCCGCAGCTTCCACGTTGGCTGCTCCTTGAAGGATCAACGTTGCGGCGATCGGATCTTCGTCTTCAGAGAGCTCGAGGACAACCTCTTCGATTTCCTCCTTGGATGCGCTCTTTTCAAGTCGCTTTTGCAAACGAGATGCACGCTCATCGGTGACTTCGTTGTCCGGCTTTGACGCGGCTTCAGCTTGTTCGGCCGCGCGCTTCGCGGCGGCTGCAGCGTCCGCCTTTGCCTTTGCCTCAGCGGCTACGGCTTCCGCCTTTGCCTTGGCCTCTGCATCCGCCTTGGTCTTGGCCTCTGCATCCGCCTTTGCCTTGGCCTCTGCATCCGCCTTTGCCTTGGCCTCTGCATCCGCCTTTGCCTTGGCCTCTGCCTCTGCCTTGGCGTCCGCCTTGGCTTTGGCCTCTGCCTCTGCCTTGGCTTTGGCCTCTGCCTCTGCCTTGGCCTTGGCGTCCGCCTTGGCTTTGGCCTCGGCATCCGCCTTTGCCTTGGCTTCAGCATCCGCCTTTGCCTTAGCCGCCTTCGCCTCTTCTTCAGCCTTACGCTTCGCTAATTCGGCTTCCTTTCGCTTCGCTTCCTCAGCAGCCTTCTGAGCTTTCGCAGCCTCCTCCTGCGCCTTGGCTTCCGCCTTGCGACGTTCTTCCGCCTCCTTCTCAGCGCGACGCTTCGCCTCGGCAGCCTCCTTCTCAGCTTGCTTTCTCTTCTCTTCTTGTTCCTTCTCGAGACGCTTCTTCTCCTCCTCAGCTCGTTTGGCAGCCGCCTTAGCGTCCTCGTCAGCTTTTTTCTTGGCGCGCGCAGCTTCCTCCTCAGCTTGCTTGGCCTTTGCCGCAGCTTCCTTCTCAGCTTGTTCTTTGGCGCGGCGCTGCTCTTCAGCTTGACGCTTCAAGTCTTCTGCTTGCTTTTTGGAGTCCTTCTTCGCTGCTTCAGCCGCCTTGCGACGGCTTTCCTCTTCGTCGAGGGCCAATTGCTTGCGTCTTTCCGAAGCAGCCACGCGCTCGGCCTCCGCCGCTGCAGTTGCAATTCGTAACTCCTCCGCGCGTTCAGCAGCTGCGACGGCTTCAAGACGACGGGATTCTTCGAAGCTGATCGTCGAAGATTCTTTGAACAAAACGCCCTCAGTTTCGGTCTGGTTGAAAAATCTACGAGTGTCCTCGTCTTGTCTAGCGGCCCACTCTGAATCTCTCCTGCTCAAAGTTTCTGCGTTCCATGCAAGACGTCGAGCATCAATTTCAGCGATGATGGCGGCGAGCTCGGCTTCGAGCTGCTTGATACGCATCTCAGCCACCTTTCTACGGGCGTCTTCCTCTTCACGTAGAGCTCGCTCGGCACGAACAGCTGCGTCAGCTTCCGCGCAGACAGCAGCGTGACGTTCATCTTCATTGTGAGTTCTAGTCTGCTCCTCCGTCACGGTGCGTTCAATGGACATCTGGGACTGAGCACGGCGCGCCTTAAACTCTTCGTAGTTGGCCGCTGCAGTCTTTTCGAGAGCTTGCAATTCGGGAATGAGGATTTGAAGTTGCGACTCCATCTGCGTAATAGTAGCGTTGAGATTCTGCATCATGTTGTCGATAGCAATAGGCGAAGCAGCGGCAAGTCGCCGCGCATCTTCCTTACGTTGTCTCTCCTCCATCATCTTCCTGAACTCGGCGCGACGAGCTTCCTCGGCGTTGAACAAAGCCTTGATCTTCGCCGCAAAGTCGTCAATCTCTTTCTGCTTGCGCTCGCACTGCGCGTCAAAATCAGCTCTTCGTTGTTTCTCAGCGGCCTCCTTTTGCGCGATGGCGTCGGCAGCTTGCTTACGGCGCATCTCCTCTTGAGTCTGTAAGAACTCCTCCTTGGCTTCAAGTTCCGCTCGGAACTTGTCGAGAATGTCCGGCAGTTCATCACGGAATCGGTCGCGTCTAGCGTCCTCTTTCGCGATAATATCGTCGTCGATGGCCTTTTGATCGGCAATCTTCTTGTCCATCGCCTTGCGTCGGGCTTCTTCTTCGGCACGGCGCATGGCTTCGTCGCGCACAAGCTTCTTGAGCTCTTCACGCATTTGCAGCAGCTTGGCGTCTTCTCTCAGGCGCTCGGCCGCATCTTCCGCGCGAAGACGTTCATCTTCGGCTATAGCTTCTTCACGAGACTTTCTGAACTCCGTGACTCTTTGCGCTTCAGCCTCAAGTGCAGCCTTGGCGGCGGCATCAGCTTCGCGTCGACGACGTTCCAAGTCGCGAATGAAATCGTCAATTTCTTGACGCTTTCTGGACACCTCATTCGCATGATCTTCACGTCTGCGTTCTTCCTGAGCGCGGAGATCTTCTTCAGCTCTTTGTTTTGCTTGGAGTTCAGCCTTGAAAGCTTCACGACGAGCAAGCTCGGAGGCCCACGCAGCGTCTTCGTCGGAGCGCATCTTTGTAATGCGTTCTTCCTCGGCGTTGCGACGAGCGTCTTCCTCGGCCATCTTCTTTCTCTCGGCTTCCGCAGCAGCACGAATAACATCTTCCGCTTCTTTAGCTCTAGCATCTTCTCTGGCGCGACGAGCTTGTTCTTCTGCGTCGCGACGCGCTTGTTCGCGATCCCAATCGGCACGGCGTTGATCTTCACGAGCTCGAGTGCGTGCCTCGTCTTCTTCGCGACGACGAAGCTCGTCAGCTGCGCGGGCTCGGCGATTCTCCTCCGCAACGATAGCACGCTCGAGCGCTTCTTTTCGCGTGCGACTCTCGCCTTCTTGCGCGCGACGTTTATTCTCGGCCTCCATACGTAACCGTTGCTCTTGTTGCTCCATGTCCCGCAACTTTTGCTCTGCGGCGACGCGACGGCGATTTTCAGCTTCCACTCTTTCGGCTTCCTTGCGCACAGCCTCGGCAGCAGCAGCATCGGCTTCACGTCGACGGCGCTCTTCCTCTTCACGCTTTCTACGCTCTGCTTCAGCAGCAGCCAAAAGGTCTTGCTTGGCTTGTTTACGTCTCGCTTCTTCCGCTTCACGTTGAAGCTGTTCCTTCGTCTTGAATTCATCCTTGTTGATGATGAAATCGATGCGACGAGAATCTTCAGAAGTGCGTCGCAGACCTTCTTGGGAATTGAAAATCAAATTCGCCTTGTCTTGTTCTTGCTGACGACGTGTTTCTTCTTCCTTCTTAGCCGCTTCTTCTCGAGCAAGTTCTTCTTCATGACGCTTATTTTCGGCACGACGTTGATCCTCTTCGGCACGAAGTCGGTTTTCAGCTTCTCGCGCAGCTCGAGCGGCATCGTCGTAAGCACGTCGACGCGCATCTTCGGCTTCTCTTTTGCGGCGTTCAGCATCCTCAGCGGCCTCAGCTTGCGCCTCGACACGAGCGCGCCGTTGATCTTCATCAGCAATTTTGCGCTTTTCAGCCTCTTCGAGGATCTTGATTTCTTCAAGTCGAGATTTGTGGTTGGCCTCAGCAGTGGCGATGCGTCGCACCTCTTCAGCGTTGATTCGAGCGATCTCTTGAGCATACTTTTGCCGTCGGTTTTCTTCCGTATCCTTAAGACGAATACCAAGCTGCTTGAACTCTTCAAGGGCTCGACGCTTAGCGGCGAGATCATCGTCCTCTGCCTTTCGCCGATCGCCTTCTGCCTTTGCAGCGGCTCGCATCGCAGCTTGCGCGTTCGCGGCGCGAATTTCTTCAGCCTTAAGCGCAGCTTCGATGTCTTGCTTTCTGCGATCAGCGTCATTTTCGGCAGCGATGCGTCGATCTTTTGTATCGCGTTCGAACTTGATAATCGCTTCCCGGAGAGCGTTGATGGCAGCTTCGGCTTCGCGGCGGCGCTTATCCTCGTCGTCGCGACGCTTTGCCTCGTCATCCTCCATTTGTAGAAGCTTACGCGCAGCATCATCACGACGGCGTTCCTCCGCAGCTTGACGATCGGCTTCTTCGCGTTCAAGACGCGCACGTTCATCATCAACTGCGCGTCTGATGTCTTCACGAGCCTGCTCTCGCCGGGTATCCTCCGTTTCCTGGAGACGCCTCTCTTCTTCAAGCTCACGCGCGTGTTCGTCATCCCACGCTCGTCGTCGAGCTTCTTCAGCGGAACGATCGGCGGCGAGAGCATCTCGCATACGTTGAATTCGAGCCTCAGCTTCCGCACGACGCCGATTTTCTTCATCTTGCAAACGAGCCTCCTTCTCCAAAAGAGATCGCGTCTCGGTGTCGAATCTTGCTCGAAGATCGGCCTCGAGTCCCTTCGCCTTCTCAAAGTTATTCTTCGCCAAGTTGATATCTTGTTCACCTTGCGCGCGGCGTAGTTGAATAGAGTTGCGAAGGGCATCGATTTCCTTTCGGCGGCGTTCGATTTCTTCGCGCAATTTCGCGACTGAAACGGGTGCGCCATCATCGCCACCCATGAGGTCCTCGAGGTCACCCTTTTGTGTCTCAGTGATGACCTTAGTCGTGATGATCTCTTCCGAGTAAATGGCTTCACATTCGTCGTACAGCTTATCGATCCTCTCCTTCTCGAGTCGACGACGTCTGTTCTCTTTACGCCGCTCGTTGTTTTCATCCTCGACAGCCTTTCGAAGAGCCTCCTCGGCTTCCTTGCGGCGTCTATCTTCCTCCTTGCGAAGTTTACGCTCGCGAGCATCGATTTCGTCGTGGTATTCCTCGTCCGGCAATTCTTCACGCCTACGGGCGAGACGCGTGTTCACCTTCTCTCGCGTCGTGATTATCGTCTTCTTCGTTCGTCCATCAAAGCTGTACGCTACCGATGTTGTGACGGTGCCTGCGGCGTCTCCGATGGATGCCGCGACTTCACCGAGCCTCACCGGCTTCATCTCAAGCAAGTGAATGAAGAGATAGACGATGAAAGCAATCGCAGCACCGATAATACTTGCGTACTCCATGTTCACTACGTACGTGTAGAACGCGCCAGAACCCGAGAAGGCACCGGCTTCGATCAAATAGGAAACACCAGAAATGAGTGAAAGCAAGTTGGGCGCCGCCGCGACGGCAATGGCAATCATGGCGCGTGGATTCACGCCCTTAAAGAACCAATATGGACCCTTAGTATCGCGCGTCTGCATTGCTCGTCGCGATAATTTGCCAGCACGCATAAGCCAGAAGTCACACAAAATCACACCGAGCACGGGAGAGACTAACAACGAACCAACGCCAATGATCCACGAGGCAGCGGCGACGACTTGTTGCCACATCAACTGAGCCGGCGCAAAGAGGCCGACAGCGCAGGTGATGATGAGCGCTGCTTGCTTGGACGAGATCGTACCACCAAGATAGTTCTTGGTCTTTGCCCACGGAAGCGAGAATTCTTGCATATACTCCTGCGGACCAACGACGTTTGCGGCACTGTTCGTCACGAGCGAGGCGATGGCAATGGACGCAAATAAAATCGGCTTCGGCGCTTGCGCCATGGCCGCGGCGACGATAGCAAACAAACCGGACAGCAAGGGAAGCCAGAAAAACTGACCAATAGGTGCAGTTCTAGAGCCCTTGATGTGCGCTGTGTAATCTGGATACACGCTCGCGAGCGTCACCCAAACGCCCACCATAAGCCAAGCGTGCTTCCAGAACTCGTTCGGCAAGGCGCCCGGCATACCCGCGGAAATCAACGAACCGATCGCGGTCTGAGGAATACCTTGACGCAAAGTCCAAGCGATGAAACCTGCCACGAGCGCTAAGACGGTCTGACCAGACGCGAGAAGTCTCGATGAAGGGACGGTGCGCAAGGAAATTGCGAGCTGCACCACCCAAAACATCGCGTACGACATCGCTCGCACGACTACATCGCTTTCGATACTCGCGGCGATAAACGTCGTTTTGAACAATCCGAACACCGCTTCGCCCCCGACCAAAGTTTGCACGGCGTAGAGCAAGAATCCAAGCGTCGCGCGACAGGCGTCGGTGAACTCCGCCCCCCAAATCCCGAAACTCGAACGCGCCAGGATCGGCATATTCAGTTCGTACTTCGCCGCGGGGTATCCGATTGCAGAGATAAATGGCATCGCCATCAAAGTACCGAGCGCTGTCGCCAAACCGAGTTCATACCAGAGCAACGGCGCGAGCGTGTGCAAGTTCCACCGAACGAAACCGTACGGCACCGAATACATCACCGCGCACGTCGCCAGCGCCGCCCACAGCGAGAGTTCCTTGCCCTTCTCGATCGCATTCTCCTCCGTCGTCGGCGGGATGATCAGATCCTCGTCCCCAGGCGCGACGATGAACCCTTCGTCATCCTTATCGTCGTCGCCGGTTTGATCGGCGTACCCCAATCCGACGGCATTCGCGCGCGTCGACGCCTCCCTCATCCCCACGCCTCGCCTTCGCGTCCCACCCGCGCACGCGGCCTCCCACGCCAATCCACATCGTTTCTTTCCTCCACCGACCACGCGCGCGACGACCGTCGCGCCCCGCGCGCGCGCCCCGCCCCCCGCCGTTGCCGCATGCGATTGCCCAACGATTGATTTCGCAAATGTCCCGATCGACCCCGCCCGTCGCCCGCTCTCGCGCGCGCCGCTCCGCCGCTCCACCGCCGCGCTCGCGGCGGCGCGCAGCGCCATTCGCGCTCGCGCTCGCGACGACTCGCGCGTCCGCGCCACGCACGTCCGCGCGCGCGGCGTTCTCACGCGCGCGATCGACGAAGATACGACGTCGCGGCGGTTCGCGCGCGTCCGTCGATCGATCGCGCGCGTCGGTCGATCGATCGCGCGAGGCTCGCGCGCGCGCGTCGATCGCCGCCTCGAGGATCGCGGCCTCGATCGATCGATCGATCGATCGCGCGCGCGCGCGATCGATCGACGTCGCGCGATCGACGCGCGCGCGCGAACCTCGCGCGATCGATCGACGTCGCGCGCGCGCGACCGACCGAGGGATCGGCGGTCGGTCGACCGCGCGCGCGCGGCGCGAGAGCGCGGCGCGCGGGTTGACGATGACGACGACGATGACGACGACGACGACGCGCGCGATGGCGCCGACGCGCGCGCGACCGGGTCGCGCGGCGAAGAGGGACGCGACGCGCGGAGGGGCGGTGACGCGCGCGGCGAAGGCGAGCGGTGGGCCGTACGAGGCGCGGAACGAGTTCGTGATCCCGGGCGGGGATGGCGGCGTCGTCGCGCGATTCGAGGAGGAGATGCGCGCGCGGGAGAAGATGGCGAAGGAGTGCGGGGCGACGGAGGCGAAATTGGTGAAGCTTAAGGCGAATGAGTACGCGTTTGAGCAGAAATGGGCGTCTAAGGAGGCGTACGAGGCGTACATGAACACCCCGGGGCGACGACGAAGCCACCTGACGGTGGGAGTGTATCAACGCTTGCCGAAGGATAAATGGAGCGTGCCGGAAAACTTTACGCCGGTGACGCGGTAAGGCAGTGTGCGCGAGAGACGAGAGATATATTTGACGCCGCGCAACTTGTAAAACGAACGATTCAGTCAGGAAACATTTGCTTCATCACAACGCGCGGCGACGGGGACCGAAACGAAATTTCGTCGCTCGCTACTAAGCCCCAATCTTTCCCTTGTAAAGATCGAGGAAAACATCCGCACCCCACACGGGTGATCCATTCGCACCCGTATCGAGTTTTGCGAGGTCCGAACCCATCGTCATCGCGGCATCTAAAGAATCGGGATCGCCGGCTTGGTCGGGCGACAGCAAGAGCGCCGTCAAGCCGACGATGATGAAAATCGGCGCCGCGATGGCGCTCGCCAGCACGGCGTAAATCACCGATACGTATTCTTGCTTGGACAACACCGAGGTGGTGTCTCCCATCTGTCGCTGAAAGCTTTGCCATTCGAGCTCGATGAGAACGTCCAGGAACCAAGACGTTTCATTTTTCCCCGGCGGCGAGAGAGTGTTGTAAAACATGTTCACCGCCGTTTCTTCCGCTAGTTGCTCCCACTCCGCTTCCTCTTCTTCGGGCGTCTCGGGGAAGAAGTCGTCTCCAGATTGACTTCCAGGCTCGGGATCGGTGCGAAAATCAATCCTGTCCAAGCGACTGGCGATGAGGCCGTCCCTGTTCACCTTGTATGTCGTTCTCCCAAAGAGTCGGAAATTCAAGTCGGTTCTGGGTTCCTTCCCGTCCGCCACCGTCGCCGTCGCCGGGTATCCCGGTGCAACCTTCTCCCCGTACTCACCTTCCACGATCCTGCGAACTGCGCCTTCGTGCATGGAACCGAGCAAGAGATTACTAAACTTCTTGCCAAATCGCGCGCCCTCCCACACCGCCGTCCACTGAATGAGCAACACCCCCGGCTCGATCGAGCTCGCTCTTCGCGTGACAAACTTGAACCCCTTCAACGCCGACTTCGTCGCATCGCTAAAGTGTTCCATGAGCTCTCGATACTCGTCCAATCCGCGCACGGCGTGCACGTCGTTGTCGTACTCGACGTTCGCCGCGAACGCCTCCCGCCCGAGCTCGCGCAGAAACGGATCTCTCTCGAACCCCTCGCGCAATCTTTGCGTCACCGCGATCTGCCGTTCCAACGACGATCCTTCTTTCGACGATCGCGCGGACGTCGACGCGCGATCACCTCCCCGGTCGCGCTCGCTCGCGGCGTTTCCCTCGCGATCGTCCCGCTCGCCCGCCGTCCCGCTCGCCGAGCTCTCGCGGCGAACCCTCCGCCTTCGCGCGTCGTCGCCTCGCATCGCGCGCGCGACGCGCGCGTTCGCGCGCGTTCGCGTCGCCCGCGTCGCGCGCGCGCGTCGCGCGACGCGCGCGGTCGTCGCCGCGGGCGCCGCGTTCGTCGCGCGCATGTCGTTATGCCGACCGCGACGGCGTCGGGGCGCGCCTCCGCGCGAACGGCGCGCAAACAGTCGGGCGCGCGCGCGCGGATTTATGATTTCCACGCGCGCGCGGCGCGTCATCGACGTTTGAATCGCCGAATGCGAAAGAAATGAAAATCGGCGAGAAAATCGATGCGCGCCGAATGTCCGAACGTACAATTAGGGCTTTCCGACGAGGGCTTTGCGATCGCGCGCGGCGCGCGATCCGTCTCTCCGCGACGCCGTCGACGCCTCGCGCGCGCACACACGAACGCGAACACGATGGCTCCTCAAATGTCCCAAAAAGAGGCCGACATCGCGATGATGCTCGCCGCCGGGTGCCACCTCGGGACGAAGAACGTGGACTTCCAAATGGAGCGCTACGTGTGGAAGCGACGGGCCGACGGGATCCACATCATCAACCTCGGACGGACGTGGGATAAGCTCATGCTCGCCGCGCGCATCATCGTTGCGTGCGAAAACCCGCAGGATGTGATCTGCCAAGCGGCGCGCCCGTACGGTCAACGCGCGGTGTTGAAGTTTGCGCAATACACCGGTGCGAAAGCCATCGCGGGTCGTCACACGCCGGGGACGTACACGAACCAAAAGGACGCGATTTTCGCGGAACCGCGCGTGTTGATCGTCACCGATCCGCGCACGGATGCGCAGCCTATTTCTGAGACCGCGTACGTCAACTTGCCGACGATTGCGTTCTGCGACACGGATTCTCCGTTGAAGAACGTCGACGTCGCCATTCCGGCGAACAACAAGGCGAAGCACTCGATCGGTTGCTTGTACTACTTGCTCGCGCGCATGGTTTTGCAAATGCGAGGCACGGTCTCCGCGGCGAACCCGTGGGACGTGATGGTGGATTTGTTCTTCTACCGCGATCCGGAGGAGCTCGAGGCCAAGGAAGAGGAAGCCGCCGCCGCGGCGGCGGCTCCGGCGGAATCCGCGGGTTACAACGCCGTTGCGGACGCCGCGTACGGCGCCGAGTCTTGGGACGAGCAAAAGCCGGCCGAGGCGTTCCCGACGGGTGGTTTCGCTCCGGCTGCGGGTAACTGGTCCGAGGCGCCCGCGCCCACGGGCTGGGATGCTCAGCAAGGTGGTGACTTTGGCTCTGGCTTTGGCGCGATGCCGCCGCAAGGCTACTAAGTCTTCGTTTGAATGCGAAAGTCATTCTTTCGGTGAAGCGCGCCGTCGTCTCGACGGCGACGCGCGGCACACGAGCTCGTTTGGTTGGTGATACACGCGGCATCTAATTTCTAGGCGGCGGAATAGCCAGCGCGAGCTAACATAACACGTTTTTGTAGTACGAACGTAGTTTTCTTCACAACGACGTCCCTCGCCGACGCGCCGACTCTAATCGATCGCTAACCGATCTCTACCCACACAAACCTACCCTCGCTCGTTCACCGACCGCGCGATATCCGCGATCGCCACGTCGAACAACTCACACCGCACCGGCATCTCCACCTCGTAAAACGGATTCTTCAGCGCGTAGTCGCAGTACGCCCGGTGCGTCCTTCGCAGCGTCCCGCTCGCGTCCGCGCTCCCTTTCGTCATCGTCACGAATATCTTCATCCCCGTCTCCGCTTGAAAGCAATACAAATCAAACGTATCGCACTCCAGGCTCTCTATCCCCGCGCACCCCGTCACCGGCGCCACCTTCCTCGAGATCGCGTGCAGCGAGTGCCACACGCTCGCCAGGCGCAGGCACGCGTTCGCGTCCAGCGTCGGCGCGTCCTCGCGCAGCGCGCGGTGATAGATCAGTCCCCCGGACTTGTTCACGAGCCACACCGCGAGGAGCTTCCCGGTCGCCATCGCGCCGCGCGCCGTCGTCGAGCGCGTCGCGCGCGCGTCGCGCGCTGGGGCGACCGCGGCGACCGACCGCGAATCCGCGCGGATCCGCGGCGCGCGACAAACCCGCGTGTGCGCCGCCGTCGACGGCGACGGTTGCCACACGCGCGCGCGACGAGGCGCGACGACGCGCGAGCGACGACGCGCGGGCGAACGCGATGACGGGCGCGATCGATGCGATGACGCGAGCGACGACGCGCGCGGTGACGCCGACGACGGGAAGCGCGACGCGAAGGATGCGATCGGGACGCGCGATGCGCTTTTTGAATCGACCGCGCGACGACGCGGGCGCGAACGAGACGCGAGGAGGGCGCGCGGTGGCGCGCGCGGGCGCGAGACCGGGCGCGGGGAATCGGTTGTATAACTTTTCGGCGGGACCGGCGACGCTGCCGTTGGACGTGCTCGAGGAGATTCAACGGGACTTGGTCGATTATAAGGGCAGCGGGATGAGCGTGCTGGAGATGTCGCATCGAGGGAAGGATTACATGGCGATCGCGGAGAAGGCGGAGAAGGATCTGCGAGAGTTGGTTGGAATTCCTGATAACTATAAGGTGCTGTTTTTGCAAGGCGGGGCGTCGACGATGATGGCGTCTAACTGCCATAACTTGGCGGCGGCGACGGACAGCGCGGATTTCGTCGTCACCGGGGCGTGGAGCGCCAAGGCGCAAAAAGAAGGGGCGAAGATGCTCGCGAAGGCGAATGTGATCGCGTCGTCTAAGGATCAGTCGTTCACGACGATTCCGGACGTTAAGGACTGGAAATTCACCGAAGGATCCAAGTTTGTCCACATCTGCTCCAACGAAACCATCGGCGGCGTCGAGTTCAAGGAAGTCCCGGACGTGGGCACCCGCGTGCTCGTCGCGGACATGTCTTCCAACTACTTGTCCAAGCCGATTGAAGTTGAAAAGTACGGTATCATTTACGGTGGCGTGCAAAAGAACATCGGTCCGGCGGGCATGGGTATCGCCATCGTTCGCGAAGATTTGATGGGCAACACTCGCGCGGATACCCCGTCCATGTTCGATTACAAGCTCATGGCTGACAACGACTCCATGTACAACACCCCGCCGTGCTTTACGTGGTACGTCTCTGGTCTCGTCTTCGCCAAGCTTCTCAAGGATGGTGGTCTCAAGGCGATGGAGCAGCGCAACATCGAAAAGGCGAATGTTTTGTACGGCGCCATCGACGGGAGCGGCGGCTACTACGTCTCCCCGGTTGACACCAAGTACCGTTCCTTGATGAACGTCCCTTTCACCTTGGCAGGAGGTGAAGAATTGGAAAAGAAGTTCCTCGCCGAAGCCAAGGCTGAGGGCTTCGAGGCGCTCAAGGGTCACCGCTCCGTTGGAGGCGCGCGCGCGTCCATTTACAACGCCATGCCCAAGGAAGGCGTCGAAGCGCTCGTGTCCTTCATGAAGGATTTCCAAGCTCGCAACGCGTGATTTACGAAGGATGAAATTTTGCTACAGATTATCTAATACAACGCATCTACTTTAGTGCCACGCACCCACCACGGTTCGAACGCTCGAATGATCGTGCCGCTCGGGCCGAGCGCGCAGTCGCGCTTGATGTGCATCTCTGAGGCTTGCAAACCGAGATATTCGCTCGGTTTCTGCACCCTCACCTCGCCATCGTCGCCCGGAGTGCGGTACAGCGTCTCACCTACCAAAGGAGCACTCAAAGCCGCGAATTGCGCGCGAATTTGATGCGTTCGTCCGGTTAAGAGTTCCACCTTTGTCTCCCATCGCGCCGGGGCGATGTTTTCGCTCTTCAACACTCGCAAAATACAGCGCTTCGGCCCACTCACGCCTCCCCGCTCGCCACCACCGCGTTCTGCCGATCGTTCTATTTCACCGTCGATGTCGTCGGTGTCGACCTTCGTCATGATCATCTTTCGCGGACCCTCGGTCGCCGGCTTGGCGTCGTGGATGTGAACGCCGCAAGGCACGGCGTTCTCCGTCAGCACGCGATACACCTTGGTGACGCTCCTGTCCGCCAACATATCACCGAACTCCTTCGCAAAGGCACTCGTCGTACCGAGCACTAAAACCCCTTCCGTGCCGACGTCCAAGCGATGAATCGGCTTTAATGTTCCCTCCTTCAGACCCGCGGCGCGTTCGAGCATCGCCAGACACGATTCCTTGACGTTATCGACCGTCGGCACCACGCTCACGCCCGCCGGTTTATGCGCACAAACGTACCCCTCACCCACTTTCAACACACACGCCTTCCAATCGACCGCGAACGCCGCCGGAAACCGCTTCGGTTGCACGTGAACGCGAAGATAGTTGCCCGCCCGCAGCGGCGCATCCGCGTCGCGAGGCGACAACCGCCTCGCGCGCGCCGTTCTCGGCACCCCTCTCAGTTCCCTCGGCGGCTGCGCCGTCGCGAACCACACCGCACCGATGTCCAACAACTCTTCGGCGTACGTCTCGTCCACGCCCTCGTCCCCGAGCGTCTTCGCGAGGTATTTCGTCACCGTCAGCGCCGTCCCGGTCCCGCCGTCGTCGTCCACGACCAGGTGCGCCACTTTCGCCGGCAGAGGCTCGGCGAGAGGAAACAACCGCAGCGCGCACGCGCGCGCCGACATCGTCGCCCTCGACGCGCGTCGCAAAGCCACCGTCGCGCGTCGCAAGGCCAGCGCGATGCGCATGGGACAAAAAGTGCTTTTCCGCAAATGTTCGCGCGCGCGAATGACGCGCTGACGCGAGCGCCGCCGGCGCGAAAGCGCGTCGAACGATGCGTGACGATGCGTAATCGCATTCTCTTCGAGCGCGCCGAGATCGACGCCCGAACGCGGACGGTGACGCTGCGCGCGGACGACGCGCGCGCGACGCACGCGCGAGAGGTGCTGCGAAGCGACGTCGGCGACCGCGTGCGCGCGGGAACGATCGACGTCGGCGCGTGCGAGGCGACGATCGCGACGATGGATGATGATAAAATCGTGCTGAAGCTCGGAGACGACGCGCGCGGACGCGGGAGGCCGGAGATCGACTTGTTGCTCGCGACGCCGCGGCCTAAAGTTTTGAGGCGGCTGTGGGCGCCGCTCGCGTCGCTGGGCCTCGGTCGTGTCGTGCTGGCGAACGCGCAAAAGGTGGAGCGATATTACTTTGATAGTAAAGCGTTGGACGCAGAGACGATTCGTGGGGAGATATTGCGCGGTTTGGAGCAGGCGGGGGATTTTTTGGTGCCGCAAGTGGGCGTGGCGATGCGGTTGCCGCCGGTCGTGGACCGGTTGTCGGGCGCTTTGGGGAATTCGAGCGTCACGAATGGGTTCGAGTGGTTGTTGGATGGACCACGTGAGCTCGGTTGGGATGAGTTCGACGCGGCCGATGTGCGCTTGCTGGCGCATCCAGGGGATTCCGGGACGAGCGTGGCGGAAGCGTTGGAGGGCGTCGACGCGCGGCGCTCGCGCGTGCTCATCGCCGTCGGACCCGAGGGCGGATGGACGGATTATGAGCTCGATTTATTCGAGGGCGCCGGGTTCAAGCGCGTTGGCCTAGGAACGAGAACATTTACCACGGACGTGGCGTGTATCTCGCTCGTGAGCGCGGTTCGAGAGCGGTTGCAGTCGTGGTCGTGAAATGACTAGAATTGACGACTACAAATTAGATGGCGCACTTAGGCTTAGGACATCGAAAAGACGATGTACAGCGTGTAAAGCATCATGCAAGGATACGTCACGATCATGCGTTTGCCCTCCGACTGCGGCATCGCCTGTATCAACCCCACGCTCGCCTTTCTCGAGCTCCACGTCACGCAGAGCACCGCGAGCGCCTTGCTCAACATCCCAGTTTTCGAAGGTAAAAACAGCACGATCCCACTGTACCCCACCACGGGCAGCAGCGCGTAGCCTAAAATACTCCCGCACCGGTTCAACCCGATCCCTTCCCCTCCGCCGATGATTTGGTTCAACAACCAGTACATCCCGAGCGACGCGAGCGTGCTCCAACCCAAAATGTACCCAAAGTGCAACTTCCCCGCCAGTAAGTTACACGCGCCCATGACGAGACAAAACAACAGCGGTCCCGCGAGATCTTCATCCGTGCTATCCTCGACCCTGAACGGATGCATCACACCCATCGTCCGACGATAAATCTGCTTCGGATCCACGCCGAGTTCCTCGAGCAACGGCGCCTCGTCCTCGACGTGCGCGTACGACCCTCCCACGTCGCCGTCGCGCGCCCCGAACCCGAACCCACCGCCCTGGTGTCCCGAGCCGTGTCCACCAGCCCCCCCGTACCCGTGCGAGCCCGAACTCGTCGCTCGCGGCGCGTACGCGTCGTAGTTCGGGTACGCCTGCGCGCGATTAAAATCCATAAACTGCATGTTCGCGTTCGCACCCTGCGCGCCCTGCGGCATCGGTCGCGGTATGTCCGCCATATCTCGCCGTTCCGTCGCGCGCGCGTCCGCGTCGCCCGAGACGCGCGTCGCGGTCGCCCGTCGCGCGTCGCGGTGCGTCGCCAACGGGACGCGGCGCGCGCGTCTCGGGCGACGCGAGTCTCACACACGGACCACGACGCCCGCGACCGCGCGCGGTCTCCTCGCGACCCGCGCGCGCGGTCTCTTCGCGACGCGCGCGACGCGAACATGGTGCGTGACCTCGAGCGAGCGACGAAAGACGACGCGAGCGCGAACGACGCGCGCGCCGGTGGCGCGCGACGGCCGGGACGCGCGTCGGGCGGACGCGCGCGGACGGAACGACCGCGGACGAGACGCGGCGATCGCGACGACGCGCGCGCGCGTTCGAGGGCGGTCGCGCGCGATGCGATCGTCGCGCGCGCGGTCGTCGCGCGCGGATGAAGGGTGGATATCGCGAATTCGACGCCGGCGCGGCGCGCGGCGGCGACGGCGGCGGTGGGAGGGCGACGGGCGGGCGATGGGGGGGCGCGGCGCAAGCCCTAGAGTCGACGACGGCGCGAACGCGACGCGCGGAGGACTGACCGAGACGTTTTATCGACGCAGCCGTCCAACAAGACTTTCAAGGTGAAGAAGATTTTGGGGAAGAAGCAAAAGCAAAACCGCCCGCTTCCCCAATGGATCCGCATGCGCACGGGTAACACCATTCGGTACGTACGCGTTTAGGTTTTTTCGCGCGACGAGCGCCGACGAGTCGCGCGAACGACGCGATCGATGACGCGATTTTGACGACGACGACGCGCGAGTACTGACGATGATGATGTGTTCGTACGCGCAGCTACAACGCGAAGCGTCGACACTGGAGACGCACCAAGCTCAACTTGTAAGCGAGCGCGGTGGGATTTGTGTAGACGAACGAGCAGAGTCGTGTTCGACGTCGGCGCTCTCGAGCGGAATAGCGTTCTGTAGTGGAACTCGCGCGAGGGCACGAACGGAGATGAGACGAACATCGCACGTAACTTAGCGATTTAAGAAGCAGAATTAGTTCTTCCTCATCGCGTCGCGCGACGCCGACGCGTCCGCCCGCCCGCGCCGTCGTCTCGTCCCCCGAACGCGCCCTCGCGCGCGCGACGACGTCACGACGCGCGCGCGACCGCACTCCCATCACTCGCAGTATTATTTCGTATTATTTCAATCTTCATCCATCGCGATCCCGCTTCGCTTTTGCGATCTCGTCTCAACCGTCGGCGCCTTCGCTCGCGCCTCCGTCCCCCTCCCGCGTCGACGTCGCGTCCCCCTCGCGCGCGCCTCGCTCGTCCGGTTCCCTCGCGCTGTCCTCCGTCGTCCCCTCCCCCATCGC
>Ga0255763_1001509_pt1 | contig 23969 bp, 25 predicted proteins | sample 041ome_2_FD_179963 | JGI IMG/M metagenome (GOLD analysis project Ga0255763, IMG submission 179963) | Coastal salt marsh microbial communities from the Groves Creek Marsh, Skidaway Island, Georgia - 041406US metaG (version 2) | ecosystem: Environmental > Aquatic > Marine > Intertidal zone > Salt...
TACCCAGACCGACTAATTGTCCTTGAAAAAAAACAGCATGATAATGACAGCAGATCAGAATTATTCAGTAAGCTCCCTGCCCTACGAAACTACGCCCTATCCGGCTTTCAAAAAGATCCGGCATCTCCCCCTTCCCGTGCTGTTGGCCAGTGGTGACGACAGGGAAAGAAAAGACACACGCTTTGAATATATCAGTGCAGCCCCTGACAAGGTTTTGCGTACGCGCGGAGAGACCACGGTTATAGAAGTAAGCGGCAAGGATAGTGTCACAAGAACCGGTAACCCGCTTGACGTCTTATGCCAGGAATTTCCACTGGAACATAAAACCCGGCGTACTGAGGATCTGCCCTTTACCGGTGGTGCCATTGGTTATTTTGGCTATGAATTGTTGCACCCATGGATTCCCATTGATGACGCCCGTCCTCGCGATATTGATTTGCCGGACATGCTGATTGGTATTTATTCCTGGGTAATTGTTATTGATCATCTCAAGCAGTTAAGCCATCTTGTGATCCGGGATAGCTGTCCGCAGACCACCCGCACAGCAGTAATAGAAGCACTTGAGAAAAAGGGCGCAAACCCGTCAGGGACTTTTTCACTTGTTGGCGAATTCATCTCAAACTTTTCCCGCGATGAGTATCAGGCAGCCTATCAACGGGTAATAGATTACATTCTGGCGGGAGATTGTTATCAGGTTAACCTGACCCAGCGTTTTACTGCTTCCTGCTCAGGGGATCCCTACACAGCATTCACGCGACTTCAGACTATTGCCAAGGCGCCATTCGCTGCATTTATGGAAGATGAGAACCAGGCCGTTATGTCGTTTTCGCCAGAGAGATTTATCCAGGTAAAAGATCGGCAAGTCATGACACAGCCCATAAAAGGCACGCGCCCGCGAAGCAAGGATGCTGCAACTGATTTGCTTAATCGGGAAGATCTGGAAAGCAGTCTCAAGGACAAAGCTGAAAATCTTATGATTGTTGATCTGTTGCGCAATGACCTTGGCAGGATTTGTGAAACCGGTAGCATAAACGTGTCGGACCTTTTTGAAACCCAGAGTTTTACTAATGTGCATCACCTGGTTAGCACGATTACCGGAACCCTGGCTGAGGTTGACGATGTGTTTGAGCTATTAAAAGCCGGTTTTCCCGGTGGTTCAATTACCGGCACACCAAAAATTCGCGCCATGGAAATTATAAACGAACTGGAAAGTGTCATGCGCTCGGTATATTGCGGCGCTTTTTCCTGGATTGATTTCTCCGGCAATATGGACAGTAATATCTGTATCCGTACTCTGGTCAAGGAAGATGAAAAAATACATTGCTGGGGTGGGGGCGGAGTTGTCGCCGACTCAGTGGGCGAACAGGAATATCAGGAAAGCCTCGATAAAATTAACCTTTTTATGGATGCACTAATTACCGATTTCTGAACCCTAGACATTCGCGCTTTTACATAACAAAAATACTTGCCATGACAGTGTTGTCCATCGCCGAACTGAAACGTCTGACTTGTGATCTAGGTAGCGATCATTCTCTTGAACAACATCGTGACAGGCATCGTTTGGCTGCAGTTCTGATTCTTGTTTACCAGGGTATTCATGAGCCCGAGATAATTCTTACGCGACGTAGTAGCACACTGGCGAACCATGCCGGGCAGATCAGTTTTCCTGGCGGGACCGTGGAAGAAGGCGACAGCGACCCGGTTCATACCGCTTTGCGGGAAGCACGTGAAGAAATTGATTTGCAGGAACATGAGGTAGAAGTGCTGGGGATCATGGAAACGACTACCCTGCCCTCAGGTTTTGCTATTGCTCCGGTGCTTGGCGTGATGGAAAGCCTGCCTCGGCTAACAGCAAACCCGGGCGAGGTGGAGGAAATATTTTCCATTCCTCTGTCGCTGGCGAATGATCTTTCCCGCTACCAAATGGACTTCCTCGAAAAAGACGGTTTGCGTCGTGACTTTTATTATCTGCAGCACGACAGTTATTACATCTGGGGGGCAACCGCGAAGATGCTGCGTGAGCTTGCCTTACATCTTAATCCCGGTTCAAAGCTCTAGCTCTCGTTCACTGGCCTTGATAAATTCCTTTTTCAGGTCGGTGTAGGTAAACACCGCAGGGAACTGGGGAAACTCAGCCACCACATTGTCTGGCGCCATGAACAGGATGCCCTGATCGGCTTCTGCAAGCATAGTGGTGTCGTTGTAGGAATCACCGGCAGCGATCACGCGATAGTTAAGTCCATGGAAAGCCTTGACGGACTGACGCTTGGGATCTTTCTGTCGAATTTTATAGTCCTCTACACTTCCGTCAGCCCCAATTTCCAGTCGGTGACAAAGCAGTGTCGGAAAGCCCAGGTGGCGCATAAGGGGCTGGGAAAATTCGTAGAAGGTATCTGACAGGATAACTACCTGAAAGCGTTCCTTGAGCCAGTTAATGAACTCAACAGCGCCTTCAAGAGGCTCCAGGGTGGTAATGACTTCCTGAATTTCCTGATAGCCCAGCTCATGCTCGGCAAGCAAGCGCAGGCGCTGTTGCATTAATTGGTCGTAATCGGGAATATCCCGGGTAGTGGCACGAAGCGCCTCGATGCCGGTTTTTTCAGCAAATGCAATCCAGATTTCAGGAATCAGGACCCCTTCCAGATCCAGGCAGGCTATTTCCAATGAAAACTCCTTATTTTACTTGGTCAATTGCGAATAAATTGAGGTGGGTGAAAATGAAAAATGCCATTCTCTCTGTTTCGCCGAATGCATGCAATCGGCAAAGCCGGCCTTTTTACCGATAAATACCACATCTAGTGGTACCGCCAGCAAATGGCACTATATTTTGCGGTAGACTCTTATTTTTGAGTTCTAAGTTATTAATTTTTAAGGGGTTTTTCACGTGGAACCATGCTTAAGAAGGTTTTAAGGTTTGTTGGCTAAGTGATTGTAAAATTTGCGATTTCAAGTAATATCGCCACATTGTACAATAGCTGTCTTTTCCAGCTGGCATGGTGAATAGCAAAAATGGCTTTTCCAAGTAACAAAATTAACGAACTCGCTTCACAGTACGCTAACAAAGAACCCAGAGAAATTATCAATTTCGCATTAGAGCAATTTAATGATATCGGGATATCCTTTAGTGGCGCTGAAGATGTTGTGCTCATTGATATGGCCACCAAGGTAGCTAAAAAACTGGGCAAAACAGTACAGGTTTTTACCCTGGATACCGGCCGCTTACACCCTGAAACCTATCAGTTTATTGATAAAGTCCGCAAACACTACAACATCAATATTGAGTTCATGTTTCCAGATAAAGAAAAACTGGAAGCTTTCGTTTCAAGCAAGGGGCTGTTCAGCTTCTATGACACGGATCATCACGAGTGTTGCGGTATAAGAAAGATTGAACCGTTGCGACGCAAACTGCTTGGCCTTGATGCCTGGATAACCGGACAGCGCCGGGATCAGAGCCCTGACACGCGAAATAAGGTTCCCGTGCTGGAGCTGGATAGTGCTTTTTCTACTGAGGATAAAGCGCTAGGCAAGTTCAATCCTCTGGCCAACTGGACTTCAGAGCAGGTCTGGCAATATATCCAAATGTTTGATGTCCCCTATAATGCCCTTCATGATCGTGGCTATATCAGCATAGGTTGTGAGCCTTGTACCAGAGCCGTCAAACCTAACCAGCATGAGCGTGAAGGTCGCTGGTGGTGGGAAGAGGCAACAGCGAAGGAATGCGGCTTGCACCAGAGCAATTTGATTGCCAAAGCCTCTGACTGAGAGATGTTGTCCTGATCTGCTAGATTATCGGAATATCGACATCGGCAAACAGTTTTTCTGCCGCGGGCTTGCCCTGTAAACGGATCGCCTCTGCCACTTTCTCCGGACTCAGGTGTGGCGAAAACATTTCAATAAAGTCATACATATAGCTTCGCATATAGGTTTCACGCCGAAACCCGATACTGGTGGTGCTGTACTCAAACAGATGGCTGGCATCAAGAGCCACCAGATCGTCATCACGCTCCTCAATAGCCATACTGGCAACAATACCGATCCCCAGCCCGAGCCGAACATAGGTCTTGATAACGTCCGCATCAACCGCGGTAAAGACGACTTTGGGTTCCAGATTTTGCTTGCGAAAGGCCTCATCCAGCTTGGATCTTCCAGTAAATCCATAGACATAAGTCACAATAGGAAACGCCGCAACCTGTTTCAGGCTTAAGCGGCTTTCCTGGCACAGGGGATGGTTTTTAGGCACCAGTATGCAACGATTCCACTTGAAACAGGGCATCATCACCAGGTTGCTAAATAGCTCAAGAGCTTCCGTGGCGATGGCAAAATCTGCGGTGCCATCAGCCGCAAGTTGTGAAATCTGCATGGGGGAGCCCTGGTGCATATGCAGGCTGACTTCGGGATAGCGAGTAATGAAGCCTTTAATAACCTCTGGAAGAATATAGCGTGACTGCGTATGGGTGGTGGCGATTTCCAGACTACCTTTGTCCTGTGCGGTATATTCCTGGGCCACGGACTGAATAGCCTGGACCTTTTGCAGCACCTCCCCTGCCATTTCAATAATTTTGTGGCCTGCCGGTGTCAGGTTGCTCAGGTGCTTGCCGTTTCTGACAAAAATATCGGTGCCAAGCTCCAGCTCAAGTGCGCGAATCTGTTTACTGATGCCCGGCTGGGAGGTGTAAAGGCTTTGAGCCGCACGACTTATATTGCAATCGGCACGGGCGACTTCCAGGGCATAGCGTAGTTGCTGAATTTTCATAAGGCTTGGCGATATCAATAGATATAATTAAAAGTTATAAAAATATAGCAAAATATTATTATTATGAATATGCATTTTCCACTACAGTGTTCTTTTTTTGCTGATACAGGCGTTCTGCACAGACCATGACAGACTTGCTTATCCTTATATTTTCCGGCGCCCTCGTGGGGTTCGCCATAGGTCTGACTGGTGTGGGTGGTGGGTCTCTGATGACGCCTATTTTGCTTTTACTGGGTTATCCAGCGCCTGTAGCGATTGGCACAGATCTGCTCTATGCCGCGGTGACCAAAACTAGCGGCGTATTTTTCCACCATCGCAAGCAGAACGTCAACTGGAAAGCCATGACGATGCTCGCTGCAGGCAGTATTCCGGTCTCGGTGGGATTGACCCTGCTGGTGAGAAAATATGGTCTTGCCGAAAGCGAGAATTATGAGGAAGTTCTGACCACTTTTCTGGGCATCATGCTGGTGCTGACCTCTTTGGTTATTGCCTTTCAAAAACATATTCAGCGGCGCCTAGGGCCAGGAACGGTGCCCCCTGACCATCATGGCATCGAGCCTCCCTTTTATGGTTATCCGCAAAAGCATACGACCATCATCACGTTCATACTGGGTATGGTGCTGGGTGTCTGTGTCACTATGGCGTCTGTGGGCGCTGGAGCGATAGGTGCAGCCATCCTGTTTCTGCTTTATCCGCGCTGGAATGCCACCACTGTAGTGGGTACCGGAATTGCTCATGCGGTTCCGCTTACGCTTGTGGCTGGTCTGGGTTATTTGGCCAATGGCCTGGTTGATATGAGCTTGTTGCTGAGTTTGCTGGTGGGTTCGCTGCCTGGTATTTACCTGGGAACACACGTGGGATCGTTGTTTCCGGATAAGGTCATGCGCACAATACTGATTGTCGCCCTGCTACTGTTGGGGCTTTACTTTACGCTGGTGTATTAGCGGCTATTACTGATTGCTTTGGTCAGGATTTATCCACGACCAGGTTGGCAATCCCATGGGGGACATGACCTGTTGCGACATGTTCGCGTGCTGACTCACAATGCCCCTGCTGGTCATCAAAGAACACATCCGCATCATAGGCCTGCAAAAACGATCCCTTATCCTGCCCTCCCAGAAACAGGGATTCATCGATATTGATATTCCATTGGCGCAGGGTTCTGACCACTCTTTCATGAGCAGGCGCTGCCCTAGCGGTTACCAGGCAAGTACGGATTGGCGAATCATCAACACCAAATTCCTGTTGCAACATATGCAATGCAGAGAGGAATTTCTTGAATGGTCCGCCACTTAAAGGCTCTTTTGCTGCCGCTCTTTCACTGCGGGCAAACTCTTCCAGGCCCTGGGTTTTATAGACTTTTTCAGCTTCATCAGAGAACAATACGGCATCACCGTCAAAAGCAAAACGCAGCTTATAGTCATCCATATTGGCCTGCTTGGAATGTAGAATGGTGGCTGCGGCGATGCCATTTTCCAGCGCCTTTCTAACATCCTGGCCATCAGTGGATAGAAACAGGTGAGAGTTAAAAGCGGTGATATAGCGATAAGGACTGGAGCCACCGCAAAAGGCTGCTTTTTGAATATCCAGTTTGTGCTGCTCGATGGAGTTGAAGATACGTAAACCGGTATCGGCGGAGTTTCTCGACAACAGAATGACTTCCACCCGTGATTTACCTATAAGGGTATTCAGGTTCAGCAGTTTTTTAACCAGGCTGAAGGCATCGCCCGGCTCAAGCACTTCATCCTCGCGATCAATCTGATACTGACGGTATGCTTCCACGCCCTCTGTAACATAGATTTCATGGCTGTCATCCAGGTTGAACAGAGCCCTGGATGAAATGGCGACAACAAGTTTTTCTGCTAAGGCATTGGTCATAGGGGCATTTTATCTTAAAAGTATTGCTAGATGTTGATCTCTTATTTCAGGCACAGCTGATACCGGTGCCGGCAAGACCACAATAGCCCTGGGGATTTTTTGCCAGATATTGCTGATGATATTCCTCGGCATAGTAAAACTCATCAAGGGCTTTGATTTCTGTGGTGACTGGTCCGAATCCAGCTTCTTTCAGGGCTGTTTGATAATTGTCCCTGCTCGCCAGCACAGTGTTTAATTGTGACTCATCAAAGGTATACACACAGGAACGATACTGCGAGCCCCGATCATTGCCCTGACGCATTCCCTGGGTAGGGTCATGAGACTCCCAGAAAGTACTCAGCAGCGCCGCTAAACTGATTTGTGCGGGATCAAACACCACCAGCACTACCTCGCTGTGACCAGTCTGACCACTGCACACTTCCTGGTAGATGGGGTTATCTGTGTAGCCGCCGGCATAGCCAACAGCGGTTGAATACACTCCTGCAAGCTCCCAGAAGCGTCGCTCCGCGCCCCAGAAGCAGCCCATTCCCAACACAATGCGTGACAGGTGTGGTGGAAACGGCTCCTGCAAGGGATTACCAGTCACTACATGGGCTGCCGGCACCGCTACTTTCTGTTGTCGTCCCGGCAACGCTTGCTCGCGTGTAACCATTTCTGATTTATCCAGAAAAGACATAACTATCTCCCATACTTTCACCTATAATCTTACCTGTATTTTTTTTCTACTAACTGCCGTAATATGTTGAATAACAGGAAATTTTCCTATTGTGAGCCGAATGCGCAACCAGCATAGTGTTTGCATCTTAATCTTGAACTTGTTCTGGAAGATTAATCAATCTCGCGATTCGGTAGTATCAGCTAAATATTCAATCCAGTGACGCACCTTCCTTTCTGTAGCAGCAGCCAAATGGCACTGACAGCCAATATTGGCGGTTGCTATGGCATCAGTGCTTATTTCCTCCAGACTATCCAGCTTGTTGCGACGCAATTTGGCGGCCATTGTCGGTTGAAATAGCGAGTAGGTTCCCGCTGACCCGCAGCACAGGTGCGCATTGTTGATAGTTGGCACGTTGTACCCCAGCTGCTGCAATATTTTTTCTGGCAAGCCTGCCAGTTTCTGTCCATGCTGCAAAGTGCAGGGGCTATGGAAGGCAAGCGTCTGGCCGGTAGCTGGTTGCAGTGCGCCGAGATCTTCAGCGTCAAGAAATTCACTGATGTCCCTGGTGGCATCTGCAATTCGAGTCGCCTTTTCCTTGTATTCCTTATCTTCCAGGAATAAGCCTGGATAATCTTTAATAAAATTACCGCAGCCACTGGCAGTAGAAATTATTGCCTCAGCGCCAGCCTCCAGCGCCAAAATCAACGAATCTATCAGTCGTTTCGCCTGGACTAATCCTTTTGCCTGGCTGTTGCTATGGTAGAGCATTGCCCCGCAACAATTTTCCTTGCGCATAGTGATGGCGCCTATAGCGAGTTTTCCAAAAATTTTGGCGGCGGCGAGATTGGTGTTTGGGGACAGACTGCTCTGTACGCATCCGTCAAGTAAGATTACGCGACGTTGAAATGTGTCTGGGTTTACATGCTCGGCAGTAAGTTTAGTTTTAGCCGGTAATTGTCGCGCCAATGACTTTGGCAGGCCAAAGCGAAAAAGGCGGCCCAGTTTGAGCAGCAAACTGAATACGCTTTTCGAACCCAGCACTCCCAGTATTAACGATCTTTTTATTTTAACGAACCATGATTCATTGGTTGCCGTTTGCAACGCCGCACGTCCAATATTGAGCAATTGGTGGTATTCAACATTAGAGGGACAAGTGGTTTCACATGCCTGACAACTCAGGCAACGATCAAGATGTGTACGAGTAATACCGCTTGCCTTGCCTGATTCGAGCAGTTCCTTTACCAGATAGATGCGCCCTCTTGGACTGTCCAGCTCATTCCCTGTTTCCAGATAGGTAGGACAGGTTGCTGTACAGAAGCCGCAATGCACACAGGAGCGTAATATTCTGTCAGCTTCTTTACCAACAGGAGTGCTCAACAGACTTTTTGGGAGATTTGTTTGCATAGGCCTTATTCAGTCTTGCACATACATTTTGCCGGGATTAAGAATGCTCAATGGGTCAAGAGCTGCTTTCAGGTTTTTGTGCCACTGCGCAAGGGGTGGCGCTAATGGCTGAAAAATATTGTCAGGCGTCTCTGTTTGCAGGTACCGGAACAAGGTAGCTTGCCCGTTATTGTCAGCAGCATGTTTGAAAATGTCAGTGGCGGGTTTTGTAGTTTTCAACCAGTGCAGACATCCACCCCACTCTGTCAGCACATTTTCAGGATTATCGACGAGGCCATAGACGTCAACATCAGCGGGAAGCGATAAACGCCAGAGTGTTCTAGCCTGATCAAAAAAAGGAAGTTTGTGTTCCCGTAGATTTTTCCAGAATGAATGGTCATCGGCTTTAAACCATTCAATAAAGCTATAATGTTCGGTCAGCCTGTTCTCCAGTCCGGCTATCTCCTTGATGCCTGCGGAAAATCTCACCATAAGCTGATCAGACAACTGGCAGCTTGCGCTAAGCGGTAGCCCGCGTTTGCGCAGATCATTGATAAAGGCAAGGCTCCTGTCAGGCTCAATGGTAAAAACAATGCTTTTTTCAGCTTTGGTTGACGGAATAACTTTCAGAGTGACATCAAGAATAATGCCCAGGCAGCCCATAGAGCCGGCCATTAAACGGGATACGTCATAACCGGCAACATTCTTCATAACCTTACCGCCAAAGCGAAGGATCTGCGCCTGGCCATTGAGAACGGTGCAGCCAAGCACAGTATCCTGAATGCCTGCCCGATAGGGTCTGGAGGGACCAGACAGCCCTGCTGCTACAGCCCCGCCCAGAGTTGCCGTGGGTGAAAAATATGGCGGTTCGCAGGCAAGCATTTGCTGGTGTTGTTTTAATAACGCTTCTATTTCGCTCAGAGGGGTTCCGGCTCTTGCCCGCAAAACCAGTTCGGTAGGTTCGTATTCTATGACCCCGCGATGAGCAGAGGTGCTCAGAACGTCCCCCTGCACGGCAAAGCCATAGAAGGCCTTGCTGTTGCCACCTTGAATGGAAAGCGGCTGCTGCTCGGTGATAGCTTGCTGCACCTGATCCTGCAATATGTGAGCACTGTCCTGCATTTTATTGGCGACTTGCTCCCTGCTTATGTTGTTGATTCGTGCTGAATGAGTAATTGATTGGGCTGTAGATTTTTAGCCAGTGCCCGGTATTCCTGACAATGCTTGAGTAAGGGAATATTTTTTCCCGGATTCAAAAGGTTATCAGGGTCCAGGGCGGCTTTAATGTCATGAAACTGGCTGATTTCGTCATCGTTGAACTGTAGCGGCATCTGGCGGATTTTTTCCAGACCAACGCCATGCTCACCAGTGATGGTGCCGCCCACCTCAATGCATTTTTCCAATATTTTAGCGCCCATGGCCTCAACGTTTTCCAGTTGTCCTGTCTGGTTGGCATCAAACAGAATCAAGGGGTGCAGGTTTCCATCACCGGCATGGAAAACATTGGCTACCGGAAAACCATATTCTTCAGATAAAGCATGAATATAGCCAAGCACCTCGGCCAATGATTTGCGAGGGATAGTGCCATCCATACAGTAATAATCTGGAGACAGACGGCCAACGGCAGGAAAAGCACTTTTCCGGCCTTTCCAGAACAGAGCTTTTTCAGCGTCTGTTTTGGCGATCCTGACTGAACTTACCCCTGAATCCTGGAGCACTTTGCGTGTACTTTGCAGTTGTTCGCTGACATTGACAGGGCTGCCATCGATTTCAATTAATAAAATAGCGGCGGCATCTCTTGGGTAACCTGCGTGAGCATAATCCTCGGCCGCACGAATGGCATTGTTATCCATCATTTCCAGGCCACCGGGAATCACCCCCTGCGCGATAATATTACTGACCGCCTGTCCTGCTTTTTCAATGCTGTCGAATGCGGCCAGGATAACTTCGACCTGACTGGGCAGTGGCAACAGTTTCACCGTAATTTCTGTTACCACCATCAGCATGCCTTCAGAGCCGATTATCAGGGGAAGTAAATTCAGCCCGGCATTATCGAGACCGCCATTGCCGATGGTTATGGGATCTCCAGTCATGGTGAAACCTGAGACCTGGAGTACATTATGCACGGTAAGGCCGTACTTGAGGCAGTGCACCCCACCGGCATTTTCTGCAATATTGCCGCCTATGGAGCAGGCAATCTGGGATGACGGGTCCGGGGCATAGAACAAGCCGTGTTGTTTTACGGCTTCGGAAATAGCCAGATTTCTGACGCCGGGCTGCAGTCGGGCTGTTTGCGTTGCGCTATTGATATCGAGGATGTTACTCAGGCGCGTCATCACCAGAAGCAAGCCTTCCGGGTCTGGTTTCGCGCCTGCCGAGAGCCCGGTTCCTGCTCCCCGGGTTACCAGCGGGACTTTCAATTGATGACACAGACGGATAACCTCTTGCACTTCCGTCACTGACCCGGGCAATACTGCCACCATAGGCAATGCTTTATAAACCGAGAGACCGTCACATTCGAATGGCTTTAATTGCTCCTGCGTGGAAAGAATGAACGGAGCATCCAGAATTTTCTTTAACGCTGAAAGTAATGCCTCACGAATAATTGGGTCAGCCACGGCAGATATCCAGGTAGCGTTGCACCGTATCGCTCATGCCATGCTCAATACATTCCACGGTAAGTGCATGCCCTATAGAAACTTCAAGAATGTTGGGGATGGAGAGAAAATCAGGCAAATTATTAAGGTCAAGATCATGTCCTGCATTGACCCCCAGACCAAGTTCGCTGGCTAGCTGTGATACTTGCCTGTAGCCCTCAAGCACCAGTGTTTGGCTGTCTTTGCCCCAGGCCTGAGCATAGGACTCGGTATAGAGCTCTATTCGTTTAGTGCCAGAGCGCGCAGCCAGCTCCAGTTGTTCAGTATCCGGATCAAGGAAAGCGGCAGAACGCACACCCCAATCATTGATTTGCGCGATGACAGGCGTAACGAACTCAGCTTGTTGATGAAAATCCCAGCCATGGTCAGAAGTTAGCTGGTTAACGGCATCGGGTACCAGCGTACATTGATGAGGTCGAACTTCTTCAATTAATGCCAGAAACACCTCGTCAGGGAAACCTTCAATATTCAGTTCAATCTGGGGATGGTCTGCCAGAAATGCTTTCAGATCTCTGGCGTCAGCATATTTAATATGGCGCTCATCGGGGCGTGGATGAATAGTAATTCCCTGCACGCCAAGCGCAATAAATTTGCCTGCAAAATCGATAACAGAAGGATAATTCCTGCCGCGTGAATTTCTTAACAGGGCGATCTTGTTCAGGTTGACACTTAAATCAGTCATAACACCATAAGACTAAACGATAGAAGGTTGTGGGTTTCGGCGCTTGATTCGCTATTACCAGGCTAGAGTGTGGGGTACGGAACAATTCAGAATACGGATTATATCTGGATTGGCGGCCTGTTACCTTTCTTTCGTAACCAATTGACGGAATGCAGTATGGATTTGTGCTGAACAAACCAGCGCTGTAGTTTGTACTTGCCTGGAAAATCGATGAGGACAATTCCCAGCAGCATGGTTAGCAGTCCCTGCCCGGGTAGTACCAGCAAGGCAATTCCCAGCAGTAGAAAAAAGGCGCCAGCAAGGTTTTTTAATATCAACAAAATAATTTTCACAACAGGATGATGCATTTCATTCAAAAGAGGATGACGTTTTTCTTCAGTAAAATAGTCTTCGGGAATTTGCAGAATAAGCCATGGAATGACGGTAAGGGTAATAATAAAAAATAGCACAGAGATGATACCAAGGACCAATAGCAGTGATTCATTGGCCGGCACGGATTGTATAAGATCTATCATGGCGAAATTGTAGTCTTTTGCGCCTGACAGTGCCAAAGTGTTTGTTTATGCCAGCGCACGTAATTGCCCGCCTTCTTTCTTGTGTATTTGTCCGCTATTAACAATATATGTACATACTGATACCCTGCGCTTAAACAATGGATAACTTTATAAGATGAATATTCTGAAAACCAGATTCAATCCTGAAACGTTTGCCCAGTATATTCATCAGAGATTATCAGTCTTTTTGAAGTTCAGCCTGTCAGTTGGAGCCTTGCTAATGTTTTTTCAGGGTCGTTATTAGGCGATGGCTGAAATTCTGATTATTCTTTTCATTACTTTCCTGCCGATAATTCTTGGTAAAAGATTCGATGTCCGTATTCCCCATGGTTTTGAAACCCTGGCGGTTATTTTTCTTTATATGTCTCTATTTCTTGGAGAAACCCAAAGCTATTACACCCGTTTCTGGTGGTGGGATCTGGTGCTACATAGTGGTTCGGCATTCCTGCTTGGGATTCTAGGGTTCTTGATGGTCTATGTGCTGAACGAAAGAAAAGAGGTTGATCTGGATATGAAGCCCAAGTTCATAGCTCTGTTTGCCTTCATGTTTGCAGTCAGTATTGGAGCCCTGTGGGAAATATTTGAATACGGCATGGATCAGGTATTTGGTCTGAATATGCAGAAAAGTGGTTTGCAGGACACCATGTGGGATCTGATCGTAGATGTGGCCGGAGCAGCGTTTATCTCAATATTGGGATGGGGCTATATCAATAACAGGGAGGAAGATTCTTTTCTTGAACGCTGGATTCGTGATTTTGTTGAGAAAAATCCACGACTGTTTGAGCAAGAGTATCCGAAAAACTAAGGTTATGTTTTTTTTGTGGGGCTACATCACCTTGCTGGAACTTTTTAGTTGCAAGTTACAAGCTACAAGTCTCAAGGAAAGTTGGGTAGTTCGTAAAAGTGATTTATCCAGGGAATAGTAGTAAAAGGAAAGCCGCAAATAGCCTGATAAAACAGATCAAATATTATTGACTGTTAGCATGACGGCATTAATGAGAATCATCACTACAAAAACTCCCATCAGCAAAGGGTAAAGACTGGAACGCTTCCTGGCCCGACCTGAAACCAGCTCTTTACGCTTTTCCATGTATTCGTCTTTTTTATATTCCAAAACCATAACCGCTTTTTGCGTTGTTGTTAATCATTTATCACTATAATTGCGCGGGGAAGCACATTGCTTCTGTGAAAATGCCGTTGGCTTGTCATTGACCGTTCTGGTGAAAATATAGCGATTGAGTAGAGGAAAGAAAAATATATAAATTATAGAGGGGCTTATCAGGGCGAATCGAAGCGTCCATGCTTCACCTGTGAACGGCATAATCCTTGAGATGGATCTTTATATGGAAATGCATGATGCCGGTAATTCTGGAACTGAATATTTTATATGGTGCCCGGGGCCGGACTTGAACCGGCACGAGGTTTCCCTCGAGGGATTTTAAGTCCCTTGCGTCTACCAATTTCGCCACCCGGGCAAAAATGGGTGACATGAAAGTGCTGAGTTCCATCAACCTAAAACGACCAATACCAATCTGATACCAGTAAGACCTGTAACGCTTGAGCGGTTTTACTTGAGAGAACAATCTGGAAGTTGAAGCCCCGGGGAATTGGAGGCTGGAGTCGGAATCGAACCGGCGTACACGGAGTTGCAGTCCGCTGCATAACCACTCTGCCATCCAGCCTTTAAAGGACTTAAACATCCGGCAATTTGGAGCGGGAAACGAGACTCGAACTCGCGACCCCGACCTTGGCAAGGTCGTGCTCTACCAACTGAGCTATTCCCGCTTTATTTATTCACCTTCTGTATCTGTGAATAAAAGTATTGCCAAATTGTCTCTTTGCTCAGGCTTTTTGGCCTTAAACAACACCTTTTTTCCAATAAATGCTGTTAAAAAAAAGGTCTTGCTGTCGTTACCTGATTCAATATTCAATCAGGGCTTTCAAAGAGGTGGCTATTCTAATCTGCCAGCCGCGTAAGTCAAGAGGAATCAGGGGCTTACTTGAGTTCTGATGACAGTATTGGCCAGGCACTTCTCAAGTACAAAATCATCGACCAGAGAGTTAGAATCGCCGCTGCATAGATCAGAACATAACCCAGTCCCCAGAACCAGACTGAACCATTTGGATCACTGGCCAAAAGAACAATAATCGCTATCATCTGAACAGTAGTCTTGACCTTGCCCAGATAGCCTACAGAAACCACATTGCGCTGATTATTCTCTGCCATCCACTCCCGTAGAGCCGAGATCAGTATTTCTCTTGCCACCATGATGGCTGCCGGAATCACGAACCAGGGACTGGCAAAATTGGCGGCCAACATCACCAGGGCGACGGTAACAAGAATTTTATCCGCCACCGGGTCGAGGAAGGCCCCGAAAGGTGTGCATTGATCCAGCTTGCGAGCAAGGTAGCCATCGAGCCAGTCTGTGACACAGGCAAGAATGAAAATGAGGGAAGATACAAGGTAGTGACCCTGAAAATCAGCGTAATAGACTGCGATAAATACCGGAATGGCAAGTATGCGCAGCAAGGTCATAAAGTTGGCCAGATTCATATTTCCCATTGTACCGGAGAATGCCGGATTCGGGCATATAAATGGCATAGACAATCGAACACGTCAGCGCTCTGCCCTGGTATATATGCGTGTGTCTTAACCCGGATAGTGCCGGGTTCAGGAGGCGTGAATATAGTCATAAATATCCCTGGCCAGAGATTTACTGATGCCATTCACTTTTTGTAACTGTTGCACGCTGGCGCGCTTGATTTCCTGCTGCCCGCCAAAATAGTGAATTAAATCCCGCCGCTTGGATGGACCTATTCCAGGTATTTCATCAAGAAATGAAGTGGTGCGTTTCTTTCCACGGCGCTGGCGATGGGCGGTAATGGCAAAACGGTGGGATTCATCACGAATATGTTGCAGTAAATGCAGGGCTGCAGACTCAGGCGGTAAAACGATTTCCTTGTGGCTACCCCCCAGAATAAGGGTTTCCTGCCCGGCTTTACGACTAATGCCCTTGGCAATAGCCAGTAACTGCACACCCTGGACATCCAGCGATTCAAGTACCTTTTCCGCCTGTCCCAATTGACCCAGTCCGCCATCAATCACCAGGATATCCGGTAGTCGCGCCTCCCCTTTTTTCAGTCTGATGTAACGGCGTTTAAGTGCCTGCTCCATGGCGGCGTAATCATCGCCGGGTGTAATATTTTCGATATTAAAACGCCGGTAATCAGACTTTAGCGGTCCGTTCTGGTCAAAGACAACGCATGACGCAACCGTTGCCTCACCGGAACTGTGGCTGATATCAAAACATTCCAGGCGCAATGGCGGCGAGTCCAGAGACAGCGCTGTTTGTAATGCGCTCATGCGTTCCTGCATGCTGCGTTTACTGTTCAGCTTGCTCAACAAACCATGACTGGCATTGATGCTGGCCAGATTAAGCCACTGTGATCTGTGTCCCCTGACCTTGTGCTTGATACTGATGGTTTTTTCGGCAAGATAGGATAGTGCCTCAGCCAGCTCTACTGATTCCCGCGGCAGATGATTGCACAGTATTTCCCGGGGAATACTTTGTCCCTGCCGTTCCCTGAGATAATACTGGGCAATGAAGGCCTGCATGATCTCGGCGGGTTCCTTTTCCAGGACAAAGCGCGGGTAGAAGTTTTTGTTCCCCAGCACCCGCCCAGCCCTGACAAAAATCACATGGATACAAACAACGCCTGATTCCTGAGCCATGGCAATGACATCCACATCGCCTTTTTCACCGGACACAAACTGGCTTTCCTGAATTATCCTCAGGTCTTTTATTTGATCCCTGATAACAGAGGCTTCTTCAAATTTTAGTTCACTGGACAGCGAATCCATCTTTGCGGTCAATTCATCCCGAATCTGATCGTTCTTACCCTCGAGAAACATCACCGAATGACGCACATCATCGGCGTAGGATTCGGGAGAGGTCAGGTTTACACAGGGACCTGAACAGCGTTTGATCTGATATTGCAAACAGGGACGCGTACGGTTTTTGAAATAGCTGTCCTGGCACTGGCGCACATGAAATATTTTTTGTAACAGGGCAAGACTTTCGCGAACTGCCCCGGCGCTGGGGAAAGGGCCAAAATAACGACCTTTCTTTTTTTTGCTGCCGCGATGAAAATCCAGCCTTGGATAGCTGTCTTCGGAGGAAAGGTAAATATAGGGATAGGATTTGTCATCCCGTAACAGAATATTATAGGGAGGTCTCTTTTCCTTGATGAGATTCTGTTCAAGTAACAGCGCTTCGATTTCACTGCCAGTAATAGTAATTTCAATGTCGGCAATTTTGCTCACCAGAGCAATAGTTTTATTATCAAGGCCGCTGCCGCGAAAATAACTGGTGAGTCGTTTTTTAAGGTTTTTTGCCTTGCCAACGTATAGCACCTCTCCGTCTTCATCGAGCATGCGGTAGACGCCGGGGTGTGAGCTGGTATGTTTCAGAAAATTGCTGGAATCAAATAAGGCTGGTGTTGGAAAAGTATCTGTCATGGTGGAATGATACACGAAGCAGGCAACTGCGAAATGTCAGATTATTCGAACCTCTGGAGTCAGTACAATACCAAACTTGTCTTTCACTGACTTCTGGATACGCTCGGAAAGGTCAACAAGTTCGGCACCGGTAGCCTGGCCATAATTAACCAGTACCAGAGCATGATCCTCATGTACCCCGACATCGCCTTCCCGATAGCCTTTCCAGCCGGCCTGATCAATAAGCCAGGCCGCAGCCAGCTTGACGGATTTGTCATTGGCGTAGCCAACAATATCAGGATAGCTTTTTTTCAACGCAGAAAATTCAGCCAGAGGAATTTCAGGATTCCAGAAAAAACTGCCGGCATTACCAAGACGTTTAGGGTTGGGCAACTTACTGCGACGAATTTCACACACTGTTTTGCTGACCAATTGCGGTGTAATTTTATCAGCAGAATATCCCTCAAGTGCTTTGGTAAGAGCAGCGTAGTTCGTATTGAGGTGCGGTACTTTTCTGAGGCCGAAAGTCACGCTATAAATAATGAACTGATCTTTTAATTCCTGTTTGAAAACTGAATTACGATAGGAAAAATGACACTCTTCATTAGTGAAGGTTCTCAGCTCACCGTTGGCTATCTCAAGAGCCTCGAGTGAAACCATGACATCACAAAGCTCGACGCCATAAGCACCAATATTCTGCACGGGGGCAGCCCCGACTGTACCTGGAATAAGCGACAGGTTTTCCATGCCATAATAATCCTGTTCCAGAGACCACTGCACAAAGTTATGCCAGTTTTCACCACAGCGGGCTTTGACATAATAAAAATCCTCATCTTCACTGATCAGTTCCTTGCCACGGACATTAATTTCAATAATCAGCCCAGGATAGTCTTCCTTGAATAACAGGTTGCTCCCCTGCCCGATCAGCATAAAGGGGATTTGCTTATAGCTGGCAAATGCCAGCGCTTCACGCAGACAATCAAGGCCGGTTGCATTAACAAAATAACAGGCATGGGCCGACACATGGAATGTGTTGAAATGCTTCAGGTTAAAATTTTCGAGTATTTCCATAAATTAAAACGATCTTAAGGTCGGGACCAATGATGGCGAGTGGCGAGGCTTTCCAGCAGGTTTACCGAGGCATCTTCAATCAGGTCAAGCACCAGTTCAAAACCATCCTCGCCGCTATAATAAGGATCGGGCACTTCACCCTGTTCACTGTTGCCATGCTCAAGAAAAAGTGAAATTTTATGCTGATGTTGCGGCGCACTCATGGCCAGTAGGTCATGCAGGTTTTGTTTGTCCATGGCGAAGATATAATCAAAGTCTTCCATGTCCTGCGGAGTCACCTGGCGTGCGCGTAAGGCAGACATATCATAATTCCTGTGACTGGCTGCCAATGTGGCACGTTTATCGGGGGCGTGCCCAATATGCCAGGAACCTGTGCCGGCAGAATCTACTTCTATATAGCCCTCAAGTTTTTCAAGCTGGGCTTTTTCCTTAAATACCACCTCGGCTGTGGGTGATCGGCAGATATTGCCAAGGCAAACCATAAGTATTTTTACTTTTTCAGTAGTCATTTTTCAAATGGGGTTGTTTTGTTTCTATGATTTCGGATAATTTATTTTTACTGAATCAGGCGCTCATCAAGCGCCTGACCTTTTCAAGATCTTCCGGGGTATCGACTCCGGCAGGGATTTCTGCGCAGGCTTTTTGAATATGTATCCTGACACCGTTCGCCATGGCTCTTAATTGCTCAAGCTGTTCAGTTTTTTCCAGTTCGCTTTGCTGCCAGTTAACAAAATCATGCAGTACTTTAACGCGATAAGCATAAATGCCGATATGTCGTTTGTACTTTAGATGAGGTTTATCATGGGTGAATTCGTTTCGGGGAAAAGGAATGGGCGCTCTGGAAAAATATAAGGCATAGCCTGCATCATTGGCGACAACTTTTACATTATTGGGATTTAACACATCATCATAATCGGTCACCTCTTCAAACAAAGTGCAGATCTGCGCATCTGGATGTTCCGCCAGATCATTGGCAACCTGATTAATGACTTCAGGAGGAATCATCGGTTCATCACCCTGTACATTGACCACGATATCTTCATCTTTGAGATTTAACAGACGAGCCACTTCCTCAATTCGATCGGTACCGGAGTTATGGCCTGCTGAAGTCATAATGACATTGTCCCCCAGCGCCTGGCAGCTATTTCTGATGCGCTCGTCATCCGTGGCAATATAGACCCCATCAGCCTCGCTTGACTGGGCTCGCTCAACCACATGATGCAGCATAGGTTTGCCGGCTATATCGAGTAGCGGCTTTCCAGGTAAGCGTGTTGATTGATAGCGTGCAGGAATAACGACAGTGAAACTCACTTTTTCTTCCTGTTAGCTTTTTCTTCCGGTGTCAGTGGTCTGGCTTCATTTTGAAGCATGATGGGAATCTCATCGCGCACTGGATAGGCAAGACTGTCTGGATAACAGATCAGCTCATTTGCTTCCCTGTCAAAGACCAGCTCTCCTTTGCACAAGGGGCAGGCAAGAATAGTTAAAAGTTTTTTATCCATAGTTAATTTGTCAGTTAGTCATAAATCAAAGGGTAGCAAGTTTTTCTATTAACTTGTCCATGAATTGATCAGGGATTCGAGCCGCCACTTTAAGGAACCAGTGTTTGTCAGTCGCTATATCCTTGCATTTGGTAGCATCTTTTTCCGTCATCACCACATCCAGTTCATCGGCAAAGTTAATGTCCTGTTTGGAAAAAAAATGATGATCCCTGAAAATGTGGGTAATAATATCAAATCCGCTGGCACAAAGAGAGTTGAAGAAGCGCTCGGGATTACCGATGCCGGCAACAGCATGAACTTTCTTGTTCTTGATCATGAGTAAGGCATCATCTGAAATGGCCAATGATTTGTTGTCAATCAGATGAACAAGATGGGTGGCATCAAGATTCATTTCATAACTGTGATGTGGCAATACGTGATGGGAAGGCCCATTACAGACAATGAAATCAACATCATCAAGCCGTTCCGGCTTTTCTCGCAGGGGGCCGGCTGGCAGTAACAGGCCATTGCCAAAGCCCCGCTGCCCATCAACAACAGCTATTTCTATATTTCGATTCAGCCGGTAATGCTGTAGCCCATCATCACTGATAATGATGTCGCAGTCATAACGGGTTTCCAGCATTTTCACTGCTGCACTACGATCCGGATCAATAATCACCGGGCAATGGGTATGGCGCGCTATCATTAGCGGCTCTTCCCCGGCTTCCCGAAAACTGCTTTGTGGCGTCACTGCAAAGGGGTAAGAAACTGCTTTTGAGCCATAGCCGCGACTAACAATACCAGGAGAATAACCGCGCTGACGTAATTGCTGGGCTATGTATATTACCAGCGGGGTTTTTCCGGTGCCGCCTGCGGTAATATTGCCAACAACAATGACAGGATACTGTGCCTTGTAAGCTTTATCAGAGTTCCTGTAATAGTTTCGCCTCAGGTTGCTAACCAGACCAAAGAGCACGCTCAGGGGACGCAGGCAGCGCACCCATCTTGCGTTTTTGTACCAGGCATTGTTAAGCAGGTTCATGCTTGTAAAACCGATTCATGTCCAGGCATCAGGAAAACTGTAACTGATGTAGTTGTTTGTAGTGACCGCCACTGGCTAATAATTCCTGGTGTGTGCCGCTCTCAACGATCCTTCCTTTATCCAGCACGATAATCATGTCTGCTGATTCGATCGTAGAAAGGCGATGGGCAATAACAAATGTGGTGCGCCCCTGCATTAGTGTTTCCAGTGCCAGCTGGATAGCACTTTCGGATTCAGAGTCCAACGCCGAAGTAGCCTCATCGAGGATGAGGATTGGCGCATTTTTCAGTAAAGCTCTGGCAATAGCCAGACGTTGACGTTGCCCGCCGGAGAGCAGAAAACCGTCATCACCGATGTGGGTATCCAGACCATCTGTCAGTTCTTCGACAAAGCCAAGAGCATTGGCATTAACCAGTGCTTCACGTATTTTTTCATCACTGACATTGCGTAATTCCCCGTAGGCAATATTTTCACGGACAGAGCCATTGAACAGCACAACCTGTTGACTCACCAGGGCAATCTGGCGGCGTAAGCTGTGTAGAGTAATATCTTTAGAGTTAATGCCGTCCAGCAGGATTTCGCCAGAGCTTTGTTGATAGAAGCGTGGCACAAGATTAACCAGTGTACTCTTGCCGGAACCAGATTTGCCAACAATGGCAATGGTCTTCCCTGCTTCACAACTAAACGATATATTGTTTAAAACATGCCCCTCTGCACCCACATACGCGAAGCATACATCGCGGAATTCAACCCGCCCCTCCAGTGTGTCGATAACTTTGCGGCCCTGATCGGTTTCTGTTTCTTCATCCAGCAAAAGAAAAATCGATTGTGCTGCGGCGAGTCCCTTCTGCACTACAGAATTGATTTTGGATAGCTGACGGATGGGTTTCAGCATGGAGCCTGCAACCACGATGTAAGTCACAAACTCTCCCGGGCTCATGGTTTCCAATACCGCAGGAGACATTGCCAGCCAAAGCAGTACTGACAAGGCTGAAGCCACAAGCACCTGTATAATCGGCGTACTGATTGACTGTACCAGTATCATTTTCAAATTCTGTTTCAGGTTGCGTTCACTGGCTTCGCGAAACTTTTCCCTGACCTGATTTTCAGCGCTGAAGGTTTTGACCACTTTCATGCCCTTCAGTGTTTCAGACAGAATATGTGTCACGTCGCCCATAGATAGTTGAATGCGATGGCTGTGTTTGCGGAATTTTTTAGAGGCATAGACCACGACAACAGAAATGACTGGCATGATAATCACGAACATCAGAGTCAGCTTCCAGTTCAGGTAAAGTAGAAAAGAAAACAGGGCTATGACGAGGATTCCCTCGCGCAGGATGACAGTCAAGGCATCACTGACGGCCGCACTGATCTGGGTGACGTTGAAGGTTACAGTGGAGAGCAGATGAGCGCTTGTGTTGCGATCATAGTAAGAACTGGGCAAATCAACAAAACGATCCATAAGTTCGGTGCGTACCTGATGCACCACATAGTTTGCAATATAGGCCATGTAGTAAGGTCCCAGAAATCCACCTATTCCCCGAAAGCTGACGATAAGGATCAAGGTTAGCGGAATATGCAGGCGTTGTTGTGGGCTGAGTGTTACCCCGGAGTTAATAGTATCCACCAACTCCTGAAGTAAATCGAAAAACCAGATGCTGGCAGCGGAAAAAATAACAAAGCCAAAAATACCCAGCAGAAAAAATACCCTTAAAGGACGAAGATAGCCCAGCAGTCTTTTGTAGAGGGCAAAACTACCCTGGGTTGGCGCTGTATTTGAGGCCATTTCCAGAGGTGAAGATGAGGGAGAAGGCGTCGACATTACTCTGACCCCGGTTCCCGGGTGGCGATATTCAGACTGCTGAAGCCAAGCTGGGCGACAGCATCCATTGCCGTCACAACTGACTGGTGTGAGGTATTGGCGTCAGCGGTAATAATCAGTGGAATTGTACTGTCGCCCCCGCTTACTTCTGTGACAGTTCGCATCAGGGTTTCAATTTGTGTGTTCACCAACTGTCGGCCGTTCACTGAATAGGAACCGTTTTCTGCAACCAGGATTTCTATTTCGATGGCTTCAGATTCACTGGGCTGGCCGCTGGCTTCGGGAAGATTAATTAGCAGGTTGGTATTGCGTGAAAAGGTAGTCGTCACCATGAAAAAAATCAGCAACAGGAAAACCACGTCAATTAATGGCGTCAGGTTAACGTTAACCTCTTCCTTTAAGCTGCGTTGAAATTTCACCCGCTTATTCCCCGTTGTTCAGCTTTCGCCGGCTTCCCTGACTTCAACTCCCCGGGAAGTATGCAAGGCATCCACCAGCTTGATGGATTCTCTTTCCAGATCGATGACAAGACTCTCGACCCGTCGCAAAAACATCCGGTAAAACATCAGGGCCGGAATGCCTACACACAGGCCTGCTGCCGTGGTAATCAAGGCTTCTGAAATACCACCTGCCAGCGCATTGGCGTTTCCGGTTCCCTGCGCCATTATTTCACTGAATACCCTGATCATGCCAAACACCGTACCAAGTAAACCAAGTAAGGGGGTGATGGCAGCAATTGTGCCCAGCGTGCTCAGATAGCGTTCCAGGTCGTGGACCACATGACTGGCAGCCTGTTCAATGCTTTCCGTCATGATGCTTCTACCGGCCTTGGAATTAACCAGGCCGGCAGCAAGAATCTGCCCCAACGGTGAAGATATTCGCAAGTCCCGCAATTCGCTTGCATCAAGCTGGTTTTGTTTGATCTTCCCCCACACTTCAGCAAGAACATTGCGCGGTGCAATACGCGCTGGATTCAAGGTCCAGAAGCGTTCAATGACGATGGCAATGGCAACGATGGAACACAGAATGATTGGCAGCATTAACCAGCCACCGGCTTGTACAATCTCAAACAATTTCTTTGTCCCTTCCTGTCTGCTGTATTTGGCTGTTTTCTCTTGATTCAGTTAAAAATTTACGTATTAACAATACCTTATAAGCCGCACACTTTATCATATTAGCGGGGCTTACCATACTTCAAATATTGCTTTCTGCTTAGTCCAAATGCCATAACCTGCGCCTTGCCTGGCGATGGCTGGTCACAGATTTAATGCCTTGAGCAGCGGATAGGTGAAAACGAAGTGCCCCGCTAGTGGAGGTGTCATAAAGCCTGCTGTCGAGTTCTGTATAACGTTGTCTGACATCGTCATGAGGATGCCCGAAACTATTAAGATAGCCGCTGGAAAAGACCACATGGGCTGGTGCAACACGACGAATAAACGGTGCTATGGAAGATGTCTTGCTGCCATGATGGGGGGGGCGTCATGATATCT
>Ga0255763_1001510_pt1 | contig 23925 bp, 19 predicted proteins | sample 041ome_2_FD_179963 | JGI IMG/M metagenome (GOLD analysis project Ga0255763, IMG submission 179963) | Coastal salt marsh microbial communities from the Groves Creek Marsh, Skidaway Island, Georgia - 041406US metaG (version 2) | ecosystem: Environmental > Aquatic > Marine > Intertidal zone > Salt...
ATGGGGCATGACGCCGCAAACGGTTAATGCTTATTACAACTCATCTTTTAATGAGATCGTGTTTCCTGCAGGAATCCTGCAGCCACCATTCTTCGACCCTGCTGCCGACATGGCCGTGAACTACGGCGGCATCGGCGCAGTAATCGGCCACGAGATGGGCCACGGCTTCGACGACCAGGGCTCTAAATCAGATTCGCTCGGCGTGCAGCGTAATTGGTGGACCGATGACGACCGCGCCAACTTCGAAAAACTGACCACCGCGCTCGCCGCCCAATATGATCAGTTCGAGCCGGTGCCGGGCTATTTCATTGATGGCAATTTCACCCTTGGTGAAAACATCGGTGACGTCGGCGGCCTCTCGCTTGCCTATCGCGCCTACAAATTATCACTCGACGGCGAAGAAGCTCAAGTCATCGACGGACTCACTGGCGATCAGCGCTTCTTCCTAAGCTGGGCGCAGGTGTGGCAACGAAAGTACCGCGAAGACGCGCTAATCCAGCGCCTCACCTCCGACCCGCATTCCCCGTCCGAGTTCCGCGTCAACGGCGTGGTTCGAAACTTCGACGAATGGTATAAGGCGTTCGATGTGCAGCCCGACAATGCGCTGTATCTCGCGCCGGAAGACCGCGTGCGGATTTGGTAGAAGCAATGATGAGCGGCTCGAAGGTTTACTCTACTGAGCCAGCTCAGCCTCTAGCAAGCGATTGTAGATTAGGTCAAAGTCTTGCTCATAACTCCGAAATCCCTTCAACCGTGCAAGCATCGACGCTGTATTTCCGTGCAGATCCCTTTCCTCGGGATCTGCTCCAGCACCTAAGAGCAGCTCAACTGTTAGCAGGTCATTGTTTAACGCGGCGACATGGAGCAAAGGGACTCCTAGACCAGTTTTATCTGTTGTTAACGAGCCATGCGCTAATAGCACCTCAACATGTTTAGGCGCATGTCTTAACACCGCGAGTTCCAGTAGAGTGACATCAGGCTGCGAGGGTCTTGTTGCGTTTGCATCGCCACCAGCTTGCAGATAGGCGGTAAGCTCATAGGGTTCTTGCTCTGTTATCGCACTGAACATTGGATAACTGGCGGCCTCTCCCTGGCTCTCCCAAAGCTTGTCTAGGGCCAACGTAGAGGCTCCACCCTTAGCGAATCTAGATGCCTCGTGACTGTCTACTAATTTTGTCGCAAGTTCCAAAGACAATTGGCTCGCTAGCAAATCCTTAATCGCATCGAGATCATAGTAACTAGCGAGAAACTCCTCTGCGGTAATTCCCCCAGACCCTGAAAGCATTCCTAGCTCGCGATTTCTTTTATTAACCTCCGATAATAGTTCAATCGCTTTTCGCCTTTCACTTGCTGTGAGTAGAAGCGAATCAAACGATGAACTCCAACCGACTATGACCTCGTCTCGGAAAAATGACTCTGGTAAAGGCGAGTCAGCGGAAAAAATCTCTCGCACAGGTTTTATGAATTGTTTTGCGCTCTTTCCAAATTTATCCGAGTGAAAAAATTCTTCGAACTCTGCGTTAGAAATTTCTTTATTTCCAACGCCCGAAGATTCTGAACGATCCTCGATGGACGGCACGCTATTAAAGTCCCTGTTAGCATCAGCGGCCATCGCATTTGATGCGCTATGAAGAGTCGTTGTGCTTTCCTTTGTTGAAAGCTCAAATTCGCGAAAATTAGCCAAATAGTAAATAAGAAAAAACAAAACGAAAACCGCTAACAGACTGATTTTAGCTGACATGTCAGAGACCCTAATAAAACTGCAGAAGACAGGTTAATTAAACGGAGTGACTGTTACAGTTCCTGTGGGAATGTGTGTACTTCCGAATTCAAACGACCCAAAACTACTTAATTGGCCCGACACATAGTTGAATCGAATATTTCGCTCACTGTCGTCTAGTAGAGATAGCTCTGCCTCGTTACGCCTTGCATCGTCAATACAGACTTGCTGTGCGGCGGAATACTCTTGCTCGACATTCGTCCTCATACCGTCATGAATCAACCTGTTTTGATCATATCTTTCGCCGAGCAAAGCAGCTAACGTGATTCCGTATGGAACACCAAACCAAGGCTCAACTACGGTAAGTCCGCCAGCGAAGAGACCACCCCCAAGCGCAAGTTTATCGATATGTGAATCAGCAGCTTCAAAACTCGCATTAATCGATACCCGACTTACCTCGCGAGCGTCTTCGGCTGCCTTCTGGCAAATGCCTAACATAATACTTGTCGAGTCTTGAGCTATACTCGGCTTCGTTATCACCAGTGGGCTCACAAGGTAAGGAGAATCGCTGCTAAATTCACCAATCGATGTAACACCAAACATAATCATAGACGCGACTAAAATACGCGACTTATTACTCCAAACCTTTTTCGCAATGTTGACAGGTATAGCTCCTTTTACTCTGCTTGGTATGCTCATCGTTTAACCTCATCATTTTATAGAGTTTTACCGAGGCCTTTAGGGTTAGGATTTGGCCCTTATGCCTCGGCAGACATAGGGCTAAACAGCCGTTGCTCGCACTAGCCTAAGTTGCCCTATCAATAAGCTTAGTGGGAAATTTAGGCATAGCGAATTTGAAGCCACTATTCATTGCTCGCTCTGATATATGACACAGACTTTTGGCGAAATAGTTCAAAACTTGGCGAAACTACCTAGGCACCCCTATCGAATAATGAGCAGAGACCGCGTAACTAAGCCATAAAACGCACTTGGCACGATACTCGCATTATTCATAGCATCATGTTTAATGCGGAGTTCACAGTATGAAATTTCTTTCGACCCTCGGCCTTCTCGGCCTCACCCTTGTTGGTCTGATCATAGCCATACCGATTCTGTCGGTCGCTTTCTCTGTGTTCGGCGCGCTCGTGGTCTTTCTTATTTGGATCGCGCCCTTCTGGATTATCGCGACATCGGATCAGACCACCGGCTTTGAGAAAATCGCGTGGCTGATCGCGATGGTTTGCCTGTCTTGGTTTGCGTGGGTGTTCTACTTCTTTCTCGCGCCACTGAAAAGGCGTGACGACTACTATGGTTACACTCGGCGGTAACTGCGCTTTTGGTGGAGCCCTAATTTGTCCACCGATGCGACGCGGCCGCGCATGCTGTGCCGCGGCGCATTTTTCGTTCTATCCCTCGCTATTCATCACTTCTCATTCTTGAGTGATACAGTGCTACACTGAATCAAAACAAGGAAGTCATATGGCAATAATCGAAGTCGACGCGTTAACCAAACGCTATCCGCTGCCGAGCGGAAAAGGCGGCACATTTCTCGCCGTAAACGGAATTTCTCTTCGTATAAGGGCAGGCGAAATTTACGGCATCCTTGGCCCCAATGGTACAGGCAAAACAACAACGCTCGAAATGCTCGAGGGCTTAACCGACATCGATTCGGGCACAGCCCGCATCGATGGTATCGATGTTAAAGCAGATCCCTACGCAGTTAAAAAAATCATCGGTGTACAGCTTCAGGCCAACGAATATTTTGACAGCGTCTCACTGACCGAATTACTCGAACTCTTCGCCGCACTCTACAACCGAAGAATCGACCCTCTTGAATTACTCGACCGAGTTAATTTACGCGATAAGGCGAACGCTAAACCTGCCAGTCTCTCAGGCGGCCAGAAACAACGTTTCTCCATCGCCTGTGCGTTAGTCAACGAGCCTAAGGTGCTGTTTTTAGACGAACCGACAACCGGACTCGACCCTCAGGCCAAGCACAATCTGTGGGACTTGGTCCGCGAGCTTAACCACGACGGTATGACAATCGTACTTACCACTCACAATATGGAAGAGGCGGAGACGCTCTGTGGACGCATCGCGATTATGGATCATGGCGAGATTGTTGCGGAGGACTCGCCACAGGCGTTAATTATGAAATACGCTCCGGAGCCGCCTCGTGCGCCACTTCATGGTGACATCGAAGATGTGTTTCTTGCGCTTACCGGACATGCCCTTCGCGATTAACTCGCACGTTAAATAACGAGAACAACATAATGACTCCTCTCCAACTTCACCTCGTTCGCGTCTTTCTAAAAATATTTTTACGTGACCGCCAGTCGATTTTTTTTAGTCTTTTCTTTCCCGCATTACTGATGATCGCACTCGGATTCGCTAACAGCGGCGACGCAGGAAAAATCCGCCTGGCTATTGCCAATCAGAGCGAGGGAGCCGTTGCGCAGCGCTTTATTGATTCTATGCAGACTGACACGATGTTCGAGGTAACCCTCGGTGATGAATCTTCGCTACGGCGCGGCGTGGTCGAAGGCGACTATAGGCTGCTTTTAGTCCTCCCCCCAGAATTTGATGTCTCTCAGACGGCGGTAACCACGACCGACCTTAGGTTAGTGGTCGACGCCGCTCAAGTGCGCGAACTCGGCATGCTTATGCCTCTGCTCGAACAGAAGCTACTCGACATTGAGCGAGAATTTCGCGACATGAGCCCTTTGTTCTCTCTCGCCATCGAAGATGTTCAGGCTAGATCCCAAAGTTATCTTGCGTTCTTACTGCCTGGGATTATGGCGTTTACGCTCATGCAGCTCGCGATCGCTGGCAGCGGTTTCAATATTGTAGAGTACAGACGCAAAGGAATACTTAAGCGCCTTTTCGTCACGCCAATAAAACCGAGCGATTTCATTACCGCGATCGTGCTCGCCCGCATGACGATCGTGTTGGTGCAGCTCACTGTCTTATTGCTTTTTGCGGTTTTTGCGCTGGGTGTCGAACTGGTAGGTAATTATGCGACGCTTTATTTAATCATCACCGCCGGCACGTTTATTTTCCTTTGCTTGGGTTTTTGCCTTGGCAGCATCGCCAAGACCCAACAGTCTATTATGGCGATTGGTAATCTGGTGATCTTTCCTCAGGTATTCTTATCAGGCGTATTCTTTCCAATCGATTCGATGCCCGCGATTATCCAGCCTATAGCCACTATGCTACCGCTTAGTTACGTTGCAACGGCAATGCGAGAAATCGCCAACAACGGCGCGTCGCTTCTCGACATTGCGCCGAGTCTTATAGGTATCTCCGTGTGGTTTGTTGTGGCGTTTGTGCTCGCCATTCGGCTATTTGTGTGGAAAGAGGTGGCAAACTAGTCGCCTCGGACGAACTCTTGCGCGACGCTGACCATTAGGGGAGACTTACCCACGACGGAATCCCTTTTTAGTCGCTATGTAAGGAGAATAAAAATGATAAAGAAAGCGCTAGTAGTAGCCACCGCGGCAGCAGTATTTAGCATGGCAGTGGTAACAACGGCAAACGCGCAAGAAGCGCCTACTCCCGAGCAGGTAGCAGCCGGCGCCGCCGATACGCGTCAATCAGTATTCAAACTGTTACGTTTCTATTTGGTACCCCTTGTGGGCATGGCGCGCGGCGCACCTTTTGATGCAGAGCTGGCAGAGAAAAACGGCCGCCGCATTGCAGCACTCGCGCCCTCTATTCCCGATGTTTTTATGCACGATACTCGCGACTTCGATGTCGAAACCGAAGCTCTCGATGTAATCTGGGAAGATAAGGCAGAGTTCGAAAACAAAGCCATGGCCTTAATGAATAACGCCAATGCCTTTGCAGATCTTGCAGCAACTGGCGATCGCGGTCAGACACTCGGTGCTTTTAGAGCGCTAGGCGGCTCATGTGGTGACTGTCACGACACATTCCGTGTCGACAACGACTGATCTCTGCATTTAACCCCTACCTCGCACCTCTACATCGACCCTAGAGCGCTACCGCGTGAAAAACGCGGCTAGCGCCAGGCGGTCGGCGTCGGTAAGGCGAGACGTGTTGTGTTCGATAACGTCGCTCATGTCGCCGCCAACGAAATCTGCATCGGGCTTCATACCAAGCAGTAAAAACAAGTCGAAGCTGTTACGGTCCCATTCTTCTAACGCCTCGCTATCGATTGCCTCGATAGTGTCTTCGCCGATTTGTGCGCCTGCGAATTCCCGTGCGAGTTGCGAAATGCCCAGCCCATTGCGCGGCGTATGGCACTCACCGCAGTGTCCGAGATTTCGGGCAAGGTAGGCGCCGCGTTGCATCAGCAACGGCTCTTCTTGCGCTGTGATCAGTTCGGGTTCTCTGCCGCCCGTTAAATCAGCCAACAGATTCCAGCCCACGAGTGCAAAACGCGAAAGCCACCACGGTGTTTCATGCTCGGGGACGGCATTGTTTATTGGATTAAGTGACAAGAGATACGCGCCGATGTCGAGAACATCCTCGTCATTTAGGCCAGCATAAGAACGATAGGGAAATGCGGGGAAATAGAAACTGCCTTCGGGCGAGCGCCCATGTTTAAGCGCGCGCAAAAAATCCTTTGCGCGCCAATCGCCAATACCCGTGTCGACATCAGGCGTAATATTCGGCGCGTAGAACGTGCCAAAGTCGGTAACTAACGCATGGCCGCCACTGAGAATCGCGGGGTTGGTTGACCCATCGTCTTCGACCGCGAGGTGACAACTCACACAGCCACCAGCGTTAACCAGATAGGCACCGCGAGCAATCGCGTCGTCGCTGCTTGAGATTACAGCGCTATTATCGACTGACGGGGGCGTAAACAAAAAATAGGCAATAGCCACAACGACCGCAACGCAAATCGTAAGTATTCTCGTGCGTAGCGGCCATTGATTCATGTTGCTCAGCTCCTTATAGCTCCGTCTAGCTCAGTCTAGCTCCGTCTAGCTCCGTCTAAAAAGACACCGCGCTGTTAGATGAGCTGACTCAGCATCTCTTGGTTATACGTGACCAGTTCATCAAATTTGCCCGCGCGAACTTTGATGACCCAATCGGGGTTTGCGATTAGCGCGCGGCCCACAGCTATCATGTCGAATTCGTCGGCTTCCATGCGCGTGATCAAGTCGTCGATACTTGCAACCTCGGCTTCACCGCCGCGGTAAGTCGCAATAAATTCCTCAGTCAGACCCACACTGCCAACACTAATAGTTGGCTTGCCAGTAATCTTTTTCACCCAGCCAGCTAGGTTAAGCTCAGAGCCTTCGAATTCGGGTTCCCAGAAACGACGAGTGCTGCAGTGGAATATGTCGACGCCTGCGTCGGAAAGCGGCTTAACAAACTGCTCAAGTTCTTCGAGGCTCGGCGCGAGACGCGCAGTAAAGTCTTGCTGCTTCCACTGCGAGAATCGCAAAATGATCGGATAATCATCGCCGATCTCGGCGCGGATACTTTGCACGATGTCGGTGGCGAAACGCGTGCGCTTAACGAGCGAACCGCCGTATTGGTCGTCGCGCTGGTTCGTACCTTCCCAAAAAAAGTTATCGATCAGATACCCGTGCGCACCGTGCAGCTCAAGTGTATCGAAACCTAAGTCTTTAGAATCTTTCGCCGCCTGCGTAAACGCGGCGATCAGTTCATCGACCTCGGCATTACTCAGTGCGTCATAAACCTTCTTGCCCGGCCCTACTAAACCCGATGGCGTAGCCGACGGATATTCAGGATACGCGCCTTCGCCAGGACGACGCATACCACCCTGATGCCACAGCTGAGGCGCTATCTTGCCACCTGCTGCGTGAACTGTTTCAACAATTTTATGCCAGCTATCGAGCGCTTTGCCGTGAAAGCCCGGAATGCGCACCTCGTTGGACGCTGCCTTGTGATTGACCGTCGTGCCTTCGGTGATGATGAGGCCAACATCGTTTTCGGCACGGCGTTTGTAATACTGCAGTACCGCGTCGTCGGGCACGCCGTCGGGCGAAAACTGCCGGGTCATTGGCGCCATAGCAACGCGGTTCTTGAGGGTAAGTTTGGGGCTGGTAAACGGGGTAAAGAGAATATCGGGATTCATCGAGCGGTCTCTGCGTTAAATGAATAAAAAGCGTGTGGTCTTCATGTGTGGTCCACATACATGTTTGGTCCACATAATAGGGCGCTGCTGGATTGCTGTCGAGTTCTAGCGTCCCACGGCAGCAGCGCGCAATATTCGTCGATTCGCCTCGGTTGGTGCGGGTTCGGATTCACCGAATATCGCGCGAATCCAGTGCCCGTCTGTCGGATTGGGGAATACGATATAATCGGCGCCAAAACGCGCAGCGTCTGCATGCATCAATGCTTCGCGCTCTGCGACATCGGTGACGTAATAGCGCCGCGCAAAATCATTGAGGTTGTCGCCCAGCGAAGCGATCACTCGGTAGTCGCTGCGAATCTGCGCCTGCACAGCCTCTTTGTTTGACGTCTCTCGCAGCACACGAAGGTGTTCGGCACGTGCGTTTTCGAAGCCAGCAGCACGCAGATTACCGAGCGCAAGCTCGAAGGTCGCCTCGCCCTGATCGCGATTCGTGACGAAAAACAGCGTCACGCCGTTTGCCTCACAAAATGCTGCGAACTCGCGCGCACCCGGGCTGGCGACGAATTCGTTATTTGGCACCCAGGCGTCCCACGTGGCGTCGTCAAAGAAGTCGCCACCCTCTGCTATTAGCTGGCCCCAGTAGGCGCCGGACAAAAGCACGGTTTCATCGACGTCGGTGATTACTGCAAGCGGACGCGTATCGTTCGAAGCGCTCGCCCCACGCGCGGCAAGTGCCTGCTCGACCCGCAGCTGCGCGAGCGCGAAGCCTTGGTAATACAGCGCACGAAATTCAGCCGCGGTTTGGCGCCACGCGATTGCGTAGAGCAAAGGATTGGTGAGCGCCGCGTTGGCTGATTCACGCTCCGACTCGGCAGCCGTGACAGGTGTTGCCAGCGCGCCCAGTATTGCCGCGGCTGCGACTCCTGTTCTAAGTATTCTGTTAAGCATTGTTCTTCCTGCTGTTTGTTCGACCGTTCATCCCGCTGCACGCGCACTTGGCGCCTCGTGGGTGGTAATAATACGCATAGTTGGTCTATATTGCTTACAACATCTGACCCTGCGTTCAAGGAATACTATCGCTATGCGCCTCTCCTTTAAATCCATTCGATTCGTTAGATTGCTCGCCCTGTCTTCAGGGCTACTGGCAAGTGCTTCGGCCTTTGCCGATTCCTATCGCATACTAATTTCGAACGACGACGGCATCAATTCGCCACTTATTCATGCGCTACGCGACGGACTTGCGACACTCGACGATGTCGAGATTGTGGTTTCGGCGCCCGACGCAAACAAATCTGGAAGCAGCCAATCGACCGACGGCGGCGCGCGCACGGTCGAGCGCATTTTTGCTAACGGCGAATTTTTTGGCTACGCCGTCGACGGCCGCCCTGCCGATGCTGTGCGCTTCGGGCTCTTGCACCTTGGCAAAGACGAGCCGTTCGATCTCGTCGTCTCTGGCATCAATCAAGGCGCCAATGTCGGTGACGTCTCGCATCTTTCGGGCACTGTAGGTGCAGCGATGGAGGCTATTTATCAGGGCATCCCAGCCATCGCCGTGTCGCAAGACACCGCCAATGTCGATACCTCGGTCACTGTAAATCTTACCCGTCAGCTGGTGGCGAAATATCAACGCGATGGCGCCCCCGAGGGCATAGTCATCTCGATTAATGTCCCCGGCGGCGAGTTAAAAGGCGTTGCGGTTAGGCCCATGGGCGAATCCTATCTCAAATTTTCTCCCTACGAACTCACGCGCACAGACGGCGAGGTCAGTGAATTCGAGGCCTCGTATGTGGGTAATCGAGCGCTAGATTCAACAAGCGATACCTATGCCTATCAAAATGGCTACGCCACCATCACTCCACTTAAATTCGATTGGACCGCCCATGAAATGCTGAGCGAAATCGAAACCTGGGGATTAGCGATTGACTGATTTAACTAATGAAATCGAGATGCCTGAACAAGGCTTTCTCGAATTCGAGCATATCGTACAAGTAAATGAGCCGGCGAATCCAACGAGCGCCGATATAAGCCGCGCACATCTCTGGGAAGGTCTGGTGCTTCGGGCGCGAAGCCCTCAGCGGTTTATCGAAGGCATCGACTGCTTCTCGCACCCTCAGAACGGCGCTGGTTTTGTTCGCGAAATAAGCGCGGGCGATGCCCACTTTTACGAAGACGTGACGCTCGAACACGAATCGCGCGTGCTCACCAAAACCCAGCGCGATAAGCCACAGATACATGCTGAAAGCGAAGCATCGATCGAAGAACCCGAAGAAGGTTATCTGTTTGTGCGCTTTCGCTATCGCCGGGAATTGCCCGACGAACATCGCGCCGTAGATGTCGGCGAGCATCTAAAAGCAGCGTATGTCCGGCTCGACACCGATGCGATTAAACTGATTAGAGTGATGGCAGAAAATAATTCGTTCACCGCGCTAGTTAATTAACGCCCTCGTTAATCAAGGAGCAACCCTATGTCGTTTTATGCACGATTGTTCTTAGCACTTTCTCCTGCAGCCTTCATGTCTGCAGTCCTGACAACCGCGATGCTCTGTTTTGCCCCAGCTGCTTTTGCTGACCGCACCGCAGCTGACGACGAAAGCCACATCGACGACCCCCGCGTTCAGCATCGCAGCTACACCTTCGAGCCTACTGGCGAGTCTATTCCTTACGCTATTTTTGTGCCCTCCTCTTATGACCCCAAGGGGACAGAAGCGCTCCCGCTTCTCGTTTCTCTGCACGGACTTGGCCGCAGCTACGACTGGCTGATGGGCTATCACGGCCTGCTCGACCAAGCAGAAGAAAGCGGCTACGCAGTAGTGACACCCCTTGGCTATATTCGCGAAGGTTGGTACGGATCGCGCCCGGCCGAAGACCCTCAGGACGGCGTCTATAGCGAGCAAGATGTAATGAACGTACTGGAACTGGTGCGCGACGAGCTGCGCATAGACAGCGACCGCATCTTTCTCTGGGGGCACTCGATGGGAGGAGGCGGCACCTATCATATAGCCGCAAAACACCCCGACGTATTCGCAGGACTAGGCGTCGCGGCACCCGCCCCTGCAATCTCAGCACCTATGGATGAAATACTCGACAAAATTGCGCATCTCCCGATCTTTATTTTGCAGGGCGATCAAGATGATCTAGTACCCGTTTTTGCGACGCGTACGTGGGTCGCTGGGATGGCCGCGCGCGGTATGCAGCACCTGTATGTCGAGATTGAAGGGGGTGACCATTCGCTGCTTATCTCGCAGGACGCCGCCAACATGCAGAAATTTGTTGATTTCTTTAACATCGTGGGCCACAAATAATGAACGCACGCGTCGCTAAAACTCTCGCCACACGACTTACTCTTATCGCTTTTACCGCGCTCAGCGGTTGCACAGCGAGCCTTGTCATCGAAACAGATAGCCCGCCTAAAGCGTCGACTGTCCGCACTCTCGAATGGCCCCTGCACAATTTCGACTTAGCCGGCACGCGTTTCACGCCGAGCGATCAGATCACCCCCGAGAATGTCCCCTCGTTAAAGCCCGCGTGGCTTTTCCAGCATGGGGTTATCGATGGCGTGAGTAATCAAACGACGCCCATTATTGTCGACGGGATTATGTACGTGACCGACGCGCGCGGCAGCGTCTACGCAACCAATGCCACCGACGGCCATCTGCTTTGGGAATACAATGTCAGCGGCAAACTCGGCGGTGGCCGCCGCGAAGGCTATATTTTTAGGCACCGCGGTGTCGTCGTCGACGACGGCATTGTGTATACCGCCGCAGGTTCTTTCATTTTTGCGCTCGATGCGAAAACCGGCGAACCAATCGAAGGCTTCGGCGATGGCGGCATGGCTCCGGTGATCCTTGACGTGTTGCATTTAAAAGACCCCAGCATCGACACCGCTATTTCGGTCGGCTACTGGTTTACAACTGCGCCGCAAATTCATAACGGCATGCTCTACATCGGGACTACGCGCAGCGAAAGTCACATTGCCGGCGGCTATGTACTGGCAGTGAATGCGAAAACTGGCAAAGTCGAATGGCACTTTAATACCGTGCCGCAGGACGAAACCGATCAGGGCTGGGATCTCGCCGGTCCAACGTGGGTCGGTGGCGAGCGCAATGGCGGTGGCATTTGGGAGACGCCCTCGATAGATCCCGAGCTCGGCCTCGTCTATTTTGCCGTGGGCAATCCCTTTGGCAACAGCACCAAACGCGACGGTATCAATTTATTCACCAACGCGATCATCGCACTGACACTCGACACAGGAAAACTCGAGTGGTTTTACCAGCAAGTGCATCACGACGTGTGGGATTACGATTCCGGCAATCAGCCTGTACTGTTTGATATGTTAGTCGACGGCAATCAAGTGAAGGCGCTGGCGCAGGCAAGCAAAAATGGCTGGCTCTATATCCTCGACCGCGAGACAGGACAACCCGTTCATCCGATTCCGGAGATTGCCGTGTCGACCGAGACCGCGACCGAAGGCGAAGAGCCTTGGCCTACACAGCCAATCCCACACAAGGCCAACGGCGAGCGTATGGAGCCCGTGTCGCCTGTCTATCCTATTAATATTCCCGCCGAACAGCTCGAGGAATATCACTTAGTCGAGCAGTTCACGCCTATCGGCCCTAATCAGATTTTTGCCCCGGGCTATGGCGGCGGCTCCAACTATGCACCCATCGCGTTTAGCCCGCTCACGGGACTGCTGTACGTGAATGCGATTGACCAGCCGTTTCGCTCGGGCCGCGACCCGATGGGCTATTTTTCAGCCTACGACCCGACAACCGGAGAACTGGTGTGGCGGCAAATATTCGAGGGCTATGGCCAAGCAGGTGCGGTGGTGACAGCAGGAGGGGTGGTCTTTGTTGGCGCGGGGAGTAATACCGCCGGCTACTTCTATGCCTATGATGCGGCAACAGGCGAGGAGCTATGGAAATTCAACACAGGGTCGGGCATTTTCGCCTCCTCTGCCCTGTATGTGATCGACGGTAAAGAATACGTTACTGTCGCCTCGGGCGGAGGCAGCCGCGGCAGACGCGGAGGCGATTTAATTCTCACCTTCGCGTTGCCGTAGCGCCCGCTTTACCCTATTTCTCAGCAGCTAGTCCTGCGCTGTGAATATCCGCAACCGTGACCGCTGTCATATTAAATATGCCACGCGAGGTCACCGAGGGAATCACGATATGCGCAGGCTTGCGGAAGCCATTGATGAACGGGCCTATCAACAGCGCGTCTGTCATCGAGCGTATCAGCCCCATCGCGATATTCGCCGCGTCGAGGTTTGGCATCACTAAAACATTCGCGCGGCCTTTGATATTCGCCTTCGAGTAGATTGTCTCGCGCAGCTTAGGATTAAGCGCACTGAGCACATGCATTTCGCCATCAACCTGTAGCGAAGGATACGTGTCACGCAGAATCTCACCCGCAAGCCTTACCTTGCGCGCCGAAGGATTGTTCGCGGTGCCGAAATTCGAATGAGACAGCAGCGCTACCTTGGGCTCGATACCAAAACGCTTCACGAGGTCGATACTCGCTTCGGTAATTTTCACCAGCTCATCCGACGTCGGGTCGACATTCATAGAAGTGTCTGCCAAGAACAGAGGACCATCTGGCAGCAGAAGAACCGCGGTAGACGACACTAATTGCTCGCGAGTCTCGGACCTATTCGCAGGGCCGAGCAGATGCATAATTTCACGTAGGTGGAAGTCGAAGCGCCCAACCTTGCCGCAGATCAAGCCGTCGGCATCGCCGCGCGCAACCATTACTGCGGCAATGGCGGTGTTGTCATTGCGCATTATTTTTCGCGCCGCATCGACAGACACACCATGGCGGCCAACCGCTTCATGATAGAACGATGCGAAGTCGTCGTGTTGCTCGTAATGCATTGGATCGAAGACTTCGACTTCGTTGTCTAGATCGATGCGTAGGCCGAGTCTATCGATCTTTCGCTCCATAGTCTTGCGATGACCAATGAGAATAGGCGTGGCGATATTCTCATCAACCACCGCCTGCACTGCCATTAGCACGTCGTCATTATCGCCTTCGGCATAAACAATACGCGCTGGGGATTTTTTCGCCACCTCGATAAGCGGCTGCATAAACAGCCCTGCCTGATTCACAAATTCATGCAGCTTTTGCTTGTATGCCTCGAGGTCTTCGATGGGTCGGGTAGCAACGCCACTCTCCATCGCTGCCTTAACAACAGCAAGCGGAATGTCTTCGATCAGGCGCGGATCGAACGCCTTAGGAATTAAGTACTCTGGCCCAAACCGCAGCTTCTCGTCTGCATAAGCCGCTGCAACGACATCCGACGTCTCTTTTGTAGCGAGGTCAGCAATCGCTCTCACCGCCGCCATCTTCATTTCTTCATTAATAGTCGACGCGCCGCAGTCGAGCGCGCCACGGAAGATAAAGGGGAAACAAAGAACGTTATTAACCTGATTAGGGTAATCCGATCGACCTGTCGCTATAATGGCATCCGGACGCGCCGCCATCGCCTCTTCGGGCATAATTTCGGGAATCGGATTCGACATCGCAAGGATGATCGGCTTAGGCCCCATCTTCTTTACGAGCTCGCCGTTTAAGACGCCCGGTCCCGAGAGTCCCATGAAAAGATCGGCGCCATCGATCGCGTCTTCGATTGTTCGATCGCTTGTCTCAATCGCGTAGTCTTCTTTCCACGGATTCATGCCTTCTTTTCGACCGGCGTAAATGACCCCATTACGATCGATCATGCGCACATTTTGCTTTTTAAGACCCATGCTCACCAGAAGGTCGACACAGGCAATACTCGCAGCCCCTGCGCCTGAAACCACGAGCTTCACATCGCCAATTTCTTTTTCGACTATGCGCAGGCCGTTGTAGATTGCAGCCGCTGCGACAATCGCCGTGCCGTGCTGGTCGTCGTGAAAAACGGGTATTTTCATGCGCTCGCGCAGCTTGTTCTCGATCATAAAGCACTCGGGCGCCTTGATGTCTTCGAGATTAATACCGCCGAACGTTGGCTCGAGGCTCGCGATAATATCGACCAATTTGTCGACATCGGTCTCGTCGATCTCTATATCGAACACGTCTATGTTGGCGAACTTCTTAAACAGAACCGCCTTGCCTTCCATCACCGGCTTTGAGGCCAACGGGCCTATATTACCGAGCCCAAGCACCGCCGTGCCGTTTGTGATCACCGCCACTAGATTGCCGCGCGAGGTTACTGAGGCAACCTCTGTTGGATTCTCGACAATCAGCTCGCAGGCATGTGCGACGCCCGGCGAATAGGCGAGCGACAGGTCGCGCTTGTTCGCGAGGGGTTTTGTTGGTCGTATTTCGAGCTTACCCGGTAGCGGATGGGTGTGGTAACGAAGGGCGCTTTCTTTAAACGAATCGGTCATTAATGATTTACTTCTCTTAAGACTGAAGGGGGGATTGAGTGCGCGAATTCTACCCTTGTCGCACTGCAATTGCTAATTCGCGGCGTGAATGAATGATCATTAAAGCGACGAAATAACCAACCTAAAGCCGATCGTTGGGTTGCGCACGCTTGGATCAACTGCCCCACGCACCGCGCTTCGCACATTATTGATTGTGTCTTGAAAAGAGCCGCCTCGCATAACCCAAAGCGAATCGGCGCGCAGCAATGCCTCGGCGCTGGGCATAACGAATGGGTAATCGATAAGCGGACTGCGGGTGAGCTCCCAGGCGTTGCCCGCCATGTCGGCGATTCCATAACTGCATGACTCACAACCACGCGAGCCGACTGGCAATAGAGCGGCACTGGCAACATTTGCAAAGGCGCCGTTAGGCTCCATGCCCCAAGGGAAAATCCGTCCGTCGGTGCCACGCGCTGCCTTTTCCCACTCAGCTTCGCTAGGCAGCGTCACTTTGGCGCCCGCATCGAGCGCCTCACTCAGCGCGACCGGCGTTGCTGCCGTGCTACGAAGCTGCGAATCGAGCCAGCGCGCATAGCTCAACGTCTGTGGCAATGAGACTGAGGTTACTGGCAACGCTGGGTCTAACTCTGCGAACGCCTCGGCACTCGATGACCCGATCGCCGAAAGATAATGGGCGAATTGTGCGTTGGTGACTTCGAAACGGCCAATGAAATACTCGGGCAAAGCTACCCTGCCCTGACGCTGCGTCGACGACCAGCGCTCATTCTCATAGGCCATCCGATCGCGCTGAGGATTGCTGCCCATGATGAATTCGCCGGCGGGAATAGAAACGAACCCCCAGAGTGGATCGCCGGGCAATGCAAAATTTTCTGATGACTCTGATGACTCTGATGTCTTTGATGAAGGACTCGTTGCCTGATCAAGCTGCAAGCTCTGGTAGCTCATGAAGGCCGCGGTGAAGGCCACCAAGGAGAGCATTACCGTAAGGCCAACGGCGCGGCCCGGTGCTTGGTAGTCGAGGTTCTGCGCAAGAAAGGGATCTGTTTTTTGGGGCTCGTTTACTGCGCCTTTTTTACCCTTTCCCGATGCCATACGTTGTTATTCCCCTGCCGCGGCAGAACGTTCGCAGGCGAATGCCCAATCATGGACACACGCCCGCGCGTAAAGTTCGAACACCGGCGTGTCCATCAAATTTTTACCGCCTTGGCGCAGCATAAGCCGTAAATCTAACTCAAGCGGCTCGGCTCTCAGCGCCGTTTGCTCTTGAAGCAAATTTGCACAACCTGCCTGAAACTTGAGCTCACAGGCGCGCGCGAAATAGCTGTAAGCAAGATCTGTATCGCGATCAACTATTGCTCCCTCCCGATAGTGTGCGCCGAGCTCATTGCACGCCCACGCGGCATTGTCACCACAGTAGGTAGACTCAACGCTTACGAGTCGGTCGCACGCATTGGGCAGCTGCGCCGAACAAGACTGCTCCCAAAACGGCACACTGTCGCCGGGATGCTGCGCATCAGTCCGACCAAGCAGCGACATAAGACCAAACACCGAAATCCAAATCATCATGTGTGCGACATTAGCGCGTCCACTAAACCAAGAAGGATTCCAAAGGTTTAACACCGCGTCAGAATTAATGCGGCGCACTAAGCGGTCGATGCCAATCACGCTGAGATTGAGCAACGGCACACAAAGTAATTTGTCGTAAAGCGTAGGCTCACCAAACCAACCGAGAATCGTATACAGCGCAAACACGCCGATGCCATAAAGCACGCCAAAAAGCGTTTTTCCGAGAGGGGTACGAGGCGACGTCGACGGGTCTGTAATTAGGAGATGCAGCCCGAGAAACACCGCCGCGGGAATGTCTGAATCAAGAAAGTAAGGCACGCCGGCAATAGCCGCGTACAGCGCGCTAAAGCCAAACAGGGTGATCGCTGCAGCGCCCGACACAAGCGTGATCGAGAAAAAGTACATGACGACTAAACCGACCGCAAACAGATAGGTGTAGATTCCCGGCGCGAGCGTCAGCGTCGATGAAATCTCGGGCGCCCACGTCAGGTCGGTGGTGCCGGTCGTGATAAGGATCAACGAAAAGAATCCGAGACTAAAGGCAGACGGATTAAAGATATGCACGCTGCGACCATCGCGATTCCAGCGCACAAACTCTTTGCCTAGAAAGCCCACGGCAATCATAACGAACTGCATGTAGAACCAGTCGTCGTGAAACCACAGAAAAAGATTGGTGCTAAAAATGATAGGAATGGGTCCAAATCCGAGCATGTAGCTACGACGCCGCGACCACGCGAGCAACATGCCGAAGGTATAAGCAAACATCACTTGCCCGGCAAGCAGCCAGAGGTGATCGTAGACCGGTCGCCAGTAATAGCCCCAATAAAGGTAGACACTGAACTGCACCATCGCTTGAACATAATGCTGAGAATAAACGGCGCGGCTGAAATCTTTGAGCGCAGGACGACGAGCAAGGTGAATGAGCATGAAACCTTGCCACAGAAGAAGCACCAATGATGCGCCCCAAAACGAATACATGAGCGTCGAGTTGCTGGCTATGCGTGGGGCAAACGAGAGCACGAATATCGCGAGCGTCAGCGCCATCGGAAGTTTAAAACTGCCCACTACCTGCGAAAGGCGCAGCGCAGGGCTCGTGTCTACCTGAGTCGAATTCATTGATCGTGTCTCGTCTGTCTTGTCTGTTGCATCTCGGTCACTTGCAACCTGCTAGCTAGCATAAACCATGGGGTACGCTGTGTTCAATTTAGCTGCCGTCGCAAAGGCTTGAAATCTGCTCTACAGAAGCGTAATTTCAGTAGGCTAGACGTTTTACTTACAATCTGATTACCGCCCGACTCACCGCTAACTAACGCAACAAAAACAAAGCGATCCCGAGAGGTTTGTATGAATAGCGATGCCTATAACCCACCCCGCTTCTCCGAGTTAACAGCGCCATCACGCAAACGTGTACGCTATGCGCAAGGACTCGGTTGTTCGGTCATTGTCGCAGCGCTAAGCTGCCAGTTAGCGCTCGCACAAGACGTGGACATTCCTCGCACCGAGCACGGACACCCCGACTTTCAGGGTTTTTACACCTTCAGAACTATCACTCCGCTTAATCGCCCACCGGAACTCGCCGACAAGGCAGTGCTAACGCCCGAAGAAGCGGCAGAATGGGAAGAATTCGAGAATCAACGCCAGAACCGCGACCTCATCGTCGACAGCGTCGGCGGAGCCGGCTATCCACCTGGCGTCATCTCCTATAACGAGTTTTGGTATGAGCGCGGCAGCGAGACTATTGCGAGCCGACGTACCTCGCTCATCTACGACCCACCTAATGGACGCATTCCCGAGCTCAACCAGACCGGCAAACAGCGCCGTGAAGACTACCGCAACATGATTTTTAACAGCGCAGGCCCCGAAGGCCGCACAACCGTCGATCGCTGCCTTACCGGCTTTATCGGCGGACCACCGATGATTCCCGGCTCTTACAACAACAACATGCAGCTGGTGCAGACCGAAGACCACATCATGATCTTAAATGAAATGGTGCACTCGGCGCGCATCATCAAGCTCAATGCCAAACCCAGCGGCCTTCAGCCCAAATGGGAAGGTGAGTCGGTCGGTCATTGGGAAGGTGACGTCCTCGTTGTCGAAACCAACAACTTCTACCACGACTACAACCTGCGCGGGATGTCAGAGCAAGCAACGATTATCGAACGCTTCACCTATGTCGCCGACGGCTTGCTCGAATATGACTTCACCGTAAACGACCCAAAGAGTTGGGACTCATCTTGGTCGGCGCGCGTACCGCTGCGCCGCTCCGCCGACCCCGTTTACGAATACGCCTGCCACGAGGGTAATCACGGCCTCATCGGGATTTTAGCCGGCTGGCGCCGCTACGAGTCGATGGGCATGAATGGCGACGGCTCGCCGTTGTCCGAGACACAGGGCGCTGTCGCTACCGACGAATAAAACACTGTATTAACTAGGAGTAATAATGAAAACAAACACTTCAATGCCAACCCTTACAGCAGCGCTTTTAGCCGGCTGTTTAGCAATGCCTGCGCTGTCGATCGCTCAAGCCGATATGCCGCCGGTCAACGATCTCCCCAATCCTTACACAACGCAAGCCGGCTACTTTAAGATGCCCGCGGGTCGCAACTGGGGCTCGAGCAGCACGGTTGATATCGATATCGACGGGGAGAGTGTCTGGATCGCAGAGCGCTGTGGCGGCAACGTAAATGCCTGCGTTAACAGCCCAGACACTAATCTTGTCATGCTGTTCGATAAAGACGGCACGATGGTGCGCAGCTTTGGCGCAGGCTATATCACCTGGCCACACGGTATCCATGTAGACCACGACGGCAACGTGTGGATAGCCGACGGTCGCGACAATCAGGGTGGCGACAATCCGCCGACCGAAGCCTATGGCCATCAGATTCACAAATTTAGCCCCACCGGTATTCACCTCATGGCGCTGGGTCAAAAAGCCGGCGGTCGCAACGAAGAGTATTTCTTCACACCTAACGACATGCACGTTGCCCCCAACGGCGACATTTTCGTTGCCGAGGGACACTCCAACACGGCAGGCACGACAGCTCGCGTACTCAAATTTAACGCCGATGGTGAGTTTTTAATGAGCTTTGGCGAAATGGGCTCCGACGACGGTCAGTTTATGCAGCCCCATGCGCTTGCGATGGACTCAAAAGGAAGGCTATTTATTGGCGATCGCAGCAATAATCGCGTTCAGATCTTCGATCAAGAAGGAAAGCATCTCGACACGTGGTATCAATTTGGGCGGCCGAGCGGCATCTATATAGATAAGCACGATGTGCTTTATTCTGCAGACTCTGAGTCTGGCTCGATTAACCCCGACCACGGCGACTGGCTGCGCGGCATCCGCGTTGGTAGTGCCATCACGGGCGAGGTCGAGTTTTTGATTCCTGACCCCGATCCCGATTGCCGCGGCACTTGCACAGCAGAAGGCGTCGTTGCCGACAGGCATGGCAATATCTTTGGCGCCGAGGTTGGGCCGGTTGGTGGCATTAAGCGCTATACACGAGGCGTGAAGTAATTTGGCTGGGAAGGGGCATCGGCCCCTTCCCTTTTTCGCCTGCCTATTAATCTGCTAATCGCCTAACCGCCAAGCTGCTCGCGACGCGCTATAAGTTGCGAGAGAATCTGGTAAATTTCTTGCATCGCAGGAACCTCGCTCGTCACCCGCTTCATGTCTGCATCTAAAGCTTCGTAATCCTCCGAGAGTAGTGACTGAATCGCAAAACCGCCCTGCAAGTTTTGCAGATCCTTGTCGTCAGTTCTGTTCTTATCGAGGTTAACGCGAGTTACGAAATTGGGCTCGCAAGCGCGAACAGGAATATTAGAGCCCGTTGGTCTCTCTTTTCTGCAGATGATATCGAACGCATCGCTGATGTTGTATTTGTTATACGTCGCGAATAGCTGGTCTTCAGCTTCTTCAATGTATTTGGTTAATTCGGCGCGAGACAGATCCGCGATCTGAATTACTTCGCCGTCTTCTTGGCCAGCGACTTGCGCGGTGGCAATAAAAGCCATAACCCCAAACACACCGATTATTTTTTCCTTCATGGCTGTGATTCCTTTTTTAGGTTTAAAGCAACTTTGTGCCAAGAAAATAGGCGATTTTTCTTCTTTCAGTAATCCTAGTTCAAAAATTATGATTAATCTAGAAATTGAAAAAATAAACGGGCTGAATAGCAGGCGGTAGGATGAGGCGAGAAGGCAACACAGTTTTGACTAAATGACATTTAGTCTCTTTCATAAAAAAAGGGGCTTAGCCCCTTTTTTTATTTCTTTTCTTATAATTGATTCTAAATCCCATCGACTATCGCGTTGAGCGTTGCGCTTGGGCGCATCGCGGCAGACGCTTTCGCGGCATCCGGCTTGTAGTAACCGCCGATATCCATCGCAGGGCCCTGCACAGAATTAAGTTCTTCCACGATTGTCGCTTCATTGCTTTGCATCGCTTCGGCAACGCTTGCGAACTGGGCTTTAAGGGCGGCGTCTTTGTCCTGGCCAGCTAGTGCTTTGGCCCAGTACATGGCCAAGTAAAAATGGCTGCCGCGGTTGTCGAGCTCGCCTACCCTGCGCGAAGGTGACTTGTTAGTGTCGAGGAACTCACCGGTGGCGGCATCCAGCGCGTCGGCCAGTACCTGAGCGCGGGCATTGTCGGTTACCTGAGCAAGATGCTCTAAAGATGCCGCAAGCGCTAAAAACTCACCGAGTGAATCCCAACGCAGGTGATTCTCTTTTTCGAACTGCTGCACGTGCTTGGGCGCCGAGCCGCCGGCGCCGGTTTCGAACAAGCCGCCGCCTGCCATGAGAGGCACGATCGACAGCATTTTTGCACTAGTGCCGAGTTCTAGAATTGGGAAGAGGTCGGTCAGATAGTCGCGGAGCACGTTGCCGGTCACCGAGATTGTGTCTTGGCCCTTTTGGATACGCTCGAGCGAAAAACGCGTTGCCGCGTTGGGCGCCATCGTGTGAAGTTCTAATCCCGCGGTGTCGTGATCGGGAAGATACTTCTCAACTTTCTTGATCAGCTCGCGGTCGTGTGCGCGCTCTTCATTGAGCCAAAAAACCGCGGGGGTTACTGAGAGTCGCGCGCGGCTAACCGCGAGCTTAACCCAGTCTTGAATAGGCGCGTCTTTGACTTGGCACATGCGCCAGATGTCGCCTGCTTCTACTTCGTGGCTCAGTAGCACTGTGCCTTCGGCATCGATAACCGACACAGAGCCGGCGGCAGGAATCTCGAAAGTCTTGTCGTGCGAGCCATACTCTTCGGCTTTCTGCGCCATGAGGCCAACGTTCGGTACGGTCCCCATTGTCGACGGATCAAGTGCGCCGTTAGCTTTACAGAAGTCGATAACCTCTTGGTAAACGCCTGCATAGCAGCGATCGGGGATCACCGCTTTCATGTCTTTGAGGTTGCCGTCTGGCCCCCACATCTGACCGGAGGTGCGCAGCGCGGCGGGCATTGATGCGTCGATAATGATATCGCTAGGCACGTGTAAGTTCGTGATGCCACGGTCCGAGTCGACCATTGCCATCTCGGGACGTGCTGCATAACACGCAAGAAGGTCGGCTTCTATCGCCTCGCGCTCTGCATCGGGCAAGCTTTTGATCTTGGCATAAACATCGCCAATGCCGTTATTCACATCGACGCCTAATTTCTCAAACGTTGCGCCGTGTTTCGCAAACGCATCGGCGTAGAAAACGGTAACCGCGTGGCCGAAAATGATGGGGTCCGAGACCTTCATCATCGTTGCCTTCATGTGTAGCGAAAACAGCACGTCTTGTGCACGCGCGTCGTCGATCTGTTCGGCCAAGAACGTGCGCAGTGCGTTTTTGCTCATCACCGACGAGTCGATTATCTCGCCCGCTTGCAGTGCGATTCCCGCCTTTAAGACTGTCTCGGCACCGCTGGCCTCTTTATGCACAATCGACACGCTCGTCGCAGCCGGCACAGTGGCTGCTTGCTCGGAGCCGTAGAAATCGCCCTGTGTCATCGACGCCACATGCGATTTACTGTCTGCGCTCCACGCGCCCATCGAATGCGGATGCTTGCGTGCGTAGGCTTTTACCGACGCCGGCGCGCGGCGATCCGAATTGCCTTCACGCAGCACAGGATTTACGGCACTGCCCTTTACGCGATCATAGCGTGCCTTAATGTCTTTCTCTTGCTCATTAGCCGGCTCTTCGGGGTATTCTGGTAGCGCATAGCCTTTGGCTTGAAGCTCCGCGATCGTCGCTTGAATCTGTGGGAGCGACGCCGAGATATTAGGCAGTTTGATGATATTGGCAAAAGGGTCTTGGGTAAGCTCGCCCAACTCTGCCAGAGCGTCGGCTTGCTGCTGTTCGGGTTTTAGAAATTCGGCAAAGTTGGCAATAATGCGTCCGGCAAGAGAGATGTCGCGGATCTCAACCTCAACATCCGCAGCTTTAGTAAAAGCGCTCACGATTGGCAAGAACGAGTAGGTCGCGAGGGCAGGTGCCTCATCAGTCTCGGTATAGATAATTGTGGGCTTCTGCTCTGACATCTCTTTTCCTTTTAATGCTTAATTTAATGCTTAATATAAATAGATGGCTGGGTGATCAGCCGCCCATTATAGCAGCGGCCGAGGGGCAGTAACAGGGCCGCCATGAGCCTGCCATGAACTTACCAGAGACCCGTGACATAATAGCGATATCGAATCACTTAGTTTAGGAAATACCATGCTACTGACCACCGCCATCGACGGCTTTACGCTGCGCGCAGCAACGCGAAATGACACAGCCACTATTTTAGGCTTTATCAAAGAACTCGCCGACTACGAAAAACTCGCCCACGAAGTGGTCGCAACCGAGGACACGCTCGATGAAACGCTGTTTGGCGACACGCCCTATGCGCATGTCATCATCGCCGAGCTCAACGGCGTCGCTGTTGGCTATGCGCTGTTCTTCCATAATTTTTCTACGTTTACTGGCCGCCCTGGCATCTATCTCGAAGATCTGTATGTGCAGCCCGCGCATCGCGGCCAAGGCTTTGGCAAGCTGCTCCTCGCCTATTTGGCGCGCAAGGCGGTCGATATGAACTGCACGCGAGTCGAATGGTCTGTTTTAGATTGGAACCAACCCGCGATCGATTTTTATCGGTCGATAGGCGCATTGCCTATGGATGGCTGGACCGTGCAGCGTCTGGACGGCGAACGACTTGCCGGCTTCGCGAAAGAGTTTAAATA
>Ga0255763_1001512_pt1 | contig 23858 bp, 14 predicted proteins | sample 041ome_2_FD_179963 | JGI IMG/M metagenome (GOLD analysis project Ga0255763, IMG submission 179963) | Coastal salt marsh microbial communities from the Groves Creek Marsh, Skidaway Island, Georgia - 041406US metaG (version 2) | ecosystem: Environmental > Aquatic > Marine > Intertidal zone > Salt...
CCCCCCCCCTCCCCCCCCCCCGCGAAAGAGAGAGAGAGAGGCTTGCGGAGCGGTAAGAAGCTCCCTCGTTTTTTTTGATCGCGCGCGCGCCTCTTGCGATAATTCTTTTTTTTTCCCCTTCTTTTTCTACATACTGATAGCGCGCGCGCACACGCAACACACGCAATCATCGTCGTACTCGTCGCTTCAAAAAGTTGGAGCAGGCCAACGAGATCATATTGGGAGAGTGTGCGCGTGATAAAGAAGAAGGCGTGAAACTTGTACTATATACCAAAAATTTGACCTTTCTCGTACGTAACGGAAAGTCAACAGCAAAAAAAGAAGAAGTGGACGTAGAGAGCGTTCGTGTGTGAGTGTGTCGTATAAAATTTAATCTAGTATTAAATAAGGAAAAACGGCGAACGAACGAACATGGCGTGGACGGAAGAAGAGGACGAACAGCTGAGAAAGTTAGTCGCGGAATTCGGGCCCAAAAAATGGGTCTTTGTCGCGAGTAAGATGGAAAACAAGGGTGGGAAGCAATGTCGAAGACGTTGGCAGAATTATTTGAATTGTGATAATAATAAACAAGGAGGGTGGTCGCCAGAGGAAGACGAGATATTGTTGAGAGAACATAAGATAGTCGGGAATAAGTGGACGGAAATCGCTAAAGCAGTGGGGGGTCGAACAGATAATGCGGTGAAGAATCGATACGCGGCTTTGATGACAAAACAAAACGGAGGGACAGCTTCAGGTGGAGTGAAAAAGAAGAAACCCCCAACGACGACGTTGCCGGGAGGTGGAGCTTCCGGGAAAACGGAAACTAAGGATAACAAAACGAACACAGTAGCGAAGAAAATAATGAACAACAAAGAAGAGAAGAAAGTGCCGGCGAGCGTAGCAAAGAAATCGACGAGCACGACGTTGGCAAAAGCGGCGGCAGCGCATATGAAGGGTGGTCCAAGCGGCGTGGGCTTGAAGAAGTTAGAAATTAAAGGAGGAAAAGGCGGACCGTCTGGGTCGACATTATCGCCGTTCAAAGGCTCGGATAAATGGGTTAAACCGTCTTTATCGTCTTTGAAGGTTCCTTCAAGTAGTAGATTCAACGGAAACGGAACGACACCGGGGATTTTAGATTTCTCTCCGTTAGTGAACACCCCCAACTTTAACTTGCTCACCGGGGCGGAGTTAGAATTGTTGAAAGAACTCAACGCCTCGTTCTCACCGACGGCTTCTGAAGCCGCTTTTGGGTTTAATACTTTGACTTCAGACAAGAATATGATCTCTGGATTACCAAACATGGCTCCTGAGAGTCCTTTATTGGATATGCACCAAGTTTTGAAGTGGATCATTGCGGTGACACCGAGAGGCGACGAAGCCGGCACGAAAGCGACGCCTTTTGCCAGCGTTCAACCGCCGCCGTTGAGCTCAAAACAAGCAGAGTTTTTGAAAGCTAGTTTGGAGGAGCGATTAAAAACCGTTCACGATACACCGACGGGTGATTTGCCCCCCACCATCCCGGCGTTTTCAAAAGATGAATTGAACACGCTCTTATCCGCTCTGGGCGAAACGCCACGGACGAGTGGACGCAATTCAGCAATGTTGAGTCGGCTGCAAAATCCGTTCGGAAGAGCAACGTAATATGAATGAGATTGCTTCCCACTGTTATGGTGCTGGTATATAAAATCATATCGTTATTATAGCCAATCTAAAAAAGAAATTTTGACTCGTCAATTTTATGAAAAATGTATTTCTACTTGAAAAATATATATGAAAACGTCCTTATTCTGTGGCTGCTTCGTTCGCATCAATTTGACTCAAATCTAACTGCTTCCCAGTCACTCTTCTATACATGTCTAACACATCTCTAACGGTCGATTCAAAATGCGTGGTCGCATCGTATCCTCGACTAATAATTGCCTTTTCTTTTATCCCGTCCGTCGTCGGCGCCATGATAGGACAGATGTGGACAAACTTTTCGTCAATCGCACCCAACAACGATAAGCCAGACGCTAACTCTTGTTCTGGATTTGCAGTTTCTACGTTCGTGCTCACAAATGCGACGTAGCGTCCTTTCGCACAAACGTTATGCATGTACGAGCACCCAAAAACGTAGACGTCGTTTTTCCTACCGACTTGCGAAGCTGGAATTATGATTTGTACCGAGTGTGCATTCTCAACGTTATCGATCGGATGCGAGAGGAAGCACAATGCCCTGGCCACGGAGCCGACTTGTACGCTATGTTTAGGAAAATAAGACGGATCCCCGACGATCGCGTGTTTTGCCTTCACCGTGACAACTTGTGGACCCTTCTTTTCCTCTCCTTCTCCAGCGCTGACCGTCTCCTCCTCCATAGTTGTGCTCACTCCGATGGCCTCTCCAGTTTCCTCGTTCCATTTCACCTCTGCGTCTGGTTTATTCAGCATATACGTCCCACCATACACGGCCGATAATCGCGCAAAGCCTTGCGGCAGTTCTCCTAAACCATACAACGGATAAATATACGGACTACCTGTGTTGAACCTCGCTAAAGACTCTTCGTACAATTTGACCGCTTTGACCATATGGATTGCTGGAAAATCCATGTACCTCTCGTCCGTGTACAGCGCCAAGGCGTGCCCGATGAACTGAATAGTTTCATCCGCTAATCCGTACTCTTTATACAACTGTCTCGACGTCATCGTTCTCAAATCGTATCCTTTGTGCGTCTCTACTCTCGTTTCGTCGTAGTCTTGCACGAACACGAAGAAACTCCTCGCGCGTAACTTCTCAAACATCCCCATTAGCGGCGACCGCAGCGCATCTTTATCTGTCGCTGGAACTTTAAACAGCTTTCCTTGTTTAAACACGTACGATCCTTCGCACGCTTTGAACGAGACGTAGTTGTGCACTCCCGTGTGCACTAAAAGTTTCACCAGTAAGCCGTTTCCCATCATCATCTTTGGAACCATGTCGATGTTCCAATCCTGCCATCGGCCGTATTTCTCTTTCAATTTCTCTTCGAACTCTTTCTCGCTCCCGGCGTTAGCTTTTTCTCCCGGACGAAACTTCTCGAACAGCTGCTTCAGATTTAAACTCGCGCTTTCCGCTCCGTAATACGCGTTTCGATCTAAGTGTAAGATTTTGTACCCTTCTTTTGAGAGCACGCCGGCTAACAGGCACTCTTTTAACCCGGTGCCGAGAATGATGGCGTCGTACTCTTCGTCCATGGGGTTTTACTTCAGTGTTGTTGTTGTTGTTGTTGTTGTTGTTGTTGTTGTTATTATCACTAGTTTTGAACTTGTTATTCGAGAAGATTTTTATCACGCGCCAAGAAACTCGAACACTCTACGTACTCGGTTCTGAATTTTCTTTTACATAAAAGCGCATCAAGAGAAAAAGAGAGATAGAGAGACACACATAAAGAGAGAAGAGATAGATAGGTAGATAGATAGATAGATAGATAGATAGATAGAGAGAGAAAAGGATGGGACGACGTCTTCGTCTTTGTTTTCCTTCGCTCTTCTTCTTTTTCTTTCATTTGGTGAGCGGTGACTTACATCGCGGGGATATAGTACCAACGAGCGCGCGAATGCACTTCAAGTCGACCAAGCAACGAACGCAGTGGGTGGACGTTTTAGAGAAGCACTGTCCGAGCTTTGGGAAGAACAAAATGGTTGCGTTTAGAGTGGAGAAGCCTTCTTCTTTAACGATGGTGATGCCGGAAGAAGGAGACGAGATTAAGATACAGTTTGCGTTCGATAACGAGCGACACTTTACGGTGTGGTTGCCGTTACAGTTTTCTTCTTTGACGGCGACATCAACAACAGCGTTGAAGGGGCGAGAAAAGAAGGTACCAATGATTGCATTCACATTCACGCACCATATCGGGCATATCATGAACGTGAAGAGTGAATCGTTGTTCATTGAGATGAAAGGAGCAAAGAAACAGTTGCATCATCAACATTTCGAAGCGCTCGCGGAGGAGTGGTCGTCGACTTCGTCGCTAAGAAGTACGTGGCCAAAACACGTCCTGCTGAAGTATGAGTTTATAGAGAAAGAGAGTGTAGACGTCAATAAAGGGTTAGGGGTTTTGATGGCTTTCATGTTGTTAGTATTCATCGCGTCCGTGAGTAAGGTAAAAATGGATGAAGATGGTAGCGGCGAGAATGGGGATAGTAAACTTACTGGTAGTACCCACCTACAAAAAGGTTTATTAGTAGACGAAGCGCCAAACGTCATCGTAGGCGCGAGCACGAGCGATGAGTTAGTGCGGAGGCAAGGCGCGCGACGCGCTACGGATTTCATTTAGTTTTTTAGAATTATTAGTTTTTATGCGCTATTAAAAAATGCTAAAATCATGACAAGTGTAGGCAGAAGCCGCTATTTTCCTTCCACCTCATTTTCTTCTCCTCCTTCCGCTCCGTCAGCTCCCGGTTTCTTGTCCACACCTAAAACTGCGAGAACGTCGTCCGCCATCGAAGAAAATTCATTCATCAACCGCTTGTGTCTTCGGTAAAACGCACTCCCACCGACTCGTCTTAAATCAAACCTATCGTGTAACGAATCGACGACTTTGTCCCAAAATCTACTCGCTATGTTTTTTCTTCGCATGGTTTTGATTCGAACAAAGCCTCTACCTTCTTGCAGCGCGTCTGGTTTCATTTTCGTCGCAGGGTAATCGTCAGGCACATTCTTCTCTTTCCACCATGTGAGAAACTGTCGTAGTACCGTCAAAGCGACGGTATCGGATGGATCAGGTCTCGAGTGTGGGTCTTCGGGAGTACCCTTCACGGTTGTTTTCGCCGTCAAAGGCGAAAGGTTACCCAAAAAGAGTAAATGCGTATCGACTCGTCTCGCGAGGATACCTTGGGTTGGATCGTTAAAACCTGGACAAATCAACGGCGATTGGCCTTTTTCACTCTCTTTACACTTGCCCAAGAAAAACTTGGAATATAGAACCAAAACGCGGTCGTCACGAACGTTATCGCCCCTACCCAACGGCAAAATAGTCGGGTAATGAATTCGTACATCCGGTTGGACCAAGTCATCAAACGCAGCTACAGTGGTCCAATCTTCGCCTCCATTCGAGCTCAACGCAAAGTGTAAGTGCGTTCGGCACAACTTACACGGATGCTCTTTACTGCCTATGTGTTCCCATCGTCGATGATTGTTGAATGCCATCGCTAAGTGACCAGTTGGATACAATGAAGTCATGTCCAACTTCGTGTTGACGTTTGGTAAATTTCCAGGCGATGGATGTGGATCAGACCAGGTCGCGCCGAAATCGAACGACATCGATCGAAACACACACCCACAATCCGTTCTAAAGAGCATGCTCAACGCCGGTTGCGGTTCATCCGATCCTTGCGGTAACGCCGAAATTTCAGCAATCGCGCCTTCCAATAAACTCGTTTTGGGATGTCTGATGTCACCTTTTTTTGTCCACGTCCTCCCATTATCGGAGGATATGAGTACCCCGGAAACAGTTTCTCGATCAGGCGGGCATTCACCTTCCGCGTAGGTTCTCGTTACGCACGCGCCTGCGTTGTTGCTATTATCGCTATTACTATCGTCTTCATCGTCGTTTGGATTGGCCGAATCCGAGCTCTCATATTTGAAATTGTATTCTTGCCAAAACGGCAAAATCAAATCACCATTCGAAGCTTTGATTGGCTTGTTCGCGATTAAGTACGGCATTTCCCCTCGCTTTTGTTCGTACACCATCTTTGGAGCGGACCACGCGCGTTCATCGACAACTTTCCCATCCTCGCCAAAGTTATCGATTTCAATCATCTTGATGTGCCCTCCTGGATCTGATCTCGGCACTGGTTTTGCGTAATGTTTGACGCATAACTCCGACGCCGCGTAGAATAACATCAACTTTTTTGCTTTCTCGTCGTAGTGCAAAACCGGCGCCCAGACCGCTCTCCCTTCGTTCCCAACTGGTGCTCTTTTGCTGCCGCTCCACGATTTACCACCGTCTTTGGAAATTGAATATAAAATAATCTGGTCCGGTAAACCTTCCACGGCAAACTTTGTTTGTCCATTTTCCATTCTCAAACTCGGCGCGGCTTGGAACGCGGCCACGATAACATCGTTAGGCAACGCTGCCGCGGTAACCATATGTGCATACCGATACGTTTCGTTGAACGAAAAAACTTTCACGGCTTTCCCAAACTTCACCGTTGGCGCATCGTTCAACTCTCCGTCAAAATCAAACACCGGCTTTTGTCTCAAAGAATTACACACCGGGAGCACATTAGATACTCCGGAATAAAATGTTCGAGCGCCGTCTAGTTGCGCTTGACATTTTGCGGACTTTTTGCTCGCGCCCGCACTACTCGCCGATATTCCTGCTATCTTGTTCTTCGTGAGCTCATCACCACCATCAAAACTGTTACCACCACCGGCGGAAGATTTCTCGTGGACAATCTTGTGCGCTTTCGCCGCCGCAGCTTTTGCCGTCGAAGCGTGCTTCTTAGACGACTCTCCCAATTCCTCGTCCTCGTCCTCCTCATCTTCTTCTTCTTCCTTGTTGTTGTTCTTCGTCACGGCTCGTCGCAAATCGACTTCGTGTTCTCTCTCCGAATGATAATTATACGCCGTGTTGTCATCGCGATAATGAAAGTACGAAGAAGAAGAAACGGAAGAAATCTGCGGCCGCACGTACAAAACTAAACCAATGCAGCAGACGATGGAGAACCACAGCGGTAGCGCTTTCGATCGGAATAAAAATTGCACGGCGTTGGATTCACTTCCACCTCCGTGGGATTTCAAACCTTTCAGTTTCGAGTGCGAACCACCACCATCGTCGCCGTGTTTGTTGGATGAAGCCCAGTTGCGTCCTCGGAACTGAGAAGAGGAAGACGACAACGAAGATGCGTTCGCTCGCGAGCGAGCGTTGCCCCACGCCATGTTATGCTAATCGAATCTTGTGGACTTGTCGTTGTTTTGTCGTGCGAGTTGGATTATTATTATGAAGTGTGTTGTTGATGGATATACGACGTACCGGTACAATTTTTTCTTATTTTACAAACTACAGGGTACGAGTACCTGGTACCGTACTCGTATGAACGAAATATCTATCTCCGATGATCAAACGTCGAAATCGAACGTCACTCCAGTCTCTCTTTTGCATGTCTCCCAAACTAACCTTGTTTCTGGTGAACTTTTCGCCTCCTGTTGCAGCCGTCGATTCACAAAATATCCGCCGTTGTTCCGTGGTAGCGTGAACTTGTCGTTCGTGACTAACTCAAACTGGTCGTTCGCGTCATACACCTGTATGCCGCACGGTCCCCACCCGGCGAGTAACATCTTCGTATTCACTGTACCAGGATCGCACGTCAATATTGTTCTACCTCGAATCGTGCTGTTTTTCATCATTCTTAAGTACATTTCAAAACTTAGACTCTTCATGCACGTCTTTGAGTGCGAGTACGACCAGTGGTCGCTCCATTGTCTCTCGAATGTCAAGTCCTCTAACTGGACGCCGCTCGTTTGCGAAATAGACGCCACGTTCAATATTCGACAATCTTCCGAATCTAACGCGTCGTTGTTCCACAGCAAACAGTTCAACATGTACGGCGCTAACACGTTCGTCTGGAAGGTCAACTCGATTTTTCTCTCGTTTAATCTTCTCTCTGGAAGAAACACTCCCGCGTTTTGTACCACAATGTCCAACTTTCTGTTCTCTCTGTCGACCACGTCTCTCTTCACTCGATCGTACAAGTGCTCGACGCCTTCTAAAGAGCTCAAATCGCTCAAAATCGCGCCAACCACTTTTCCTCCATCATCCTTTCCGGTGACTTTATTTATCTCGTCCACCGTCTTTTCTATTCTCTCCTGCGATCTTCCATGAACGATAACGTCAATATTTTGCTCCACCAACCTTCTTGCGGTGTGTTTGCCGATTCCATCGGTAGTGCCCGTGATGAGCGCGAGCTTTCTCGTCTTCTTCTCGTTAGAGTTGGAAGATGATGACGACGATGCCGCAGATGTGGTGGTGCGATAACAACGATAACAAAGTAGTGTCATGTTTCTTCGCGCGTGTGAGTTTTACGTATGGTGGTGAAGTTTTTTCGTCAAATAACTTACCCCACAATGCAAGTCACGACACACCAAAAATAAAAAAAATACAACGCGTGGATGGAAAACACTTTGAGCGGAAAGCCCGCGTTGCTGGAGTTTCTCCGAGCGAACGAAACCGGTGAGTATACAAGTGACGACACGTGCTCTAGTCTCTTTCACTCTTTTTCTTTCGAGTTTGTTCGTGTCTCGCTCGCACTTCTTTCCTCCACTCTTCTTTTCGTGTTCGCATTCATTCTGTTGCGCGAGGAACGGGACGTTTTTTTAAACTTTACCACGCATTTAACTGACTCTCCCTCTCTCTGTATTTCTCTTTGTATTATTCAAGGCGCGGATGTCTTCGCGAGAGCAAAGATTGAACCTCTGAGCTCTGGTCTGTCTTTTTTAGATCAACACAAATCCCTGAAGCATTCGCAAGTGATCGAAGCGTGCGGTTTGGGTGGAAGTGGGAAGACTGAATTGCTGATTCAAACCGCCGTAGGGGCGATATTACCAAAAACGCTACACGATATCCCGTTCAATGGGAGCGAGAAAGGATGTATTTTAATCGACCTGGACGGTAAGTTCGATACGTTGCGATTTTTAGAGGTTTTACAGGCGAGGATTAAGGAGACTTTACAGATTTACCATCGCGAAGGAAGAGCAGGAGCAGCCGCAAAGGAAGAACAACAACAGCCGGAGAATGAAATCACTCGAGAATCTATATTCGATGACTGTCACAACGTTTCACTATCTAGATTCCGTTTAATACGATGTTATTCGAGCATAGATTTACTCAAGTGCTTGACGATTATGGAAAAAGACGAGAAGTTTATGCAGTTTCCGAGTTTGTCGGAGCACCATGTAGAGAATAGCAACAGAAATAATAATAGTAAAAACAACAACAACAACAACAACAACACGACCCCGGTAAGGTTGGTTCTCGTCGATAATGTGGCCGCATTTTATTGGATAGACCGCGCATCCCGTCGCGACAAGAATGCGCCGTTTAATTTACAAAACGTGCACTTTTCGGTCGGACAAAAAATGTTAACGGTAGCTCGTAAGCGACGTGTCACTTTTTTGTGCACAAAAACGACAACCAAGCTCGATCCGATTGGTTCGAGGCACAAAGACTTCTTACCTCTACCGTGGTCGAAATGCGTGACGCAAAGATTGCTATTAGATAGAAGGGATAGCAAGAACGGCATCGTCAGTTGGGATAATCCAGCGGAAAGAAATAGTTGTGGCTATTCAATCACACCAGGTGGCATCAGAGTAGACTAGAGATCAACTTAGAGATCAACTGTATTATAGTAGACACGCCCATTCGCAGAAGAAACGCACGTACATATAAGAAAGCATGCATATTCAGTATATTTTCATACTGTTATCATCTCTTTATTATACCAGTACACACAAACTTACATACACAAATACGCTAACGCATTATAAAAATTTAAAATCTTTCTCTCTCTCTCTCTCTCTCTCTCTCTCTTCGCTACAACACGTTCACTCCTGTCTTTATTTTCTATTGACTAGAACCATGGTCCATCCAAAGGAGACGTCGGCGATACGATATCGATCATTGAGTCATAAGACGCCGCATGTGAAGCGAGCATCTTCGGATGATCCTTATCCATCATCATTTCAACATTCATATGGACGAGATTTTTTGATCGGCGCTGCTTCGCGATAGAGTCGTTGTCTCTACCGCCGGTAGGCGGTCTCATCAAAGAATCTTCTTTGTATGGAGAAAGATCGTCATCATAGTCATCGCACTCGATTCCGTCCTCACCATCATCTTCTCCATCCTCTCCCTCGCACAACTCCTCCTCGTCTTCGTACACCATATCTTCCTCTTTCTCGTTTCTCTCTTCTTCTTCTATGCACGCGTGCTCGTATTGCGACACTTGAGATGAAAATGATGGTCCATTATTTACATTGTCGACATCCTTGCTGTCAGAGCATACGTTAATATTGTTATTGTTATGATTACACTGTTGTTGTTGTTGTTGTTGTTGTTGTTGTTGTTGTTGTTGTTGTTGTTGTTGTTGTTGGGTTTCAGTCATGGATGCATTGTATCGTTCCAAGATATTTCGCGAAAATAGCTCGAGCTCATTCGTGGCCAACCAAGAGTCTTCCCCGACAGCCAATCTCAAATCATCCGTTAACATCGGTTCGTTATAAAGAAATCCTTCGCTCTCTAATTGTAATCTCGCGGCGCAAATGCACGCCAAGGCGAGTCGAGAAGGTTTCACTGCAGAAACTTCCGCGTCTGACACAATCGCATGGTACATCGCATAGCTAACGTCTTCAATCTTATCAGAAAGCTGCGCCCGTTCGGCGTTACCATCGTCTGGCTTTCTGGTCAGAGCCAAGATAGCCTCAATGAAATGACTCGGTCGCACGACGCCCATGGACCATTTCAACTCGACGCACACGGCCAATTCCATTTTTCGAATGATATCAACAGAATAAATATTTGAGCCGTAATATCTCAACTTGGAGAGACTTGGGACTAACTCCTCGGTCTCTTCGTACTTCGCCGCAACTTGTATGCAACACAGCGCCACCAACTGTAAGGAAGATTTTGGAACCATGACGGTTGAAAGTACGCGATCCTGTTGTTTCAAAAAGAATAGATTGAGTCAGTATTTTTGTCTTCTTTTTCTTCGCTGCCAAAGCTTTCTCCTCTCCACTTGTTTTGTCTGTGTGTTTCCTCCAAAAAAAAACAAAAGCAGTTGAAAAAAAGGCAAAAAGAGCCCTAGATTTTTTTTTGCTGACCAAGATATTTCGACTTTTTGTGCCTTTTTGCCTTTTTTTCCTGCAAAAACTCGAAAATTTGCGTTTTTCGCGGGAGAACAAAATAAAAATAAAACGGAAAAACGGAGAGCATATACTACTGCTGCTGCTGCTGCGCGTGCACGCGATGTGCGCCGCGCAGAGAAACAGATCGCAAAGAAAGAAACTTTCGCTTACCATGTATTCCACGGCGACATCCGCCGTCGCCGGACCAAACTGCGCTTCCGCGCACACGTCTAAAATCCACTCCACCAGTGGCACCCGAAATTGCAGGTGTCTCGCGTCGTTCACGTCCAAAATGAAGCGCGCGTCGTCGTCTTCTTTCCTTCGTAAATCGAGCAGGACGTCCTCCCATACCGAGATTTGCGACTCGGTGCTAAACTCTATGATCCTTTCTATGAGATCGCGGACCGTTTTACCTCTTCTACTCGCGTCAAAGGCAACGTTATTCTTCTCGTGTTGTTGTTGTTGTTGTTGTTGTTGTTGATATTTTTTTGCCTCTTCAAGTTCTCGGTGATGGACTAGGAAATCATCGCGATCGATCTCGTCATCGCATCGATACTCCTCGTCGCTTTCCGTGTACGATTGCAGGTGGATCGTCCCAGCAACGTGCGTGTTACGAGCAACCCCGAACCCAAAACCTCCCGTATCCGCGCTCGGGTCGTCCAAACAGAATAACTCGTCTCCGCTGTGCTCCGAAGACACCGATTGGCGACTCACCATCTTTGTCGAAGAAGGTGCTGACACGGCCCCTCCGACGCCCTCGAACGCCTCTTCGCCTTCCCTTTGTCTCTCCTTGCAAAAAAGTTGATTATTTGTCGTCGGAAACGCGTGCGCGGAGGACTGTTGCGAGTAGTCTTGCGAAAACATCTTCTCGAACGATCAACTAGATAAGATTACCACTCCAAATATTCGTTCTTTAAATCTTTATCGCCTTCGATGCGCTCTCACACGACGCGCGTAAAAGTGGTCCCGTTTTGGGGAGCAAAAATTCCCGCCTACGTGACGCTTCAAAAAAAGCTGTTGCGATTTCTCAGAAACGCGGTCGACGCGGACGTAATACGAGATTACGAGCACCTAAAAACAAAGAGCGAACCGATCGTATATTATTTAACGCGATTAAGGCGTCCGAATCGAATTTTGTTCTTCGCGCGAATGAAGAAGGAGGAGGAAAAAAAAGTGAAGAAGTTTGTTGTCCCGCAGCTGATGTCGAAGAAGCCTAAAAGTCGGAATCGAAAAAATTACGCGCCAGGTGAAAGATTTTTGTTTTTCGAGAGAACTGCTTTTTTTCACTTCAAAACCTGTTCTGAAACCGCGCGAGAAGAGCACACGGATGGAAGAAACGCGAGGTAAATTTGTATTGCATCGATGCATCTGAGGTGGTTGTTCACGTTTCACTCTCTCCTTCCTTGAAAACTTCGGAAAACTTCTTCATCCGCACCGTTTTTTGAAAGTTATTTTTTATAACAAACCTTGAACGAGTTCGTAAATATCGCGTTCGACGCGTGTGCGTTTGAGCGGTACAAAATAGATGTATGCGCGCGAAAACTTTCACGCAAGTTGTTGGAGGGGATCGTACAAACTTAGTTTCCACAGTTTCGATGGGTCAAGTGGATGAACAGCTTCGAATTCGTTTTCTCCGATCGTTTTTTTAATGGTGTCTTTTTGAAAAGTTGAATTTTTGAACGCAAACGACGTCGAGCGCACAAACTCTGTCGTGGTAATACACGCGTGCAAAGCGAATATGCGTTCGCGTTTCTTACTCGAAACGCGTAACGGATGCATCTTGCATTCATTTCATGCTCTTTCGATGTTTTCTATGCGTGACTCCCCTGCGTAAACTCTCGTCGCCTTGTGGTCAGTCCGGATATTTTATTTGATGTTGTTTGCTTTTTTTCAACATCAAAAATCGTTGTGTCAATTGTCAATTTTTTTTTGGCGCGTGAAAAAAAGGTAAAAACTGAGCACCCGTGCTAAAAAAAGTGTTCACATACGAGTACTCGTACCTGTACGTAGCTGCCTTCAACACCCCTTTGGGGGCAAAAAATTTTTGTTCCTCAAAACTCGTGTGTACTTTCATCTCGCCATCTCGAGAGATATGAGACGCATCGCTGGCGTCTCGCAAGCGGACGAGAACATCGACGAGGCGAATGAGACGCTTTTGATGATGTCTTCGTCGGGGAGGAGAAGTGGACGCGCTGCCTCTTCGTCGTCTTCCACGGCTTCCGCAAGCTCCTCTTCGGGTGGGAGTAAGTCGGGTCGGGGACGCGGCAATCCGACAAAAAAGGTCGGGGCTGTGGTCCTGCCTTCCTCGCGGCAGGCGCGGAGAAAAGGATGCTGCTCGAAACAAGCCATAGCGACGCAGTCAACCATGGACGAGGTGCTGCCACACGTCGTAGAGAGAGAACCGGTGATCGTCGAAATAGATGATAAGAGTAATGAGATTGGAGAAGACGCGTCTGAAAAGGCGTTCGCATCGACGAAGGAAGAAAAAGAAGAAGACCAGATGTCTCCTTCTTCTTCTTCTGTTTTGATCGACATCGACGGAAATGATGTCGAAGCGAAAGAAAAAGAAGATGATGTTGACGATGATTCACGGTCAGTCTCGACGCTCTCCTCGACTTCCTCGGCAGAATCACTCTTGATAGCTAAATCCGTAGCAGGCGAAGAAGAAGAAAAAAAAGGCGAAGTCGCCATTGACATCGAAGTCGATGATGATGAAAATGACGTTCGAACTGATAACAGCGACGATGAAGATGATGATGACAACGACAGAGCTGAAGGAGAAGATGATATCGAATCTGGTCGTCGTCGAAGTCGCCGAAGAAAGAGTGAGTTGGCTGAAGTCTCGGACGACTCAATGTCCTCGGGATCGTTGTCATCAAAATCTTCAGCTAAGAAGAAGAGCAAAAAGGGAAAGAGCAAAGAGGAGAAGAAAAAGAGCATGAAACTGTCATCATCCTCTACCAAAATTGAGAAAGAGATGAATGAGCGTCAACCGCTGTTGAGCAAAAATAGCGAAGAAGAGAAGAAGAAGGAGGAAGAAGAAAAGAGTAAGAAGTCAACCTCCGGAGCGGGATTTGCAAAGACTTGTAAAACGATCGGTGCTTTCAGCGCGTTGACCATGACGGCGGCGGTGTGCTTCATCGGGTACCAGGTTTATCCAGTCGTGAACGATGATTTGTCTCTCGGAAACATCGCTCAACACTTAAAATCGTATTTGCTAGTTGACTTACCCAACGGGAATTTGAAGCCGGTTCTGCCAGATGAAAGCGATTTGCTACCGATTGATGCCGACGGTAACTTTATCTTACCGGGTGGAAAGAATGAAACGGCCTCATCCTCAGTGCTCCCGGTTACTTCTTCGAAGAAGACGAGCAAATCTTCCTCTTCTTCTCTGGAGCCTTCGGAAGAAGATGCGGAAGACACGCATCCGGATATTTTGGAGGAAGCTGTCATTGGTAGAAAAGAAATCGAAGAGGACGCCGATGCCGATGCCGACACCGATGGAGAAGAAGATCAATTAGAAAAGAAGAGTACGTTTGGAGGATTTCTGAGGTCGAAAGCCAAGGAAGACGAGCAAAGTAGTGCTTCCACCGTGGAGGACGCTTCTGATGATTCCGAGCAAGGAAGTAAGGAAGACCTCGATGAAAAGGCTGATGATGAGCAAGAGGAGGAGCAAGAGGGAGAGGAAAAAAACGATGATCAAACTGACAAAGAAAGCAAAGATTCCGAAGTAAGTACGGAAGAAGAGCAACAAGAAGACTCTTCGGCCAATTATTCCGGTAAAGAGCTCGAGAAAGGTTCCATCTCTTCCGGATATGCTCGATCGAAGGAGCGTTACGCAGAAGCAGTGAAGAACTTCAAGTCTGGCAAGATGAGCACCTCCGGTAAAATGTACGAGCTTGGACCATCAGAAACGCCAAAAGATGTTGAAGAAGGCGAAGGCGAAGTATCCGAAGAAGAAAAAGAAGAAGAGGAAGTCAAAGTTGATGAGGAGGAAGGTGCAAGTTCTCCAGAAGATGACAAACCTACGACGATAAGTTCAGTTATACCGAAAGTAGATGCAGTGGCTAAGATTGTAGACAAAACTAAAGATATCGTCAGCTCTGCGCTTGAAACGATCGATCACTTAGAAAAAGGAACCGAAGAAGCGCCAAAAGAGACAGAAGAAGAAGGAAAAGAAGAAGAAAATGAGAACGAAAATGAAGAGGAGACGCGCGCAAATTCGGATGATATGCCTTCGCTGGAAGGAATTTCAACCTCGAGCGTAGAGAAGCGCATTAATGAAGACCGATCGAACGCAAGCAAAGCGAGTGCGGAAGCGGATAAAATAGTTGCTGCCAAGGTTGCTGCTTCTGCTGATGATGTTACCAACACGTCTGATGCAGCTGAAACGACGACGAATCTGAGCTCACCAAAGATTATCGTCTCCAAAGCATGCGAAACATCCGAGGATGAGACCGCTTTAGGTCTTTATCGACAAGTCAATAGCCAATGCGAGTCTACTGCAGACGGAAACAAGCCAATTGGATGTATTCCACAGACGAAGAATTGCCAAGGATGCTACTTATCGGACACGCCAGCGGCATCGCAGAAAGATTCACTCACACAGTGCGCGAGTGTTGTTTGCGATTTCCACGACGTCCAAGGATGCAAATCTTAATTAAAGAACATATACATATGGATTTAGGTATTAAATATAGCGAATTGTTAGTAGAGAGGACATATTAAAATCGTTGGTCATCTGCATGATGCCTGTGTTACTACGGATGTATTTCTAATCGTACTCCGGAACATGGCCAGTCTCGAATCGTTTTAAACACCTCAATCGCTAAATCAAAAGAGTGATGTTTCAAAACTGCAGGAATTTCGTCGAAGTAATGATACGGAACCGCCTGTCCAACATCTCGCCTCTTATACGGACTAAAGCCATATAAATGCACTTCCTCGCAAATTTGGGAGGCTAAAATAACAGCGTACGCTCCAGACATCGCTTTTCCAGTTTTACTTGTGCCCATTTTTTGCGCAGTCAAGTGCGATAAGACGTCCCATGATCGCTGCGCGTGCACAACTAGTTCGGGAGACCATATTTTTAACCCCTTATTCGTTCTTTGACGCATAAGTCTGGCGTATAAGTGCTTCCTAGCGTAATTTGATGTCACTTCGAAAACCATGAGTGTAGAGTTTCTCTTGGAAGCGTGCTTCGCTCCGCGACCATTTTTCAAAATCACTTTCGGTTTCGACTCGTCCACTTCCGCAGTCTCTTCTGTTTGACTGGATACATCATTATTCGCGTCGTCTTCATCTTCCTCACTGTATTCGCCATCTCCGCGAACGAAACGTTTCGTGTGCTGCTGATTGATCAAGTCAAACGTCGTCCTATACCCAACGTCCTTTTCAAACCCATCTATCGGCGCATAGTTCACTCTCCAAACCGCATCTTTCTCATCGATTTCTTTACCGTATCCTTTTCCTAATATCGCTCCCGAGTTCCCCACAATCGCGCACGTTCCAAAGCTAAACTCCTTGTGATCCTCGTCCTCTCTCGGGAGCTGTTCGACTAAATCGCCTCTAAAATCTAAAATAATCTCCTCATCCTCTGACGTTCCGACGCGTCTGGTCATTTCATCTTGCCAGCTGTTTCCACTTCTCTTATTCATCAGCAAAGAGTTTTGTTCTGTTCCATTATCTCCGCTGTCTTCCGCGACACCGCTGCGACTACCCGGTTCCACTCTTTCGCCGTTCCTATCGATCTTCACCACTCTCACCCCCGGTTCAAACATCGATCTGTGCATGATTAAACTTCTCGTTTTCGGTTTATTTCTAGTTCTCGCCGGATCGTAATACGCACCGGTGACTCGTATGAACAGTGGATCGTCCACAGATTCCAATCGACGCCAAACTTTCCTTTCCTTCTCATCGCCTCCCGAGGATACGCACCGGCCATTCGGGCGAACTTCGCTCGTACCTTTCGGACCGACGTGCTCTAACGTAAACTCTGCTTGCTGTTGAGTTGGCCCACTCCGCCTGTTTCTTCGTCTACTACTGCTACTGCTGCTGCTACTACTCGCGATAGGCGCTGGTGGACTCGATAATCGTTTCTGCTCTCGCGCAACGTATTCCTCCGTCTCTTTATCCAAAGCTTGCCTCTTTTCTCTCTGTCGTTCCAGTTCGTTTTCGTCGTTGGCTGACGAGGAGGAGGAGGAGGAGGAGGAGGAGGAGGAGGACCTCTCATCGTCCTTGTCTTCTCCGTCGACAATCAACGCAGTTCTGTCTCTTCCATCGTCGCGACGATAGTGACGACGAGAAAGAGAAGAAGAGGACGAAGAGGACGCGATTAAACTTTCATCGAACGCCTCCCCGACTCGTCGGTGGCCGTGGAAGAAAGTCGCGAATACCGTCGTCGCGAAGAGAAGCGCGAGGATGGACAACAGAGTGTTTTTCTTCGTTTTTTTCCCTCCTCCTCCTCCTCCTCCTCCTCCCGCGCCTCCTCCGAGAGCAGCGACGGAGACGCCCGACGAGTGGTTCGCGCCGCTCGAGCTTCGCCGCATGTGTATCCCCTGCCCCACCTTTTTTTTTCTTTCGTTACGAGTAGAGAGAGAGGAGTGTGTGAGGACGTTCGTCTCATCTCACTTTTTGGGTCCCAAAAAAACTCATCTCACCCCCAAACAAAAACACAGAAGAGAAGAGTTGAGAAGAGCACCGCGTGATGATGGCGCACACGTCGACCGCTGAAATCGACCGCTCAATCTCACGATTCATCTCTCGAGGAAATGAAATCGCAAAACACGAACCGACGACGTCGTATTACTGCAAACTGAGAGCGACGGAGCTTTTAATGGAGACGAAGCCGCGACCGGACGATTTGATTCGGAAACTGTTGGAAGAATTGGAAGTACGTTTTTTGACGCTTTTTGGTGTTTCGTTTTTCTCTCCTTTCTCTGTCTTTTCTCCGCGGCGGCGCGCGTGGAGTAGTCTTCGAGACGATGCGAGATACGAAGACGTGCCGCCGCTCTTATTACTCCTACTGTTTTTTCCTTTCTTTCTTTCTCTCGAACGCGACGAGATGGTCGCAAAAATATCAAGGCCCCGCAGGTTGCCTTTGACTGACTAGACTCGCTGCTCTGAACTCAAAAAAAAACAGAGACAAAAGCGATCGAGGAAGATAACCTCGCATCCGTCGATTGATTTTGCGAAAGTAAAACGATTTGCACTATCTGTGTACGATAGAGCGGACCAGCGCGACCGACGAAAGATGTTTACGAAAGAGCTCGTGGACGCCTTTGATGCGTCTGCGGCGTTTTTGTCTTGCCTGGAAAGTCAAATTTTCACGCCGTATAAAGAGCAAGGTTGCGATTTTAACGAGGATTTACGACAAAGAGCGGAGTACGCGGAGTGGAGAGCATACGACGTGGCGTTGGCGTTGAAGTGTGGAAAAAACCCGACGCAAGTGGCGGATGCTCTTGACGGCACCAGTGGTGATGGTTTAGGCGGAGAATTCCCAAATATTGGCGGTGTGAGTTTAGCCGCAGCCGCACCGCCTCCATTGGATCTTCCGAACGATGTACCGAAACAACCTGAGGAGAGACCAGGATGCGTTGCTCAAGAGGAGAAAGATGGGGAGCAGTCGAAGAAGGAGAAGGAGCATCAACAACGCGAACAAGAAGTCAAGCAAGAAGAAAAAGAAGACGAGGTGAAACCGAAAGAACAAGTTCAGGATGTAAAAAATACTAAAGTTGAAGAAGGAAAGAAAGAAAGTGTAAAAAACGATGACGATAAAGACGCCGATAGCGTGGTCAATTCTCGCATTGAAACCGAAAAAGTATCGTCGCCTTCTGAGCCCCCAAAACGACAAGAAACGCCGATGTTCAACGGAGTCACATCGACGCGGCATGGCAACACCGATTGGATTAAAATAGAGAGTAAAAAGACTAGTCAGAAGTTCTGGTTCAATGAAAGGACCAAAGAAAAAACGTGGGAAGAGCCTCCAAACGAGTGAGTCGATAGCTTTGCTCAGTTCTATAGAAAAAGCGCGCGTACATAACATTTGTATCATATATTTTTGCGAAATGTACCTGTACCTTGTTACTGTTTGATCTTTATATTATTTTTTTTTTCCAATAGCGAAGACCCCTCTCCCTCTCTCTCTCTCTCTCTTATCATCATCTTCTTTTTCTAATACGCTTTTTACTCATCGCACGCTCTTTGCCTTACATGTAGAAAAGTGCGAAATCGTAATGTGATGATTTACAAATAAAAATCTCTCTGTCTACTCTCGCCGCCGACTTCTTTCAACTTTTTCAAAATCTTTGAGAAGTATTCCTCCAAATATTGCTCCAAAGTTGTCGTCTCGCTTTCATCCATACCTAAAATTTCGTACGTCTCCGCCATCTTATCGCTGTTAAACTCCACGCCCGAACTCAAGACTTCCGCAAACGCCAAACGATCTGAAGCCGCCGTCGTCCATTGGAAAAATCTCGTCAACCCTCTCGTAAATTTCAACAAAAGCACCGGCACTTTGCTCACCTTGGCTTCGTTGCCGCCCAACTTTTCGCAAAGTTCGATGACTTGGTTCACCGTGTACGCCTTCGGTCCTGCTAAGGTCAACACCTTCCCGTTCGCTTCTTCTCTTCTCACCGCTGCCATGGTCATTTGTGCCACGTCTTGCGTGTCCAAATACGCCGTTTTCGTGTCGTCGTCGGTACCCCACAACGATTGCTCCTCCAACACCGGCACGGCGTAGCCGGCAATCAACGGCTGCATAAAACCGCACAATCTCAACACAACAAAATTCATCCCGCTCGCCTTCAAATACTCCTCGACCGCATACTTCATGTTCATCAACGGCACGTCTCTGTATTTTTCGCACTTGTCGATGGAATAAAAGACGTACTTTTGGATGCCCATGGCCGCGGCGATTTGAATCGTGTTCTTCTTCGCCTCCCAGTCGATGGCGTACGAGTCCTCCTCAGGTCTCGCCGTGGACGCGTCAACGATCGTGTGAATGCCCACAAACGCCGGTGGCAACGTTTCTGGTTTCGTTAAATCCGCGGAAACCGTGGTTGCCCCCCAATCTCTGAGAAAATCCGCCGGGTTCTGTCTCGGTCTCACCAAACATCTCACATCGTAGCCTTCGTCCAAAGCTCTTCGAACAACTTGGCGACCCAAAGTCCCCGTGGCACCAATGACCAACATGGACGTCTTTCTGACCGGCGTCCCAGCCGGTGCAATCGGCGTTTCAGACGGTTTCGATGATTCGCCCTCCGCGCGAACGATACTGGTGTTGTATCTCACCGCTCTCGACGATGAGGTGGATGACGTCCCACTCGATTGTCTTCGAGAGGCGTTCGTCATCTTCGTCGCGCCGGTGAAAAACACCGACTTCGCTTGCGGCGCGGTTTGCGTAAAACTCATCATTATATCTCACGTGTGTATTCTTACGTGTTCTAACGCGTGAGTGTGCGAAGGGCTAGGCGCGCGCGCGTCAAAAGTTCTGCGGTAGAGATAAAAGATTATTACCACAAAAAAGCAAGGATAAAAAAAAAACAGGTGTCACTCTTCAGCGCACTCGCTCAGAGGCCAGGGGAGGACCGCGAGGTGTCGTCGGAGCCTCAAAAAACAAAAACTCAGCGAGAGCTCTCCTCCTCTTCCTGTCTCTCTCAGGAGGGGAAAAAAAAAGAAAAAAAACACCTCAAAATCGAAAGAGTGAAGTGGACCTGTGATAACTCTTGCGCTCCCAAAGAATGTTTACTGGTACAGGTAATTATTATTATTATTATTATTATTAATATTACAGTGTAATTATTCACAGCATCAATCATCGTTTCAGATTGTGTTTTCTTTGCTTCTACTTTTGTGCGTGCTTGCGTGCGTGTTTTTCTGCGTGAAAATTTCAGTCTCTCTTCTCCTTTTCGTTTTCAGCGTCGGATAACGGGCGATCTTCAACCGTTTGCGCCGGCTCTTGAATTGGAGTAGTCGTCGCTTCTTCGTCTCCTTCTTTCTTCTCTCCTGTTTTTGCAACAACGAGTGGTCTTTCTGTCAACGCTTCCGCTGGCGTCGGTTTCTTTTCCTCTACTATATCCTGCTTTCCTCCTCCTTCTTGTTCTCCTTCGAATGGGTCGATCAAAGGCGGTTGTTTCTGACGTTGGTTCAACGCGGACAACATCTTACTCAATGCTTCGAAAGATTTTCTCTCGTTTGGTGCCTCCCCAGCGGCTCTCATTTGCACTTTAATCAAGTTTATCAGAGTTTCAGTTTGACGCTTCTGAGCGCGTTCGGCTTCCATCATCTTCTTCGTCCAAGCCGGGGTGATCGGCATAGGTGGAGGTTGGCTACTGGTGACATCGTTCGCGATACTTGTCGTCGCCGTCGATGTCGTCGCTGGCGCTCCATCATTCTTCACGCGCAAAAATTCCGCGACGTTCCTCTCGTAGATAGATCTGAGGTGCTTGAAAACTTCATCTTGCGCGTCGTGGCGTTTGATCGCTTTCATCACCATTTCCATATCGATAATTTTCTTGTTCGGAGCATCTGCAAATCTATCGATGTTATTCACGTGCGTATCAGAACCCAGTTTTTCGTAAGAGCTATAATCTTGAATCCCCAACTCGTGTGCGCGTTTGCAACTCACGCCAGCAAGTTCAGCCATGGCTTTCGTATACGCCACGTGTTTTGGCACCGCCGGGATATTATTTGAGACGTTTACGAACTCCTTCTTGTTATGAACACTTTGTTGAGATGGATCGAGCGGTTGGATTGTCGTTTGTGGCATCTGTGGTTGCATTTGCGGTTGAAGAATCGCTCGCCCTGGCATCTGCTGCGGCGGTATTTGTTGCTGAACTTGCGAGATCATAGACGGAAGACCCGCACGATGTTGGAGAATTTCTTGTTGAAGGCGAGCTTGCACCAACATTTCAATGCGCTGCTGTTCGTTGAGCGCACTCACGCGTGGATCTCCAGCGCTCATAGGGAGTGATTGGCCGATGGCAGGCGGAGGAAGTTTCACCTCTGGCATCGTGTCGAGAGCGAAGGGATTTGGATTCAGAATTGACGAAGATGCCACGTCAAGTCCCGTGAGTGTAGCATCACCTTTCTTAATCATCGTTTGCACGTGATCATTACCTTGCAATCGCGAGAGCTTTTGCTGCATTTGCATCTCGTGCAATTTTTGCACGTACAGCGCTGGAGGCTCTGGTCTTTTCAGCTTTTTTGGCTTCACCGATTCTTCTTTCTTTCTCAGAAAAGCGCCAGGATTTTCGCGCGCTAGCTCGAGAGCTTCTGAATATGCGCGAACAGAGTTGTTGTGCTTGTCGTCCTCGTTGAGTCGTATTTTGCCATCGTTCGACGGCAGCGAAATGTGTTTTATTTCTCGCTCGCTCGCTTCATCGAGCTCATGAAGTCGAAGGTGCTCTTCTTCAATCATTTTTGCACGATTCAACCCCTTGTTGAGCATCTCTTGCGCTCGCGTCCAGTCTTGCTCCTGCAACCTTTGCGTGTCGGTACTCACATTTGCCGCGTGAGCGAGTTTCAATAAACCATCCATCGCACCAATATCGCTCTGCATCGCTGCGAGTTCCTTCTCTTGTTTCTTCTTCATGAGCGCTCTCTCAAATTCAGGCTTGATCTTATCTGCCGGGCGTCTCTCCTTATGCGTTTTCGTCACTCCTTGGAGCTTTCTCGCTTTCTGTTGAAGTTGTTGTTGGTGATGGAGCTTGAAGTATTCCTGTTCTCTTCGCTGATTCTCTTTCTTTTTCGCGAGCAGTTTCGGCGACTGCGCGGCGGCACGCTTCCTCGCCGCCTTCTGAAATATACTTCCCACGTTGAGCTTTGTTCTCTTATTGTCGTGCGAAAACATCGTCGGGAGCGAATCGTTCAGTTCATTGATATTTCGCATACGCTTCGTTCCTCGCTCGTCGTTGCTGTCTGGACGTTTTCCGCTATTACGCCCGCTGTTAAGAACTAAGTGTCCACCGTTAGCGTAGAAAGAATTTCTCTCTGCAGCGCGATCGACATCCGACAGAGGAGGAACGAATTCTGGAACAGGCGGCGGCTTATACTTCAAGCATGCGTCTTTGCCGCTAATGAGCGCCTCGAAGTCGGTCGGTGTGTCCGGAATTTTTGTCGCGTTCTGTAACATTTTCATCACCAACGCTTTTTGCCGCTCTTTTTGAACCAGAAGCTGCGTCGCCTTCAAAACCGTCTGATAGTGTTCCAGCTGTTCTACAGGATTTTTCTTCGCCCCGTCGTTGTCACCGATGACAATGTTATTACCATAATGCACGGTTTTCTCGCCATTGCTCTTCTTCGCTTTCTTCCCAACAGATGGTCGTTCGGTATTGGTGTGTTCTTTAACGACCTTTCTTTCGGTATTGTAGTTCTTCAAAACGTTCTCGATGGTATCGCGATACTTCCGGCTTAACTCTTCCCGTTCTTGCTCCTTCAGCAGGGCGATGAAACTAACCTGCGCGGCATCCGGTCTGACGTCACCCAGCCTCTCTTTATACTCAGCCAACGATTGTTTCTGAAGTTTTTGCATCTCGTTCAAGTTCTTTTCATCGTCATCGTCTTCGCCGCCGATGCGAAGACTAGCCTTCGCTCGCGCTTCTTCATCTCCAACTTCTACTCGTCGCTCTTCTTCACTCTTCGAATCCTTCCTCTCATTTCTCTCCGCCAATAAAGTGCTCGTCGTCAAAGCAGTCGTTGTTGTCTTTTTGTCGTCTCCGTTCGTCGGATTTTTGTTTACCAAAACTTCTTCGTTTCCTCTGGTCTCAGGAGCAGTTGTATTTCTCTCTTTTTCTTCATCTCCTCCTAAATCAAAAATTTCCTCGTTTTCTTCTTCCTTTGCTTCTTTTGCGTCGCCTTCGTCGTTGATCTTCTTCTTTCCATCGTTTTCTTCTTGTTCTTGTTCTTGTTCTTGTTCTTCCTCGGAGTGTTGTTGCTCCGCGTTCTTTTCTTTTTTCTTCTTTAAAAAATTCGTGTCGTTGTTTCCAATTCCTCCTTCTTCTTCTTCTTCTTCTTCTTCGTC
>Ga0255763_1001520_pt1 | contig 23775 bp, 25 predicted proteins | sample 041ome_2_FD_179963 | JGI IMG/M metagenome (GOLD analysis project Ga0255763, IMG submission 179963) | Coastal salt marsh microbial communities from the Groves Creek Marsh, Skidaway Island, Georgia - 041406US metaG (version 2) | ecosystem: Environmental > Aquatic > Marine > Intertidal zone > Salt...
GTCCTTGTCCACGATGTATGTTGAAACAGCCATAATATACTCCTAAGCCGCTAAGTTAAGTTCATCAGATATACGCCACGCATTGCGCCACGTTCTTGTTGTTGGTAACTGCTCTTTCTTGCAGATGACCATCTTCGGGCGGTTGCCCTCATCCCAGTTCTGCCAAACAGACTGAGGGATGTCCTTCATAATCAAATACTCAATGGCTTCTTCTTCTGTCATCGCTGGCATTGGCTCAGTCTCATGCAGTAAATAGCCACGAGTATGCTTCTTGAAATCAGGTTGTGCTTCGTCTTTAGCCAACTCGTGATACACCCACACTGGTGGTAGGATGCCGCCTTGTAAAGCGCAAGCCATCCAGTTCGGGTCAGGCACAAGTATCTTGGCGCACTCGTCCACGCTGTCCTCATAGACAACACGATAGTCAGACTGCACACCGTCTAGGTTTTCCTTAGCCCAGCATAGTCGGTCAAACAGGTGAGTACCTTTGAAATCAGGTGTCGTTGTCATTAGGCGAGGTCTCCCTTGATATCATTAGACATCATGTTCATATCTAGTGCGCCACCGTCTTGGTAAAGTCCCTTAATTCTATGTGTTGTTGTAGTGTTTGCATAAGTGCCTATTGGATTAGTTACAAATGCACCATCATTAGCAAGTCTACCAGCAGTACTACTCATGCCATAATTTGCGTTTGCCATTGCATTAGACATTGTTACAGTATAATCACCCGTTCCATTGTCTGTTAGGCTAGAGTTGTTTAGCGAATCACGAACCGCAATAGTTCCAGTCCCATTAAAGTTCACCCAAGCCTTCGCACTACCATCAACAACATAGTTCGTGGCGATTGACCCTGCGGTTGAGTGGGTCAGTGTATCCGCTACAATTGTTCCAGCCATTATGCGAGGTCTCCAATATAGATTTGTTTCATGCGAGTATCATCACGCAGATAGCCATTACTAGACCCTGATGACCCACCGCAACTATAGTACCTGTAACTGCTTGCAGATACTGTGTGGTCATACGCACCACCAGTACCTCGTGTGTAGTCTGTGCCACTATTAGCATTAGATTGAGACACACTATAATTAGCATTGCCCATACTAGAAGTAAATGATACAGTCTTATCGCCAGTAGCATTATCAGTAATAGATGCAAAGTTAAAACTATCATTAAATACTGGTGTAGCTTCGTTCATACTAAACCAAGCCTTCGACAACCCCTGTTGCAAGGACTGAGTAGCCGCACCGCCCTCGCTCGTCACCGTAATAGAGCCAGCAGAGGTCTTGCCTGTGAGATTGTCAACTAGAATGGTACTCATGCTAGGTCTCCGCTTAGATGCAATCCGTTTCTATCATTGTCATAATAAGTGCCGCCATTGTGTCTGGTTTTGAAAGAATAGGTTGTTGTAGTGTGGGTGCGTCTAGCATCAATAAAAAATTCACCGCTAACGTTAGTAGGTGAACTAATATTAGAGCCACTTACAACATAATCACTGTTAACCATAGCATTTGTCATTGTGCTGGCGTGGTCGCCTGTGCCGTTGTCTGTAATAGAAGCGGTGTTAAAGCTGTCATTAATTGTTGTGCCAGCATCCATATTTACCCAATGTTTAGTCGCACTCTGATTAGTCAGCGTGACTGCACCGCCCGATGTGTTCTGAATTGTATCTGCTCGTAATGTACTCATGCTATCACCAATGTTCCACCAGATGTAACCGTAACTGTTACCCCAGTTGCTAGTGTTAGTGGGCCAGCGCAAAGCGCATTTTCATCGCCATCAATCGTGACGCTGGTGTCTAATTGTTTCTGATGCACCCTGAAGATGTCACCACCGCCAGCATTAACCTCACCATTCTCACCCTTGTAAGTACCGCCGCCAGCAGATACCCCAGTTAGCCCAGAGCCGTCACCGCTAAATGCTGTGGCTGTTACTGTGCCGTTAACATCTAGGGCAGTGCTAGGCGTTTTGCCAATGCCAACGTTGCCACTACTGTCGATGCGCATACGTTCTGTAGTGCCTGTGTCAAAAGCTATGTGGTCAATTCCACGAATTGTTAATTCGTCTCCAGTTGTAAGCATACCGTGTGAAGCTGAAACACCGCCTGTAGTGTTGCTATCTATAAGATAAATACTAGCAACGCTGTCTTCGCTTTGAAAAAGTGCAGTGCTATTTACAGTACCACTGTTGACGTGAAAGGTGGTTGACGGCGAACTCGTCCCAATGCCCACGTTGCCGCCAAGAAACTCGTGGTTACCAGTGCTATCTATGTAATACGCTGTCGTAGCGTTTGCGCTGTCATAGATGCTAAAACCTTCATTGCTAACGCCTACTTTTCCAGCAACAATTTTGTAGTCAGTGCTAGTTGCCGCAGATGTGTTTTCAATAACGATTTGTGCGTTTGAAGCGGCAGTGTTTTGAACAGTCAGCCCATCAGCCGTCACAGTGCCAGTGACAGTAATGTCATTACCAAAAGTACCGCCATTAGTAGCAGACACCATATCCGCAGTAGTGAAGGATTTGAACGCAACCACATTAAGCTCGTCATTCAGAGCCGCACCAGTGCCAAGAACAATGCTTGTGCCGCTTGTTGCTGTGTAATCGTCAGGGTCAAGAACAACACCGTTAAGAGTTACGATGATGTTGTCAATGGTGTAGCTGAGTGTATTAGCGTTGTCGTCAGAACCAGAGAATGTCGTCTGACCTGAGGTTGCTGTGTACTCATACATTAGCAGTGAAGCACCGCCAGCCGATGAAGCCGCAATCCAGCTACCACCGTCATACACACGCATCTCATTAGCTGTGGTATTAAAGTACAAATCGCCTTGGGTTAATGGGTCGCCATCATTGTCCACCGTTGGGTCACTTGCTTTTGCGCCAAGGTAAGTGTCATCAAAGTTGTCGAAGGCTGATGCCGCACTAGCCGCACTAGCCGCCGCCGCTACCTGAGAAGCCGCCGCAGCAGTAGCGGATGATGCCGCATTAGTCTCGCTTGTCGAGGCATTAGAGGCAGATGTCGCCGCATTTGACGCAGATGTCGAGGCGTTGCTCTCGCTAGTTGCCGCATTAGTTTCACTAGTTGCAGCATTACTTGCGCTAGTCGCGGCGTTGGTCTCGCTTGTTGCCGCAGCGGATTCAGATGCAGCCGCAGCCGTAGCTGATGAAGCAGCCGCTGTTGCACTAGAAGCCGATGCCGTGGCTGATGTTGCACTAGCCGATGCTGATGTGGCAGCGTTTGTCTCGGATGTTGCGGCATTTGTTTCTGCTGTTTCAGCCGCTGCCTGTGCTGCCTCGGCTGCCGCTTGAGCAGTTTCAGCATTGGTTTCTGCTGTCTCCGCATTTGTCTCAGCCGTTTCAGCGTTAGCCTGTGCGGTTTCAGCCGCTGCTTGAGCAGCCTCTGCCGCTGTCTGTGCAGTCTCGGCGTCTGTTGCGCTAGATGCCGCTGCTGCCGCTGATGTAGCCGCAGCAACCGCATCAATAAGTAACTGCCAGTAAGTCGTGTTAGTTAGCAATGTCCCTGCTGGGCTATTTTGTGTCGCAATATAGACATTGCCTAGCTGTGCTGCGGTGGTGGACTTAACAATGTCTCGCGCACTATACGCAGATGTTGTTGTGGTAGTATCCGTGCCTTTGTATGTGCCAATCTCTTGGGTAACAGAGAAGTCACCGTTAGCATCGAAGGCAAATACTTTGTTAGCACGGTCACTAGGGCCAATGGTAAATTCGGATGTGCTAATAGTGTTTGTGCGAGACACTTTAATCGCACGGTCTAGCTCTTCCTGTTGGTCTTGAACCATCAAGGTTAGTCTATCTAAAGCATCTTCGTGACTAGCAGCAGGGAATGGGTCGTTAGGAGTGTAGTCAGTAGTTTGTGTCTGTACGGTTGCCCGGATAAGAACAACGGTGATTCCGCTTGCAGGGGCAGTTACAAAAGTAATGTTTCCGCCACCAGCATCGCCAACGCCTGACACGCTGTAATGTGTGCCTTTAGTCTGGACAGTTTCACCGCCAGTAGCATCAGTACGGAGGATAACAATGATGTCATCGTCATCAAAGATTTTGAACGTGTAAGCAAAGACGGTGGTTGAACCATCGCCATTATAGCTATTCTTTGTGTTGGTGCTACTAACTGTCATACCAGACTCCTTGGTGGTATTTTACCCTAAAAAGATACAAATTAAAACCTTATAGCGTTTTGGCTAGGTGGTAAAAAGTATGTTTGCCCTGTGTTTTTCTTGAGATTGCGTTCCATCTTGGACATGAATCCGGGACTTATTTGCTCACTTAAACCGTATAAGAACAAATACTGCATAGCTGTATCAGTGTAGAATAGATTGGGTATTAATCCTCTAGCACCATCAAATGCTTTCTTGCCAGTGCCTTCAAAATCCCCCCTAACAAGACTTGAGAAAATGGCAGCAACTTCACTAGCTGTACCAAATCCCGGCCCTGCAAGAGTTTCTGTTAAAGATTTGCCGTATCTGTTGTATTCATTGAATAAGAAATCACCCAATATTCCAGCTCCTCCACCACTTACAAATGCTCGGCTCAATGTTTTGATGTTTAGGAATGTGTCCTCACTAAACACTTCCATCGGTGTCTTGCCGCGCAGAATGTCTTTAATTGATGTTGAAACATAACCCATCACAGTCATACCAACCATGAGTTGCGCAACACCAACATAGCCTGATTTGCCAGCAGCTTGCCTTGCGTAATATGTTCTACCCATACCCTTTGTCATAAAAGTAACAGGGAATGATTTGAATTGTGTGAACATCCGGATTGCCTCACCCATAACAGTACCTCTTGGATGCCCTTGGTTAAGCAAAGAACGCTCTCTTGCGCCGGGGGTCGGGATAGCTGCGTCTGCGCTGTCAGTAAAGTATGTTGAGATTCTTGTGCGTAAATCGTCTCTTACATCCTGCCGAATGTCGTCAGTAATGTCTAGCGTGCCTAGGGAATCACGGATATAAGCGTCTAATCTTTCAACAGGGATGTCATCAACAACCGCAGGAACGGCATACCTTCTGCCATCCGCTGCTTTCATGTCTATACCACGGATTAGCTTTAATTCAGCTTCGCCAATGTTATAGAATTTCAAAATATTTTGCACCTCAATAGGAATGTTTGAGAAGCTTTTGGTAGAGTGTACAGCTAAATCAGCGGAAAGCATACGGGCAACGCCAGTCTTCATTGCGTTGTTCCAATAGTACATACCATTGAGCTTAAAGAAAGTTTGCTGCGCTTTGGACATCATACCGGGCAACGGGTCATCCGCACCAAATCTTGCGTGTACATCTCCAATAACAGCCTCAGCACCAATATCTAGCATATAAGATAACTCTTTTTGCTGTTCGTTTGGAAACAACTTAAATACATCACCAAGAGACTTAGCGTAAGACTCAAAGAAACCCCGACCTGTATTTGTTTGGATGAAGTTCGCTTTAGTAACAACATCACCAAATGATGTTATAACTGAATACCCTAGCTTTGTTATGTTCTGCAAAGCTCTAAACATTGCGCCGATTGCGCCCCAATCCAAACCTAATGCCCTAGCTTCTGAAGCCCCAATGTTTCTAGTAGAGCCATCAACTTCAGCAAATTGCCTGCGAATAACCTTCTCTTTAACCTTAGTCATGTTTAGGTCTTGGCCTTGACGCGCCCTCAAATCGTCAAGAACCCTATCAAGCATAGCCGCTGGGTTTGTGCCAAAAGTTTCCATTAAAGACAAAGCCTGTGCGTCATGCGCAAATCCGTCAAGGATGGATTGAACAAGGTTTTTGTTAGAGTACATAGTCGCGTATTTATGCGCTGACTTACCGTCCTTGAAATGAAGCACACGTTCGGAGCTTAACTTCTTAGCTAAGTTAGCTGGGCCTTTAAACCCTAAGATAGGGTCGCTCTTGCCAGCAACATCTCGCGGCCTGTCAGTCTTTTGGTGTATGCCAGTAACCAAAGCATTATGTATCTCGCTAAGAAACTTACGGCGTTCCGCTGATGTTTCCATGTCTTTGAATGTGGCTTCTTCATCTAGCAAAGGAAGTATGTCGGCAATCCATTTTTCCGCGCCAGCATCCATTATGCGTGATGGATTATGCACCTGTCTTGTGACATAGTTTGGTATTTCGTTTATGTATGAACCAGCCCTATTCTTTCTACGCAACAATCTTTTCTGCGCCTTACGAATGGCCTCAGCTATTCCCTGCGCTTCTTTATTGTTTGTTGAGCCTATGCCATCAAACAACTCACGGTAGATAAGCTCGTCAAGTTGGCCTGACCTGAATACACCAACCAGACCCTTCTTCTGCAAATCAGCAAGTAATCCACCAGCCGAGCTAAGATTTATTGCGTGTTGTCTAGCCCCAACACTGTTGCCGCGCCCTTCTTTAGCCACATCAAGAGTACCAACAAGCAATTCCTGAAGAGCTTTGCCGGGGTCATTAGGATACTTGTCCATCAAGGACTTTAGTTGCGCATAGCGTGTAGCGTTGATTAGCTTACTTCTGCGCTGGATTTTGGCTTTCTTGCGAGCATTCAAAGCAATTTCTTGAGCCTTAGCTTTTAGCGCATCAACTTGTGACTCACTAGTTATTTTATTGCCAGTTTTGACATACTCTTTGTAAAGAGAGTCTAGGATTTCCATAGCCTCTTCATCAAGCAGCTCACCGCCTGCTGTCCGAGAAGCATTCTTAATAACGTCTAAACACTGTTGCATTATACTTTACCAATCAAACATTGCGCGGCTGCTGCCGTTGCTTCGTCATAGCTTTGCGCTTTTCTTTCAAGTTCTGCCGCTGCTGTAACCTCATCAAGAATGTCTCTTGGGATAACTCCGGGTTCAACACTAGCTAACTGCGCTTCAAGCTGCTCAATCTCTTTGTCTATGGCTAAAGTTTCTTCATCGAATAAAGCATCTACTTTGTCCATTTCCTCCAGCTCATCAGCAAAGTCCTCAAGCTCAGGATATTCATCCGGCGCTTCATGCAATCTTTGCTGTAAGTCTGCAAACTCTTGTTCTGTCAGCCCATCAGGAATGTCAACTGGAACACGGTCGCCAGCTTCCTGAAGTTCCGCCTGTTCTTGTAGTATGGCGTTTATTTCAGCATCTGTGCGCCCTGTTGGGTCAATACCGTTGCGCGACAATTCCTCAAGCATGGCTTCAGCATTCTCAAACTCAGTCACCTTGTCGGCATCCATTTGAGAGTGCTTTTTTACACCCTGCCTCTTTTCACTTGAGATGTCGTCAAGTAATTGTGAAATAGTTGGACGCTCTGTGTAAAACCCTGCTTCAGTTAAAAGCTCTGCTAATTCATCCAGAGTTTTACCGCCTGCTAGTTTCTTTTTAGAGATGCGTTTTTGTCCGGGCTTCTTTTCTACCGCGCCACGTTCCTTATTAACAAGGCTTCTATCCTTGTCAAAGATTTGAATAATGTCACCAATGTTTTTCTCTTGAGTCCATACGCCACCATTTCTGCGTATAAATTGAAGCAAAGTCTCTGGCGGATTGTTTAGTATTTTCAAAGAGTTGGGTAAGCCAAATGCAACTTCGGTAACTTCCCCGGTAACTTTGTTCTTAACTTTGCGCGTCTTTTGTGGCGACAACATGGAGAAGCCGCGTCTAGGCGGAGCTGCCGGGCCTAGGCTATCAACTGTTTCGCGTAAGTTAGGGTCTGCTTTTAATGCTGGCTCTATATCTACTTGTCGGCCTTCAGCTAACTGCCCAACTGCCGTCCGTAAAAAGACTTCTCTATGCTTTGCGTTGCTTCTCTTAATCGCATCCGCAATAGCACCGCCACCAGCCTGCAAGCCAGCACCTAAAACGCCACCAATGGCTACGTTCATAAGGCTGTCAAAGAGAGTGTAGTTCGGGTCTTGCTCATATTTGGCTGCGCCGTAGACTAAAGGTTCTACCACTGCCGCACCAATACTACCTTCAACGCCGCCCCGTAATAGTCTCGCTTTTGTTGTGCCTGACTTTGCACCCAACTGCGCCCATCTAGCTTGGCCTACATACGGAATAAATGAAACACCAACATTGATAGGGTCTAACATACTGCCAATAAGCGACACGCCAAACTGCGCCGTGCCAGTAAAAAAGCCTCCCTGCGAACGATTAAGCACGCTCTGCCGCCGCATACGGTTGTCGTATCTTTCGGCAAGAATTAGGGCTGCGCCTTCGTATATTCCGTCACTTGGGACTTCTATTCCCTCACGATAGAATTGGCTTTCCTTGTATTCTTCTGGGGTTAACTTCTTGTATTTATTGCTAAAGTTATATAACTCAACTGTCCTGCCTAATGCAGACATTGGGTTTTCGTACAGCGTTTGCTCGAATGTAGCGCCAAGAACATCAAGCGTGCCAACCTTGTCTTCGTTAAAGTAATTGTTGGCTAGTGCTGCATCATAGCGTTGTGGTTCAGTAAATATAGCCATTAGTCTGGGAAATACTCTTCTATAAATCCTGTGATATCTTGCGTTGGGTAAGGTGGAATTGCTCCACCCTGCATATTTTGCAACACCTTCAAATCTCTCACCAAGGTTTGTTTAGCGTTCACGCCATTAGCTACTGTCATTCTTCCTTCACGAACATCCAAATCAATCTTGTTTATTTGCATATTAATATCAATGATGTCTTGTGCAGCCTGCGCCTCAAGTCTTTTCTCGGCCTTCCGAACATCAAGGGCATCTTGGAAGTTAAACTCAAATCTAGTTCCGCCATCAACTTCGTCACCAAACGCATTCCTGTTAAACATCACTTCGTTGTCATATTTGTCTACAAGAATCACTCCGGTGTCATCCGTGTTAGTTCTCCATCCGCCATCATCTACAATCATCTGAGCGTACAGTCTGGCAGCCTCTTCTCTTGTCCCGGCATAGCCAAAATTAGACGGTGGGATGTGTAGTCTTTCTGCGATAAAGTCTACCGTTAAACGCTGGTTCAAAACTTCCATTGCAATATCAGAGCCAGTTTTACTACCATCGCGGTCAGCAACTTGGATACGTCTAGGAATGCGAACAACTTTGCCGTTTTGCTCTACAAAATCATACGACTTCAATATAATAGACGCCGCCTCTTCAGCCGCCGCAGACGGGGACATATCATTTAGCGCAACTTTAACTTTGGCTAATTTAACAATGGCATCCCTAATGCCTAACATCGAGTTAACTCTTGAGTCTGTTGCGCTTCTGCTTAGGATTCCGTTAATAGATTCACTACCAATATAAGATGCAAAGAAATCTTTCATCTCATCTGTAACGCTATTGTTAATTTCGGATTTTTCTTCTCGCGCTAAATCAAGACTATTCTCATCAATGCCCTCAGCATTTAGAACGTCTAATGCGCTTGAACCACCAACGTGCATAGCAACATTCATTGCGGATGTTATTAATCCATCATTAATTCCGTTAGTCATAGCAAGATTATAAATATCCAGCGTTTCGCCATTCTCAAAGGTAACGGTTTCACCTTGAAACTGAGACATGAACTCTTGGGTAGCCTGCAATCTTTGTGCAGCATCAAGGTCAGGAAGGGTTTCTTTAAGAGTCTTGGCTTCTGTATTTGTGTAGGGCTTCATCTGGAACAACGGGATGCCCATTTGATTTTGCATCTTTATAATTTCAGAACGAGTTGGAGCTTGCCCATTATTAAGCATCTTGTAGGTGTCAACTACATATCCGCCAATATCCTCAGCCTTTGCCGCTACTTGACCATCAACAACCTTATTGAAAGAATCACGCCTTAAAACTGCCATGTCTGCGCCAACACCAGTGCGTAACGCTTCATCCGCCTCATCAGACAACTTCTTTCTATATGCAGCTATTTCTTGAGGAGAAGCAAAGGCCAGAGTTAACGCCGCGTCTAATTGTGTTTGTGCAGCCTCTAACTTGTTTCGCAGGGTTTGAGCTTGGGTTGGCTTGCCAAGCATATCTAATCTATCTGCGGCAACCATTCCGTCTTGCATATATTTACCAGAATTACCTATATCCAGAATCATAGAAGCAATAGCGTTATCACCCATAGTGATAGCTTTAACGGACTCTGATGTTTCTAATTTGTTTATATACGATTCAAGTGGGGCAGCTAACTTTGCTCTCTCCTCAAGTGTCATAGTTTCATAACGAGATGTTGAGCCAAGCCTGATAGCATCATAGAGGGCAACAACATCATCGTATGACTTATTGTCTAAGATTATAAGCTGGTTAATACGCTCGGCTTCTGCAAAAAGAACTAAGTCTTCTTTGGTTGCCGACATTGGCAGTCCAATTTCTTGAGCTTGCCTAACGACCTCAAGCATATCTTCCATAATGATGTCTTGCTTTGACAAACCGGGGCCAACAGTTTGCCCCTCAGCGTCAGACCAATCCCTAAACAACGAAATTAATCTGTCTTCGTAAAGTTTGGAGTCATCTTCTATCTGTCTAGTAAATGCGTTCTTCCTGCCGTCAGCTACACGGTAATCTACTCTGGCAGTTAACTGAGACTTTAGTTTAGCTTTGACAGAACTAGGTAAGTTTTTGATGCCATCAATTTTGTTTAGCTCTTTTTGAAAGTAGCCACTTGCCTTGCTATCAAATTCAGTCAAGGTTCTGCTAACATCACTAGTGACAAATTCCATAGCCATGTTGTCTATGGTTTGATTGTATTGTTGCTCGAACCTATTTAACTCTACTTCCTGCCTTTTCTTCTCAAAAGCACTAGCAACCTCAGAAACTTTTCCAAGAACATCTTGAGCGGTTTCAAACGGAGTAAGCGCAGCTTGCTCGAACACGCCTGATTGCAAGCGCGGAGCTAACTGGCCTGCCGACATTTCTACTGTTGGGCCTAACCCTCTGTTATAAATAGGTATTTGAGGCATAGTTTATCCTATCCCGTAGTCAGAAAATGATGTGTATCCAAGGTTAACTGATGTGCCTGCCGCGCCAGTAACCCCACCAAGAAGAGAACCTACGGCAGCAGTCCTATACGATGCTGAACGTACAGCACCCTCTATTCTGGCTTGTTCCGCCTCCGCTGCTTTTCTAGCTTGTTCAACACTGGATGCGTATTGAATAAACGCCGCGTCCTTTTCAATCCCGTATTTAATGTCAGCTAGGGCTTTGAATGTGCTTCCTGTAATTTGAACGCCAGACTTTGCAGCAGAAGTAACAGCCGTTCCGTACAGACGCCGACCATTATCTCTAACCCTAGCTTCACTCTCACGCTTCTGACGAGCAAGAAGAATGCCTTCGTTCTCAATAACCTGAGCATTGTATTCGTTAATCTGTTGAGCTTGCTTGGCTGCGGCTCGGTTGCCCTTGAACCCGGCAACACCACCAAGAACCTGACTGCCAACAGCTACGGCGGTAAAAGGTTCCATTATGCTACCCTCGCTACTCTAAAATAGTCTTCACCGTTAACACCATACTTACTCATAATGCCTTCATCCTTAAAGCCTAACCATGAAGCAAACCTAAGACTAACCTCATCGTCAACGTGTATCGTAGCCTGAACTCTGCGCAAGTTGTTAGCTTCAATTATATCATCAAACATCCGTTTTGTATAACGAGCAAAAACAAGGCCATTGCCCCGTAACTTAGGTGATACAAGAGTCCAAGCCTCTCCCACGCCTTCCCACATCATATGGATACCGCCCGTAGCCAATACCGTTTCTCCGTCTATAAGAGTGCTGCCTAAAGTAGTTTGGCCTTCAACCAGCAATCGCCTATCAAATTCATAACCAACATCAATGTCATATACATCCTGTTTGACGTAACCCCTCAACTTATACATCAAATGTGTTAGACCTCCTCATAATAGCAAGCACAGACATAGGTAATGGCTGCGACTGTCTTACATACACACGGGCATCATTATCATAACCCGATGGGAAAACAATCTCTTTGTCACCAGTGAACATAGGCACAGCCTCATCCATTGCCATGCTTGAGTCCCGGAAAGGCAGGCGGTCAAGGTTGTTGACGTCAGGCCCAAGTTCTGCGCCAACAGTGTTTAAGAAGCGCACAGTGACACCGTGTATTCTTTTTATCTTGCCCTGAGATATACCATCATCAGCACCACCTTCTAGTCGCAGGGTTTCAATAATTGAATTGTAGCTATACCCAACGTGGACAGTAGATGATGACCTATCTAGCGTTATAATGCCCCCTGAAACGGTCTTATCTGCGTGTGCAGCGCCATCAGCAAGAATCTGCACCGTTTCACCCTCTAAGTGGTCAAGGCCGCTGATGGTCGTTGTAGGGCTTCCTGAGTATGTTAAGCCACTATCAAGGTAAAAGGCATCTGCTACGTTTGTGCCAAAGTAAATTGGCTTCATATAAACAATGTGCCGGACAGTAGAGCCGTTAATTATTCTTTTAACAGACATATAAACTTGGTCTTCTGCACCGCTTGGAATACTGGCAATACTCTCTACTTCTGCCACACCCCCTAATGCGTGACTATGCCATGCTACTGTTTGGTTTGCTGGGTCATAGGAAAGCCCAATTAAAACACCATCAGAGCGAACAAACCAGAGAATAAGCTCAGGTTCTTGTTGCCAAGTCATGTCGATTAATCCACCCTTGGCTAGGTGTTCCGCAAGAACAGTAAGGTCGCGCCCAACAAGGCCATCAGTGTCTAAGCTAAACTGAACTTCTTTTACTTTTTCGCCACCCTTCTGGATTAAGATTGTGGTAGAGCCTGCTCGCAAAGGTCTAACATCCCCAGACCCAAATGTAGTTTCACGCAACACGTTAACATTTGTGGGACTTACTGGCGTAGAACCTGTTCCACCTGACAGGGTGAACTCTGAGCTTGTCGTCAAGATTTGCAAGAACCGCGCTGGCAACAGATGCTTAATAACATTTACTTTGTCCGAAGCAATCGTAATATTAACTGCATCATCGTCTAAAATGCCGGGGGTGTGGTTCTCAAAGTCAGCAGATACAGAACCAAAAATAGTTTGTGGCTGCCCTACCGTGCCAGCAAAATACAAACGCTGTTCGTAAAAACCTACTGCCCGTGGAAAACCTTGGTCGCCACCAAAAGCACCTAATGACCAACGTGTTGTTGCGTTAGCTGCACCAATAATATGGTCTGGCAAAACGGATACACCTTTGTCATCTTCCTGCACAACAGCAGTAACCGTGGTTGAGTTGGTAAATGCAGTAATCTTCACATAGCCTGTGTCATCATGCTTGTATTCCCAATCAATAGCACCGTATGTTTCTATGCCAGACAGATGCACGGGAGGTGTGTTGCCTGATGTTTGGGTTGAGCCTGTCACTTGTTCATACACATGACCATCATAACGGACACTTTCGCCATCAGCATAGCTTGTGCTGGCTGCCCATTGGTCATGCTCAATCTCAAGGATTTCTCTGAAGCGGATATAGCGTCCTACGTCATCACTAGTAAATAATGCTGCTGAAGCAGTGATAGTTACCGTGCCAGTCGATGCTGATGCGTACAATGTTGTGGATGTAGCGTTCTCATCTAAATATGGCCCGTCAACAAAATCAATGTCGGACAAGGTAAAACTGCTTGCAGTTAATCGCGTTAACTTTGCTGGCTGATGGTCTTTATGCGCTAAGTACAGAACATCCGCTGATTGAGTGTAATTTAACTCAAATATCTCAGTCACTGAATACGGTGTTGCCACCTCAACGGGAGAGCCACCAGACAAAAGCAAGCCACCATCTACATAAAAGCGCATATAGTTTGCGCCAAGCTCGATAATGTAAGCTTGCTCGTCACTAAACTCAAAAGGTATTAAGCGTACCTTACCGCCGCTCTTTGATGAGCCTGCATAATATGTGCCGGGTCTGCGAGTAACACCGCCCTGTGGGAAGACAAGCATATTGCTAATCTGTTGTGCAGCGCCGTTATACTTCTGTAAATCTATGCGTCCTTCTAGGCGCGGAGAGAACTCGCCAGCTTGGAAGTTGGTGACAATAGTTGATACGCGAGCCATATTAGAACCTTATATTTACAAAGTCGTCAGCAATCATCTTTTCCGGCATACCTTCCATGGCATCAATAGACCGTGCTTCGCGTAACCTTTCCTTAAACATCGTTTGCATAGTCTGCATAACGGTAGTGCTTCCGGTAATTGCATAAGCAGTGTCAGCAGCTAAACCGTGCGCAATGCTACTGCGCAGCAAAGAGTCATATTGTTCGGTGTCAGTTATTCTGGCTAGATAGGTAATCTTGCAAGTAGCTTCATTAGTTAAAATCTTACGGCCTTCAATCTTGAACATAACCCGTGAGTCATAAGCAGCAATCTCGCTATCAACATTGCTATCCCAAAACGACAGCACTCTCTCACAATACGGGTCTGTTGGTAATGTATATTGATAACTAAACCCAAAAGCAGGAGTGGCAGTGTCTTGCGGAAGCGATGTTCTGCGGATGCAAGTGTTCCAAGGATGGGAGCGAATAATAGTATCCCGTACTGTCTCGAACCGTCTGTTGCAGAGGCGAGCTTCTTTTGAGTTTTCAGTTAAAGATGCAATGGTAGCAGCGCCAAGCAAATCCATTGCCTCGTTACAAATATCAACTACTGATGCCATTACTTTACCAATCTTTCTACCATGACTAATGCGCCTTGGCTTAAATTACTATCACCGCCAGCCACAACCTTGCCGGACTTTTTTGCCTCATCAACAAGCTTAATAAGCTTTTCCGTAGGCAGTATTATAACAGTTTCCTCGTCAAGTACAAAACACCAGAAATCAGCTTCTGTCGTTGATATGCCTGACGGCTTGCCTCTACAAAAAAACTCCACAAACACTCTACCAGTTTGTGAAGCCTTGAAGTCGCGTTTTATCTCCAATTTCTTGGACTCTAATACATCAGCCAACCATTTCTCTTGAAGCTGACCAACTTTCAAATCGTATCTAAAGTCACTGTTGTATTTCACACAACCCCCTAAAAAGAAGGGGCGGCGAACCGCCCCTACTCTACTTAGTCAGGAGACTCATCGCAGTCAATCTGGACTACTTTGGCCTCTTCCATGCGAACTGCGCCGATAGACATGCAGTAGTACACTTGGGTAGCGTAGCTCTTGTCTGCACGTTCATCAATGCGAGCTGAGATGTCTTTGCCCAATCCAAGGGTAACGCCATCTTCTGCCCATGCAAAACAGTTGCGAACATCGTCTGTCTCAGAACCATCGCTGGTTGTTAGACGGTTGGTCATGATGAACTTGAAGCCCATGAAGGTATCCAGCTCACCCTGAACAAGCGCTTTGACAGAGTTGAAGTCACTTGAAGTTACGTTGGTGTCAGCAAGCAAAGCCTGAATCTGGCTTGGGCCGACAGCAATATAACGCTGAAGTGATGGGTCAACATCACCTGAATCAAGCATATACTTCGCTTCGCGCAGTTTTGCGAGGGTCAGGTTGGTATTGCCATTAGCAATGCTGTTGGTGATTGTAGCAGAACCTGAACCAGTTTCGCCTGTTGCAGCAGTGCCGAGAGCAGCGGCGATGATAACATCATCCATTGCACGACCCATAGCAGCAGCAGCAGCGCGAGCATAGGTTGAGGTTGGGTCAATGAGCATACGAATCTTGTCTTGGTCATCAATCAAGTCAGCATACTCATAGTCTGCCAAAGTTAGACGTCTCCGTGAATGTGGAGTGTCAATCTGTGGTGTATCGGCATGACGAGTTGTACGAGCCTGAGCCGTAGCCACACCAATCTGGTCGATAAATGCGTTTTTGCCAACAACATTCTCAATGCGAACCGCATCACGCAGACGAGAACCCATCTGCTGTGATAGCATCTGCACATTAGCAGAATACTGTTGGACAAACGCGGTAGTTACTTGTGTAGACATAATAAACCTCTTGTTCTACTAAGTTGCGATTGTCATTTGCGATGCGCTACCCTTACGGACGCTTCTGGGATTTTTAGCCCCCCTGTGGCTATCGTCTTTCCGATTGTCAACAGGACGACTTTCATCGCTACCCTGCATGACCCACTCATAGTATTTATCTGCGAGTGAAGCCGGATTTAATACGTCTCGCATAGAACCAAATTCTATGGCAAGACGCAAACAGTCTAGGCGTGTCTGGATTTTATCAAGCTCATCCATGAACCATGCCCATCAATTCTTGCATCCGCTGGATTGCCTGTTGGCGTCCAACAACATTCTTTCTGTCCCAATATGCGTGTGACTTGTCATTCATAATGGCATCAATCTCATTTTGAGCTGCTTGCCTACTTAGAGTGCGAGCCATTGGCGCATCCGCAACAGTGTCTTCAGTTGTCATATTATGACGAAAATCCGCCATTTTTGCAAATGCTTTGATAAAATCTGGATGGTTGCCGACCTTAGTGCCGTCAGCCAAACGCATATCCAGCATCTCTAAAGAGCCAAAGGATTCGACAACTTCCTTCGCCATGGAAAGCTTGTTGCTAAAATTATCGCCCCATTCTTTCTTTAGAGACAACTCAGTATCTTGCATAACTTGTGCATCTCGCTCTTCCATGCCGGATTCACTTTGTGACGCAAGTGATTGATAATACTCAAGAATACCGCTTGCCTGCTGTGGACTTAGCCGTAGCTTATGAGCCATGTCAGAGTATTCTTTAGCAATATCCTCTGTAATGATGTTGCCATCAGCCTTAATCTCATAGCCATCAGATGTTTCTGGGCGACCAAGCCGAGAGTAAATTCGGTCTAAGTCTTCATCTGTTGGGTTAACTGGCAATGGAATCTTATCCGCGCCAATAAGTTTTTGTGCGTTAACGTAAGACCTAGCTAAGTTTTCAACATCCTTGATTGGGGATAGGCTAGGGTGGTCACGCAATTCTTCTGGAATCATTCCTAGAAAATCGTTACCAGACCCGCCTTGCGCCACTTCCGCTGGTGTTTCCATCAGCGTAGTTTCAGGCTGGGCTACCTGTTCGACATTTTCTTCTGACATAGTTACTCCTCTGTCATCATGTTGTAGATGTGGAGGATAACCGCTCGCTTACCCTCCTCGAAAGCTGTGGCATTAGCATCGCCAGCCACATAACTTAAAGCCCTCCAATTACAACGGGCCTCAAGGTCTTTTAGAACCTTCTTGGAAACATCAGTCCCAAAGGTTTGCTTATACATATCCCTAAGCTGCGTTAATTCTTTCACTGATTACCTCCAACCATACGAACCGCCTGCGCTGCTTGCGCAGTTGTGTAGACATCTTCTTGCTCACGCTGGCGCTCCATCTGTTCTTGTTGCGCAGCTTCACGCTGTTCACGCATCTCAGCAATCTCTGCCATTGAGCGCATTGTTGTCTTAGGCACACCTAACGCATCGGTGACATGGCGCACTAACCCGTCAGGGTCAATGTGGTCGCCAACAGGTAAAGCTTCAGACAGAGGCATGAGTATCTCAAGAGCCTTCATTGTGTTGTTCAGGCTAGTTGCCTTTTGAGCCTTAGCAAGAGGTGATACATATTCAATATCCACATTGCGCCCCTGCAATACTTCAGGTGCTGGCGCAAGCATATTGGCACGAAGCATCAATGAGAAGATACGGTCAATTAGAGGCCGCAGCATCTCATTCATCAATCTTCCCAGCACAGGGCCAATAACCCTCATCCGCTCTTCCTGCCTTTGCATGACTTCAGTAGCCGTCATGCTTGGTGAGCCAGAGGAAAGAATCTGGTCAACATAGAACGCAGAACGAATAGCTGAACGTCGCTGCTCTTCCATGTTCAACCCAATAGGAATGTTTGCACCAGTGTTCAACGGAGTAATTGTTTCCCTTGAGCCAGACCGGAAGAAATTTAGACCGCCGGGTTGTGTTCTAATTGGCAAAAGAAAGCCGTCATCAGGAACTAACAAAGGTGGGTCAATCTGCTTTTGTGCGGCCTGAATGATTGTTTTGGACATCAGATTTAACATCTTAACGTCAGGCAGCGCAGTCATTGCCGGGCTTCTTCCCATAACTTCGCCAGTAGCTTTTAAGAACCGTGGCACGACATACGGCAATTCTTCAAAGCCGCCTTCAGAAATAATCTGTTTGTCTTCCATGCTGATGTAACAGGACATGAAAGGCATATTTGATTTATCGCCCTTTGTGACATCTCTTTTTGTGCGCGGATGTACGGCGTGTAGGATGGTGACATCATCGTCTGGGTTCTTTTCAAAAATTCTAGCAATATAATTCCCGACATTCTCTAACCCAAATCTTTCTACTGCTTGTGAAGCTGTCATTTCATATTCGCGGAAGACGGCATCAACCATGCCATACTGGTCTTCAGTCACATAGTATTCCGAAATATGTCGTGTGCTAAACCGCAGTCTGCCTTTATCCATCTCGCAGAACATACAAGCCGTGCCAAACACAACCAAGTCAACATAAACCTCATGAACCTCAGTCTCAAAATTAGACTGGTTCAATGCTCGCATCATACGCATACTGGTGTCTTGCAGCCATTCACGCACTTCATCATCACGGTTAACATCTTCATCTTTTAGGTCAAGATGAAACCAAGGCGCACTGCCGCTTGTCAACATCCCGTGAAGGAACGCAGCCATTAAGTCGATGGACTGTAAAGCTGTGCCGTCATAAATAAACTCCATTCGCTTCTCACCGCGAGAACGCTTCTTAACAATGTCTGCCTTGCGTGGCAGCATATAATCAGCAAGCTCTTGATAATGGGTATCCCAAGTATCTCTGCGTGTCTTAGCGCTGTTGTAACGCTTTATGAGGTCTTCAGCTTTAGCCATAATCTAACTCATCAATGTTGGTTTTTTGGTTGTCGGAGCAGCCGTATCGCCGAGAGCGCCTGCAACAATGGTCGAGCCAGTACCCTTACGCCGCTTCTCTTTCGCCATCATAGCCTCTTCTGCCAAAGCCGTAGCTTTGCCAATATCCGGTTCAGGCGGAGGGGGTGGAGGGGGTGGGGGTGGTGGGGGAGCTTTTGGTGTTAAAAATGACATGATGCTACCTATACTATTCCGGGTTTGATTAAATCTACGTTTTCAATAAAATCTTCTGTGCTAGGGGGTGCTGCTGGTGGCGCTTGAAAGATTGTTCTTGTTGGCTGAGCCTGAAAGATTGTTGATGTTGAAGGTGCGCGATTAAAAGATGTTCGAGCTGCTTCTTGGCTTGACCTTGCTTGCATCTGGTCAACCATAAGAATTGATGACGCATCATTTTGTCTAAAGTTTCCGGCCAACAACATAGCACCTTCGTTGGCTTTCTTGCCCCTACGCCTCGCCAATATAGGGTCTGTGACGTTGGATTCCTGCCCAGACAAAAACACCTTACGAGCGTTCTCATCATCAAGAGCAGCCATATCATCGCCGCCATCCCTGTACATCATTCCAGCCGTCAAGTAACGAGCAGCTTCAATGTTAGCTTGCGCAACATTAGGCTGTACATTTTCCCCATATTTTTCAACAACTTCCCTAGTGGATGCTAGTCTTTGAGCAGCGTCAATGACATTTTTTCGCTCTTCATCGCTGGCATTTGCAGCAAAAGACTTAATAGACTCTTGTTCATTTGGCTCTAACTTGGCGTATTGTTCAGGCGGCAAGCCATAAAGGTAATCTGGAATAAACGGGATTGTTGTTCCGCCTTGTCCCGGAGGAGTAGCTAAAGGAGCTTCCTCTTCGGGAGCAGTTTCCATCATAGGCTCTTCAGTAGGCATTTGAGCCTTCATCTCTTCGTATTTCGTAGCAACAATTTTTGCATAAGCTTCATTGGCCTCAGGACTCTCATTCCCATGCCACTTCTTTGCAATGTTGTATATATTTATCTCTTCGCTGTCAGGTATGTACAAAATCTTTTGTTGCAGAGCTAAGTGAGCGAGGGTTTGGTAGTATTTTTCGTGGTCTTCCCTACTTATTGTGCCAGTTTTTGTTGGGCCATAAACTTCTGGTTCTAATTGCCTTCCGTCAACAACCTTTCTGCCTAAGCTAAGGTTTCTTTTGCTTTTGGAGTCTAATATTAATTTTGCAAGGTAGTCTTCAAATCCGTCAGGAACGTCAATACCTGAAGCTTCTGACAGCCCATTTATGTCTTCTTGAACATCTTCCATAAGACCGTATTGAATTTGATACGGCCCAAAGGCAGAATTTTCACCCTTTTCAAATATATACGGGTATCCCGGAGTACCCTTCCACTCTTCGTGAGGCATTTCTTTTGCCTCTTTCAAAGTGTTTAAGATTAGATTTCTTTCAGACAATTCCATTAGAACATCCCTACTTGTATAAAACGCCGCCGCCTTCAAGGACGCTGCCACCACCAAGACGCCTAGTACGCCTACGATACTGCTCCGGTGTTTCCCCCGGAAGCATTTCAGAAGGTGATACAATCTCTTGCTCAGGTTCTAGAGCAACAGGTGTAGTTGTGTCTTTGCCGCCGCCCGGCGATTCTTGCTGCTTTTCCCCTGTCGGGCTATATCCAGTTTTGCCAGTAAATGTTGTGAAATCTTTTCCAAACACTTGCCTTGTCAAGCTAACGCCAGCAACATCACCAACATAACCCATCCCAGACTGATTGCCGGGCTTTGTCGCTGAATACACGCCGATACTTCCGGTCGGCCCTTGCTGAGACGGTCTTCCTTGAGAACCTACAGAAAATCTTTGCCCAGCGTTCTTTGCACTAGACTTCATGCCGGGGGCTTCTGTATAAGCCTGACCTTGAGGGGCATAAGATGTGCCGGGAACAGCTATTGCTGTGCCGCCTTGGTCTAACGCTTTTTGCTGTGAAGACAAACTTAGATTACCCATAGCCATCGCCAAAGCATTACCAATGCCGGGGGTCTTGGCTAAGGTGCTATTCTGTATAGCTTTCTGCCTTGCCGTTAATTGAGTCTTGGCTTTTGATGTCGAAATTCTTTCTGCACCACCACCGCCACCAGAACCACCGCCCATATCTTAACTCCTATCCATTCAAAATATGTTTTCCAACACGGCCAGTTTCAGTCCTCAGCCCAAAGCATCGGTCATAGCCTAGGTACATGAAGTACCGCTTCAATTCCTTAAATGTGAATAATACATCTTCTTTGCCCGAAAGGCAAATAAAGTCAATTATCCACGGGTCTGGCCCTTCGCCATAAAATCCATCTGCCGGAAACATATTCAACATCTTGTATGTAAAAATGTGTTGTTCTTCTGGAAAAGCCCATGTGACAAGAGCAATAGGCTTATTGTTTTTCCAGACAATTAAAAACTGTTGTAAATGCAGCGGAGGCGCTATACATCTCTCATAATCTTCTTCTTCCCAGTTCCTATGGTAAGGACTTCTGGAAAGTAGGCTGTGAACAGCCAAGTTAATCATGACAGGGTTTTCTTCAAACCCCAAACACGTTGTAATCATTCATAGCTACCTGTTGTGGAGGTTTAGTAAAGTTAGCGCGGTTTTCTAACCCAATAGCTAAATACCTAAACGCATCAGCCGCGTGGCTGGTAAAGTCATGGTGAGGATGGTCACGGAACACTTTCCGTCTTTCATCCCATTCCTGACGGTATTCGCGCAGAAGGTCTACACCTTCTTGGCACTTATCCCTGTCAAAGTAGCATTTAGGGATTAGCATTCTGGTTGCGTTAATCCCATCAGCTACCTTCATCTTCTTAATTACTCTGAATTTGATTCCGAGCGAGTAAGCCGTTTCCAAGCGGCTTTTACCCGAACCAAGCTCGCGCACTTCAATGTCGTGAGGAGCGAGGTGGTCGCCGTAATTATAATCTTTCTTTGAGAGTATATCTGCGTAATGGTTGAGGCCAACCCCAGAACTCTCGTAATAATCGATAACATTGACCGCACCTCCTCTGAAGATTTGCGCGAACCAAATAGCCGTTGCATCGTTAACACCTAAGTCCCACGCCGTATGCACCGGATACATTGGGTCGTAAGGCACTCTGGTTATTCTACCATCTTCATCAGCTTGAGCCAACAGCTTCCCGTAGTAAGCGCCAATAATAGCCGCAGTGAACGAACATTCAAACTCCTGCTCATAATGCTCAGGGGTCATAGACAACTTAGCTGCCTTTAACTCTTCTTCCTTAACAATCCCTGTCTCGCTGGCACGGCAAACCTTGTAATACCAGTCTTTAGAGCCATTCTCCATTTCAGACTTAGCAACTTCCAGCATATCAAAAAAATGGTTATGTCCGGCTGGCGTGCCTAAAAAGCAAGCTGAACCCTGCCTGTCGGAGAGAGCTGGTCTAACAACCTCCCCCCATACCCTTGGGTTCTGCATACCAAATTCGTCAAAGATACATTCGTCTAAATAAATCCCTCTAAGCGAATCCGGATTCTCAGCGGATAGCAGCATGATTCTTCCACCATTAGGAAAGTCAGCCCGTAGTTCTGTTTCGTTAAACGTCACCCCCGGTATAACCCCGGCATAATGCTTGACATAATCCCAAGCAATCCGTTTAGCCTGAGCAAAGGTAGGGGCAACAAACGCTGTCCTAGGCCGTGGCAATGGGCAAGTAAGTGTAGTCTTAATTAACTGATTAACCGCCCACACCGTCTTGCCAAAGCGTCTGTGCATCACCAGCACGTTCCAGCGCCTCAAGTCTTTGTGCATATCCGCCTGTAACGGACGCGGCTTATAGGGTATCTTAACGTCTACCATTAAGCTTATCTATCTGGCCTAGCACATCAATATGAATCCGCCAAAAGTAATTACCAATCTTTAGAAACGGTTTTGCCACAGCCAAGCTTAACTTAGCCTTACGCCGTAGCATCTTCAACTGCTTGTCTTCCATTACTCTGTCTCCCACAAAATACGAACAGTACCATCACTGACCTCAACGCCAGCACGGTTCTTCTGCTCACCATAACGCTCAGGCATAGCTACCTTAGCCTTCCATCGAACGTGCGCCCCGTAGTCCCTAAGCACATTAGGGTCATAGGACTTACGCCCCTCTAACGCATTTATGTAAATCTCGTCAAGCTCGTCTAAGGCTCTCTCAGCGCTTTGCGCTCTTGCAGCATATACCCTGCCCTCCAGCTCTTTATCAGCGCCCATGCGCTTGTAAAAGCCAGCACGGGATACGCCAACGTCCTTGCAAGCCTGCATCAGGCTGTAACCGTCTTCCAGCATTAATACGACTTGTTCTGTGCGTGATTTGGTTATCTTAGTCATGCTTGCTCCGTGTGTGTAGGTAATAGGTATTTAACACAGAAAACGCGCGCCCGTGCGCGAGGGGCATGGTCGGGTCTGCGCATCCCCCCCGTACCATCTTGGATGCCGTGGGTAATCATGCCTTGTATCCGTTCCGGTACTGTCTGCCGTATGTAATATATATATTACTATGCAATGCCGCGCGTGGTTGTGTCTCTTTCAATGTGTATAAAAATGCTCCGCCATCCATTTAATCACCATAAACCCTTGCAATTCCTAGCATCATAATAACACAATCACCAAGACTGTCCACTAATATATGCCATGAAATGACCCTGAAATTACCTTGAAATGAACACATTGTGCCTCATTCTGGCCACATTGCTGGATATAATGGGACACAACGAAACGCGAATATAGGAGACGCGACAATGAACAAAGAACAGCAAAAGAAACTAAGCTTTGCTTTTATGTGGTACGGCGATTGGCAGAAGACATTTCACGCCGGTTGGCAAGGATTGTCATTCAAAGAAATGATTGACCGCGAGGAAACCATGCAATGGTACGCACACATGGCAGTCAGAGAATGTTACGAATTAGGACTAGACCCCGAGCTACTGTTCAACAGCAGTCTAATCAGACACGCATGGCAATATAGAAACGAAGTTTTGCCTAAGGCCTTAGCAAAGACACGCAAAGAACTTCAGGCATAAGGCAT